>Ga0105044_10010611_pt1 | contig 12570 bp, 13 predicted proteins | sample MAT01_FD_78092 | JGI IMG/M metagenome (GOLD analysis project Ga0105044, IMG submission 78092) | Freshwater microbial communities from Lake Fryxell liftoff mats and glacier meltwater in Antarctica - MAT-01 | ecosystem: Environmental > Aquatic > Freshwater > Ice > Liftoff microbial mat | place...
CCCACGTAGGGAAGAAGTTCGACGGTCGTGCAGTCGGCCCAGAGGACCTGCAGAAAACCTTCCGTCGACCAGAAGACGAGGGTCAGGCGACTGAGCGATTGAATAAATTCGGGCATCAAGCTGGTGGGGAACCAGGCTCCTCCCAGCGCGCTCATGGTTAGGATTAGAAACGTCGCCATCCCACTCGCCGCGGCCGGCGAACGCGCGATCGACGCGAGGAGCATGCCGAACCCGGTGCATGCCGTGGAGGCGGCCGGCGAAAAAGAGCGAGGTCAGTTGAACGAGGCCGAGCGTCGTGCAAAAGAGGTATTTGCTCCACAGGATGTGCGAGCGTTTGACCGGAGCGGCGAGGAGGCGCTGGAAAAGGCCGGCCTTCTTTTCGTCGAAGAGAGACGTCGCTGCGCCGCTGACGGAAAACAACAAAAACATCACGGCCCATCCGCCTCGCTGCGAGTGGCGGCCGCGTTCTTCACTTTCTGGCCGGACAGCTGCTCCGATTCGATCTTGAGAAATCGGTCGAGAAACGCCGGAGCGGACGAGGAAGCGGCGGCGGCGGTTTTCTCCGCCGAGCTATCCTGCGCCTCTTTGTCGGAGACGGAAAACAATTTTCCGGACATCATGTCCTCTTAAACCCGGTCGGCATCGGCACCGAAGTTTTTCGCCACATTATCGGCGATGCCGCGGTAGAATGTGTGCGTAGGTTCCTCGCCGATCGATTTCACCGCGCGCTTTCGCAAGGCGTCGAACATCGCGGAGGGGGCGGCGGTGAAGATCGTTTTCTGGAGAATTCCGGTGACCGTCTGCGTTTCGGTCTCGTTGCGCGGATTGTTGAGGTCTTCGTAGAGCGCGATCGTTTGCGGAACGAAGCCGACCTTTTTACGAACGTCCAGCCTATGCGGGCCGAGGAGCTCGCCGTCGAGCGAAACGGTGCCGGTATCCGGGGATTTGAGACCGGCGATCAGCGACATCAAGGTACTCTTCCCGGCGCCGTTAGGTCCGAGGAGACCGAAAAACTCGCCGGCGTTCAGCGTGAGCGAAACGCCCGCGAGCGCGGCGATCGACCCATAACGTTTGGTGACCGAGTCGATGACGAGCATGGCGGGGAGAGGGTCGGCATCGGCGCGGTTCAGCGACGAGCGGTCTCGTCGGTCGGGCCGAAGGCGAGGCCGCGGGTGTGAACGTCGAGCCAGTGCGAAGGCGGAATAATCGGACCCATATGGCGCACCGTTTCGGCACCCAGGTGAGAGGCGAGGGCACCGCAATCGGGCAGCGACCAGCCATGCAGGTAGCCGTACAGGAAACCGGCCGCCCAGGCGTCGCCTGCCCCATTCGTATCCAATACTTCAGGGACGCGCACGGGTTCGATCCGATGGGTTTTGCCGTCGTGCGCAAGCCACGCTCCGTCCGCTCCGACCTTGACCGCGGCGAGCACCCCGAGGTCGGCCAGCTCTCGTGCCAGGTCTTCGTAGGATGCGTTGCCGCGGGAGGGAAAGAGCGCGCGGATTTCGTCTTCGTTGGCGAAAACGATATCGATTCCGCCTTTGAACTGGGAGAAGAGCCATTCGCGCGAGGCGCCCACGACCTCGAAAGAGGACAGGTCGAGGCTTACGGTGGTGCCGGCCTGGCGGGCGGCGGCGAGAGCGGCGTCGGCGAGCTCGCGGTTAAAAGCGAGGTAGCCTTCGATGTGCGCGTGACGGCAGCCGACAAAATCCGCGGCCTGCACCTCCTGGGGGGTCAAGGTCATGGCCGCGCCCAAATCGGTGCGCATCGTCCGTTGGGCGTCCGGGGTGACGAGCGCGAGGCAGCGCGCGTTGGCGAGTTCGCCGCGTTTGAAGCGGGATCCGTCGACACCCACGTTTTCGAATTGGGAACGGTAGCGTTGCGCGAACTCGTCGTTCCCCAGTTTTCCCAGGAAGGTGGTGCGCAGACCGAGGCGGGTGGCATTGAAGGTCACGTTCGCCGCGGAGCCTCCAGTCGAGTGCGCAGGCACGGACGGAAGCCGGTCGAGGATCGTTTTCATCTCGTCATGATCGACGAGGAGCATTCCGCCCTTGTCCCCCGCGACCTGCTCGAGAAATGCCTCCGGGATGGGAGCGAGCAAATCCATGATGGGCGAACCTACGCCGATGAGGTCGAAAAGAGAGGGAACGTTGGCCATGAGTAAAGAAAACGAAGTAGACGCGCGTCGGAGGAGGCGCGCAAAATCAATTCGAGACGGGAAAATTCGTGGCGAGAAGCAGTTCGCCGTTCACTTCGATCGACAGGCAATAATCCGCCGGTTGGGCGAAGGGCAGATTGCACATTTCGTTGATCAGATTGATGCGCTGGAACGGCCCTTCCGACTCGAACGTCCTTTCGATGAGCGGTTGCATCTCGGATCGGGTGAGACCCAGCATAATGCGCAGGCTATGCTTTCCGGCCCAACAACCGGATACGGTCAAGAACCACACCATGAACGGGTAAACGAATGGAAACTCGCGCGCTCGCGTTCCGGTGAAGACACCGAGAAGCGTGTGTTTTCCTGTGCTGGGATCGATGTGGGCGCCATCGCAGGTGATCCAGGCGAGAAGGTGCGGTTTCGACTGCATGAAAGGCGAGCGTGCCCGCAGTCGCCTGCGCGGAGCAAGCGGCGAATCGCCTCCGTCATTAGGCTCGCGGGTGCGAGGCGCGCCCGATTTACCCGGGAGATGACATGGCCTGAGTTCTCGGGGAGCTCGCTTTCGGACTACCCGCGGTGGTTTGTGCTGGCGTGTGCCCTCGTGGCCGGAGTGGGGATTCTCTGGTTGCTCGCCAAAATTCTGAAGTGGAGTCTGTACCTCGTGACCCTGTTTGTCGTGCTCGTCGGCGCGAGCCTCGTCTTGGCGCTCTTTTTCACTTAGCGTTGGCAAATGAGAGCGGCGTATAATCGCCCCGATCAACCGTTTAAGCAGACGGTTGCGTTAATTTAGACCGATGCGACAAGGAAAACTTTGGAGAGGTCTTCGGCGAGTCGCGTCGCGCTGCGAAGGGCTTTTTCTTGCTCCTCCAAGACCCGACCGGTTAACCCTTTCCGATGAAGTACATCTTCGTGACGGGCGGAGTCGTTTCCTCGTTGGGCAAAGGCCTGACGGCGGCAGCCTTGGGCGCGTTGCTCGAGCTGCGCGGACTCACGGTCCGGATCCAGAAATTCGATCCCTATCTCAACGTCGATCCGGGCACGATGAGCCCGTTTCAACATGGCGAAGTGTATGTGCTGGAAGATGGTGCGGAGACGGATCTCGATCTGGGTCACTACGAGCGTTTCACCAGCGGGAAACTTTCGCGGCTGAACAACCTCACTTCGGGGCAGGTCTACGAAAGCGTCATTCAGAAGGAACGGCGGGGCGACTACCTCGGCAAAACCGTTCAGGTCATCCCGCACGTGACGAACGAGATCAAGGAACGCATCTATTCCGGGGGGAAGGACGTCGATATTCTCATCACGGAAATCGGCGGCACGACCGGAGATATCGAAGGTTTACCGTTCCTCGAAGCGATGCGGCAGTTTGCCTTGGAGGTCGGCACGAACGACACGATTTTTATCCACGTCACGCTTGTCCCCTATTTGAAGGCGGCGGGCGAATTGAAGACCAAGCCGACGCAGCAATCGGTGGCGAAACTGCGTGAAATCGGCATCCAGCCCGATGTGCTGGTTTGCCGCTGCGATCATCCCCTCGATGCATCGCTGCGCGACAAGCTGTCGATGTTCTGCAATGTCCCGGTGAAAGCGGTGATCGAGTGTCAAGACGTGCCTCATTCGATCTACGAATTGCCCCTCGCGCTGCAGAAAGAGGGCATGGACGATCTTGTTTTGGAGTTGTTTGGGATGAAGCCGACGCACCCGCAGAAAAACGTGTGGGAAGAAATTGTCCGCCGGGTGGTTAATCCCGCGCACGGGGTTCGCATCGGGGTCGTCGGCAAATACATCGAACTTCAGGACGCGTATAAGTCGGTCTACGAATCGCTCACCCACGCGGGCATCGCGAACAATACCCGCGTCAGCATCGTGCGCATCGACGCGGAAGACCTGGAGAAAAAGGGTGGGCTCGTTTTGCTGCGGGGTCTCGACGGCATCTTGGTGCCGGGAGGATTTGGGGATCGCGGAACTGAGGGGAAAATTGCGGCGGCGCGGTATGCGCGCATGAATCGGGTTCCCTATTTTGGGCTTTGTCTGGGGCTGCAGATTGCAGTGATCGAATTTTCCCGAAACGTGTTGAAGCTGGCGGAGGCGAACTCCACGGAGTTCGACGACAAGTCGCCGCATCCGGTCATCAATATGATGGAGGAGCAGAAGAAGGTGATCGATAAGGGGGCGACGATGCGCCTGGGCAGTTATGAGTGCGCATTGACGCCGGGAACGAACGCGTACAAGGCGTACGGCAAAGCCTCGGTGCGGGAGCGCCATCGTCACCGCTACGAGGTGAACAATGCCTACGTCGGCCAGTTGCAGCGGGCCGGGATGTCCGTGAGCGGCATCAATCCGCGGCGCAATCTCGTCGAGATTGTCGAAATCGAGGACCACCCTTGGTTTGTCGGCGTTCAGTTTCACCCCGAGTTTCAATCGAAGCCGAGCGCGCCCCACCCGCTTTTCGCGGCCTTCATCGGCGCCGCCCTCAAAAACCAGAAGAAGACCAAGAAAAAGCCCGCGCCTGCCGTCAAGGCGCGGCCCCGCAAGTAAGCTCGCGCATGCTCTACGACGCCTCCCGACTGCTCTTGATCTCCGGACCGTGTTCGTTGGAAAACGAAGCGGTCTGCCGGTCCGTGGCGGGGACTTTGACGGCGCTGCAGCGGGGGCATCCGGAGTTGACGATCGTCTTCAAAGGCTCCTACGACAAAGCCAACCGGACGTCGCTCGGCGGGCCCCGCGGCACGGGGATGGACGAAGGGTTGCGCCTCTTGGCTTTGGTAAAACGGGACTACGGGTTTCCGGTGATCACGGATGTCCACGAGAGCCACCAGGTCGCGGCGGCCGCAGCCGTTTGCGATGCGCTCCAGATCCCGGCGTTTCTCTGTCGGCAGACCGACCTACTGCTGGCCGCGGCGGCCACCGGCCGGATCGTCAATGTGAAGAAAGGGCAGTTTCTCTCGCCGCAGGAGATGGTGCATGTCACCGGAAAACTGCGGGAAGGCGGAGCCAAGGAGATCTGGCAGACCGAACGCGGGACGACCTTCGGCTATCAAAATCTCGTGGTCGACATGCGATCGTTCCCGATTATGCGGCAGAATGGCTATCCCACGGTTTTCGACGCGACGCACGCGGTTCAGCTGCCTGGGGCTGGCGTTGGCAAGAGCAGTGGACAGCGCGAGTTTGTCGCCCCGCTGTCGTTCGCGGCCCTCGCAGCCGGTGCCGAGGGTTTGTTTATCGAAACGCATCCCGATCCAGAGCATGCGATTAGCGATGGACCTAATATGATCTCCACCAAGGACCTACCTGGGTTAATCGCCCGTTGCCTGATCATTTGGAGAGCGACTCGGGCCTAGGCGGGGCGGGCTTAAGTGCCCGGGCATTGACCGGCCCCGCGGATCGGACACCTTCTTTTTGCATCACTTTGCGCATGGATACTTTCCTTATCGACGTCCCCATGCCCTCCATGGGCGCCACCGTCAGCGAGCTTACCATCATCGACCTTAAGGTGACGGCGGGCGCGGCGATCGCCAAAGGGGAAAAGATCGCCGAACTGGAAAGCGACAAATCGGTGTTCGAATATGAGGCGCCGTGCGACGGCAAAGTGGTCGCGGTGCAGTGTCGAGCGGGCGATATCGTGGCGAGCGGCGGACCGTTCCTACGCATCGAGACGGCGGATATTACGCTCAGGCATTTGCTGGTCGCGGATACGTCCGTAGCCGCTGGAGTCCTTTCGACGGCAATGTCGTCGGCGGAGTCCAAGAAAACCGGATACGCCAACGGTTCGTCGTCGGCGGCCTCCGCCTCCGCGGTGCCGCCCGTCATTCTCGCGCCGCTCCGTCCCGTGCGGATCGCCCCGACACCACCGCCATCGACTTCCGGTTTGGCGTGGACCCCGCGCGCGGTGAAACTGGCGCAGGAGGCGGGACTAGTGCCGGAGACGTTGACGGACATGCCGGCGACCGGTCCCGGGGGACGGGTGTCGGGCGACGACGTGGCCAAGTATCTCGCGCAACGTCCCAAGGCCGGTGTAGCGACGCCCGCGATGGCGGGTTCGGCGCAATCTGCACTTTTTGCAAATGTCGAGACCGTGTGCATTGCCGGGGTTGGGTATGCGGTGCCGAAGAACATCCGGCCGACCAGCGAAATTCTGCGCGCCTTTCCCGATCGGACCGAAGCGGAGATGCTCAAGCTGACGGGAATCAAGGAACGTCGGTATGCCGACGGCGACGAAACGGCCACGAGTCTCGCCGCGACCGCGGTGAGGCATGCGCTCGAGCAGGCCCGCATGACCGCCGGGCAGATCGACGGCATTATTCTCGCGACGATCTTGCCCGATCAACCGGTGCCCGCGATGGCGTCGGCGCTCGCCCTCCACCTGGGGATTCCCAAGGCGATGGCCTTCGATTTGAACGCGGCGTGTTCTGGCTGGCTTTACGCGCTTGAGGTCGGGCGGGCCTTCATCCGTGGCGGCACGGCGAAGAACCTCATCGTGGTCACGGCGGAACTGCTTTCGCGCATCACCAATCCGAATGACCACGAAACGGCATTTTTGTTCGGCGACGGTGCCGGTGCGGCCATTCTCACGGACGCGCCGGGTGGGCATCGTCTGCATCGGATGGGGCTCTCGGGCGACGCCACCCAGTTCACGGCGATTCAACGGCGGGGAGGCGGGGCGACCCGTCCGTTCCTCGCGCCGGGAGGAGCCGATCAAGCGGATTTTTATCTGCAGATGAACGGAGCGTCGGTGTTTAAGAGTGCCGTGGTGGGTTTTGCGGATCAGATCGAAGCCACCTTGAATCGACACCGGTTGAAGCCGGAGGACATCGCGTGGGTGGTTCCGCATCAGGCGAACGAGCGCATTTTGAAAGCGGTGAGCAAACGGGTGGGCATTCCCTTCGAGAAAGTGGTCATGACGATCTCGCGTTACGGCAACACCAGCGGCGCCTCGGTCTCGATGGCCCTCGGCTGGGCCGCCCAAGAGGAAATTTTCCAACCCGGCGACAAGATCATCTTCTGCAGCGTCGGCGCCGGTCTCACGTTCGCGGGCGGTCTGCTCGTCTGGTAGCGTCCGGCCACGGCGTGGCAGCGCGATCGCCTTTTCGCTCCTGCGTAGATCCTGCAGACGGAGCGGTGTAGTTGTACGCCCGTGACGCCGTTTACGGGCGGGGCGAACTCGATTCGCGCCGTCTTGTCGGCGAATCTTACGGAATTGCGCCGTGCCTGCACCGGATGTCGGGTTCGCTTACAGACCGGTCCTCGATTTTGTCATGATTTCTGGATACGTAATTCCGCATGGCCTGTACGTAGTGACACAAAATAATGCGGATCAGTCGTCTGTGTAAATGGAACCGACGGATGTCCGGAGGTGGCACGCGTTGGGCTGAAGGGGGAGTCAGTCCAAATTCAACTCCGATCCTCATATGAAAAATCCTTACGGCAAACTCTCGAAGACCCTCGCCTTGGTCGTTTCTACGATGGCCTTGGCCTCCGGCGCGTTTGCGGCGACAGTGACCCTGACGCTCAATAGCAGCTCCAACGGCAACGGCCTCGGTGGCGGTTCCTACACGGCATCGGGCTCCGGTCTGAGCACGTCCGGCTACGCGCCGATCAGCCAGCTGGCGGCGAATACGTTCGAAACGTTTTGCTTGGAATACTCCGAGTTTTTCACTTCGGGCACTCCCTATAATTTCTCGATGTCGAACGCGGCCACGCTTGGCGGCGGTGGCGCCGTCGCCGGTCAGGATCCGCTTTCGTTCGGGACCGCCTGGCTGTACTCGCAATTCGCCCAAGGTTCGTTGGCCGGCTACAATTATGGCGGCGGACGCCAAGCGTCGAACAACGATCTCCAGCTCGCGATTTGGTTTTTCGAGGACGAAACGGCCAGCATTTCCGGATACGGCTCTTACGGCACGGGCAGCGGCAATTCCTTCCTCAACGCGGCGGTCGCCCAGTTCGGTTCCGTCGCCGGAGCCAAAGCCAATGCGAACGGCTCCTTCGGCGTCAGCGTTCTGAACATCACCGGCGTCAACGGCACCCACAAACAGTCCCAGCTGTACGTCAGCGTTCCGGACAGCGGTGCAACCGTCGTCCTCCTTGGATTGGCGCTCGCCGGTCTGGTCGGGATGAAGCGCAGGTTTGCGCGTGCGGCGTAATTTCTTTGGCCAGCGTTTCGGTTATCATATCGCCAAGGGCGGCCCGCAGGGGCCGCCCTTTTTTTGTTCCTGGAATTTCCGAGCCTCGGAGAGGCACCGATGGGCCGGAGGTCCCAAGGGGTGCACCAAGCGGAAAATCCCGGCCACGAGGGACCGTGGCCCTCCAACGGAGGGGGATCGTGGAGGGCCTCGCTCCGTCGAGGCCGGGATTGCGCGGCTGCGCGCTGTCAACACCGCCCTCGTCGACCGAATCGCGCGCGAGATAGGTTTTCCCAGCCTTGAAAACCATGCCCAATGTGTCGAGCGAGGCGGCTGGAGTCTCTACGGCGAAGGTCCCGGCTCAACGTGTTTGCCCGTGGGCGATCGGTCCGGATCCTTTACGTCGGCAGCAACTCGTAGCTGAGGATGCTGAGCGCGTAGATGGCTGCGGTTTCGCAACGCAGAACGAGCGGACCAAGCGTGATTGGAACGAATCCGGCCGCGACGCTCGCGTTCATTTCCGCGGGCGTGAAGTCGCCTTCCGGGCCGATCAACCAGAGCACCTTGACCGGCGCGCGTCGTTCGGCGGTGCGAAAGTCCGCCAGTGCACTTTTCAGCGAGCGGGCACTGGGCTGAAGGGAGGCGACGAGCTTGAGGTCGTAGTCGCGGGCGGAGGCGATGAAGGCCTTCGCGGTCTCCAGGGGCGCGATTTCGGGCAACCAAGGATTGCCGCATTGCTTGGCGGCCTCGAGCGAGGCCGTCCGCCATTTTTCGACCTTTCGTTCCTGACGTCCGCCCTCCAGATGGACCTCCGTGCGTGCGCTTTCGAGGGGAACGATGCGAGCGACACCGAGCTCGGTCGCCTTGCGCACGACGGCATCCATGATCTGGCCTTTGGGTAAAGCTTGACCCAAGGTGATTTCGAAAGGCAGGGGTTTTGCTTTGAGCACCGAGCGGATACCGATGACCGCCGCTCGTTTATCGGCTTTTTCCAGCTTTCCCACCCACTCGGTACCGCGGCCATCGAAAGCGACAATCGTGTCGCCAGTGCGGGCTCGAATGACGTTTACCAGGTGGTGCGACTCGTCCGCCGAGAGTGTCAACTCGGCCGGCTCACGATCGGGCGGCTGACAAAAAACGCGAAAATCGGACATTGGTAGGGACGGTCGGATTCCGCAAGGACCGTGGCAAGCGACGTTTCGACCCCACTCACAGAAAAGGCGTCGGGCAATTGCATGCCCAACGCCTTCGCCGACTTAAAAAAACTACAACATGAATTTTGCAAAAAGAACGAGTAGCGAACTACCACTACCACCGAGAAAGACGCGCTTCGTTTTAAAACGTTCAAAATGTAGAAATTGAATTCGGAATGATGTCGGCGGTTGGGGATCGCCGTTTCGCGCTTGCCTCTTTGCAATGTTAAGTCATTAACTAATAGCTATTTGAACAACAATTAACCGAGAGCGGCTTCAGCGCGCGGAGGATGGGGAGCTGACGCAAATGTCGCTGAGTTTAGGCCGTTTTTCGTCGGGATGGTCGCCTGTGGCCACGAGTGAAAATCGAACGTCAGGCTGATTAACTTAGCGCCATTCACCTTTGACCCCTGACCTCTGATATCTGCTATTTACCCTCCGTCCTCTGCCACCTTTGCGTGCTCCTGTGAAAAGATGGATCGACTCCGTTGAGCGAAATACACGGAAAGATTTAACAGGAGTCGGCAAGAGGAAGCAGAGGGCGGAGGCGCTTGCGCGTCGAGAGGTCAGAGTTCAGCGTTATGACCTCTGACCCGAATGGCGCTAACTTAGGGCCATTGTTCGACGCGATCCTCGCCGGTGGCCACGAGTGAAATCGAACGGCAGGGCCGCTTAACTTAGTGGAATTCGGGGCTGACGCTTTCCCATTTCGTCGCGTTCATCTTCAACGCAGGGTGGGAGACAAAGAGGTGCCAGACGACGGCTTGGAATGCCTCGCTGTGGGGGGTGATTGTGGCCGGGTTCACGGTGGGGACGATCACCACGGCGTGGGCGGCCTTGGCCGTATAGCCTCCGTCCTTCCCTACGATCCCGACGATCCGCGCGCCGACCTGCTGGGCCAGCTGGAGCGCGGCGACGAGATTGGGGGAGACATTTTTCTCCACGTTGCCGCCTCCGACCGAAAGGATCAAAAGGCAGTCTTTGGCGTTGAGGCGCGAGCCTCGCAACCATTCGGAAAATACCGTCGACCAGCCCTCGTCGTTGGTGCGGGCGGTCAGTTCCGAGACATTGTCCGTTGGGGCGTAGGCTTCAAAACCGCCGATTTTTCGGAAGTCGTTGACCGCGTGGGAGGCATTGGCGGCGCTGCCGCCGACGCCGAGGATGAACAAACGACCGCCCCGTTCGCGGGTGTCGGCGAGTTCCTGGACGCAGCGTTCGCAGTCGTCCGGGTTCAGTTTCGCGACGATTTCGGCGGTTTCTTTCAGGTGTTGGACAGAGTAGGACATGAGGTCGGAGGGGATAACGGAGGGGTGAGCAGCGTGTTAAGTTCGGCGAGTCCGGCGTGGGAGCCAATCTCGTAAAAGCGTTGTTCGATTTCGTAACCGACGAGTTCGCCGCGTTTCGCCAGTTGCTTCTGCACATCGGCGAGATCGACCACCGCGCCACGGGGAGATGAATCGAAGGCCGAGCGACGAAACGCACCGAGCCCATAGTCGATATGGCGCATCTGCGGGAGTTTGGTTTTTTTGTCGTACGCCCGAATGCGCCCGTCCTCGAACCAGACATTGCTGCGGTCGTAGCGCTCCTCGTTTTCGAAGACGGTCATGAGACCGAGCTGTCCGCTGCACAGAAAGGCTGCGCCGACCGAACGGTAGTCGACGGGGAGGTAGCTATCGCCGTAGAGCACGAAAAACGCGTCGCCCAGACGCGGCAGCGCCTGAATCAGGGCTCCTCCGGTTCCCAAGAGCACCGGTCCGTCGAAGACGTAGTCGATCGCGACACCCCAGGCGGATCCGTCGCCGTAAAGCTCGACGATCTTTTCGCCGAGATGGCCCACGCAGAGCACCAGTTGCGTCAGTCCGGATTTTTTAAGCAGGCGGATCTGATGGGAAAAGAACGGTTCGCCGGCCACCTCCACGAGGAGTTTTGGAACGGTTTCCGTGATCGGTCGAAGCCGCGTGGCCAAACCTCCCGCGAGGATTGCGACGGGAAGTGCCGAGCAGAGTTCGTCGGGAAGCGGCGAGGGGACTGAAAGCGCTGCCATGGAAGGGTCAGTTGTGGGCGACGACCTTGGTGCCTTCGTAATCGAAGCGGAAGCGTACTTCCTGAAGTCCCTTGGTGCGCAGGGCGTGCCGGAGCTTGGCCTTCTCCTCGGCGTAGAACATGAGAAATCCGCCGCCGCCGGCGCCGATCAACTTTCCGCCCAAGGCACCGTTCTGCATCGCGAAGTCATACCATTCGTCGATGTGAGGATTGCTCATCCCGGAACTGCGCCGCTTCTTTCGCTGCCAATGTACGTCCATCAGGCGGGCGAACTCGTCGAGATTTCCCGACTCCATCGCGTCGAGCGATTGGTAGCCGAGCTCCTTGGTGAAGTGAAGATTGTCGAGCATCTCCGGGTCGTTTCGCTTGGAGCGATCGTCCTGGTCCTTGAGGATCGAGGAAGCGCTGCGGCTGTATCCGGTAAAAAACAACAGAAGGTTGTCCTCGAGGTTGGAGAGGGTTTCGTCGGAGATCGCGCAGGGCCGGTATTCGACCCGCCCGTCGGGGTGGAAGGTGAAGGCGGTGATCCCTCCGATCGCCGCGATGTACTGATCCTGCTTGCCGATCGGTTCGCCCAGCTTGTCGAGCTCGATTTCACAGGCGCGTTCGGCGAGTTCGGAGGGCGAGACCATCGTTCGCTTGTAGGTATAAAGCGCCTTGAGCAGCGCGGTGGTAAAGCTGCCCGAACTGCCCAGTCCCGTACCGCCCGGGATATCCGCCATTGAGGTCAACTCGAGGTGCGCGTCCGTGATCCCGGTGAGTTTCAGCGCTTCGCGAAAAATCGGATGCTCGATTTGGTCGACGTGGGAGACGCGTTCGAGTTTCGAATACTTGATGATGATCTCCTGCTGAAACGTGCGGTGCTGCGTGATGTAGACGTATTTGTCGATCGCGCCCGCGACCAGAAATCCTCCGTGTTCGCGATAATAAGACGGAATGTCGGTGCCGCCTCCGCCAAGGGAAACGCGCAAGGGCGAGCGAGTGATGATCATGAACGAAAGCGAGGGTGAGCGAGGGGCGGCGGGTCAGACCGAAACGAGGGCGGGGTTGCGCGATC
>Ga0105044_10010612_pt1 | contig 12570 bp, 9 predicted proteins | sample MAT01_FD_78092 | JGI IMG/M metagenome (GOLD analysis project Ga0105044, IMG submission 78092) | Freshwater microbial communities from Lake Fryxell liftoff mats and glacier meltwater in Antarctica - MAT-01 | ecosystem: Environmental > Aquatic > Freshwater > Ice > Liftoff microbial mat | place...
CTGCTCCATGCCAAGCCCTGGTTAATTCCTAGCAATATATTTGCAACCACAATCCAATTCCAGTTGGGTGCATACATTAATATAAGTGGAACGGGCAAAGCAAATAACCAACCGGCTATTAATATGGTTTTACGGTTAAATTTTCGGGTGAGCTTTGCTACACTATAATTGCTGATGGCTTTACTTATACCAAATGCTGCTATAAAAGAAAGTACAGCAGTATTGGCATCAATATAATATACAGTCTTTGCCAAACCTGGAATAACTGCTCTTTCTAAACCTACCATAGCACCTACAAACGCATTTACTAAAACTAGTAAACTAAATTGGTATTTGTTTTGTGATAACCCCTGCATATTTATTTTAATCTTTTAATATGCATTTAAAAAATAGGATTATTTGGTTTCTTTATGAGTTGACCGGCTCACCCTTATTTACCCATTCATTCATACCGCCTGAGAAGTTTACAATATTTGTAAAACTGTTTTTAGCCAATATAGAATAAGCAATAGCTGCCCTATCTCCACTTTGGCAATGGATAATAACTTTTTTGTCCTTACTAACTTTATCTAAGTTTTGCGGTAATGTTCCTACAAATATATTTTCCGCTTTTGCAATATGCCCAGTATTAAATTCAGCAACACCTCTTAAATCAATTAATTGAATGTCGTTGTTATTAATTAATTCTTTAGTTTCCTCTAAACTAATGTTGTTTACTTTATCCAATTTACCGCCAGCTTCACTCCATACCGAAGTTGAAGGAATATAGCCATACACATTATCCAATCCAATACGCATTAATTTCCTTGTAAGGTCATCTAGCTGACTTTCATCGGCCAATAATATAAATGGTTCGTCATATTTTAAAAACCATCCTGCCCATGTTGCAAAAGCATTATTGCCTTGTATATTGTAACTACCAGGTATGTAGCCTTCGGCGAAATCAACTTTATTTCTTGCGTCTATTAACTTTATACCTTTTACTAATGCATCTTTTAATTCTATTGATGAAAGCAGTTTTTGCTTAGGCACTTCAGTTAACAAAGGGCGATCTACCTTATTCAGCTTTTTCATCATAGCAAAATACTTTGGTGGCTCTGGCTGATCCTCTAATAAATATTTTACAAAACCAGGTTGATCATTTTCATATTGCAATGCCCAGTTTCTTATTTTTTCGTACCCTACAGTTGTACTAGGAACAGCTCCTAACGCTTTACCACAGGCACTTCCTGCGCCATGCCCAGGCCATACCTGAATATAATCGGGAAGGGCTGCAAATTTATTGATGGAATTAAACATTTGTAATGCACCTGCATTTGCAGTACCAACTACACCTGCTGCTTTTTCTAACAAATCGGGGCGGCCAATATCGCCAACAAAAACAAAGTCGCCTGTAAAAAACATTACTGGTTTTGTAGAAGCAGGATTATCAGTTAATAAAAAACTTATACTTTCTGGCGTATGTCCTGGTGTGTGAACCACATCAAAACTAAGATTACCCATTTTAATTTTGTCACCATCTTTTAAACCATGATGAGGAAATTCATATTCCCAACCTTCTCCACCTTCATCGGACAAAAACATTTCTGCTCCAGTAAGTTTAGCCAACTCTCTAGATCCAGCCAAGAAATCGGCGTGGATATGGGTTTCAAAAATATGGGTGATTTTCATATTATTTGCCTTTGCAATTTCAATGTAGGTATCAACATCTCTTTTAGCATCAATAACAGCGGCAACACCTGCTTTTTGACAACCAATGAAATAACTTGCTTGAGCTAAACTTTTGTCGTAAACGTGTTGAAAAAACATAGTTATATTTTTTTAGTTTTTAATTTATTTGATAATGCAAATATGCAACCTTTTTTAAGCCCAGATGGTAACATTGGTTACATTTTAATAGCTCTAAGTAATACTGATAGTTGCTATTTCTTTAAAATTAGTGATAGGAATATTTAATTGTTTCGATATTAATGTCCGCCTCCAGTTGGGAAGAATATTTCTTTAATAATGATATAAATACCCATTACTAATACAAACCAGCCAAAAGCTTTTTTAAGATTATCGCCATGAATTTTTTTAGCAAGAAAGATGCCTATAAAAATACCTACAACTGCAAAGCCGGTAAATGAACCTAGCAGTTTCCAATCAATAACTTCACTTCCCTGCAAATCACCCGTAAAACCGATCAATGATTTAGCAGCTATAATAAACAAAGATGTACCAACGGCAAGTTTCATAGGCATTTTAGCCAAAATTACAAGAGCCGGTATAATTAAAAATCCACCACCTGCACCAACTAAACCAGTAAGTAATCCAACAACTGCACCTTCTAATAAAATCATTGGATAATTATATACCATTGGAGCATTTTCATCTGCTTCCACTTTCTTTTTACCACTCCTGATCATACTGATAGAAGCCAGTATCATTACTACTGCAAAAAGCAACATCAATGCTATAGGTTTTGTAATAACTAAATCTCCTATTGAAAATAATTCTTTTGGAATTAATGGCACTAGCCACATTCGAGTAGCATATACTGCTAAAATAGATGGAATACCAAAAATAAGTACGGTTTTGAAATCCACCTTTTTTTGTATAGCACTTTGCACACCTCCAACCAATGCAGTAGATCCAACAATAAATAAAGAATAAGCTGTTGCAAGAACTGGGTTAACACCCATTAAATACACTAAAATAGGTACGGTTAAAATAGATCCTCCACTACCAATTAAGCCTAATGAAATACCCACTATTGCCGCTAATAAAAAACCAACTATTTCCATAATATATATTTTAACTGCTGCAAAGGTGTAATATATATAAAAGATAATTGGTAACAAAGGTTACATTAGTGCAACCCTCATTCTTTTTACTGTTGGCAATTAAGATGACTTTATTATATATTCATTTTACCAAAAGATAGTATACAATGCTGCAATTACGCCACAAACTATTAATGCCCCAACGGCAAATGAATTACTCAACTTAAACATTTTACTGTCAATTTCTAACCCGTTAGTTTTTACCCCTTTATTATTTTCAAACAAACTAATAAGCACCATACCTATTACGCAAATTAAAAACACAAAGCCCATTCTATCTAAAAAAGGAATTTCGTAAATACCATCTGCATTTGCTTTTGCAAAATTAAATTGCTCTAGAAACTGTAGGTTCATTAACCCTGGCAAAAACTTAAAAAACAATGAAAAAGCAAAACCACCAACTGTTGCAAATAAAGCTGCATTAGAAGTTGTTTTTTTCCAAAAGAACCCTAGTATGAACATCGCAAAAATACCTGGACTTACAAAGCCTGTATATTCCTGAATATATTGAAAGCCCCCTTTTTTATCAATCCCCATTAATGGCGCAATAATTACTCCTAAAATCATTGCCACTACAACAGTAATTTTTCCAACCTGCACAATTTTATTCTCATCTGCATCGGGGCGCAATCTTTTCTTGTAAATGTCTAAAGTAAAAATGGTTGCGATGCTGTTTGCCTTTCCTGCAAGTGAAGCCACTATTGCTGCAGTTAATGCAGCAAACGACAACCCTTTTAAACCTGCTGGTAATAAATTTAGTAATACAGGATAAGCCTTGTCGGGATTTAGTTCTCCATTTTGCAATAAATCTGTTTTAAAGTCGCCCTGCTGGTGTAAAACATAAGCTGCAATACCCGGAAGCACAACAATTACGGGCATTAATAATTTTAAAAATGCGGCAAATAAAATTCCGCTTCGGGCAGTTTTTAAATCTGCACCCAATGCTCTTTGAGTAATATATTGGTTACATCCCCAGTAATTTAAATTTACAATCCACATACCTCCTATTAAAACAGTAAGACCTGGCAGATCCATATAATTGGGATTGTCTTTTTTAAATATCATGTGAAAATGATCGTCGGCATGTTCGGTCATTAATTTAAACCCGTTTATCACACCAGTAGTTCCAAATTTTTCCGCAACTAAATTCAACGCCAAATAGGTTGTTACTAAGCCACCAAGAATTAAAAAGAATACTTGAATCACATCGGTGTATCCAATAACCTTCATACCTCCGAGTGTAATAAAAATAGCAAAGATGGCAAGCATATACATGCAAAGCGTTGTGTTAATACCAGAAATACTATTAATCGCTAATGCACCTAAATATAAAATAGATGTAAGATTTACAACTACATATAATAACAACCAAAAAACAGCCATAATCATTGCCACCGTTCCATTATAGCGCTGATTAAGAAACTGAGGCATGGTATAAATTTTATTCTTTAGGTACACAGGAATAAAAAATATTGCTACAACCATTAGAGTTGCGGCTGCCATCCATTCGTATGCAGAAATAGCCAACCCCATTTTAAAACCACTTCCACTCATGCCAATAAATTGCTCTGCAGAAATATTGGAAGCAATTAATGAAGCTCCAATAGCCCACCAGGTTAAAGAACCTTCTGCTAAGAAATAGTCATGTGATGCTGATACAGTTGCTTTCTTTTTGCGGCGGTACACCCAATAGCCATAACTAGCAACTACAACAAAATAAAACAAGAATACTAAGTAATCATAAGTTTGTAAACTATTCATAAGCAAGCTTTATAATTGGCTAATAGTTAAATAAATCTGTTGACAATATTTTCCATGTATTCCTGTTTACCGCTAATTGTTGCAGGTTCTCCATGTTCAATTGCATAGGCTCGTAAATCTTCTAATGAAAGTTTTCCTTCTTCAAAATCTTTTCCTTTTCCGCTATCATAAGATGCATATCGATCAGTTCTTAATTTATTATATTCAGATTTTTGCAAAATATTCTCCGCAGTAATCAATGCTCTTGCAAATGCATCCATACCACCTATATGAGCATAAAATAAATCGGCAGGGTCTGTAGAGTTTCTTCTGATTTTTGCGTCGAAGTTTATACCGCCACCTTTAAATCCACCAGCTTCTAAAATAATCAACATGGCTTCGGTAAGTTCATTTAAATCAGTTGGAAACTGATCGGTATCCCAGCCATTTTGATAATCGCCACGGTTGGCATCCATACTTCCTAATAATCCATTATCTGCAGCCACTTGTAACTCATGTGTAAATGTATGGCCAGCAAGTGTTGCGTGGTTTACTTCTATATTTAGACTGAAATCATTGAGCAAATCGTACTGACGTAAAAAACCAATCACTGTTTCGCAATCATAATCGTATTGATGCTTGCTAGGTTCACATGGCTTTGGCTCGATAAAAAACTTACCCTTAAATCCATTTCTTCTTGCATAATCTTTTGATGCATGCAGAAATTTTGCTAAATGCTCTTTCTCTCTTTTCATATTGGTATTTAGCAGACTCATGTAACCTTCTCTTCCACCCCAGAAAACATAATTCTCACCGTCCAATTCAATCGTTGCATCTAATGCAGCTTTCACCTGTGCTGCACCATGTGTAAGCACATGAAAATCGGGATTAGTGCTTGCGCCGTTCATATATTTTCTATTAGAAAATAAATTGGCGGTACCCCATAATAATTTTACACCACTTGCTTTTTGTTTATCAGCCAAATAAGCAGTAATTGCTTGTAAGCGTTTATCATTATCATTTATATCATTGGTAAAATCAACGGCATCTACATCATGAAAACAATAATATGGCAAACCCAATTTAGTAATAAATTCAAAAGCTGCATCTGCTTTGTCTTTAGCTCTTTCAACAGCATCTGATTTTTCATTCCAACTAAATAAATGAGTAGGCTCTCCAAATGGATCGGCACCGCTACCGCAGAAGCTATGCCAATAAGCACATGCAAACCTTAGGTATTCTTTCATTGGCTTTCCTGCCACTATTTTATTTTCATCATACCACCTAAAAGCCAATGGATTACTGCTTTCTAAGCCTTCGAATTTAATAGAAGGGATCCCTTTAAAATACTCTTTACTTCCTACAACTACTGACATAGCATTGATTTATTTAAATTTTCAAATTAGTTTATTTGTTTATTTAATTGCAAGAGCCATTCTTGATAAAATTGATCGTAATTACTATTTTTATTTGGCTCTATCAATTCAACTGGTTTAAAAAACTGAAAAGCTTCTTTTGCATTTTGGTAAACATTTGCTCCAATACCACTTCCAATTGCAGCTCCAACACTACCATCGCAATTATACAATTCTATTGGCACTTGCAAAATATTTACAAAACATTCTCTGAACACTTCACTTAAAAACATATTGGCTTTACCTGCACGAATTACGGTTGGCGTCATTCCATTCTGCTTTAAAATATCAAAGCCATAACGAAATGCAAATGCAATTCCCTCTTGTGCAGCCCTGTAAAGATGTGCGGCAGTATGTATATTAAAGTTGATATTATTAAAAAAACTATTTACAATTTTATTATTTAACATACGTTCAGCACCATTACCAAAAGGCAGTATACTTAACCCTTCACTACCCAGTTTTATTTGTTTGGCCGTTTCATTTATCTCATCGTAACTTTTATTGCCAACAATATTTTTTATCCATCGGTTTAAAATACCTGTTCCATTAATGCATAACAAAATTCCTAAGCGAGGGTCGTTACTTGAATGATTAACATGAGCAAACGTATTAACTCGCGACTGTTGATCATATTCTAATTGATTGCTTACTCCATATATCACTCCCGATGTGCCAGCCGTGGCAGCCACTTCGCCTGGTTGTAGCACATTTAAAGAGAGTGCATTATTGGGCTGGTCTCCTGCTTTATAGGTAACAGGAATTTTTTTTGTTAACGATAGTTTTTCTGCAACTTGAGATGTAATTTGACCGTGCTCTGCAAATACATTTTTTATAGTTGGTATGATAGATGTATCAAATCCATAGTAGTCAAAAACATCTTTTGAGAGTTCATTATTTTTAAAATCCCAAAAAATGCCTTCCGATAAAGCAGATATACTGGTGGTAATTTCTCCAGTTAATTTCATGGAAATAAAATCGCCCGGCAACATTATTTTATCAAGCTTTGCAAATACAGCTGGTTCATTTTGCTTTACCCAAGCTAATTTACTAGCAGTAAAATTTCCTGGAGAATTAAGAAGATGTGATAAACATTTTTCTTCACCAATAGTTTCAAATGCTTTATTGCCAATTTCCACAGCACGACTATCGCACCAAATGATGCTGTTTCTTAAAACTTGCTGTTCTTTATCTACCATTATTAAGCCGTGCATTTGGTATGCAATACCAATAGAGATTATTTCTTTGGGATTGTACTTTTTTTGTGCATGCAAATTTAAGATGGCAGATTCGGTATGCTCCCACCAAAGCTCTGGAGATTGTTCTGCCCATCCATTTTGCAATGAAATAATAGCTGTTTCAGTTTCAGGAAATTGAGTAGATGCAATACATTGCTGCGTGGCGCTATCCACAACAGAAACTTTTATAGAGGATGTACCTAGATCAATTCCGAGAAGCAGCATGTTTATTAAGTTAATAGTTGTTGTTAAGAACGATCTCGTTATATTAATTTAATGGACAATCATTACCACACTATTTTTTATATTTATTGTACATTTTCACTAAACAGCAAATAAAATAAAATAACTCACTTTTAAGACTTGCCTACTAAAATACAATTTTATAGAATCCCATAGCCAGTAAAAATATATTTTAAATGCGCCAATGCTCTCGACATATGCGTTTTAACCGTTAATGGAGAAATATGGAGATGCTCGGCAATTTGTATATAGGAAAGATTTTCTTGCCGGGATAACTGGTAAACTTTAAGCTGATTTGTTGACAATGAATTAAGCGCTTCATTTAAAATACATTTATACTCTTCATCTTGAACCATATTGTCGGTATAATTATCTGCGGTTTTTTGGATATTTTTTAAATAGTCAATTGCCTTCCATTCATTGGCCTTTTTCTTCAGCCTATTAATTGTATTATTTTTTGCAACAGTATATAACCAGGCTTCAATGGGTGTTCCAATTTTAATTTTGTTACGTTCTGTCCAAAGTTTTATAAATACTTCTTGAACTACTTCCTCAGCCAATAAATCTGATTTTAAAAACCTCAAAGCAACTTTATTTATTTGAAGTTTATATTTATCATAAGTTTGCTGAAATGTTTTCTCACAACCACTGGCAAGTAAATTAAGCACCCTTTCATTATTGAATTGCTCAGAGTTCTTTACAGGGTATAATGGTGCTCTTTTAAGTTCTGAAATGCTTTCAACATTATCATTTATTGAAAGTGAAATGGCATTTACACTGGCAATTGGTAGCATGAACCGTTAGTTTTATAATAGCAATGAAAAAGAAGTAATCGAGAGCTAATGTAATAACTTTTTTTGACAACGCAACCGATTGCATAAATTTATTATAAAAAACCCTTAATTTAGCTCTACAAAGTATTACGTAACCGATTTTATGGATATTAACAAAGAAATTACTATTTACGATATTGCCGAACAGTTAAAGGTATCTCCAGCAACTGTAAGCCGAGGACTTAAGGGTGATCCGAGTATAAGTAAGAAGACTACGAACAGAATTAATGAAATGGCCATAAAAATGGGTTATAGGGCCAACCATAATGCACGAAATCTTCGGCAACAACAAACTAAAACAATAGGTGTAATAATTCATGAAATGAATAGCACTTTTATTACATCTGTACTTTCCGGTATTGAAAAAGTAACTACTGAGGCTGGATATGACTTAATTATTGCTCACTCTGCCGAAAGTTGCGTTAGAGAAGCTGCTAATGCTAAGAATTTGTTCAACAAAAGAGTAGATGGCTTAATTGCATCATTGTCATTCGATACAACAAACTTGGACCACTTTAAACCATTTAAAGAAAAAAATGTGCCGCTCATATTCTTTGATCGGGTTGAGCAAAATGAGGAATACCCTGTTATAATTATTGATAATGTAAAATGTGGATATCAGGCTACACAGCATTTAATAGAACAAGGTTGCAAAAGAATATTGCATATAACTTCAAATTTGCAACGAAATGTTTATTCAGAACGTTACAAAGGTTATAGAAATGCGTTAAATGATAATGAAATTGAATTTGAAGACAACTATTTATTGATCAATGATTTGAGTGAAAGCGCAGGTATTGAATCTGCAATGAAAATACTTGCTATGAATCCATTACCAGATGGGGTATTTATTACCAATGATTTTGTTGCAGCAGTATGCATGCAAACATTAAAAAAACATGGGATTAAAATACCAGATGATATAGCTTTTGTTGGTTTTAATAATGATGCAATTGGCAAACTAATTGAACCTTCATTAACTACAATTGATTATCCTGGAAATCATATAGGGGAAATAGCAGCCAAAAATCTGATTGACCATTTAAAAGGCACTTCCAACATTGAGTATTCAAAAGTAATTATTATAAAATCTGATTTGATAATAAGAGAGTCATCGTTAAAGAAAGGCTTGTAATAAATATAAGCCATTGCTGCGATTTACAGTGAAGTAATTAATACTACATATGATCAATTGGTTATATTTAAATTAGCTTTCATTATTTTCATAGCTGTAGTGGTTTCAAACTACGTAGAACTATTTACTTATTTGCAAAGGGTTCTTAAGCTGTTGCTGAAATAAGTTTACATATTGTATCCATTGTTGAGCATCTTTAATATCGCCAGCTTTGTTCCATACAGCACCAGCATAATAGCTAATATAATATTCTTTATTGGTTATTGTTTTGGCTAATAGTTGTTCTTTCGTTGCAATCATTTTTTCAATTGTTGTGTTAAATATACAAGCTACACCTGTAATTCCATCTTTATCATGCTCAGGCTCCCAATAAACCATTGTGCCGTTTTGTTCATTTAAGTATTTCATGCCATTTCCCCGCCTCGTGATGATGCCTGCTGTAACTGGTAATCCGTCTATAGAATTAGTGTAATAATTTACTGCAATTTTATTTAATTGGCTTCCTGCATCTAGCGAAATTGTTTTAACTGCACTTGTTTTTTTATTACCTACCTCCCATTCATTATATGATAACTGAAATGTAGTTCGTAATGGACCATTATCCAATATTTTATACTCTACATAGTTTTTAGAATAATAAATAGAGTCGTTAATATATGGCATCATATTACCTGCACCCAATGTTAACCCAACATGGTAATAATCTAAACCATCACCGTGATCAATATGATATTCTCCTGTTTTGTATCGTTCGTTTAAAATTAGCTTATTAGTTCGCTTTACCCATACATCTATGCCATAGGCCATTTCTTTTGGTGTATTCTCTAAAGCCTTACCATACATTCTAAATGCAATTTTATCATTCTCCCATGCAAAATCATCTTTACGCTCTGGTACATACCTGCCATAAGTTTGGGTAGCAAATAATATTCTTTCTCCATAAGCAACCAGCAGTTTTTTAATTTGTTTTGGTTGTAAAGAAATCTTTACTAACAAATTGATTATTGCTGATTTTCCCAAAGTTTCAAACTGAAATGCCAACTGTTTTTTTGTAATAGCATCAATTACAATTATCTTACTTGTATCGATTATTTCATTAGAATTTAAAATTTTACTCCAAGGAATTTCTACTAATTTGCTTGTAAACGGGATATTGCTATTATTTACAATATTTATAGATTTAACTAATTTTTGTTGTGCTTGTGCATTTGCAAAACAAAAAATACAACTAAAAAATAAAAAAAATATTGTTAATTTATTCATACTATTAATTATTTTATCAAAGACAATCTTCAAGCTTATTATTAAAAAAAAGTTTTAATATAGTTACATAAATTTATTTATTATTGTCATTATAGAAAATTACTAAAATTTTTAATACCACTTGAGTTAAATTTATGCGCAAGACCAAATCTAATAATTTTGAACCCTACTAAAAATATTTTTTAATTGCTTTAGGATAATGCGCTAATGCAATTTCAGGCTCTTCAATTTCTGGATGCCACATTTTTTCCCATTCGAAACTATAAAAGCCCATGAATTTTTCTTTTGCTAAAAGTTGAATAGCTTCTTTAACAGGCCCTTCTCCATTACCCAATAAAGTGTATTGTTCTTTTCCATTTATCCACTTTGCATCTTTTACATGAACATGATAAATATATTTTTTTAATTTGTTGTACACATCAGTTGGAGGCTCTTTTGTTACCGACCACATATTTAAAAAATCCCAAATCAAACCAACTTTTTGTTGATTTGCATTTTGCATTATGTACAATATGTCCGCTGTCTTCACCACATCACCATGCGTTTCCATCAAAACTTTTACACTACAACCGTTAGAGTAATTACCTAACTCATTTAATCCATCAATAATAATTTCTAATGTTGCTTTAGGATTTTCGTTGGCTGGTAAATTATTAGGAAATACGCGTACATAGGGACAGTCTAATTTTTCAGCCAAATCTATAAATCGTTTACCCTCGTCTATATTTTTTTGTCGAATAACTTTATCTGTAAAATGCATTGTAGAAGATGATCCTAAGTCAGTAATTATTAAATTACTTTCTGCAAACATTCTTTTGGTAACGTTGATATTTGTTGAACTAAAATCGGGACATTTAGTTAAATCTAATTCTTTTTGAATAGTTCTTATTTCTACTCCTTGGTAATCGTTTTCTGCTGCAAATTTTATGATAGTTTGCAAGTTCCAATTAGGACAGCCTAATGTAGAAAAACTAAGTTTAGGTTTATATTTTTTTGCAACTGCTAACATGCTAGCAGTTGGCAAAAGCATTGCTGCCATTGCCATAGCCGAGTGTTTGAGAAAAATACGTCTTTTATTTTTTTGCATTTTAATAGTTTCGCTTTACACTATTACAGCAGATAAAGATGCGAAATATATTCCTAATTTAACAACTGCTTAAAAATTCGGAAAATAGAGCATCCTTTTTCTATTTAAAATATTCAAACTTTCTTTTCCTCTTCAATTGGGTTACTTCCCCACCAAGTGGCAATTAATGAAAAAGTAGTATTCATTATAGGGCCATTTACGGCAGGGGCAAGACCAATTGTAGCAATCTTTCCCATTTGTGCAGCAATTCCGGATGCAAGTCCACCGTTTTGCATACCTACTTCTATAGCAACTGTACGGGCATTTAATTTTGACAAACCAAACAGACGGCTACTGTAGTATCCTAAAGTCAATCCAATAGTCATGTGCAGGAACATAGCAAACACAAGCGCAATACCTACATTTAGCATATTGTCCCTGCCTGCAGCGGTAATGATGATGATGATGAATGCTATACCTGCCATTGAAATTTTAGGCATCACCTTATCGATCCAAGTCGCTTTTTTATGAAAAAAATGATTAAAGGTAATACCAACAAAAATGGGTACAATAACAATTTTTAAAATATCCCAAAGCATATCCATAAAATTTACTGGAACAAATTGTCCGCCCAAAAATTTCATCAGTAGTGGCGTCATAACTGGTGCCAATAAAGTGGATACTGCAGTAATAGTTACAGACAATGCAAGGTTAGCTTTTGCAATAAAAGCAATTACATTACTAGCTAAGCCACTTGGCATACAACCAACCAACACTACGCCAGCAGCTATTTCTGGTGGAAAATTAAATAC
>Ga0105044_10010613_pt1 | contig 12569 bp, 9 predicted proteins | sample MAT01_FD_78092 | JGI IMG/M metagenome (GOLD analysis project Ga0105044, IMG submission 78092) | Freshwater microbial communities from Lake Fryxell liftoff mats and glacier meltwater in Antarctica - MAT-01 | ecosystem: Environmental > Aquatic > Freshwater > Ice > Liftoff microbial mat | place...
GTGATGATGCGCTCGGGGATCACCGGGCCCCTGCTGCCGTCGGCAAGCAGCGTGGGCTGACGATTTTTCCACGCCGCCAGCCGGTAGACCAGCGTCTTGGAAACGTCCTTGATGACTGCAAAGCCGCCCGCCATGTCGCCATACAAGGTGCAATAGCCGGTGGCCATCTCGCTTTTGTTGCCGGTGGTCAGCACGATCGAGCCGCTCTTGTTGGACAAGGCCATCAACAAGGTGCCGCGAATGCGCGCTTGCAGGTTCTCCTCTGTGGTGTCTTCTGCCAGCCCTGCAAACTGTGGCGCCAGGCCTGCCTTGAAGGCTTCGAACATAGGAGCGATGTCGATTTCGTCATGGCGCACACCCAGCCGCTTGGCCATGTCGCGCGCGTCAGCCAGTGAGATGTCGGCTGTGTACGGGGAAGGCATCATCACCGTGCGCACTCTGTCTGCGCCCAAGGCGTCGACGGCCAGCGCCAGCACCAGTGCCGAGTCGATACCGCCTGACAGGCCGATGATCGCGCCAGGGAAGCCGTTTTTGCCTAAGTAGTCGCGGACCCCCAGTACCAACGCCGCCCAGGCTTGGGCTTCCAACTCTGGCATCGGCGTCACCGGGCCATGCAGACTACCATCGGGCCGCATTCCCAGAATACTGAGATCAGGCTCGAACGCCAGCGCACGGGCTGTGATCTGGCCTTGCGCATCGACCGCGAACGATGCGCCGTCAAACACCACTTCGTCCTGCCCACCCACCAGATGCGAATAAATCACCGGGCGCCCGCAAGCGCGGGCCCGGTCGGCCATGCGGGCTTCCCTCTCGCCCGCCTTGCCCAAATGAAAGGGAGAAGCATTCAACACACAAAGCAACTGCGCGCCTTGCGCACAAGCCAGCTGCGCGGGCTCTTCGAACCAGGCGTCTTCGCAGATCAGCAGCCCGACCCGGACGCCGCCGACTTCAAACACCACCGGTCCCAGACCGGCGTCGCGGCCAGAAACGAAGTACCGCCGTTCATCGAAGACCTGGTAGTTGGGCAGCTCGCGTTTGCAGTAAGTGGCCATCACCAGACCGCCGCTGAGGACTGAAGCCGCGTTGAAGCGGCTGGGCACGGCCAGCGACCTGCTTTTGACCTGCGCGCTGCCTGCCCTCTGGTGCGGATGGCCCACCACCAAAAACAAGCCTCGGCAATCCTTGAGGTCTTCGGCCAGGCCCGCCAGGTGTTCAGCGCTGGCGCGCAAGAATGAGGGCCGAAGCAGCAAGTCCTCAGGCGGGTAACCTGTCAACACCAGTTCTGGCGCGACCACCAGTTGTGCACCAGCAGCGTGGGCCCGACGTGCAGCCTGCGCCAGCAATAAACGATTACCCTGCAAATCACCGACGGTCGCATTGATCTGCGCCAGCGCCACTTTCAACATGCCGATTCCCGAATGACGCCCAGCCGTACAGCCATTGCAGAAGATTATGTCATTCGGGTTGGCGACAGCCCTGCAGGGTTTAGGCGCGAAGACTGGAATGCCTTGCTGGCCGGCCAGTCCAGCCCGATCCCGTTCCTGAAGCACGAATACCTCAGCGCGTTGCACGATTCAGGCAGCGCAGTGGCGGCCACGGGCTGGAAGCCTTGCTTCCTGAGCCTGCACAGCGGCGACCAGCTGCTGGCAGCTTGCGCGCTGTACCTCAAGAGCCATTCTTACGGCGAATATGTTTTTGACTGGGCCTGGGCCGACGCCTACCGCAGGCATGGCCTGGCCTACTACCCCAAGCTGCTGGGTGCCGTGCCTTTCACGCCTGTGCCAGGCACGCGACTGCTGGTCAGGGATGCCCGTTGGCGCCAGCCCCTGGTGCAAGCGATTGGCGAACTGGCCAGCAGCAGCGGCTTGTCTTCAGCCCACCTGCTGTTTGTGGACGAGCTGGACCGCCAGGCTTTCGAGAAGGACGGCTGGATGGTGCGCGAAGGCGTGCAGTTTCACTGGGAGCAGGATGCGCGGCAGCCGATGGTCGACTTCAGCTCGCTGCTGGCTCGCCTGCAGCGCGACAAGCGCAAGAAGATTCAGCAGGAAAGGCGCCGCGTGCTGGAGCAAGGGGTCAGTTTCAGCACCCACCAGGGCGTCGGGATCAGCCAAGCGATGTGGGATTTTTTCTACCACTGCTACACCTTGACCTACCAGGCGCATCACAGCACGCCGTACCTGACGCGAGACTTCTTCAGCCGCATGGCGCAAGACATGCCCGAGAACTGGTTGATGTTCGTGGCTCACCGCCAAGGCGCGCCGGTGGCTTGCTCATTGGTGGCCATCGACCCCATCAGCCGGGTGGCCTGGGGGCGTTACTGGGGCTGTACCGAAGCGTTGAGCTGTGTGCACTTCGAAGCCTGCTACTACCAGCCGCTGGCCTGGTGCATCGCCAATGGCTATCAGCGCTTCGAAGGCGGTGCGCAAGGTGAACACAAGATGGCTCGCGGCCTGCTGCCGGTGAGTACCGCCTCCGTGCATTGGCTGCGCGATGAGCGTTTTGCTGCTGCAGTGGCCGATTTTCTGGCCGCTGAAGGTCAGGGTGTATCGCAGTATGTCGACGAGCTGCGCGATCGCAATCCGTTCAAGAACTTGCCTGACTGAGTCCATGCATCGGAGTCACCACGCCGCCACAGGCTGGCGCTTGCAGCGCAGGATCAGGACTTCACCGGGCTGTCCTTGAAGAGCTGGATGCCCTTCAGGATTTCTTCACAAGCTGCCTCTGGACCGGCCCAGCCCAGCACTTTGACCCACTTGCCTTCTTCCAGATCCTTGTAGTGCTCAAAGAAATGCTGGATGGTCTTCAAGCGCATCGGGTTCAGGTCTTCGGGCTTCTTCCACTGCGTGTAGATCGACAGAATACGGTCGATCGGCACGGCCAGCAGCTTGTTGTCGCCCCCCGCTTCGTCGTCCATGCGCAGCAGCCCCAAGGGGCGGCACTTGACGACCACACCGGGGATCAACGGCACCGGCGTCACCACCAACACATCCACTGGGTCACCATCATCGGCCAGGGTGTTGGGGATGTAGCCGTAATTGCACGGGAAATGCATTGAAGTGCTCATGAAGCGATCGACAAACAGCGCGCCTGTTTCGTGATCGACCTCGTACTTGATCGGGTCTCCGTTCATCGGGATCTCGATGATCACGTTGAACTCTTGCGGGGCTTTTTTGCCAGGGGTGACGTTGTGCAGGCTCATGACAGTGAACTTCCAGGCGTACAAAATTAGGGGCAACCCTGATTCTAGGGCTCTGCCTTGCCCTGCCCTGACGGCCAGTGGCCGCATGAGCGGCCTGTGACGTGGCGTACCGCTGGCAAACCCCGCCCAGCGACCTCTGACGCATCAGGTAGCATCCGCCGCGCAGTAAAGGCCGTAGCAGCCTGGGTTCTTGCCTTCGACCTTCCACAGTGGACAGTCGCCGGGCAAGGCCTGAAACGCCGCCTTCCAACAGCGGCATTCAGGCAAGCCCCGCTGGCGCGCCGCACTCAAAAGAACCCACGAGGAAGGATCCACACTCATGAGCACCACCATGGCGCTGTACATCGCGCTGGCCTGCGGCCTGGCCGCAGTCATCTACGGCTTCGTGCAGCGCAGCTGGATCCTGCGCCAGGATGCCGGCAACGCCCGCATGCAAGAGATTGCCGGCGCGATCCAGCAAGGTGCCGCGGCCTACCTGGCGCGCCAATACAAGACCATCGCCATCGTGGGCGTCGTGCTGACGCTGCTGATCCTGATTGCCCCGGGGCTGGGCCTGACCACCGCCATCGGTTTTGTGCTCGGTGCTGTGCTCTCCGGCGCCTGCGGGTTCATCGGCATGAACGTGTCGGTCAAGGCCAACGTGCGCACCGCACAGGCCGCCACCAAGGGCATCGGCCCGGCGCTGGATGTGGCTTTCAAGGGCGGCGCCATCACCGGCATGCTGGTGGTGGGCCTGGGCTTGATCGGGGTGGGCCTGTTTTTCTTGCTCATCGGTGGTCTGGCGACACCTGACGCAACCACGCTCAAACCCCTGTTGGGTCTGGCCTTCGGCTCTTCACTGATCTCGATCTTTGCCCGCCTGGGCGGAGGCATCTTCACCAAGGGTGCAGACGTGGGTGCTGACCTGGTGGGCAAGGTCGAGGCCGGCATCCCTGAGGACGACCCGCGCAACCCGGCGGTGATTGCCGACAACGTGGGCGATAACGTCGGCGACTGCGCCGGCATGGCGGCCGATCTGTTCGAGACCTACGCCGTCACACTGATCGCCACCATGGCCCTGGGCGCCTTGATGGTGACTGCGGCCGGCGCAGGCGCAGCGGTGGTCTATCCGCTGCTGCTCGGCGGCGTTTCCATCATCGCGTCGATCATCGGCTGCGCCTTCGTCAAGGCCTCGCCAGGGATGAAGAACGTCATGCCGGCGCTTTACAAAGGTCTGGCGATCTCTGGCGCGCTGTCGCTGGTGGCCTTTTACTTCGTGACCACCGCAATGTTCCCGCAAGGCCTGCCTTTGTTGTCAGGAGCCACCATCTCTGCGATGGCCTTGTGGAGCGCCTGCTTCGTCGGTTTGGCGCTGACTGCGGGGCTGGTCTGGATCACCGAGTACTACACCGGTACGCAGTACAAGCCTGTGCAGCACATCGCACAGGCCAGCACCACCGGGCACGGCACCAACATCATCGCCGGCCTGGGTGTTTCGATGCGCTCCACCGCCTGGCCCGTGCTGCTGGTCTGCGTGGCCATCATGGCTTCCTATTCACTGGCTGGCCTGTATGGCATCGCGATTGCCGCCACCGCGATGTTGAGCATGGCCGGCATCGTGGTCGCCCTGGACGCTTACGGCCCCATCACCGACAACGCTGGCGGCATTGCCGAGATGTCGGACTTGCCCGCCAGCGTGCGCGACATCACCGATCCGCTGGACGCTGTGGGCAACACCACCAAAGCGGTGACCAAGGGATACGCCATCGGCTCTGCCGGTCTGGCCGCGCTGGTGCTGTTTGCCGACTACACACACTCGCTGGACGCGCGTGGCATGAGTGTGAGCTTCAGTCTCAGTGACCCCAAAGTCATCATCGGCCTGTTCATCGGCGGCTTGATCCCGTACCTGTTTGGCGCCATGGCGATGGAGGCGGTGGGACGCGCCGCAGGCTCGGTGGTGGTGGAAGTGAGGCGCCAGTTCAAGGACGGCGCGATCATGGCCGGCAAACGCAAGCCCGACTACAGCGCAGCGGTGGACATGCTGACCACGGCAGCGATCAAAGAGATGATCATCCCCAGCCTGCTGCCGGTGGTGGCACCGGTGCTGGTGGGCCTGTTGCTGGGCCCGGCCGCGCTGGGTGGCCTGCTGATGGGCACGATCGTCACAGGCCTGTTTCTCGCGATCTCGATGTGTACCGGCGGCGGCGCCTGGGACAACGCCAAGAAGTACATCGAAGACGGCCACCACGGTGGCAAGGGCAGTGAAGCGCACAAGGCTGCCGTGACCGGCGACACCGTCGGTGACCCTTACAAAGACACTGCCGGCCCCGCCATCAACCCGTTGATCAAGATCATCAACATCGTGGCGTTACTGATCGTGCCCATGTTGCCAATGGGCGACTATGCGGCCACCGCTACCCACTCGCCCGCATCCACTGCAGCGCAAGTGCCGGCGGCGCCTGCAGCGCTGACTCAGGCTGCGGCGCCTGCCGTGACAGCCCCGGCGGCAATGCCTGCTGCGCCAGCCCTGCCGTCATCGGCCATGGCCGGCTCCGAAGGGCCTTCGATCAAGGTCGAAAACGGCGTCGTCAAGTTCTACTTTGCCAGCGGCAAGGCCGAGTTGGCCGACCGTGCCGCAGACAAGCTGGTCGAAGTGGTCCAGGGTGCGACTGCCGGCAAAAAGGTTGTGCTCAGTGGTTATACGGACGCCATGGGCGATTCAGCGGTCAATGAAGAACTCGCCAAGCAACGCGCCAAGGTGGTCAGCGAAGTCCTCAAGGCTGCTGGTGTGCCCGAATCGATGATCGAAATGAGAAAACCTGAGGTCTTGACTGGCAGCGGCGACAACGCTGAAGCACGCCGCGTTGAGGTTTCGTTGCGCTGAGCGCCAGGTAGGTTGGCCGAGCCAAGGCATTGTTTGGCAGCCGAAACTTCGCAATGCCTGGGCTTGACGGTGCAGGTTGGTGCAGGCATGAAAGTCTTCGACGCCGTGCACAGCAACCTGCATCCGCTGTTTGCGCCTGCGGCTGGCTGACCCAGTGCAGCGACAACGCAAACTGCGAGAATGCAGGTTTGCTGGGGCGATGCTCGCAGGTCAAGCACGCGCCCTTGCAAATTTTCGAGCAACGTGTGCCAATGATTCCCAAGCATTCTCCCTTTCCGACAGCGGCAGATCTTCAGCGGCGCCGCTGCTTGAGGCGTCTGCTCAGCGAAGCGGGTGCATGCGGTTTGTTGCTGGCGGGGCTGCACGCCACCGCTGCCGCCCAGACCAGCAGCGCTGGGCAGAGCCAGACGGCAGCGCCTGCCGACAGCCCTTTGGCCTTGAGCGCTGCCAATGGTCTGAACGCTGCCGGTACGCTGTACATCGCCGCTGCGGCCAGCCTGGTGGACGTGATGCCTGCTTTGGTACGAAGTTTTGCTTCAAAGGGCAAAGGCTCTTTGGTGACGGTGCGTTACGGCGCTTCGGGTGACTTGCTGGATCAGGTGGCAAGCGGACAAGCAGCGACCGACGTGCTTTTGTCTGCCGACGCTCAAACTGTCGCCCTCGGTGTGCAGCGCCGCCTGTTGGTGCCGGACCTGCGCAGTGTTTTTGCCACCAATCAACTGGTTCTGATCACGCCAAAGGCACTGAACCTGCCCTTGCGGCGCCTCGAAGACCTGGGCCAGGCGGAGATCGTGCGCATCGCGATGGGCCGCCAATCTACGGACCCTGCCGGACGCTACGCCCGCGAAGCGATCAATGCCAAGCGCTTGTGGCCATCGTTGCAACGCAAAGTCGTTGCTGCTCAGGATGTTCGCGAGGTGCTCGATCTGGTGGCCAAAGGTGATGTCGAGGCCGGGTTCGTCTTTGCCACCGATGCCGCCGCCGCTGCAGACCGGGTGCGTGTGGTCGAGACTCTGAACACCACCACACCCATCCGCTATCTGGCCCACAGAGTGCTGGGCAGCACCAAGTCCGAACTGGCGCAGAGCTTCGTGGCCCACCTGCGCAGCGGAGAATCGCGCGGGACCTTGCAAGCTGCCGGCTTTGGTCTGCAATGAGCGGCCCACCCTGAGCGATGACCCATGGCTGACATGTGGCAGGGTCTGAAGAGCTGGCAGTTGCCCACCTGCGACGGCTTTGTGCAGGTACGCCATGGCGGCCTTGGCCCGCCTTTGCTGCTGTTGCACGGGCACCCGCAATCGATGGCAATGTGGCACAAGGTGCTGCCGGAGTTGCTCAGCCGCCATCAAGTCGTGATGATGGATCTGCCGGGTTACGGCGACTCAAGTCGGCCGGCAGCCACCGCTGACCACATTGCGCACAGCAAACGCAGCATGGCCGCTGCGGCCTTTGCAGTGATGCAGCATCTTGGTCATGCCACTTTTGCAGTGTTGGCGCACGACCGCGGCGCGCGCGTGGCGCACAGGCTGGCGCTGGACCAGCCGCAAGCGGTGCAGCGCATGATGCTGCTGGACATCGCGCCCACGCTGGCAATGTACGAGGCCACCGACATGCAATTTGCCAAGGCCTACTGGCACGGGTTCTTCTTCATCCAGCCTGCGCCGCTGCCCGAGCGACTGATCAACGCCGACCCGGTCGCCTTCTTGCAGGACTTGATGGGCCGTCGCTCTGCGGGTTTGAGCCCCTTCAGCCCGCAAGCGATGGCCGAGTATGAGCGCTGCATCCAGCTGCCGGGCAGCGCCACCTCGATCTGCGAAGACTACCGCGCCGGCGCCAGCATCGACCTGGCGCACGACCGCGCCAGCCTGGCCGCTGGGCAAAGGCTGCGCTTGCCTCTGTCAGTGCTGTGGGGCGCGCAGGGTGTGGTCGGCCGTTGTTTTGACGTGCTGTCGATGTGGGGAGACGTCAGCGAGCCCGGCCCCGATGGCATCAGCAACGTGCAAGGCCAAAGCCTGCCTTGTGGCCACTACATCGCCGAAGAGCAACCCGCTGCGCTGCTGGCTCGGAGCCACAGCTTTTTCAGCCAGGAGACACCCCGATGAGCACCCACCGCATAGCCGCCATTCCCGGCGATGGCATTGGCAAAGAAGTGCTGCCTGAAGGACTGCGCGTGCTGGACGCCGCAGCACGCCGCTTTGACATCCAGTTGCAGGTGGATCTGTTCGACTTCGCCAGCTGCGACTACCACGTTCGTCACGGCGACATGCTGCCAGCCGATTGGAAGGAGCGCATCGGCAGCCACCACGCGATCTTCTTCGGCGCTGTCGGCTGGCCGGCCTTGTTGCCTGACCACATTTCGTTGTGGGGCTCGCTGCTGAAGTTCAGGCGCGAGTTCGACCAGTTCGTCAACCTGCGGCCGGCACGGCTGATGCCCGGGATCCGCAGCCCTTTGGTCGACCGCGAGGGCCAGCCGCTGGCGCCGGGCGCGATCGACATGCTGATCGTGCGCGAGAACACCGAAGGCGAATACTCCAGCGTCGGCGGCCGCATGTTCGAAGGCACCGAGCGCGAGATCGTGATGCAGGAAACGGTGATGACCCGAATTGGGGTGGACCGGGTGTTGAAGTTTGCTTTTGAGCAAGCCATGCGCCGGCCACGCAAGAAACTCACCTCGGCCACCAAGAGCAACGGCATTGCCATCACGATGCCCTACTGGGACGAGCGCGTGGCTGCGATGGCCAAGCGGTTTCCTGAGATTGCGGTGGACCAGTTCCACATCGACATCCTGACCGCGCACTTTGTGCAACGGCCGCAGCAGTTTGATGTGGTGGTGGCGAGCAACCTGTTTGGCGACATCCTGTCCGACCTGGGGCCGGCCTGCACCGGCACCATCGGTATTGCGCCATCTGCCAACCTGAACCCGAGCCGCACCTGGCCGAGCTTGTTCGAGCCCGTGCACGGCTCAGCGCCGGACATCGCCGGGCGCGGCCTGGCCAACCCGATCGGGCAGATCTGGTCGGCGGCCATGATGTTGGATTTCTTGGGCCATACCGACGCCCACGATGCCATCGTGGCTGCCATCGAAGCCGCGCTGGCCGACCCGCAGGCGCCCAGGACGCCAGACCTGGGCGGCAAAGCCTCGACGGCCGACGTGGGACAAGCGATTGCGCAAGTGGTTGCAGGCCACTGAAGTCCAAGCTTCATGGTGCGAGGCAGTGCCGCAGATCTGGGTTGAGCGGCTCCTCTGTCAATCTGGTCGTTTCTGCTGGCTGCAGCCAGCGGCTCGTCAAAGCTCAGCAGCCACTTTGCGTTTGATCGGCGCAGCTCCGCCCTCCCACCAGTTGTCGCCCATCTGCCCTTGCAGCCAATCGACAAACTGGCTGACCTTGGCCGGCACCATGCGCGGAGAGGGATAAACAGCGTGGATTTCTTGCTGCGGCAGTTGCCAATCCTCCAGCAGCGGCACCAGCGTGCCAGCGCGCAAAGACTGCTGCGCCACGTACAGCGGCAAAGCAGCCACGCCCATGCCTTCGCGGGCGGCCATCAGCAAGCTGGACAAGCTGTTCGACCGCAAGCTGCCCTGTACAGGCACCGAAGCCTGGCGCCCGTCGCTGGCGCTGAAATTCCAGCGGGCGTCGCCTTGTACCGTGCTGTAGATCAGGGCCGGGTGGGCCTGCAGGTCAGTGGGCAGTTGCGGCAGCGTCACGTGCTGCAAATAGGCAGGCGACGCGACCAGCACCCAGGGATTGCGACCCAGGTAGGTCGAGCCCAGCGTGGAGTCAGGCAAACGGCCCATGCGCACCGCCAGATCCACACCTTGCGCGACCAGATCCACAAAGCGGTCGTCGCAGTTCAAGTCGATCAGCAAACGCGGGTTGGCGCGCATGAACTGCATCACCAACGGCGCCAGCACGCGGCGCCCAAAAGCCACCGAGGTGCTGATGCGCAAAGCCCCTTGCACCTGCAGTTGCATCAGCGAGGCCACCGATTCGGCTTCTTCAACGTGGTGCGCAATCAGCTTGCACTTGTCGTAGTACAGCAAACCGATCTCGGTCGGCGTGACGCCATGCGTGGAGCGGTGCAACAGGCGTGCACCCAACTGGGTCTCCATGCGCGCCACCTGCTTGGTGGCGGCTGGCTGGCCGATGCCGAATTCGCTGGCCGCTTTGCTGAACGAGCCCAGGTCCACGACACGAACATAAAGACGGATGGCCTGAATACGTTCCATGCTGCGAAGTCTACGGTGGCCTGACACCGGGATCTGGTGGGCATTGGCGGGCTTTGGCGGGCTTTGGCATGCTCTGGCAACCTGTGCGCGGCTGGGTTCCAATAGGCGAACCCGACCAAACCCACGGAGACAAAAAATGCCCCAATTCGCAGCCAACCTGACGATGCTTTTCAACGAAGTGCCTTTCATGGAGCGCTTTGCGCTGGCCAGCCAGGCTGGCTTCGATGCCGTCGAGTTCCTGTTCCCGTACCCTTACGCTGCAGAGCGGATCAAGGCGCAACTCGACCAGCATGGCCTGAAGCTGGTGCTGCACAACCTGCCGGCCGGTGACTGGGACGCCGGCGAGCGCGGCATCGCCTGCCTGCACGACCGTGTGCAGGACTTTCGTGCTGCCGTGGCGCAAGGCATCCACTACGCCAAGGCGCTGGGCGTACCGCGCTTAAATTGTCTGGCTGGCAAAGTGCCGCAGGGCGTGGCGCCGGCGCTGCTGCGCCAGACTCTTGTCGACAACCTGCGTTACGCCGCAGCCGAATTCAAAGCCGCCGGCTTGAATCTGCTGATCGAGCCGATCAACCACTTCGACATCCCGGGCTTCTATCTGAACACCACCGCCCAGGCGATCTCGATCCTGGACGAGGTGGGCGCCGACAACGCCTATGTGCAGTACGACATCTATCACGCGCAGCGCATGGAAGGAGAGCTGGCAGCCACGATGCAAAAGCAGCTCAGGCGCATCGGCCATATCCAGTTGGCTGACAACCCCGGCCGCAACGAACCCGGCACGGGCGAGATCAACTACGCCTTCCTGTTTGCCCATCTGGACCGCATCGGCTACAGCGGCCACATCGGTTGCGAGTACAAGCCGGCGGCTGGCACAGAAGCGGGCTTGGGTTGGCGCAAAGCTTTGGCCGGATGATCTTCGCGGTTTCGGGCTTCGATCGCGCACCAGCGCCCTTGGCACCTGAGTCACAGTTCAGCAGCAGGTGGCGAGCGCCGATTGGCAACTGCCCATCGCCTCAATGATCAATGATCTTGGCCAGAAAATCCTGCGTGCGCTCGTTTTGCGGGTTCGAGAAAAACTCCTGCGGCGCGTTCTGCTCGACGATCTGGCCCTGGTCCATGAAGATCACGCGGTCGGCCACGGCCTTGGCGAATCCCATCTCGTGCGTCACGCACAGCATCGTCATGCCCTGCCCGGCAAGCTCGACGATCACGTCCAGCACCTCCTTGATCATCTCCGGGTCCAGCGCCGAGGTGGGCTCGTCGAAGAGCATGATCTTGGGCGTCAGGCAAAGCGCGCGCGCGATCGCGACCCGCTGCTGCTGGCCGCCCGACAGCTGCAGCGGGTACTTGGTCGCCTGCTCGGCGATGCGCACCCGCGTGAGTTGCTGCATGGCCCGTTCTTCGGCTTCCTTCTTGGGCATGTGGGCCACCCACATCGGTGCCAGCGTGAGGTTTTCCAGCACCGTCAGATGCGGGAACAGGTTGAACTGCTGAAAGACCATGCCGACTTCCTTGCGCACCTGCTCGATGGCCTTGACGTCGTCGGTCAGCGCTGTGCCGTCCACTGTGATGTGGCCTTCCTGGTACTCCTCCAGCGCATTGACGCAGCGGATCAGCGTGGACTTGCCCGAGCCCGAGGGCCCGCAGATGACGATGCGCTCACCCTTGGCCACCGACAGATCGATGTCCTTGAGCACATGGAAATTGTTGCCGTACCACTTGTTGACCTTGTCGAAGCGGATGATGGGTTCGCTGATGGGTTCGCTGATGGGTTGGCTGATGGGTTCGGTCATGGGGTTTTTCCGTACTCTTGGTTTTCAGCGCGTGCGGCTCACCGAAACCTGCTTTTCCACCCACAGGCTGTAGCGCGACATCGCAAAGCAGAAGGCGAAATAGATGGCGGTGATGAACAGGTAGGCCTCGATCTTGAAGGGGCGCCAGTCGGCGTCGGAGTTCAGCGCCAGGCCGAGCGCGCCCGTCAGTTCATACAGCGACACGATGGTTACCAGCGAGGTGTCCTTGAAGATGCTGATGAAGTTGTTCATCATGCTGGGCACCACCATCGCCAGCGCCTGCGGCAGTACGATCTTGCGCTGCGTCTGCCAGTAGCTCAGCCCCAGTGTGTCGGCCGCTTCGAGTTGGCCCTTGGGGATGGCCTGCAGCCCGCCGCGCACGATCTCCGCCATATAGGCCGCAGCAAACAACGTGATGCCCACCAGCACACGCACCAGCACATCGATGCTCATGCCCTGCGGCATGAACAGCGGGAACATGAA
>Ga0105044_10010614_pt1 | contig 12569 bp, 8 predicted proteins | sample MAT01_FD_78092 | JGI IMG/M metagenome (GOLD analysis project Ga0105044, IMG submission 78092) | Freshwater microbial communities from Lake Fryxell liftoff mats and glacier meltwater in Antarctica - MAT-01 | ecosystem: Environmental > Aquatic > Freshwater > Ice > Liftoff microbial mat | place...
GCCGGCCCAGCCCATCGACAAAGGCCTGCCCGGTCCCGGGCTGTTGGCGTTCGTCATCGTCTCGAAATATTTCGACCACCTGCCGCTCAATCGACAACGTCCCATACTTGCTCGGCACGGTGTGGACTTCTCGCGGCAAACCCCCTGCGGCTGGATGGCGGCGTCGGCCGAGAACGGCGAGTCCAACGGTACTCCCGCTCGACTGTGGCGGTTGACGGGCCAGGCATACGAGGATTTCATCGCGGCGAAAATCCTGCAATACAAGCTGAAAACCAAGAACTATCTCGAACTCCGCATGAAGGCGCCGTGGGGTTTTACGCCGCAGCGCGACTTCGTCGATTATGCCTCCTCCCACAGGATCGGCGAAGCGGAGATCGAATTCCACATGCGAAACGCGACCGTCCTCGCGAAGGCCATGGTCGTCAGAATGGCGGGGCCGAAGCATTCTCCCAACTATGCCGACTGGATTGCCGAACTGAATGCGGTGTTGAAAGCGGGAACAGCGGCCGCGCCCGAACAGGTAAAAGCGGCAACGATCGCCTCGTTCAAGAGCATTCTCGGACGCACGCCCACCGAGAAGGAAGTGGAACGATATTGCGGCTTTCTCGGCAAGAATCTCAAGACGCTCGAAACCGCGGAGGCCGTCGAGCAATTTCTGATCGCCATCCTGTTTCTTCCTGAAGTCACATATCGTGTGGAGCTGTCCGGAGACGTATCCCCGAGTCAGATCCTGGCCCCGCGAGCGCTGGCTCGCGCGATTGCCTTCGCCCTTACGGATCGCGAACCGGATGCCGTTCTCGCCATGGCGGCCGAGGAAGGCAAACTCTCCACACGAGAGCAGGTTCGCGAACAAATCGTTCGCCTGCTGAATGACAAGAGCCTCCATAAACCACGGGTTCTTCGGTTTTTCCAGGAGTATTTTGGACACCATTCGGCAAAGGAAGTGTTCAAGGACACGGCCACGCTGAATGCGCTCGGCATCAGTTCGAGTCGGTACTGGCACCCCACATACTTCGTCAGCGATGCCGATCGCTTGATCGAATGGGTGCTCGCCGCCGACAAGGACGTCCTCAAGGAACTGCTCACCACATCGCAATCGTTCGTGCTGACGATGGACCCCAAGGGCTATGACCGACAAGGTGAAATGACGAAAGCCTCGGCACTCAAAAGGCCCGATTCTCCTTACGAAGCATTGGAGCAGGTGATTCTGGGCATTTACGAACTCCCGCTGAAATTGCGAAGAGAGTGGCACGATGATCGTCCCTTCGACATGCCGAAGGGGCACCGCATGGGTTTGCTGACGCACCCGAGTTGGCTGGTCGCGCAATCGGGGAACTTCGACAATCACGCCATCCATCGCGGCCGGTGGATTCGCGAGAAACTGCTGGGCGGCAAAATTCCCGATGTGCCGATCACCGTCAACGCCATGCTTCCCGACGAACCGCACAGGACGTTGCGCGATCGCATGCAGGTTACGCGAAACGATTACTGCTGGCGATGCGATCAGCAGATGGACCCGCTCGGTCTGCCGTTCGAGCAGTTCGATGACGTCGGCCATTTTCGCACGGCCGAAGTGGTGGTCGATGAGGTCGCGACACAGGACCCAAAAAACTTGCAGGACGGCAAGCCCAAACAGCGGAAATATATTTGACCCTTCCCCTCGACACGACGGGGGAATTGGAATTCAGCGGCGATCCGAAACTGGATGGAGCGGTGAAAGACCCGTTCGAACTGATCCGGAAATTGGCCGCATCCGAACGCGTGGAACAAGTATTCGTGCGGCATGCCTTCCGATACTATATGGGTCGGAACGAAACGCTCGCCGATGGCCCGACTCTGATCGCGGCCCACCGTGCCTATGCCGACAATGGCGGCAGTATGAATGCATTGATCACGTCGTTGCTGACGTCCGATGCGTTCTTATATCGCCGCAAGTGATTCATCCTACCCCACGTGATCTCGATCACTCTTTTCTCGGGAGTTTCGTCGTGCTCAAACGTCGTACCTTGCTCAAGCAGTTCTCGTTAGGGGCCGGCGGCCTGATGTTCGCGCCGCTGCTCAATCGCTTGTCGGCGCAGGAGAAGGGAACATACAAAACGCCCAAGCGGGTCGTGTTCGTTTTGCATGGCAATGGTTTTCATGAAGCAGCTTCGGTTCCCAAAGAGGTGTCTTTGACGGGCACGGCGGTCCGTGAGCTGCCGCTCGACAAGCTCGCCTTGCCGTTCGATATCGAACCCTTCACGCCCTGGAAAGATCGACTGGCCATCGTGCAGGGTTTGCAAGGGGGGCAGGTCCATCCGGATCATGGATCGGGGCTCGGCGCGCTCTCGGGATTGCACGGCGGGGTGGGCGACGACAAGCGCCGCAACGTCGTGGGCGAATCGATTGATGCCGCGGTGGCCCGAAAACTGCCCGGAATCTTCCCCCTGCTGAACCTCGGAGTCGATCCCGGCAGACCGCAAACCAAAACCCATCTCTGCACATCCGCATGGGGCGCGAAGCGGCCGATTGCCACGCAGTGTCGGCCGGAACTGGCCTTCGAATCGTTGTTCGGCAGCATCGGCGCGAAGAAGAATGACTTCTCGACCCGAAAGAACCTGCTCGATTTCATCTCGGAAGATGTCAAAGCTTTGAAGTCGGAACTCAAGGGAACCGAACTCGACCAACTCGACTATCACCTGGACGCTTTGGAATCGCTGAGCAAGCGCGATGCCCAGTTGTCTGCGATGTACCAGAAAGGACTGCTCGCCAAAGCGGCCCCGAAGCTGCCGTCGCCGTTCCCCATCACGATGAAAGACACGGTGACAGCCCAGTTCGATATCGCGGCCTCCGCCCTGCTGACGGGCCTTACGAATGTCGTGACGATCGCTTCCGAAATCAGCTGCCTCGGTGCCGCGTATACGGGATTCTCAACGATGGTCTGTCACTCCGCCGGCCACAACGACAAGGATCCGCAAGTGGGCCTCCTCGGCTGGGAGATTCTCTCCCAGGTGCGGAGGCACATCGCCGAGCAAACGGCAGGGCTCTTGAAGAAACTTCAGGGCATTCCCGAAGACGGCGGGACGATGTTCGATAACACGCTCGTGGTGTTCACCAGCGATAGCGCCAATCGTCAGCACGCCGAAGGTGGAAACTGGCCGTTCGTCCTCCTCGGCAATCTCGGTGGACGACTCAAGGGGAATCGGCTCGTGATGTATCCCATGCGCGAAAGCTCGATTGATGGCACGCGGCGGTTGGGAATGGGCTCCGCCAGCAACCCCACGATCAACGCGCTCTACAACACCATCCTCCATGCCGTGGGCGACCCTCGCGAGTCTTTCAATCTCGTCGGTGCCAACAAGGAGAATCCCGCCTATCGAGGCCCGTTGAAAGAATTGCTCGTTTAGCAAGCCCTTACACACGTGCGCGAACGCCCGCTCCACTACCTCCCGTTCATAGAACTCGACGAAGCGGCGGTAAAGATCAGGGATTCCTGCCAATAGAAGCAAAGCTTTCCTGTCTGACGCGGTCTCGAGCGGGATTCTGGATTCGGGAAGGGTTATTCCGATTTGTTTCCGGCGATCCCACCGTATCTGCCCGCCTGCGACCGTACCCTCTGCGGAAGAATCCCATGTACCGCTGCCTTGCCGTAGCGTTTGTCTTTTTCCTTGTGGACTCCGCGGCTTTCTCGGCCGCCCCTGGGCCCTTGAAGGGAAATGAAGTATTTGTTCGGGATGCAGCCGAAATCGCCAGGAAGATCGACGTCCAAATCGGGAAGACGCTGAAAGGGTCACCCCCGCGAGCCGACGATTCCGAATTCCTGCGACGGGCCTACCTGGATATCACGGGTCGGATTCCGACGGCCGCACAAACGACGGCGTTCCTCAATTCGAAGGAGTCCGACAAGCGTGCCAAGCTGATCGACGGCTTACTCGCCAGCCCGAATTATGGTGAGCAATTCGGCCGGGCGTGGCGAGATTGGATCGCTCCGGCCGAACTCCCTTCCGAAGGCAACGGTGGGAACCAGCCGATCCTGGCGACTCAGAACCTGGGCAAGTGGTTTGCACAAAGGTTCAACGAGGGGGAAGGCTGGGATGTCATCGTCCGCAAACTTCTCACCGCCGACGGACCATTGAAGGAGCAACCGCAAGGCCTGTTCTTCTCACTCGCCGGCGATGACACCGGAAAACCCTCGCCTGCCGGCGCGGCCCGAACCGTGGCCACGCTCTTCCTGGGAATGCAATTCCAGTGCGCCGAATGCCACAACGATCCATTCAAGCACTACAAGCAATCGGATTACTGGGGTCTGGCCGCGTTCTTCCGCAACGTCTCGTGGAAGTTCAACGGTCGTTATTTCGACTTCGTGAGCGAAGGCAACATCACCGCGCCTGGTGGAAAAGTGGGGCAGCCCGCAAAGGACAGCGCGCCCGCCGGCTCCATTACCATACCCAAGGCAGCACTCAAGAACGCCGGCACCATGATTCCGGGCAAGTTTCCCGAAGGGGCTTCCCTCGCGGCCGAGGCCGGCCAACCGCTGAGGGCCGTGCTCGCGACGTGGATCACGGCCCGGGAAAACCCTTTCTTCGCCCGCGCCTTCGTCAACCGCACCTGGTCTTACTTCTTCGCACGCGGAATCGTCCATCCCATCGATGACATGCGAGATGAGAACCCACCCAGCCACCCGGAACTGCTCCAACTGCTCACCGACGAATTCCTCGCCAGCGACTTCGATGTGAAGCATCTGGTGAAATGCATCACGAACACGACGGCATACCAGCGGTCAAGCAGGCCTGGCAAACAGGACGCCCCGAATGCGGTGGCCGTGTTTGCGCGGATGCCTGTGAAAGTGATGTCGGCCGATGCCCTTTACGACTCGCTTCGACTGGCGTTCGCGGATCCGACACTCGATCTCAGAAACTACGACCCCAAGGAAGCCCAACGCTTCGGCGAGAGCAGCCCGGTGGGCACCGCGTACGACGAATTCGCCAAACTGTTCGTGACGAACGAAGAGGACGCCACGGACTTCACGCACGGCATCCCACAACTGCTGGCTCTCATGAACCACCCGCGGCTGCGAACCGGCGGCATGACGGTGGAGGAACTGTTGAAGGCCAAACCCGAGCCGAAGGATGCCATCGAGTCGCTGTATCTCGCCACGCTCTCCCGCCGGCCGACGGATGAGGAGCTTGCGGAAGCGACCGCGTTCGCGGCCAAGCGAAGCGACGCGAAGAAGGCGTACAGCGCCGTGCTGTGGATGCTCGTGAACCGCAGCGAATTCATGCTGGTCAGATGAATCCCCCCAATCCCGTAGTCGGCGTCTCTGGTATTGTCTGAATCGGAGTTTGCACCATGCCCTTTCACGAATCGCTGACACGGCGCGAAATTCTCACGGCCTCCGCCGCCGGTTTAATTACCAGTGCCGGCGTGCCTTGGTTCCACTCCATGGCGCGTGCCGCGGCGGCCGCGCCTGCCAGGAAAGCGAAGGCTTGCATCCTCTTGTGGATGGATGGCGGCCCGAGCCAGGCGCACACCTTCGACCCCAAGCCGGGCGGGGAATATGCCGATATCCAAACCGCGCTGCCGGGCGTCCGCGTCACGGAATGCTTGCCGAAGATGGCGGCCTTGATGAACGACTTGGCCCTGCTACGCGGCATGAGCACCAGCGAAGGCGATCACTACCGAGCCAAGTACCTGATGCACACCGGCTACACGCGCATCGGCGGCTTTGAACATCCCGCTATCGGCTGCATCGCTTCCGCCGAGGCCGGGCCGAAAGCGAGCGACATGCCGAATTTCGCGACCATCGACGCGGGCTTCGACAAGGGCAACGGCGGCCGACTGTATCGCTCCGTGCCGTCGTATCTCGGTGTGAAGCACACGCCCCTCGCGGTCAGCGATCCGTACAAGGGGCTCGAAAACCTCGGCTCCGCGAACGAAGAATTCGACGACCAATTGGAACTCCTACGACAGGCCGAACGCCGCTTCGCCGCGGAACTCCCGGCTCCGGCCGTTCAGGCTCAGCAGGCGGCCTTCGATCGAGCCGTCCGGCTTCTGCGTTCAGATAAGGCCAGGGCGTTCGACGTGGACAAGGAACCCGAGCCACTCCGCACGGCGTATGGCTCTCACAAGTTCGGCCGGGCCTGCCTCATGGCTCGCAGACTCGTCGAAGCCGGGGTCACGTTTGTCGAGATCTTCCATCGCGGCTGGGACGACCACGGCGGCGCCGCCAAGGAAATCAAGAAGCGTACCGCCTGGATGGACCCCGCCATGGCCACGCTGATTTCCGACCTCAAGGATCGCGGCCTCCTCGACAGCACCCTGATTGTGTGGATGGGCGAATTCGGACGATCGCCCGTGAACGGAGGCGCCCATCATTCTCGTGCCTGGACGACACTACTCGCCGGCGGCGGCGTCAAGGGCGGCCGAGTCGTCGGCAAGACGGACGACAAAGGCAAGAGCCCGGGTGGTACGGTGGTCGAAAGGCCCATCAACGCCCCGGATTTCTTCGCCACCATCTGCAAATCATTGGGCATCGACTGGGAGAAGGAAGTCCTGGCCCCCGGCGAACGGCCCATGCGACTCGTGGACAAAAGTGCCAAGCCCCTCGATGAGTTGTTCTCCTGATGAATCGGCATCGGCCGGTTCATCGTTCTGCAACTCCTGCCTTCTATGGTCCCGCTATACCGCCAAAACTTCTCTCCGCCGCCTTGCTGTCCGTCCTCATCGCCAGCACGGGTATCACCGCGGACGAACCCGTTGGCCATGCTTTCGTGGGTGCGACGTTCACCAAGAACAAGGTGGTGTCCGTGGCCGCGGACGGCAAAAATTGAGTGGGAATACGAAGCTCCCGCGTGCCTCGATGTTTGGAAACTGCCCAACGGCAACGTGCTGCGGACGTCGCAAACCGTTGCCAGAATTGACGACACCTGGGAGTCGCACAACCGTGCCCGCAGACACTCGACCTTGGGCTACGTGTCGCCCGCGGACTATGAGGCCTTACACCCCGAATAACCCTTAACCCCGTGTCCACTTTTCTTGGGGAACTCCAAACCGTGCCTCCGCTGCATCTGACGCGACGCGAGAACGTTCTATTCGTCGGGCCCAGCGGCAGCGGCAAAACGCACCTGGCCACCGCGTTGGGCCTTGAGGTCAAAGAAGCTGGTGACCGACACCCGGCGGTCGAAGCCGAAGGCGTCCGACCGGCGCAGGTCAGAAGCGAGGATCGGCGCTCCCGGGCCGCGCAGTCCGTCGAGGTGCCACTTGCCGAAGTGGCCAGTGCGATAGCCCACTTTTTGCACTGCCGACGGCTGCGGATGAAGAGCCTACGACGTTTCTTCTGGCTCGCGGTTCCGTCGAGTGACACGAGGAACTCGGGGCCTTCTACGGCACTACGATCGCAAAGCTGCGCGAACTCCGGACAATCCACCGCTCTGCCATCGAGGTTGCGGTGCGCGCCGCATTGCAACTTCAGATCGTGTGCCCTCGATCGTGGCCTCACATCCTTGCCTTTCACCCCTCATTCTGTGACGAAGCCCTTCGGGCAGAACCGATCGCTCACTCAGGTTTCCACTGGCCGCGAGCCATGACATAGTTTTCGTACAGGACGTAAGAACCGGGCGATTTGCAACGGTGGGTGTGAGATCTACCGAGGGCGACGCGTTGCCGCTCCCACCCCCGCATGGTCAAATCCACTAACGATGAATGCGGGACTTCGGGGAAAGTAGTGGCTAGAGCACTGCTCGTCGTACGGTTTCCGACAGGCAGGAGACCGACACCACTTCTGGAGAGCACACTCACTCCTCCTCTACCGTAGCGGACTTCTCTAACGTGATGCCAAGGGCTGCGAGGCGCGTGCGGAGAGTCGTTCGGCTGATGCCCAGGATCTGCGCCGCCTGCGACAGGTTGTAGTTGGTGTGCCTCAGTACGCTCAGGAACAGCGGCCGCTCCACCAGCGCAAGATACTCCGCGTACAGGTCAATCGAGTTGGCCGCGAGCCGTCCGGCGATGAACTCGTTCAGGTCCGGCGAGGCCGAGGGCTTCAGCGTGGGTACCTCCATCGGCTTGCCCGCATGCAGCGCCAGCAGCAGGTTCTCCGGCAGAAGAGTAGGGCCCGCGGCATTGAGCAGGGCCTTTTTTAACATGCTTTGAAGCTCCCGCACGTTCCCCGGCCAGTGGTAGCCTCGTAGCATCGCCATCGCATTGTCGTGGATCTCGAACGTGTCGCGTCCCAGTTCGCGGGCAAATCTTCGGACGAAGTGCCGAGCGAGCAGCACGATGTCGTCCCCTCGCTGCCGCAGCGGAGACAGGCGGATCATGTAGACGTTGAGACGGTAGAAAAGGTCCTGACGGAATCGGCCGGCAGCGACCATCGCCTCGAGGTCGCGGTTGGTTGCTGCCACCACGCGGACGTCGGTGTGAATCAACTCGTTGCCGCCGACTCGCTGCACCGCTTTCTCCTGGAGTACGCGAAGCATCTTGGCCTGGGTCAAGGGCGTCATCTCTCCGATTTCGTCAAGGAACAGGGTGCCGCCGTCGCACTGCTCAAACTTTCCGGCGCGCCGCCGACTGGCGCCAGTGAACGCGCCCTTCTCGTGTCCAAACAGTTCGCTCTCCAGTAGCGGTTCGGGGATCGCCGCACAGTTCACCGCGAGGAACGGCCCGGCGGACCGATTGCTGTAATGGTAGATGGCGCGGGCAACTAACTCCTTGCCGGTGCCGCTCTCGCCGAGGATGAGCACAGTGGCGTCCGTCTGGGCAACGCGACCGATAGACTTGTACACGTCCTGGATGGCCGGGCTGGTGCCGATGAGCACGTCGGCGTTTCCGGTCGGTTCGTTTGCGGATGGCAGTGTGGCCGGCACATTCATCAGCCGGCGGGTTTCGAACGCCCGCATGAGGAGCGCCCGCAGCGGGTCCGGGTCGAGCGGCTTCAGCACATAGTCGAAGGCACCGAGCCGCATGGCCTCGATCGCCGTGTCCGCGGTTCCATAACCCGTGATCAGGACAACGGGCACCTTGCGGCTGATGTTTCGGAGGTCCTTGAACGTCTTGAGCCCGGAGCCGTCCGGCAGTTGGATGTCAAGCGTGACCGCGTCGGGCTCCGATTCGCGGAAGGCCTTAATCCCCTCCTCCGCGCTCCGTGCGGTCACGACGCGGACCTGCCCCTTAGGAAACAGCAGGCGGAAGCTGTCAAGGATGAGCGGTTCGTCGTCGATGACCAAGAGGGTGGCCGGCGCGTCACGCATGGGGGGCTCGGGTATCGGTAGGACTTGAGGTCAACAGGCGAACAAGGAGATGACCGGCGAGGACCGATCCCATCAACTTTACTCCGCGAAGCGGCGGCGAACACTTGGCTGGCCACCCCGGATCGGATTCGTCCAATCGGCGGTCGGTCGTCACGTGGCGGCGGTGCGGTGGATGGCGTCGACTATTTGCTCAGCCGTGTATGGTTTCGCGAGGAACTGGACTTCGCCGTCTTGCACCGCGTCCGCTAGCGATCCGTTGAGGCGCAGGCCGCTTGTCAACAGTACGCGGCAATCCGGGTTATGCGCCCGGAGCTCGGCCAGGGTCACTGCCCCGTCGAGGTCCGGCATCATCACGTCCAACACGACTATCCGCACGTCCGAGGAGTTCCGCTGGTAGAAGTGTATCGCCTCCCGGCCGCTGGCTGCGGTGGCGACACGGTAGCCACCCGCCTCCAGGCTGGCACGTGCAGTATGGAGGATTGGTGCCTCGTCGTCCACTAGCAGTACGAGCGAGCCGTCGCCCCGTAGCGGCACTCGCGGGGGGGCCGTGGCGATGACGGCCCTTTCTGCGGCCGCGGGCCAGTCCAGGATGAACCGCGTCCCCGCACCCGGTTTACTGTCAACCCGCACAATGCCTCGGTGGCCTCGCATGATGCCGAGGACCGAGGACAAACCTAGTCCTGTCCCTTTCCCGTGAGGCTTGTCCGTGAAGAACGGGTCGAAGATCGCCTCCAACTTGTCGGGCTCTATGCCGATGCCGTTGTCCTCGACCACAACGCGAACGTACGAGCCGGTGACCGCACCCGGGTGGCCCTTCATGTCCGGTTCGCCGAGCGTCACGTTCTCGCTGGCGATGACGAGGTCACCGCCCTGGGGCATCGCGTCGCGGGCGTTGAGGCATAGATTCATCAAAACCTGTATGAACTCGGTACCATCGGCCAGCACCGGGCTGAGGCCAGGGGCGGTACGGACGCTCATACGGACCGACTTCGGGAACGTGATTGCAATGATACCTTTCACCTCGTCGATCAGCGGCTCGAGGCACACAACCTCCCGAGGGCCCTCGCCGGCGCCGGCGAGGTGCAGCAGTTTGCGGACGAGCTCGGCCCCCCGTTCGGCCCCGGACTGAATGATGCTAATCAGTTCGGTCCGCTCGTCCGGCGGGCGGTCTTCGCGAAGCAGCTTCGACGCCATCAGCACTGGCGTGAGCATGTTGTTGAAGTCGTGGGCGATCCCGCTGGCAAGACGGCCGATGCTATCGAGACGCTGTGTCTGCCGGAGTTGTGCCTCAACCCGGCGGCGCTCGGTCACGTCCGTGGCGACGACGAGTTCGGAGAGAACCTCGCCCCGACTGTCCCGAACGCAGGACATTCGGACGTCCATGAGGAGATCCCTGCCGCCGCGGGTCACATGACGGGCCAAGAAGTGCTCGCCACCGTAGGCGGCGTCCCGGGTAGCGCCGATCCGCTCCATTAATTCGGCGGGCGTTTTGCCTACCGCCTCGGCAGCGGACCACCCGTAGAGCCGCTCGGCCCCACGGTTCCAGAAGGTGATGCGATCGGTGCGGTCCCGCACGGTGATCGCGTCCTGTGTTACGTCCAGGAGCGACGCCTGTTCCCGGACTTGCCTCTCGGCGGCCTCGCGTTCGGTGATCTCGCGGCATAGCCTCTCGTTGATGCCTCGCAGCGCGGCGAGTCGGCGGATGCGCAGCCCGCCGAGGGCCACGATCCAGAACACGGTGACGGCTAAGCCGCGGTTCAGTTGCGACATCCAGAGCGGGAACTCGATCCACTCCGCCGTGAGGTAAAACCCGGCGATGACCGCCGCACTGCTCAGGCACGTCGTCGCGAGCACGTGCCAATGGCCCGGTACAGTCAACGACATCAGGATGATGAGTACGTATAGCTGCCACTCCGCGAGGCCGCGGGGTGTGTACATGTCGAGGGTAAGCACCCCAGCGACAGCCAACATCGCCATCGCGAACACAGCGGCCTGGGAAACCGCCAGGCGCGATGACACTTCAGCGGCAATTGGAGCGTCTGCCGTCGAGCGGGATCGCGAGGTCATGACTCAGACGCCATGCTGACTCCAGGAAGAGGTTACTCACTATCGTTACGCTGTTCCCTTGCAAGCCGCAAGAGAGGATGCGCCGTCGGTGTGGTCAAGACTGCTCACGCCGTATCAGGCCGAACGGCATCCGACATCTTGCGCGAAACATATTTGATCTGCCGGACAATATTTGATCGATTCTCTGTGTCGAATCTCAGTCCATCATTGTGCCGACGCATGCGAGTGTCTTGGGGCGAGTGATATTTGTTCCACCTCAGCTCACATGTTGAGCACCTGTTTCTTTCTTGAAATCCTAACACTTTTGAAATCTCCCCTCGCACTCGGCGTTATCACCCTCACGGTCGACGCCGTTTTACCGTCTTTCTGGTACGGCGCTTGCGTTCATATCGACATACTTAGTACCCGATGCGATGAGTACGCGCGGATCTCTGCCTCCCTCTGGCCGGGCTCCCGCCTTTGTTGACTCTCCTGAGCCTGTCACCTGTGTTTATTAAGGGGAATCGCGTGCCCAACCTCTTCTCCCGCGGATTCGTTGCGATCATTGCCCTGTTTACGATCTTAATTGACCCCCGCCCCGCGCAGGCACAAACTTACACCTGGGACCCCACCGTCCCGGTTTCCGGGTCCCTCTACAATTGGTTCACCGGAACGTCCGGCGACAATTGGATTGGGAGTAGCGACCCGCTAAGTGGCGCGAGCACGACGCTAATCTTCGGCGGCACCGGCACGGGCTACACAGCGCTTAACAACTACGTGTCTCCACCCTTCGTTCTAAAGCAGCTTCAACTCAACGCTACGATTACCACAAACGGCTCAGTATACCAGATTTCTGGCGGACTTCTTCGATTCGGTGGTGCGGACAACACCATCTCCCAAACCGGCACCGGGGCGTTCGTGATCTCGAACGCCATCGATCTCGTACACGGGCTGACTGTAACCGGGGCGATCGGCACTGGGCTGGTGTCGCTCGACGGGCTCGTCTCCGGCACCGGAGGGTTGACGAAGACTGGTTTCGGCTCGCTCGCGCTGAGCAACAATAGCAACTCCTTCACCGGTGGCGTTACCGTCGGCGGCGGGACGCTCACCGTTAACAGCGCCGGCGCTCTCGGCGCGGCGTCGAACTACGTTTACGTGCTCGGTAACACATCCCGCGGTGCGAGCCTGGCGTTCCCCGGTTTTGGCGGCGGGCAGCTTGTCATCGGCGGCACGTCGGGACTGACGATCGTGCAAAACATGTCCATCTCTGGTGGCGGCCCCAACGGCGATGGCTTTGCC
>Ga0105044_10010615_pt1 | contig 12568 bp, 9 predicted proteins | sample MAT01_FD_78092 | JGI IMG/M metagenome (GOLD analysis project Ga0105044, IMG submission 78092) | Freshwater microbial communities from Lake Fryxell liftoff mats and glacier meltwater in Antarctica - MAT-01 | ecosystem: Environmental > Aquatic > Freshwater > Ice > Liftoff microbial mat | place...
AGTTGGCTCGTTCGGGCGCTAAATTGGAAACGCCACCCGGAGGTGGCGTGTAAAACGTGGTGCGCCCGGCAGGATTCGAACCCACGACCCCTTGGTTCGTAGCCAAGTACTCTATCCAACTGAGCTACGAGCGCACAATTCGTGAGTGTAACAGCACATTAGAGCAATAGCCAATTGGCGGAGACCGAGGGATTCGAACCCTCGATGCAGTTTTTGACCGCATGCTCCCTTAGCAGGGGAGTGCCTTCGACCACTCGGCCAGGTCTCCGGGCTGCTGCTCTAACGCTTTCACGAAGGCCGCATTGTACGCGGTTCACCATGCCTGCGTCAAAAACGAATCGATTGATTTCGCTATTTCAGCTCTCTTAGCAGGAATGAATATTGCAGCGCGGTGCGGTAAGCCAGTTGCGCATTGTTTGCGGAGCCTGCGTGACCGCCTTCAATGTTCTCGTAATAGAACACTTCGTGCCCCTGCTCCAGCATGCGGGCCATCATCTTGCGCGCGTGACCGGGATGGACGCGATCGTCACGGGTGGAGGTCACGAACAGAATTTTGGGATACGTGACACCCGCCTTGACGTTTTGATAAGGCGAATATTTAGAAATGAACTCCCATTCGGCGGCGACATCCGGATTGCCGTATTCGGCGACCCAGGAGGCCCCCGCGAGCAGCTTGTGGTAGCGTTTCATGTCCAGCAGTGGAACGGTGCACAAAACTGCCCTGAACAGATCCGGGCGTTGCACTGCCACAGCACCTACCAGCAAGCCGCCGTTGCTGCCGCCGGATATTGCCAGGTGACGTGGTGTCGTGATTTTCTTTGCGATGACATCCTCGGCAACGGCGATAAAGTCATCGAAGACCTTTTGGCGATTGGCTTTCAATCCTGCCTGATGCCAGCGCGGGCCGAACTCTCCCCCTCCCCGAATGTTGGCCACGACGTACACGCCACCGTTGTTGAGCCAGGCGTTTCCAACGGATGCCGAATACCCCGGTAACTGGGAGACCTCGAAGCCGCCGTACCCATAGAGCAAAGTGGGATTCTTGCCGTCCAGTTTGGTGTTTTTATTCATCACCATAAAATAGGGAATACGCTCGCCATCTTTGGAAGCCACTTCGAATTGTTCCACCCTGTATGGACTGGCATCGAAGAAAGCCGGCAACGATTTGAGCACTTCGCGCTTGTCGCTTCCTGCCTTGGCCAGAAATAGCGTGGACGGCGTCAGGTAGTCGGTGAGGGTCAGGAAATATTCATCGGACTGATCAGCGTCTATTGGCGATGCGCTAATCGTTCCGAGCCCGGGCAAGGTGATCTCGCGACGAGTCCACTTGCCGGCTTTGTTCTGCATTTCGTACAGCCGACTCTTGACGTTATCGAGCTCGTTCAAAATGAGGTAGTTCTTTGTCAGCGCCCAGCCAGCCAGCGATTTGCGGTCTGTGGGCTCGAAGAGCACGTCAAAATTGCGCTCGCCTTTCATGAAGCGTTCAAAATCCGTCGCGATCAGCGCGCCTTGCGCGAACGTCTTGCCACCGACCGACCATGGCGACTTGAGGCGGACCCATAGCCTGCCCTGGCCGTAATTGACATTGGCATCTGCAGGTACATCAAGCTTGGTGAGTTTGTTTGATTGCGCATCTTCGCGAAGGTAGGTTTCTGATGTGTAAAACGTCTCGCCTCGCCTTACGAACTGACGCGTCTTGTAGCCTTTATTGTTTACCTGGAAAGTTGAGACGCTGATATCCGCGTCCTGCCCCTCAAAAACCAAACTTGCCATTTCAATGGGCGTGCCGCGCTTCCATTCCTTGGTGATACGCGGGTACCCTGATTTGGTCATTGACCCGGCACCAAAATCTGTTTGAACCAGCAAGGTGTCGCGGTCGGCCCACGAGGCGCTACCTTTGGCCTCCTTGATTTCAAAACCGCCAACGACAAAACTCTTTGCAACAACATCAAACTCGCGCACCACGTTTGCATCTGCACCGCCGCGGGAGAGGTTCAAGAGGCAGCGTTCGTAGTTCGGATACAGGCAGGACGATCCTTTCCAAACCCAGTTTTCTTTCTCGGCTTTAGCCAGTTGGTCGAGGTCCAGCACGGTTTCCCATTCAGGTACCGCCTTCTTATATTCGGCGATGGTGGTGCGCCGCCAAATGCCGCGAATGTTTTTCTCGTCTTGCCAGAAGTTGTAAAAAAATACACCGCGCTTCGCGACGGCGGGAATGCGCGCGCGTGAATTGACGACTTCGAGCGTCTTGTCACGAATCGACGCGAACAGCGGCTCGGCTTCCAGCAGCTTTTGTGTCTTTGCGTTTTGCTCCCTGACCCATGACAGCGCTTTGTCGCCGCCCACGTCTTCTAGCCAGAGGTACGGGTCTTCCTGCGCAACGGCAGCGGTATTCATCAATACAACTCCTGTGACCGCGCAAGCGGCAATCCTTGACCAACTGTATCCAAACATGACTGCCCCTGAAAACAATGAAGCCGCGCATCAGTTGAAGATGCGCGGCTTCGGTCGATAAATGAAGCGAATGAAAAATTATGCAGGCAGTTTATCCAACTCGAATACTTGATGCAATGCACGCACGGCAAGTTCCATGTATTTTTCGTCGACGACGACCGAAGTCTTGATTTCAGATGTGGAAATCATCTGGATGTTGACGTTTTCCTTGGCCAGGCATTCAAACATCTTGGCTGCCACGCCAGCATGTGAGCGCATGCCGATGCCGACCAGTGAAACCTTGGCGATCTTGTTATCTCCGCTAACGCCTCTCGCGTTTACGGCTGGCTTCACTTTTTCGTTCAACAGCGCCAGCGCCCTGGCGTAGTCGTTGCGATGCACCGTAAACGAAAAATCGGTGATGCCATCGAAAGACGTGTTTTGAATGATCACATCGACATCGATATTGGCTTCGGCGATCGGCCCAAGAATGGCGAACGCGATGCCGGGCCGGTCCGGCACACCGGTGACCGTCAGTTTGGCTTCATCGCGGTTGAACGCGATGCCGGAAATGATTGGTTGTTCCATATTGTCTTCTTCCTCGTACGTGATGAGCGTGCCCGTGTCGGTTGAATCAAAATCGGTGAAGGACGACAGGACGCGCAGTTTTACTTTGTATTTGCCGGCGAACTCTACAGAGCGTATCTGCAGCACTTTCGAGCCCTGACTGGCAAGTTCGAACATCTCTTCAAATGTAATACTGGACAGTTTGCGCGCTTCCGGCACCACCCGCGGATCGGTCGTGTAAACGCCGTCCACATCGGTAAAGATCTGACATTCGTCAGCACCCAGCGCTGCGGCAATCGCCACGCCGGTCGTATCCGATCCACCACGTCCCAGGGTTGTGATATTTCCGTCAGCATCGATCCCTTGAAAGCCTGCAACGACAACAACGCAGCCCTCGGCGAGGTCGCGTCGAATGTTGGCGTCTTCAATGGAGAGAATGCGTGCTTTGGTAAAAGCGCTATCGGTGAGTATCTTGACCTGCCAGCCGGTGTAGCTTTTGGCCTTCAGCCCTAGCGTCTGTAATGCCAGCGCGAGTAAGCCGACCGAGACTTGCTCACCGGTGGAGGCGATTACGTCGAGCTCGCGCCCGTGAGGATCTGCGCTGAGTTGTTTGGCCAAGCCGATGAGCCGGTTAGTTTCTCCGGACATTGCCGAGGGAACGACGACTAACTGGTGGCCTTGCTGGTGATAATGTGCAATGCGCTTGGCAACCTCACGAATGCGCTCCGGTGACCCCATCGATGTGCCGCCGTATTTCTGAACGATAAGTGCCATAAATGTTTTTTGAGAGTTTTGTGCGGTGCAATAAATTACATTTTAGCGACTTTTGTGTAAGAAAATACCGGCGCGCACAACCGCACAACCCCATTCCGCGAAGATCACTGATGCGTGACCTTTGGCGTGAATATGGCCGCATGGTCTATAGTGCTGGATACCAGCGATGCACATGCGGGTGGGCATCGAACAATTTGACAGTATGACGAGCGCAATTCGACACACCGGTTTGGCCCCAGCGGTCCTGCTACTAGGGGTCGCGCTTTCATTGGCCGCCTGGTTTCTGGTTGCTGGCGTGGTGGAGAAGCAGGCCAAAGCGGACTTTGATCGCATCGCCCTCGCGACCGTTGGTGCAATTGAACGTCGCACACAACGGTACATCGATATTCTGCACGGCCTGGAGGGACTATTTGGTCACGATCCCTCGGTATCCCGCCTGGCGTTCCAGCGTTACGTAAATTCCCTGAACCTGTCGACGCGCTTTCCGGGCGTGCAGGCGGTAGAGTTTATTCGCCGCGTGAAGCTCCCGGAAAAAGCCGTCTATGAGTCGATGGTGCGTGACGACCGAAACATCAGGCCTGGCGGTTTTCCTGACTTTTCAATCAAGCCCGATGGCGTGCGCGCTGAATACTATGTCGTTCATTACCTGGAACCGGCGGTCGGCAATGAGGCTGCCTTCGGCTTGGACATTCGTACGCGCCGTGCCGCATTGGTCGCAAGCGAGCGGGCGCGCGACGTTGGCGAGCCCATCGTTACCGGACCCTACCGGCTGGTGCAGGAAACGCAAAACAGATTGGGCTTGGTCGTTTATCTGCCAATTTACGAAACATACAGGCAGAAACGAACAACGGCGCAACGCCGCGCGGAGTTGGCTGGATTCGTCAATCTCGTTTTTCGAGTTGATGACTTATTTGCCCAACTGATCGACCGCGACCTCAAGAAAAACGCAGACTTTTTTGTATTCGATGTCGGCGCCAGTGATGCCGCGCCCCAAGATCCAACGAATGACAACCTGTTGTACTCAAGCGTCCAGTTGGACAACTATTCAGCGTCGGCCGATCTGGGGGACAGCACTTCCCATACTATTGTGGTCGCCGGCCGCCACTGGCATTTGAAGTTCAAGGGCCTCGGCACCTATGGTCACCCGCTACTGCAGCCACAATCGCTGGTGGTACTGTTGTCGGCATTGGTAATCAGTTTCCTGCTGTTCATTGCGTTGCGGACCGCCGCACGATCGCAAATAAACGCGCAACAAATGGCGGAAATCGCAACGCGCGAATTGCGCGACCAACTGAGCTTTTCAAAGCAATTGATTGAAGCTATTCCAAACCCGGTATTTTTCAAAGATGCTGCTGGAAAATATTTCGGCTGCAACCGCGCGTTTGAAGAGTTCACCAATCGCCCGCGTAGCGACTTCATCGGCAAGACCGTGCTGGAAGTGACTGACTCCGAAGCTGCCCAGCGCCATCACGCCATTGAAACCGAACTGTTGAAAAGCGGCGGCAAGAGCGTCTATGAGTTGTCGCTGACGCGAGCTACTGACGGCAAAACACTGGATGCAATTTTCACGAAAGCCGCGTTTGTGAATGCCGACGGCAATATTGCCGGCCTGGTCGGGGCCATCGTTGAAATCAGCGAACGCAAGGCACTCGAACGTACGTTGAGTGAAAGCAATCAGAAATTGCGTTCCATCATTGAAGGCTCGCCTCTGGCAATTATTGCCCGTGACTTCAATGGCGTCATTGGCCTCTGGAATCCGGCTGCAGAAAAACTATTCGGCTGGACCGCTGACGAAGTCGTCGGCACCACTCGCACGATTGTGCCGGACGATATGCGCACCGAAGTAATCGCGATGCGCAAGCAAGTTGAACAGGGATTGATGGTGTCGCTTGAAGAGACGCGGCGCATGCGCAAGGATGGCGTCGTACTGGACGTGTCCTTATCGGTCGCGCCGATTCACGACGCCAGTCAAAAAATCGTCGGTACGATGGGGCTGATTGCCGATATCAGCCGCCGCAAACGCGCCGAGAATGCTTTACGCAACAGTGAGGCGCAACTGCGGCTGGCAATGGAAGCGGCTGATATGGGTAGCTGGCACTGGAATATCGACAGCGGCACCATGTCTTTTTCCGAAGGCTTTGGCCCACTGTTTGGCTTGGCACGTGGCGCGGTCATCAGGGACTATGCACACTTGCTGTCCCTGGTTCATCCGGATGATCGCAGCGCAACTGATGGCGCCGTGCAGCGGGCGCTAAAGCTCGATACCAGTTTTGACATGGAATATCGCGTGGTTTGGCCGGATGGCCGCGTACGCTGGATGGCCGTACGCGGCCAGATCACACGTGATGCGTTGGGAAAGGCACAGCGCATCGTTGGCGTTACAGCCGACGTAACCAGCCGCAAACAGGCGGAACAACGAATTGCTTACCTGGCGCATCACGATGCGCTTACCGGTTTGCCAAACCGGAGCCTGCTGCAGGATCGAGTCGAACAGGCGATTGCCCACAGTCATCGCAACGCGACACAACTCGCCGTGATGTTTATTGACCTCGATCATTTCAAAACCATCAATGATTCGCTCGGGCATCATCAAGGTGACGTGCTGCTTCAACTGGTCGCGGCCAGAATCCTGAATGTCCTTCGCGAGATCGATACGGTTTCAAGACTGGGCGGTGACGAATTTGTTATTGTCATCCCGGCGTTATCAGCACAGGACGAAGGTAGCCACGCCACGGAGATTGCGCAGAAAGTACTCGACGCGTTGTCGGCCAGCTTTGAGGTGCAATCACACGAGCTGAATATCGGCGCCAGTATTGGCATCAGCATCTATCCGACCGATGGCGAGACTGCCGACATCCTCATGCGCAACGCCGACGCGGCGATGTATCACGCCAAAGGACGAGGACGAAACCAGTATCAGTTTTTCACTGCGGCCATGGATACGGCGGCACAACAACGCATGACGATGCAAACCCAACTGCGTCGTTCGCTGCAGACAAACGATTTCTGCCTCTACTATCAACCGGTGTACAAAGCTTCCAGCCAGGAATTGATCGGCTTTGAAGCACTGCTACGCTGGACAAATGCTGCCGGAACGCTAGTCCGGCCTGGGGAGTTCATATCGGTGGCGGAAGATTCCGGTCTGATCATCCCCATCGGGGAGTGGGTGATTCGTGAGGCTTGCCGTACTGCCGCCCTGTGGCAGCAACGCGGCGAACGACTGCAAGTGGCCATCAATGTATCTGCCATACAACTTCGACGTAAGACTTTCGTCGATACGTTCGCCGACATTCTGGCCGAGACTGGCGCCGACCCGCAACTTATTGAGATGGAGGTCACCGAGAGTGTCATCGTTGGCGGTCACGAGGAGGCGATAGCAGCATTGACCAAACTGGATGCGATGAAAATTCGTATCGCGATCGATGATTTTGGCACCGGCTATTCCGGATTGAGTTACCTAAAGCAGTTTCCGATTCACACGGTCAAGATTGACCAGTCATTTATTCGTGACCTGACAATTGACAAAGAAGATGAGGCTATTGTTCGCGCCATTATCGCCATGTCGCGCAGTCTGGGGCTCACTGTGGTCGCAGAAGGTGTTGAATCAGCGCAGCAACTGGCGATACTGAGCGCACTCGGTTGCGATCTGGTGCAAGGCTACCACTTCAGTCAACCCCTCTCGCTTGAGGCGGCCAACAGCCTCATTGCAAACCAAAGATCGGCGCAGTTACAGTCTGGTGCGTGAGTTAGCGCGGTAAAATGGCACATGCCTGCCACTATTGCCATTACCCGCCGCCTCGAATTCGACGCAGGCCATCGCCTGCCCAATCACAAAAGTCAGTGTCGTAATGTCCACGGCCATCGCTACGCGCTTGAAATTACCCTGAGCTCTGAGGTCATTCACGAAGAGGGTGCAGCCGACGACGGCATGGTGATGGATTTTGGCGACATCAAGCGTATCGCCAATGAAAAGCTGGTTGACCTTTGGGATCATGCGTTCCTGGTCTATCGGGGCGACAAAGTGATGGTCGACTTTCTGGCGGCGATTTCGGGTCACAAAACGGTCATTCTCGATGTCGTGCCGACCGCTGAAAACCTTGCGCAGGCTGCTTTCACAATCCTCAGGGAGGCTTACCACGACCGCTTCGGACATATCCTGGCGCTTACCCGTGTGCGTTTGTACGAAACCCCTAATTGCTGGGCGGACGCAATTGCCGACAGCTAGAAGCTTGCCCGAAGCAAGTGCCCAACTATTTCGACTTAAAATTATTCAATAATGATCGCTGTACGTAATCGAAGTTTGGATAGCATGCAGGTTTTTCACCCACCGAATATTTCAACGTCTCAAGGAGAAATTAATGCGTAAACAAATTCTTGCCGCCTCGGCGATCACGCTGACACTATTGGCAAACGCTGCTGCCGCACAGGCTAAACCAGAAGATGTCATTAAGTACCGCCAGTCAGTCTACAAAGTGATCGGCTGGAATTTTGGCCCAATGGCGGCGATGGTTAAGGGTGAAAAACCCTTTGACAAGGAAGCATTTGCGCGCAATGCGATGATCGTCAGCCAGATGGCACCGTTGGCGATGGAAGGCTTTGCTGCGGGTTCGGACAAAGGTGCGGACACCAAGGCCAAGCCCGAAATCTGGACGAAATCGGCAGACTTTAAAGAAAAAATGGACAAGATGGTCGCGGAGACCGGTAAGCTCGCCACGGTTGCACGCGCAGGCAGTTTCGATGAGATCAAGAAGCAGTTCGGTACGACGGGTGGTACTTGCAAGGCCTGTCACGACGACTTTAAGAACAAGTAATGTGAAGCCAAGTACGTTATAAAAAAAGCCGCGAAGTTCGCGGCTTTTTATTCAATGCAGCATGGTTATTTGTTCAGCAGCAGATACGTGGCGAGTGCAACGCAGGTGCCGATCACCCATGCGAGCCAGGCGGGGCGTTGCCCTGCCGGAATCGTTTCGGTTTCCGACATTTTCTTGTCTCCCGTGAGCATTGGCACGATCAGATTTTCCTTCTTGTAAAAATACGCGAAGGCTATCGCGGCAAGATGCAGACCGATGAGGACCAAAATGAAATCCCCATTCAGCTTGTGAAATCCCGTCAATTGATCGCTCAACGCTTTGCTGACCAACACCGCGTAGGGTCCTTCGAGCATCACGTCATCGTTTGAAAACAGCCCAAGTATCGCTTGCACCAACAACAGCGTAAGCAGGGCCAGCACGCTGATCGCGCCGAGTGGGTTGTGGCCTGCGTAGTGTGGCGCTTCTTTGTCCGGCAGACTCTTTACGTACGCGAGCATAGCTTTGGGACCTCGCACGAAATTCAAGAAGCGCGCGTGATAGCTGCCTGCGAAGCCCCAGATAATGCGAAAAGTGACCAAACCCAAAACCGAAAAACCCGCGCGCTTGTGCCACTCCAGCCAATTCCCACCGAGTTTTCCAGTAACAAAAAGCGTGATCACCAGCAGCACCAGCAGCCAGTGAAACAAACGAACTGGGAGATCCCAAATGCGCACCAGAGAACCAGTTTTCGTGTCGTTCATTTGGTGAACCCGATGTTATCTGCAACCGCGATTATTACTTCACCATTTCGATCCGGATCAGCTCGCCCGAACTCGCGTCAGTGAGCAAATAGATATTGCCGTCCGGGCCCTGTCGCACGTCGCGAATACGTCCCAGCTTGCGTTCAAACATGCGCTCCTCCGACACAACCTTTTCGCCATTGAGCTTCAATCGTACCAGCGCTTGCCCGGAGAGCGCACCCACAAAGAGATCACCCTTCCACTTCGGAAAATTGTTCGTTGTATAGAAGGCCATGCCCGAGGACGCAATCGAGGGCACCCAAAAATGGATCGGCGGCACCATACCTTCTTTTGCTGTCCCCTCGCCGATCTTTGTACCAATGCCGTAATTGGCACCATAAGTAATCAGCGGCCACCCGTAGTTGGCGCCTGCAGAAAGTATGTTTACTTCGTCGCCGCCCTGCGGCCCGTGCTCATGTGTCCATACGCGGCCAGTCTCTGGATGCAGCGCTGCGCCTTGTATATTGCGATTGCCCAACGTAAAGATCTCGGGGCGCGCACCGGGCGTTTTCACAAATGGATTGTCAGCCGGAACCCGGCCATCGTCATGAAGACGAATACTCTTGCCTGCATGGTCATTCAATTGCTGGGCGCGTTGCGCTGCGCCTTTCGCTGGGCTGTCACCGCGATCCCCAAGGGTAATGAACAGGTAGCCACTGCGATCAAATACGATGCGTGATCCGAAATGAAGTCCGGCGCCAGATTTTGGCTGCATGCGAAATAGCACTTCCACGTTGGTCATCATAGGCGCAGAGGGTGTGCCACCCAGCTTTCCACGCGCTAGTTCAGTACCGTATTCGCCCGGCTTGCCGGCGTTGTAAGTCCAATAAACCCAACCGTTTTCGGCGTACTTGGGATGCAAGGCGACATCAAGCAATCCACCCTGCCCGCGCTCAGTCACTTGCGGAATTCCCTCGATGGATTTTTCGACCAGTTTGCCATTCTCAAAAACACGCATCGTGCCTCGACGCTCAGTCAGCAGCACGCGGCCGTCGGGCAGGAACGCCATTCCCCAAGGATGCGAGAGCCCCGAAACAACTGAAACTGCGCGAACCGTGTACTGTTCGGTCTTGAATACGCGCTCGGTTGACGTGCTCTGCGCGAACGACGCTTGAGTCAAAGCGCAGAAAGCAAATGCGACTGGATATTTAGCCAACGCGGAAAATCGGGTTGTCATCGGGATGTCCTTCAGCAATTCGTTATGGGCTGGAAACGCAAAACCCCCAGCTTAAACCGAGGGCTTTTGAACTAAATCCAACCGGAAAAACGCCAATCTGGCGGAAGCGGTGAGATTCGAACTCACGGATGGCTCACACCATCGCTGGTTTTCAAGACCAGTGCCTTAAACCGCTCGGCCACACTTCCATAAAAGAAGAATATTTTACCATTGGGGAACTGATTTTTCGCCCGGAAAAATCCGCTACTTGAAACTTTTTCCGGTTGCCTATAGTCTTACATCCGCACATTTCTTTTCTGGAGAAAATAATATGGCTACAAATGCCCCAATCCTCACTACACCCGGCACGCTCGCGCCGGTGCAAAACCGCGTCCTGCGTAACACTTACATGCTGCTTGCGTTGTCGTTGCTTCCCACGATTGCGGGATCGTGGGTAGGCGTTCAACTCAAATTTTCGTTTTTCTCCGGCAATCCATTTATCGGGTTCATCCTCTTTCTAGGCATTGCCTTTGGTTTTTTCTACGCTATCGAAAAAAACAAGAATAGTGCATGGGGCGTACCGATCCTCCTGGGCTTCACATTCTTCATGGGCCTGATGCTGTCGGTGCTGATTGGCAAAGTTCTCGGATTGCAAAACGGCGGAACTTTAATCGCCACAGCGTTCGGTGGCACGGCGATGATCTTTTTTGCGATGGCGACGCTTGCCGGCACCATCAAACGCGATATTTCCGGGATGGGCAAGTTCTTGATGATAGGCGTGCTGCTGCTCATCTTTGCCTCGCTGGCAAACATCTTCTTGCAAATACCCGCGCTGACGTTGACCGTCATGGTGCTGGCCATCGGCATTTTCTCGGCGCTGTTGCTGTATGACGTGAACCGCATTATTACCGGCGGCGAGACCAATTACATCAGCGCAACATTGGCAATCTATCTTGACGTCTATAATATTTTCGCCAATCTTTTGGCATTGCTTGGTATCACCAGCAACGACTGATCAAGCGCTACACCCACAAAAAAAACCGGTCGGGGTTCAGCCCCGACCGGTTTTTTCTTTAGAACTTCAAACACCAGCATTGGCGGGCCTCGCAGGCCAAAAATCCCTCGAAATGCGCGCCAATATTGGTGTTTTGCTAAATTTAATCCCGCTCGAAAATCGCGATCGATTCCACGTGTGCGGTGTGCGGGAACATATTGACTACACCAGCCGCCTTCAGGGTGAATCCCTGCTCGTTAACCAGTGTCCCGGCATCGCGCGCCAGTGTACCGGGACTACAGGCGACGTAAACGATGCGTTTCAGTTCGGGCCGGAGGTCAGGACCGAGCAATCTGCAGACTTCCAATGCACCGTCGCGTGGCGGGTCGATCAACATTTTTGTCACCGGCGGAATCTTCTTCATCGCGGACTCCTGATCGGCATATAAATCCGCCGCAAAGAAGCGCGCCGCGTGGCCCAATCCATTGCGAGTTGCATTGTCCGCCGCGCGCTGTACAAGCGATTCGCTACCCTCGACGCCGATCACGTTGGCACCCAGCCGCGCGATGGGCAAGCTGAAATTACCCAATCCACAGAACAAATCCGCGATAAATTCCCCTGGCTGCGGGTCCAGCAAATCCATTGCACGCTTGACCATCAAGCGATTCACCTCGTGATTCACCTGCGTAAATTCAGTCGGCCGAAAATTCAATTCCAGTGAAAATTCCGGGAGCAGATAGGTGAGCGAAGGCGCGTCCAGCGGATACCACGGTACAGCCGTTTCCGGCCCCTTGACTTGCACCCACCACTGAATTTTGTGCTCATCCGCGAACACTTTCAGTTTCGCTTCGTCCGCTTCTGTCAGCGGCTCCAGAAGGCGCAGCACCAGCGCGCTTACGCGTTCGCCAACGGCTACCTCGATCTGTGGAATACGGTTTCGAATGTCGAGTGTGCTCATCACTTTGCGCAGCGGATCTATCATCCTGCCGATGCCGCCAGCAAGGACTTCGCATGAATGCATATCCGCCACGTAGCTCGATTTCTTTTCGCGAAA
>Ga0105044_10010617_pt1 | contig 12567 bp, 10 predicted proteins | sample MAT01_FD_78092 | JGI IMG/M metagenome (GOLD analysis project Ga0105044, IMG submission 78092) | Freshwater microbial communities from Lake Fryxell liftoff mats and glacier meltwater in Antarctica - MAT-01 | ecosystem: Environmental > Aquatic > Freshwater > Ice > Liftoff microbial mat | place...
CGGATCTGGTCGTTCAGGCCCCACCACTCCTGGATGACGACGACGCCGGGGGCGCCGCTGCCCGCGGCTTCGGCCAGATAGCCTTGCACGGTCTGGCCGTCGGGACGGGTGAATTCGATCATCTGGCCCATGGGTGCTCCTGAGTGGTTGAGGGGTGCGGCGCGCAGCGTAGCACCGGCCCGGCTAGTGCATCGGCGCGACACTCAGCGCCGCGATGGCGGCCTCCACCCCGCCGCGCGCGTGCGGGATGCCCTGCACGCCCAGCGCGCCTTCGATGCCGGCCAGCGCGCCCAGGATGCCGGCTTCGTTCTGATCGCCCAGATGGCCGATGCGCACCACGCGCCCAGCCAGCGTGGCCAGGCCGCCGGCCATCGCTACCTGGAAGCGCTCGCGCGCCACCGTGCGCAAGGCCTCGCCGTCGTGGCCCGGGGCGAGGTCCATCGCGGTCACGGCCACTGACCGCGCCGACGGCACGCGGCAGTGAAGGCCCACGCCGCCGCCCGCGGCCCAGTGCGTCACCGCCGCATGCACGGCGCCGGCCAGGCGGCGGTGGCGCGCCAGTACCGCCGGCAGCGTCTCCTGCGCAATCAGCCCCAGCGACGCCCGCACGCCCGCCAGCAGCGGCAGCGGCGGCGTGCCGCAGAACTTGCCGTAGCTGTGCGGGGCCACGCGGCGCTGCCAGTCCCAGTACCAGCGCGGTACGGGGTTGTCACGCGCCGAGGCCAGCGCCGCCTGGCCCACCGCCATGAAGGCCAGCCCGGGCGGCACCATCAGCCCCTTCTGCGAGGCGCCCAGCACCACGTCGGCGCCGAGCGCACGCATCGACAGCGGTTCGGCCGCCAGCGAAGCCACCGCGTCGATCACCAGCAGGGCCGGATGGCCGGCGGCATCCAGCGCGCGGCGGATGGCAGCCATGTCGCTGGTGATGCCGCCAGCGGTGTCCGTGTGCACGGCCAGCACGGCGGCGATGCGGTGGTCGCGGTCGTCACGCAAAGCCTGCTCGACGGCGGCGCTGTCGATCGGCTGGCCTTCGGCATGCGGCGTGCCGATCACCTCGGCGCCCAGGCCCGCCGCCATCTCGGCCCAGCCGTTGGAGAAGGTGCCGCCGCCGGGCACCAGCGCCGCACGGCCGGGGCCCAGCAGGTTGGCGACCACCGCCTCCCAGGCGGCGTGGCCGTTGCCGATGAAGAACAGCAGTTCGGCATCGGCCGGTGCATCGACCAGAGCCTTCAGGCCCTGCTCGCAGTCGCCGATCAGCGCCATCACGCGTGGGTCGGCCAGGTCCATCGGCTGCAGCATCAGGGCGGCCAGCACGGCGTCGGGCAGCGGGGTCGGGCCGGGCGAGTGCAGCAGGCGGCGGCCGGGGATGCGGGGGGCGGAGAGGCTCATCGAAGGTTCCATGCCGGCTCAGTTGGGCGGCTTGCAGCGGATGGTAGCGGCGCCGCTGCGGAGGGTCGCGTAAGCTGCATGCATGTTCACCGGCATCGTTCAGGGCGTCGCGCGCCTCAGCGCTCTCAGCACGCGCAGCGGGCTGAGTTCTTTCACGCTTCAGTGTCCGCCCGGCTTTGCGCAAGGGCTTGAGATCGGCGCCAGCGTCTCGGTCGACGGCGTGTGCCTCACGGTCACGCGGCTGATCGGCGAAGACGGTGCCGACTTCGACGCCATGGCGCAGACGCTGGCGCTGACCACGCTGGGCGGCCTGCGCGAAGGCGACGCCGTCAACGTCGAGCGCGCGGCGCGTGAAGGCGCCGAGGTCGGCGGCCATCCGCTGTCGGGGCATGTGGACTTCAGCGCCACCGTTCAATCCATCCGCCGGCCCGAGAACAACCTTGTTCTGCGCATCGCCGTGCCGGCGCCCTGGATGCGCTACGTGTTCGCCAAGGGCTACATCGCCGTCAACGGCGCCAGCCTGACCGTGGCCGAGGCGCAGCGCGAACGCGGCGGCAGCGGCTGGTTCGAGGTCTGGCTGATCCCGGAGACGCTGCGCATGACCACCTTCGGCGCACTGGCCGAGGGCAGCCGGCTGAACATCGAGATCGAGCGTGCCACGCAGGTCGTAGTGGACACCGTGCGCGATGCGCTCGACGAGCGCCTGGGGGCCTTGCTGCCGGCGCTGGAGCAGTTGCTGGCCGAACGCGGCATCAGGCTCGACGAACTGGCGGCGCCCGGCTGACGTCAGCCGGGCCGGCGCTTCAGCGCCAGCCCAAGCAATGCCAGCGCGGCGAACACCGCGCCGGCCAGGAAGGTCCACGCCGGGCCGACGAACTGCCACAGCAGCCCGGCCAGCACGCTGGCCACCAGCATCGCCAGGCCGCTGACCAGGTTGAAGAAGCCGAACGCGGTGCCGCGCAGATCGTCGGGCGCCGCGTCGGCCACCATCGCCGCCAGCAGGCCTTGCGTCATGCCCATGTGCACGCCCCACAGCGCCACGCCGGCGAGCAGGGCGCCCCAGTGCGTGGCACTGGCCAGCACCAGGTCGGCGGCGATCAGCACCAGCAGCCCGCCGGCCAGCAGCGCGCGGCGGCTGATGCGGTCGGCCAGGCGGCCGAAGGGGTAGGCGGTGGCGGCGTAGACCAGGTTCATCGCCACCATCACCAGCGGCACGAACGCCACCGCCACGCCCAGCCCCTCGGCGCGCAGCACGAGGAAGGCCTCGCTGAAGCGGGCCAGCGTGAACACCGCGCCCAGTGCGACGAGTCCCCAGTAAGCCCCTGACAGCCGGGCCAGGGCCTCGCGGCGGATCGGGTTGCGGCGCACTGCGGCGGGTGCCGTCGCCGCGGGTTCACGCAGCCCGAAGGCCAGCAGCGCCACCGACAGCACGGCAGGGATCACGGCCACCCAGAACACCGCGCGGAAGTCGCCCGCCCACAGCAGCATCAGCAGCGTGGCGACCAGCGGGCCGAGGAAGGCGCCCACCGTGTCGAGTGACTGGCGCAGCCCATAGGCCGCGCCGCGCATCGCGCTGGGCGTGATGTCTGCCAGCAGCGCGTCGCGCGGGGCACCGCGGATGCCCTTGCCCACGCGATCGACGAAACGCGCCGCCACCACCACGCCGGCCCCGTTGGCCAGCGCGAAGGCGGGCTTGCTGAGCGCGCCCAGCGCATAGCCCAGCACCGCCAGCCCCTTGCGCCGGCCGAGCCAGTCGCTGAGCGCGCCGGAGAACACCTTGACGATCAGCGCGGTGGATTCGGCGATGCCCTCGATGACGCCCACCGCCAGCACGCTGACGCCGAGCACGCCCACCAGAAACAACGGCAGCAGGCTGTGCACCATCTCTGACGACAGGTCCATCAGCAGGCTGACGAAGCCCAGCACCCAGACGCCCGAGGGCATGCGGCCGCCGGCCGCCATCGGCGCGTTCACGCCGGCATCTCGGGCCAGCGCGGCGGATGGCTGCCGGGCGGCATCGAGGGTCGCGTCCAGCCGGCCGGGGTGTGCGAGAAGACGGCGGCATGGCGCAGTGCCCGCAATCGGCCGAAGCCGCTGTCGCTGTCTTCTGCGAAGGGCTCGAACGACGGTGTGGCGCGGTCGAACGAGGTCGCGACACGGCCCAGGACACGCAGCCAGTGGCCGACGCCCGCCAGCGATACGCGCACCTCCCAGCTGCCGCCCTCGACGCGCTGGCGCAGGAGCGCTGCAGAAGCGCCGAAGGCCAGCAGATAGCCTGCCGCGTAGTCGAGGATCTGGATCGGCAGCGCGCGTGGTGCATCGGCGCCGGCCGCAGCGGCTTCGGCGACATTGAAGCCGCTGGCCGTCTGCACCAGCGAATCGAAGCCCCGTCGGCCGGCCCAGGGCCCGCCGAAGCCGTGAGCCGCCAGCGACAGCACCACGATGCCCGGCTTCAGGCTTGCCAGCGCTGGCGGCCCGAAGCCCAGCGCGGCCAGCGCCCCGGGCCGATAGCCGTGCAGGAAGACGTCCGCGCCGGCGATCAACTCGCGCAGCGTGGCGCGACCGGCGTCGGTCTTGAGGTCGATCTGCGCCGAGAGCTTGCCGCGGCTGGTGTCGGCGATGGCGTCGATGTTCGGCAGCGTGGGCGAGTTGACGAGCATGACCTCGGCGCCGTAAGCCGCCAGCGTGCGCCCGGCGACCGGGCCGGCCAGGATGCGCGTCAGGTCGAGCACACGCAGGCCGTGCAGCGGGCGTTGCTCAGCGCGCAGTGGGGGCCAGGGCAGGGCGGGTGCTGCGGCGTCGCCGATGCGCTGGGTGCTGATCGGCGCTTGCCCCGCCAGGGCCAGCGCCTGCGGGTGCGCGTCCCACTGCGCAAAACTGCGGACGGCCGCGGCCACACCGCCGGCCGCGGCGGCTGCGGTCTCGAAGTCCTCGGCGCGCCAGCCTTGCAGCGCCTCGAGCACCGCGTCGCGTGAAGTCTCGGCACCCGGCGCGAGGCCGAGCAGGCGCAGCGCAGCGTCGCGGTGGTGCGTGAAGTTGGTGTGGATGCGCACCCAGCCGGGCTCGCCAGCCGCGGCGCCGCAGCGGTACAGGCCGGAGAGCTTGTCCCAGGCCGGCAGCGCCTTGCCGTCGATGCGGAACCAGGCCGCGCTGTCGAGTGCCGCGTGCAACGCGTCGACGCGCACCCGCTGGCGCAGGCCGTTGCGCCGGTGGCCGACTTGCGCCGCCGCCAGCGCTGCGGCGGCCAGGCTGGCCTGGGCCGCGGCGCCCACGGCGAACGAGGACGGCAGCACCGGGTCGGCACCGGGCAGGTCGACGAAGTCGAGCGCCGCGGCGGGCAGCGCGGCGCCGTGCCAGAGTGAGGCCAGGGCTTGTGCGGCGGTGTGGGTGACGTCCATCGGCGCCTCCAGTGGTGGCTGCCAGTGTGCGCCTGTCGATTGCTGCGCGCCTCAGCCTGCGGCCTGCCTGCCTGCCATCTCAGCCGCCCACGCGGCCATCAACGCGTGCAGCTGCGCCAGCCCGTCGGTCAACGCCGCCGGCCCGGGCTGCAGGATGTCGCAGGACTTGATCTCATGCAGCCGCCCGTCGCGCACGGCAGGCACCTCGGCCCAGCCCTCGCGCGCCGCCACGCGCTCGGGGCGAAACTTCTTGCCGCACCAGCTGCCGATGATCAGCTCGGGCGCGCGGCGCACCGGCTCCAGCGCATCGCTGATCACGCGGTGGCGGCCCAGCGACTGCTGCGCCAGTTCGGGGAACACGTCCTCGCCGCCGGCCAGGCCTACGAGCTCGGACACCCACTGGATGGCGCTGATCATCGGCTCGTCCCACTCCTCGAAGTACACGCGCGGGCGCCGCGGCCACAGGGCCGCCGCCTGGCGAATTTGCGTGTGCTGCTGCAGGCAGCCGGCGATCCAGTCTTCGGCCCGCGCCTGCGCGCCCACCATGGCGGCCACGCGCCGCATCACGTCGAGGATCTGCGCCAGGCTGCGCTGGTTGGTGATCCACACCTCCAGCCCGGCGCGGATCAGCTTGTCGGCCAGCGCCGCCTGCATGTCCGAGAAGCCGATCACCAGGTCGGGCCGCAGTTCGACGATGCGGTCGATCTTGCCGTCGAGAAAGGCGCTGACACGCGGTTTCTCTGTGCGGGCGCGGCGCGGCCGCACCGTGTAGCCGCTGATGCCGACGATGCGCTGCTCTTCGCCCAGCAGGTACAGCCACTCGGTGGTTTCCTCGGTCAGGCAGACGATGCGTTGCGGGCCCATGGGTGATGGCTGGCCTGTGCTCAGTCGTCCAGCGCCGGCACGGCCAGCGGATGCGTGCCGCGGGTGTCGATGCGCACCGCGCCGTCGAAGGCGCGCACCAGCGCGTGCTGCAGCGCGGGGTCGGCCGGCGCGCCGTCGCCCGCGATGCGGCCGTCGCGCAGCACCAGCACACGGTCGGCGTGCAGCGCCAGCGGCAGATCGTGCAGCACCGTCAGCACCACCTGGCGCTGCGCCAGCCGCCGCACCAGCCGCGCCAGCGCCACCTGGTGCGGTGCGTCCAGATGCGTGGTCGGCTCGTCCAGCAGCAGGATCGGCGCCTGCGTGGCCAGTGCGCGCGCCAGCAGCACGCGCTGGCGTTCGCCGCCTGAGAGTTCAGGCAGCCGCCGCTGCGCCCAGGCGCTGCATTCGGTGGCCGCCATCGCCGCGTCCACCGCCGCTTCATCGGCCGGCCCCGGTGCGGTGAACAGGCCCAGGTGGGGCAGCCGGCCCAGGTGGACGATCTCGCGCACGGTCAGCTCATCGCTCACCTCGGCCTGCTGCGGCAACCAGGCGATGCGCAGCGCACGCTCGCGCGAGCCCAGCGCCGCAAGCCGCTGGCCGCCCACGCGCACCTCGCCCTTCGAGGCCGGCAGCAGCCCGGCCAGCACGCGCATCAAGCTGGTCTTGCCCGCGCCGTTGGGGCCGACGATGGCCGTCCAGCCGGTGGCGAAGGCGCAGTCGATGCCACGCAGCACCGGGCGCCCGCCGAGTTGCAGCGTGAGTTGATCGGCCTGCAGCATGTTCAGCCGGCCCGCCGATGCAGCAGCCACAGCAGGTAGCCGCCGCCCAGTAGCGCGGTGAGCACGCCCACCGGCAGTTCCAGCGGCGCCAGCAGCCCGCGCGCCAGCACGTCGGCGCCCAGCAGCAGCACGCCGCCCGTGGCCGCGCTGGCCAGCAGCGTGTAGCCGTGCGGGGCGGGTGCGAAGCGGCGCACCAGATGCGGCGACACCAGCCCGACGAAGGCCACCAGCCCGGCCTGCGACACCGCCAGACCCGTGGCCAGTGCCAGCAGCAGCACCAGCGCGCCACGCAGGCGCGCCAGCGGCAGGCCGAGGCTGGTGGCGGTGTCCTCACCCAGCGCCAGCGCGTCGAGCCCGCGCGACAGCCGCCACGCGGCCGGCAAGGCCAGCGCCAGCCCCGCGCCCAGCAGCGCCAGCTGGTGCCAGCCCAGCAGCGCGGTGCTGCCGAGCATGAAGAACTGGCGCCCGCGCATCGCCTGCGGCGACAGCGTGACCAGCAGGTCGGCCACGGCGCCGCAGACCATGCCGACCACCACGCCGGCCAGCAGCAGCCGCAGCGAATGCTGGGCGCCGCGCGCCATCAGCAGCGTCAGCAGCATGCCGCCGAGCGCACCGCTGAACGCAGCGGCGGCCAGCCCGATGTCGCCGAACCATTGCGTTGCGGCCGATGCGCCCAGCACGCCCGCGGCCAGCACCACCACCACCGCCAGCGAGGCCCCGGCCGCGGTGCCGATCAGGAAGGGGTCGGCCAGCGGGTTGCGGAACAGCCCCTGGGCCAGCGCGCCCGCCAGCCCGAGCAGCGCACCGACGGCCAGTGCGCCCAGGCTGCGTGGTGCGCGGATCTGGCCGACGATCAGCGCCGCCTGTTCGGCCGGCCAGGCCCAGCCCTCGCTGCCCACCCACAGGCCGGCTGTCAGCAGCAGCGCCGCCGCCGCCGCCAGCCCGAGCGCCAGCGTGCGCCGGCGTGAGTGGTCGGTCGCGCCGGTGGCGGGAACGGTGAGGTCGAGCGCCATGCCTGTGAGCCTAACCCGGCGAGTTCATCGCCGGCTCTCCAGTGCCACCAGGCAGTCGGCGATCAGGCCGGCCGCCTCGCCCAGGCGCGGGCCGGGGCGCACCAGCATCTCGTAGCCGGCGGCGTCGAAGCCGCAATGGCGGTCGTGGCCCAGCGCCTGCAGCGCCGCCCAGCCGGGGCGGGCCGCCATGGCGCTGATCTCGCGCCGGGGCGCCATCACCACGTCGGGCTGGGCGCGCACGATGAACTCCGGGCTCAACTGCGGAAAGGCCCCCAGCGCGGGCGGCACGATGTTGGCCAGCCCCAGCCCCGCCAGCGTCTGGCCGATGAACGAGCCCGTCCCGGCGGCATGCGGCGTGGTGGACACCTCGAAGTACACGCGCTGCCCGCGCCAGGCGGGCGGTACCCGGTCACGCGCGGCAGCCAGATCACGCTCGATCGCCGCCCACAGGCGCGGGCCGGCGGCGGCATCGCCCAGCGTGGCGGCCAGCGCATCGATCGAGCGCCGCACGTCGGCATGGCTGTCAGAGGCGAAGACCTGCACCGTCAGCCCCAGGTCGCGCAAGCGCCGCACCACGCGCGCCGAAGGCGCGGCCAGCACCAGGTCGGGCCGCAGCGCGACGATCGACTCCACCTGCGCATCGTCCAGCCCGCCCAGCTTGGGCAACTGCAGCACCGACGGCGGCCAGTTGGCAAAGCGGTCGGTGCCCACCAGCCGTGAGCAGGCACCCAGCGAGCAGACCGTTTCGGTCAGCGAGGGCACCAGGCTGACGATGCGTTGCGGCGTGCGCACGGCCGCTTCGGCGGCTTGCGTGGAGTGCGCGGGTTGTGGGGGTTGTGCGGGTTGTGCGTGGGCGGCGTGCAGAGCCAGGCACAGCGCTACTGCGCCGGCCAGCAGCGCGCGCACCGCCTGGACCAACGCCCGTGTCAAGGCCGGCTCTCCCAGCGCAGTGCCAGCCACGCCTGCCGTCCCGGACCCTGGTAGTCGCGGACCGGCTCCAGTGATTCGTCGGTGGCGTTGATCAGCCGGGCCTGCAACTGCCACTGCGGCGCCACACGCCAGGTGGCCTGCAGGTTCAGCGTGGTCTCCGCGGCCAGACGCTTGCCGCCGTCGGGGCGCGTGCCCAGGCGCAGCAGCGCGGCGTTCCAGCCCACCGGCCCCTGCACCCAGGTGGCGTCCAGGCTGGTCTGGTGCGCGGCGCGGCGCGGCAGCCGGCTGCCGCTGATCTGGTCGCGCGCGTCCAGCAGGTCCAGCGTGCCGCGCAGCGCCACACCGCCCCACTGCTGGCCGGCGGCCAGCGTCAGGCCCTGCAGCCGCGCACGTCCGATGTTGCTGGCGCAGCCGAACGCATACGACGGGCCGCTGGGGCAGCGTGCGGCGCTGGGCTCGTAGCCGATCATGTCGCGCACCCGGTTGTGCCACAGCGTCGCGGCCACGTCGCCGCCGCCCCAGCGGCCGTTGACGCCGATCTCGCTGCTGCGCCCACGCTCGGGGCGAATGCCGGGCACGCCGTAGCCGGGGTAGACGAGGTCGTTGAAACTGGGCGCGCGAAAGGTGGTGCCGGCCAGCGCGCGCAAGCGCCAGCGCGGCGACAGCGCCAGGCTGACACCGACGCGGCCGCTGTCGTTGCCGCCGTAAGCCGAGTTGTCGTCGTGGCGCAGGTCGAACTGAAGCGACCACGGCCCGTGCTCGGCGCTCCAGGCCACCAGCAGCGCCTGGTTGCGCCGCTGCGCGTCACCGGCGTAGTCGTCGGCCGTGGCCTTCTCGGTCACCTGCTCGAGCGCGAAGACCCAGCTTTGCGTGCGCTCTGGCGTCCACGCCAGCTGCGCCTGCGACTGCTGGCGTTGCGTGCGGTAGCGGGTGGTGCGCGTGCCGCCGCTGTCGAGCGTCTCGCTGCCGTCGGACAGCAGTACCTGCGCGCGCCACTGCGGGCTCCACTGCGCCTGGTAGTCCAGTGCAGCCAGCCGCGTGTCGAAGCGGTTGCGGAAGTCGGCGCCGTTGTTCTGCGCAAAGGTCGGCGGCAGAAACTCGCTGGCGTCGTACCGGGCGTTCAAGCGGGCCTCGTTCAAGCGCAGCGCAAGACGCTGGCCGACGGCCGGCTGCACGCCCAGTTGCAACTGCGCGCTGCGGCGGACAAAGCCGTCGCGGTCGGGGTTGTGGTTGCCGAAGCGGTCGCCCGGGCGCAGCGCGCTGACGCCGTCGGCGGCTTCGCGCGACAGCGTGGCCGCCAGGTCAAAGAGGCCCACCGCCGCGCGGGTGCCGAGCGACGCCTCGCTGGCCCCGAAGCCGCCGGCAGCCAGCCGCAGCGTGGTGCGCGGCGGGCCCTCTCGACCATCACCGCGGCGGGTGAAGATCTGCACCACACCGCCCACCGCGTCGGCGCCGTGCAGACTCGAGCCCGGGCCGCGCAGCACCTCGATGCGCTCGACCTGCGCCAGGCTCAGCCCTTCCAGCTGCGCCAGGCCCAGCGTGGCCGAGCCGATGCGGACGCCGTCGATCAGCACCACGGTGTTGACGGCGGCGCTGCCGCGGATCAGCAGGCTGGCGTTCTGCCCCGGGCCGCCGTTGCGGCTGAGTTGCAGACCGGCCTCGCGGCGCAGCAGGTCTTCGATGGAGTCGGCGCTGCTGGCTGCGATGCGCTCGGCGCTGATGACCAGCAGGTCGGCGGCCAGCCGGTCGGCCGCCAGGGGTTGGCGGCTGCCGGTGACGGTGATGACGGCCGCGGGGACGGGCTGGGAGAGGGCCTGGGCGCACACGCCCAGGGACAACGTGACCGCCAGCGCGGCAGAAGTGCGGAAAGTCATGACGAAAGGGGACCCGGATCAGACCGTGCCGGCCAGCTTCCCCGCAGGCCCGCACCTCACAGCACGGCGCCCGCTCACGCAGACACCGCACCACCTCGTTGGCCGGTATCCGGGCTGGTGGAGGCAACCGGTGCACCCTTCCCGGAGATCACTCCAGTGGGCAGAAGGCACCAGCGGGGAACCCTGAGGTTCCCGTCCACTTACCGTTGCGGGGGCAGCTCAGGTTAGGGAAGCCGCGCAAGCGGCCGGCCCCTCCTGATTCCCGTTGAACTGCGCCTGGCTGAGGGCCGGGCGCGAGCACCAACAACGCGAATCATAGACCTCGGTTGGCCGCGGCCGGGCTCGGTCAGCGCCAGGCGAACTCAGGCTGGTCGAAATGCGCGACCCGGGTGGTGCGGCCCAGCAGCGCCACCTCGCGCAGCTGGTAAACGATGGCCGCGGTCGGCGCGGCGATCCAGCTCTCGCCCACCGGCAACCGCAGTACCGGGTGCGGGCCGTGGCGCGAGGGCTCGAGCATCGGTGCGTCGGCGCGCAGGAACTCTGTGAGCGGGATGCGGTGGATGCTGGCCACCTCTTCGCCGTCGGGCTTCAGCCGGCGCGCGGTGCCGGCCCACACCACCACCGGCGTGATGACGAAGCCCGAGCGGGTGGCGAAGTCGTCCAGCCGTCCGAGGATGCGGATCGGCTCCAGCCGCAGGCCGATCTCCTCGTGCAGTTCGCGCAGCGCGGCCTGCTCTGGCGTCTCGCCCTCGTCGATGCGCCCGCCGGGCAGCGCCCATTGCCCCGCGTGGCGTGACAGCCGCGTGCCGCGGCGCGTCAACAGCAGTGACGGCGCGCGGCTCCACGCGCCATGTTGCGGCAGGTCGGGCAGATCGGCCCCGAAGCCGGCCTCGGCAATCGCCACCGCCACCGCAGCGCGGCGCAGCGCCGGGTCGGTCAGCGGGCGCAGCTCGAAGCCACCGAGACGATGACGCACCAGGGTGCGCAGCGCGCCGCCCAGTGGCAGCCGCGTCAGGGGCTGACGGGACAGCGCCGGCGCGGGCCTCACAAAGCGACAGCGAAGCCGCTGCCGGTGCCGGTGCCGGCGCGGTCGTAAGCCGCTCGCAGCGCGGCGCTGCCCCCGGCGAGGAGTTGGCGACGTTGCATGGCGGCCTGCGGTCCGGCTCAGGCCGCCAGCAACTGCCGCAGCACGAAGGGCAGGATGCCGCCGTGCTTGTAGTAGTCCACCTCGATCGCGGTGTCGATGCGCAGCGTCACCGTGAGCTTGCGCACGCTGCCGTCGGCGCTGGTGACGACAAGCTGAGCGTCGGACAACGGCCTGATGTCGTCGGCCAGCGTCACGTCCACCGTCTCGTCGCCCTTCAGCCCCAGGCTCTGCCAGCTGTCGCCGGCCTTGAACTGCAGCGGCAGCACGCCCATGCCGATCAGGTTGCTGCGGTGGATGCGCTCGAAGCTCTTCACTACCACGGCCTTGATGCCCAGCAGCGCCGTGCCCTTGGCCGCCCAGTCGCGGCTGGAGCCGCTGCCGTACTCCTCGCCAGCGAAGACCACGGTCGGCACTCCGGCGGCGATGTACTTCATCGCCGCGTCGTAGATGGCCATCTTGCTGCCCTTGTCGGCGCCGTCCAGCTGCCACAGCGTGTAGCCACCTTCCTCGCGGCTGCCGTCGGCCTTGGCCGGCAGCATCAGGTTCTTCACGCGCACGTTGGCGAAGGTGCCGCGCATCATCACTTCGTGGTTGCCGCGGCGCGCGCCGTAGCTGTTGAAGTCGGCCTTCAGCACGCCGTTGTCCAGCAGGTACTTGCCGGCCGGCGTGGTGTCCTTGAACGAGCCCGCCGGCGAAATGTGGTCGGTGGTGATGCTGTCGCCGAAAAGACCCATCACGCGCGCGCCCTTGACGCCGGCGTCCAGCGCCGCCGGCTGCATCGTGAAGCCCTCGAAGAAGGGCGGCTCGGCGATGTAGGTGCTCTTGGGCCAGGAGTACACGTTGCCCTTGACGCCCTTGATCTTTTCCCACAGCTTGCCGGGGTCGGACTTGACCTTGTCGTAGTTCTTGCGGAAGGCCTTGCCGTCCATCGCGTACTTCATCAGCTTGTGCACTTCCTCGCTGGTCGGCCAGATGTCGCCCAGGAAGATGTCCCGGACCTTCCCGTCCCGGCCCTTGCCCTTGCCGACCGGTTCGGTCATCAGGTCGACGGTGACGTTGCCGGCGATCGCATAAGCCACCACCAGCGGCGGGCTGGCCAGGAAGTTGGCCTTCAGGTTCGGGTGGATGCGCGCTTCGAAGTTGCGGTTGCCCGACAGCACTGCGGCGCAGACC
>Ga0105044_10010620_pt1 | contig 12566 bp, 6 predicted proteins | sample MAT01_FD_78092 | JGI IMG/M metagenome (GOLD analysis project Ga0105044, IMG submission 78092) | Freshwater microbial communities from Lake Fryxell liftoff mats and glacier meltwater in Antarctica - MAT-01 | ecosystem: Environmental > Aquatic > Freshwater > Ice > Liftoff microbial mat | place...
CAAGATTAGTTTACTCAGATAGCACTAGACAAGTCAGCAATCTTGGTACAAATCAGCTTGCATACTTTAGAGATACTTTTTTCTACGAATTGGCTGATCTAGGTCCTAATAGCCTCACTCATCTAAATCTTTGGAAAACAAGAGGAACACTAGAAAGATCACATGCTATTACAGCAAGAACAGGTATAATTGCACCAAAAGATGTAGAACTAGGACTTAGAAAACAATTAGGCATCTTAGGTACTACTGGTTCAAATGCTGGCTACTTTGTGGGCGTACTAGATACTCTAGGAGCGGTAAGGTCTGGGCGTCAGTACAGAGACACTTCCAATCTTATCACTCAGTTTTTCCCTCAAGACATCAATCCGTCTAAAGATTCTGGTTATGTAGTATCGGGTAGATATGTGATTGTAAATAGAACAAATCCAGCAAACTCGTACGTGGGCTCTTTTGTTTCAAAGCATGATTCAATAGGTAGGCTTCAGTGGTCTAGGTTTGTTAATGTAGCGGATAGTTTTGCTGTGGCCATTACCAATGCCGTTTCTACCAATGCAAATACCATAACAATTGCGGGTAATTACACTGATCCTAAAACCTTGAAAGCAATACCATTCATGGCAGCACTAGATGCAAATGGCAATCAGAAATGGGCCAAAAGGTACATAAGAGTGAATAGTTCTATCAACCAATTAGGCACGCTTTCTCCTACCAAAGATGGGGATTATGGATTTTTTACCAGTGTGTTAAAGCCTAACAGCAATGATTTTATTTCTTCGATATTAAGAACAGATGCAGAAGGAACTACCACTTGCGAAGATACGATCAAGAATAATATCTTTTTCAGGATAAATCTACGCCAAGATACTTTAGAGCTTGTCAGTACTTTGTCTACAAGAGTTAAAGCAGATAATTTCAAACTTAAAACTACCGATTTTACAGGATTTTCCCTTCCAACCCTTCCATTGGCAGTAAGGCCTTTTTGTCCAGAAGAGCCAATACTTTGGACCTTGAGAGCAACAACACCTAATGCAAAATCATATAAATGGAGTACTGGGTCTACCTCAGATACTATAGTAGTAAAGGAAACGGGTCAATTCTCTGTAGAAGTAAAAATAGATACCAACGTGTGTTTCATACTTTGTGACACGGTGAATATTGGTAGACTTACTAAGCCCAAAGTAGATATAGATGTACAACCTGGTAATTTTTGTACTAATGGCCTCATGACATTGACTAGTAGATATACACCAGGCTCAACCTTGGTATCTACAGTATGGAGCACTGGACAAACCAATATCAATAGAATAGAAACGGGAGCTGGTAGAGTGACCGTAACTGTAACAGATGCATGCATGGAGGTTAAAGATACTTTTGTAATCGTTGATTTGCCTAGGCTAATAAACACTGTGAATATCACCTCTAATTTTGGTAACTATTGTTCTGTACTTACGGGACAACTTACTGCTGTGGCAGATGCACCTGTGAATAGATACACTTGGAACACAGGAGCCTCATCTAGCTTAATCAATATAGCTAGTCCTGGCACTTACTCTGTGACAGTGACAGATTTCTGTAACAATCCTAAGACAGCCAATATAACCATCACACCAGCGAATATCCCTAAAAGAGTTACAGAATTAGCAGTCACCATAGATCCTAGTACGGTATGCTCGGATAATATGCTTGGCTTGAAGTCTGTAATTACAGGTCAGTTTAATAGTATAGCTTGGAGTAACAACCAAACTACACCAGATATAAAAGTACCCAATGCAGCGGGTAGTTATACCTTAAGAGTAATAGATGATTGCGGTACAAAGACACAAGAAGTAACCACTGTTTTTATAGATCCAGTCTGTTTTAAAATACCAAGTATATTCTTCCCTGAGTCTAATCTTATATCCGATACTCTTACGAATAATAAACTATTTATGGTATTTTCTCGTGACTGTAATGTAGCAGATATACAGGACTTTGAATTCAAAGTATTCAATAGGTTTGGACAAGAGGTGTTCTCTACTAATACAATCTCAGAGGGATGGGATGGTAGATTTAATGACAACCCTGCCCCACCCGATGCTTATGTGTACTTTGTGAGGTACAAGCAAAGAGATTGTTCTTTGGACACCAAGGGTAGTGTGACGCTGATAAGGTAAGGAGAAAGGTTTTACTAGTCTAAATGTTTGTTAAACAGATTTTTGGATTTATCTACTATTGAAGTGAGGTAGTGATTTTTTAGTAGTTTTAGATTATTGGTGATATAAGGCGGTTTGCAATATTTATTCAGATAGACAATTTATATTTGACTTTTATCTATTTAAGAGCTTAAAACCAATCAATTGACCTACTTCCTCCTAGGCTTATACTTCGCTTCATCAAGAATTTTCTGAGCATCAGGTAAATCTATCAGCGTTTGCAGGCTCATGTTTGGATGCTTTGCCATGTACTTTTTCACTATCTGAAAACCTATGAAATTAGCTGTTCTACCAGGTGCCTCCTCGGGCATACCTGGCGAATTAGGACTATCAGACACATACTTAATGATCTTCATTGGTGCTGTTTCATAAAAAAGACCCTTGTCTATAAAAAATGACCATATCTCCAATTCGTTGTCAATACACCACTCAAGCTGTTTTTGACTGTATTCAAACAAGATACTGTCTTGTGATTGGGGCATGATTTTACGGAGGACATAAAGCTTTTTACCATTGTGTATCATTTGATCGATCATCCGCACTCCATTAGGGTTTGAAGCAACTTCATCTAGTTGGAGGTCGAATACCTTCTTTACAATGTGATCTTTATTGAATGTACGGGTGAGGTATTGTGAATAACTAGGGTTGCTGGGATCAATGGATTTATAATCAAACCATTTGTTCAAAAACAAATCCAAACCAATGCCGATACCATCTTTTTCACCATCTTCAAATAAGAATTTTTGATAGTTAAATAGTGTATTACAAAAGTAGACAGATGGTATAGTCGCCTTTGGAAAATAATACTTCCAATATTTAAAGCTTTGATTAAGCTCTTCCTTCACAGCTAATAAATTTCCAAACTCAAGTTTTATGGTATCTTGAAGTCCTTTCAAGACTTTGTCGTTAGTGATCTCAGCTATACTTTTCTGCAATTGAAGCTGTGAGCTATCTTTTATGCCTAGTACATTCTCAAAATAAATAGAACTGAATTCTGGATATTTAGATCTAAAATCTTTTATCTCATTTTCTGATCTAAACAGCAAATCGGATGCATCCACTACGTTAAATTCTGTTACAATGTTATTTACATCTGGCGCCTTAGCCTCATTTTCGCTCTTGCAAGAAATCACACAAATAAAAAATAGCATGAGAAACCAAACATTCCTATTTCTAAACCAAGTTTTTGCTGACAATCTTTGCATTAATAATTACTTTTGACCTTGATATATAATCTTACGCAAAGTAACGTAAATTTTATCCTGCGGGGTATCCAAAGTTAAATGTAAATAAGGGCAATGTCTAAAAGAGTAACAAGCATAGGAGGTGGAATAATTGGGATTACAACTGCTTACTACTTGGTAAAAGCTGGATGTGAAGTAATGATCATGGATAAAGGAAATGGCGAAGAAGGATGTTCATTTGGGAATGCAGGGTACATCTCTCCTAGTCACTTCGTACCGTTGGCTTCTCCTGGTATTGTGGCAGAGGGTATAAAATACATGCTAGATTCAAAATCACCTTTCTACATCAAGCCAAGGTTCGACTTTTCACTTATGAAATGGTGTTGGAGTTTTTACAAAAGTGCTAATCAAAAAACTGTAGCAAAGAACATCCACTATATGAATAGCATCTTACAATTGAGTAGGAATGAAACTATAAAAATGGCCAAAGAACTAGGTAATCCTTTCGATTTGAAAGAAGATGGATGCATCATGATGTATAGAAAAATTGAAACAGGCCATCATGAAGAAGAATTAGCCCAACAAGCATTTGAATTTGGTATCCAAACAAAAGTTCTTGAACAATCAGAATTAGCAACGTGGGAGCCAGATGTTTTGCCAAATTCGATAGGCGGAGTATATTATTCTACAGACAGCCATATTGACCCTAAAAAATACATGCATTTTATGAAAGAATACCTAATAAACAAAGGTGTTATTTTCTCGTATAATACAACTGTAAGGGGTTTTAGAAGAAATGGAAACTCCGTGACCCACCTACTTACTAATAAAGGAGATTTCACCTGTGAGAAACTGGTTCTCGCTACTGGCTCTTGGATTCCCTCCCTGTCAAAAGACTTAGGCATAGATTTACTTTTACAGGCAGGCAAGGGATTCAGTATTACCTATAAGAATGTAAAAAACAATATAAAAAGGCCTGCAATTTTAGTAGATGACAGAGTAGCGCTTACTCCACTTGGCAATGACTTGCGAATCGGTGGCACTATGGAGATATCTGGCTTGAACCTAGAAGTTTCAATGTCTAGAGTGGAAGGAATAGTAGAAGCTGTAAACAAAAATTACACTAACTTAAAGCTTGAAGTGCCTAAAAAGGAAGATGTGTGGGCTGGCTTGCGACCATGTACTCCTGATGGTATGCCATACATTTCTAAAACAAAATTTCAAAATCTTGTCATCTCAGGAGGGCATGCTATGTTGGGGATATCCATGTCGGCAGCTACAGGTTTACTCGCTAAAGAATTGGTTTTAAACGAAAAACCAACCATAAATGTTGATGCATTCAGCATTAATAGATTTGATTAATGTTTTGATCTAAAGTGATGCAATTGTCAAGTTGACTGACATGAAAATTAAAAACTGTGCATTTCAAGTCAATTGGAGTTAAATCTTCTTTTCAACAACGTCTTGTACCGCCTCTCCTACATTTGTGAACAAATATTTATATCCTTGCTCTAGTAGTCGAGAAGGAACTACTCTTGTGCTATTCAATACCACATCAGCCATTTCCCCCATTACAAGCCTTAGAGCAAATGATGGTGCAGGCAGAAGGAGTGCAGAGCTATCCATTTTATCTTTTATGCCTTCCATCATTTGCTTATTTGTGATTGGCGCGGGCGCTACAGCATTGTAGACACCCTTGTAAGTGCTATTAACCAATGTTGATTCAAAGATTTTTACAAGATCAGAGATGTGTATCCAAGCATAATACTGAGACCCGTCACCAAAATAACTAAGCATACCAAAATTCTTAGTCATCAACATCTTTGGTAGTGCACCGTCCTTAGTAGATAATACAATACCAATCCTCAAGATTGATAATCGCTCTACTAAAGATGCAAGAAGATAAGCAGACTCTTCCCAAGCCACACAGCAGTCAGCCATAAAACCCACACCCGGTGGTGAAACCTCGGTCAAAACTTCCTCACCTCTGTCACCATAATACCCAACCGCAGAAGCACAAGTAAATGCTTTGATTTTTTTATCTAGCTTAACAATGTACTTTACCAAAGTCTTATTGCTTTGAACGCGACTATCCACAAGTATTTTCTTTCTACTTTCAGTCCACCTACCATCAGCTATTCCAGCTCCAGTAAGGTTGATGATATAATCTACATCCACTAAAGCCTCATCTTCCATGGTTTCATTATTTATGTCCCAAGTAAAGTAAGTTACATTCTTAGAATCCTGCCTCTTTGATCTTGACAATACTTTTACCTTGTATTTAGATGAGTAAGTAGTGATCATTTGAGACCCTACCAAGCCTGTACCTCCGCAGATTAAAATCGTTTCCATGTTGATTGGTTTTCTTAGTCCAGCCTACTAGCTTATTACATTTCACCGTTGCTTTAAAGACTAAATTAGATGTTGCATTTATTTTATCATAGTTAATAACCAATAACATAACAAATAGATTTTAAAATACGCAATTTTCAATTTCTAATTCCTAAGTTTGTATTTGAAGTTGGAAATAAGGATATGGAAAAACTAATAATCGAAGGCGAGGTATATGACGATCTAAAAACTAGAGCAATGTACGCGACCGATGCATCCATGTATCAGATGATTCCTGACATGGTAGTTATTCCTAAAAACGAAAGTGACATAAGCAAAATATTAATATATGCGCGCCAGAACAAACTTCCAATTTGTGCAAGAGGATCAGCCACTAGTCTTGCTGGCCAAACAGTAAATAGCGGGATAAGTATAGATTTCACAAAATACTTCAATCGCATAATCTCCTATTCACCCATCAACAAAGAAGCTAGCGTTCAACCGGGCGTAACAAGAGATCAACTCAATGCTCTATCCGCTTCAGATCTTATTCATTTCGGCCCCGACCCCGCCACTTCCAATAGAGCTACATTTGGTGGCATGATAGCCAATAATTCATCGGGCACTAAAAGCATTTTATACGGTAGAACCATTGACCATGTAAAAAGCTTAAAAGTGATGTTAAGTGATGGTACTATATTAAACCTTGATACAAAGAATGATCAAGAATACAACGACATCTGCCTGCAAAATGATAGGGAAGGTGAAATCTACCGAGCATTTCGCAGTTTAATCTTCAAAAATCACGACCTGATTTCATCCAATTTTCCAAAGGTGATGCGAAAAGTCTCTGCATACCCACTTGATGAATTCATAAACGATGAACCATGGAATTTGGCAAAAATAATTATTGGAAGTGAGGGCACGTTAGCAATCATACTAGAAGCTACAGTCAATTTGGTCTCTCTCCCAGCGTATCAAAATATGATTATAGCACATTTTGACAATCGTATGGAAGGGATAGAAAGTGTACAGTTCCTTGTTCCATATGGTCCTGCCTCTATTGAAGTATTGGACTATAATGTATTGGAGCAAAGCAAGCTAAATCCAATTACTAAAAAATATCATGACTCAGTAATCAAAGGAGAACCTGACCTGGTATTAACAATAGAGTTTTATGGTCAATCTCAAGAGGAAATTAACTTAAAAGCTGAAAAAGCGATAAAATTCTTATCACTATATGACAGCTGTTTTGCCAGTCCACTTTATAATGATCTCAAAACAATTAATGATGCACTAGCTTTAAGAAAAGAAGGCTTAGGTTTATTAATGGCGCAAAATGGAACTAAAAAACCACAAGCTTTTATTGAAGACAGTGCCTTACCGCTACCTTATCTTGCACGATATGTAGATCAAGTATCTAAGAAATGCAATGAGATAGATGTAGAACTGGTAATCTATGCACATGCAAGTGTAGGGGTACTTCACTTGAGACCCATACTTGACCTTACTTTAATTGAAGATATTGAAAAGATGAAACAACTATCAGACTATTCTTTCTCTTTGGTTAAACAATATGGTGGCTCGTGGAGTGGTGAACATGGTGATGGAAGAAACCGTAGCCCAAAAATCAAAGAATATTTTGGTGTTGAATTGTACCAATGCTTCAAAGATCTAAAAACCATTTTTGATCCTGGCTACCTTCTCAATCCAAACATAATCGTAGATGCGCTTCCTATGGATCACCACATGAGATATGACGCTAGCTTCAAAACTGAACTCCCACCACTTCAGTATCATTACAAATATGACCATTCATTTTCTTCCTTGGTGCACAATTGTTCAGGTGTAGGAGCGTGCAGAAAAACACAAGGAGGTACCATGTGCCCAAGCTTCCGTGCTACCGGCAAAGAAGAAGATAGCACAAGAGGTAGAGCAAATATATTGAGACTTGCCATGTCTGGGCAAATGGGAATATCAGACTTGACCGAGCCCATGGTCAAAGAAGTGATGGACTTATGTATTTCCTGCAAAGCATGCAAAACAGAGTGCCCATCTAATGTAGATATGTCTAAACTCAAAAGCGAAGTTTTACAACTGCATCACGATAAGTACGGCGCATCAATCCAAGAAAGACTGCCCTTGTACGCCAGAAGATTTGCTGAATTATTTAGTGGTCTGCCTTCAAAACTCATTAATTATCTTCAGGAATCTTTTCTGGTGCGAAAATATATGCAACCTATTCTTGGCATCCACCCTAATAGGACTCTTCCTCTTTACTCTCCTACTGCACTTACTAGTTGGTATCAAAATCTCCAACCATTTAAAAGTTTACATAAAGTCATCTTATTTGCTGATACTTACATTGAATACCATGACTTAACTCTAGGTCAAAAGTGCATTACTTTATTAAATGACTGTGGCTACGAAGTAATACTAATCAATCCTGGGTGCTGCCAAAGACCACTTATCTCTAATGGATTTCTCAAAGAAGCAAAAAAGAACTTTTCTTTGGTGACCCAAAAACTTATTCCACACCTTAATCAAAATCTACCCATTCTTATGGTAGAGCCAAGCTGTATCACCGCGATGAAAGATGATATTGTAGATCTAATAGATGATGATTCAGTTGCAACAAAACTAAAAGAATTAGTCATCCCTATTGAGGTTTTTTTATCAAATGAAGTGACAAATGGAAATCTCAAGGGCGAGTTTTCTACGCAAAATAAACATGTACTGATCCATGGGCACTGTCATCAAAAAGCATCGTACACTACCAAGGCTACCAAGCACCTACTCACCATTGCCAATTGCAAACATAGCGAAATAGATAGTGGGTGCTGCGGTATGGCAGGGGCATTTGGATACGAAAAGCAACACTATGCGATTTCCAAAGAAATTTATGAAAATAGCCTTTCAGCTGCCGTAGAAAACAATGATGAAAAAACCATCGTTTCCAATGGAGTAAGCTGTAGACAACAAATACAAGACCTTGGAGGTATAGCAAGTGTTCATATCATTGAAATACTTCAATACCAACCTCCTGAATAAGACATATTCAATGCAGTATTCATAGTTGAAATTAATTACTTATAATCACCAAACTAATGAAACAACACCTATAGCATTGGTGTTAAACCCTTGAATATGAAATTATTTTCAAGATTTGCCGTTTAAATTGTTTTATAGCTTTGTTAACAAACTTATCTTTGCCAAAATACGTAATCACTTTACAAAACATTCTTGTAAACTAAACTTAGATTTTCTACTTAAGTAAAAATTTACAATGCATTTCACTATTTGATTACAGAATAAAAACTACAAATGAAATACACATTATATATATTTTTAATGTTTTCTACCTTTGTTCTAAACGCGCAAGCACTAGATGAAGAAGTAGGATTCAGATATGTGAAAGCCGAATACTTAGTATCGACCCAAAGATTTGATGATGCAATAAGAGAGCTAAATGAAATCATAAAAGTTCAACCAGGATTCAAAGAGGCACTCATAATAAGAGGGGAAACCAAATTTACCCTGGCAGCTTATAAAGGTGCAAAAGAAGATGCATTGCAATATATTGATATCAAAGGTATCAATGCAGCAGCGGCAACTTTATTAGGTAGAAGCGAATATGCAATGTCTAAAATGCCTTCCGCCCTTAATTCTCTTACTGTAGCTATTGCTTTAGGGAGTAAGGACGAAAAAGTCTACATGGAAAGAGCTCAAATCTTGCTAAATAATGGGAAAAACGATGATGCATGCTCAGATTGGGAAAAAGCAATAGCTTTGGGGTCAACAACTGCCGCTATAAATTATTCTAAATACTGTAAAGCAAAGTCCAACCAAGTCCAAAATACTACTGCCCCTTCACCCACTAATCAAGGCTTGCCAAAAGAAGTTACGCAAGCAACTGAAAATATTGTTAGCGAAACAGAAGACAAAGTTAAAACCCCTGAGCAGAATAACGCTCAAACTGAAACCAACACAACTGATAGCTTGGTAATACAAAACAATGCCGAAACATCTGGCAAACCTTTCAGCATGGATGAAAGCAAAGTACCACAAGAAGACAACACTCCCAATGATATCGTAATCGATGAAGAATTAACACTTTCTATCTTAGGTCAAGGACTAGGAAACAGGAGAGTTCTAGAACGTCCAAGCATCTTGATATTATCTGATACTGAAGGTGTAATGGCTGTAGAAATATGCGTAAATGAGAATGGACGTGTAGATTATAGTGAATTTCAAGCTGCAAAATCTACTATTGATACTAAGAGTTTAGTTTCACTTGCTGTAAGAAAAGCAAAAGACTTTTGGTTTGAAAAATCTGATTTTCCTAAACAATGTGGGTATATTTATTTTAAAATTAAGAGCTCTAACTAACCGATTAGTCCTACTTTATGAAACTTCCACTGCCTAAGGCTCCGTCTTTTATCATACTTATTGCCGCCCTTCTTGTGGTGTTGATCTATGGATGTAGGAAGGATGAAAGCTATTTCGATGGCAAGGCAAATATAGAAGTCTCTACTGATACACTATATTTTGATACGCTATTCACTTCCATTGGCTCTTCTACCAAGATAGTTAAAATTTACAATAAAGAGAATGCGGCAATAATCATAGATCTGAAAATAGAAGCATCTGGCAAGTCGTTTTTTAGAATGAATGCGGATGGTTACCAAGGCAATGATCTTAAGAAAATAGAAATAAGACCCAACGATAGTATCTATGTTTTTGTAGAAGTGACCATAGATCCAAACAAGCCACTCACTGATTCACCCTTTATAATAGAGGAAAATCTTGTGATCACCCAAGGCAGTCAAAAGCTAAATGTTCTTTTTGCCGCTTGGGGTCAAAATGCGAATTACCTATCCAAAGCAGGAGCACTAGGTCTACTTTCTTGTGAAAAAGGAATTATTACTTTCAATGATTCAAAACCTTACGTGATCTATGGTATCTTATTGATAGACGATTGCAATGTGATCATACCCAAAGGCACACGCATACATGTACATGGAGGAATAGGTTTTAGTGATAATGGAACCTACAATGATGGGCAAATAATAGTACTTGATGGTGGCAAACTCACTGTGAATGGAACGGTAGATCAGCCAGTCATCTTCGAGGGAGATCGGCTTGAACCAGACTACAAAGAATCACCCGGCCAATGGGGAGGAATCCGAATCTTTGAAAAAAGCAAGGGAAACCTTTTGCAACATACTATCATACGAAACAGCATCATAGGCATGGTAGTGGACTCAGGTGCTGAGCTGACCTTAAAAAATAGTATTATTCATAATTCTAGTAATGCTGGAATAATAGGTGTACATTCAACTATTAATGCAGAAAATAGCTTGATCTATAGCAGTGGCTCTTATGCAGTTCAATTGATTTATGGAGGTAGTTACGATTTTAAGTATTGTACTATTGGCTCATTCTTCAATCAGCGTGAAGCTATCTTCATGAACAACAAGAAATGTCTTGATTTACAAAATGATATTCTATGCTCTAAGTTCGTTGATGTTTTTCCTGCCAGACTTAGTATGACCAATTGCATCATTACAGGGAGTTCATCCGACGAAATTAGTTTTGATGACTTCACTGGGAGAGCTGCTGGCAATGACTTTTTCTATGACTTAAAAAACTGTGTAGTCAAAGTCAATGAGCTCCTTTTAGCAGCTAACTATCCCAATTTCTTTGACAATTGCAATAGTTGTTACAACCTTAAAAGTCAAGATAGACTATTTCTTAATCAAACTAGAAATATCTACACGCTAGACTCAATGTCTGTTGCATTGGAGAAAGCACTTCCAATCTCTTCCATATTGAAGGATCTAAAGGATAAAGCGAGAGATGGAGTTAAGCCCGATGTAGGTTGCTATGAATTTTAGAAAAAGGAAGCTTTTAGCGATTAGCTTCTAGCATTTAAAACGCTAAGACCAAAATCTATCTTTGTTATATTCTAACAATTTATCTTGTTGCGGAAAATCACATTGCTCATAAATCATGAACATTCATACTTTTTGAGCGATAATTATACATCTATATTAAATTGCCGCTGGTTTTTAGATATAATTCAGAGATAACCAGTAGTGAATGTATAGTTACAGCTAAGTTCCATTGTTTTAGGAAAAAATAAAGGATAATTTATCTCCATAAACTACAGGATTCACCATTTTTGAATGCCTATTCACGATGGAACATTTACAATTTATCTTTCCTGAGTTTTGAAAATTGCTTTTGTTTTACCATTATTCTAAAGCGAGACAAAGTAATTTTAAAAGCATTGTAAACAAAATAAATATAAGTTGGAAGAGATTTTGGATGGATTATTTACGATTTTTTCCATCTACAATATCAAAAGAATGATTTCCCCCTTTTGAAAGAGGCAGGGTGGATGACGGGATGCCTTTCACTAACACTATGACGAAATGAAAAACATATAACCCACAAATCAAAAGGGGCATTAGCCCTGGCATTTTTGCGTTGAAAGTTAAAAGTTAAAAGAGAATTGAGCCTTCAATTTTCAATTTTCAGTTTCGTGTTCCTTAAAAACGAGATATTTTCAAGTAATAAGGGGGTTAGCTCTGGCATCTTTGTAATTGTTAACCTAGGTCTTACAATCGCTTCGAGTTACCAAGCTCCTTCTTATTTCTCAACTACGTTTTCCAAATAAATTTGGAAGGCCATTAGTGGCATCGCAATTATTTTAAAAATGATTTTTCATTTTTTATGTTTTCTGTTTTCTTAATTATTTTTAATAAAAAGACTAAACATCTAAAATAGGTTTTAGGAATTAGGGATTAGGGATTAGGGTCTATGAATTAGGTGACATGTCACAGGTTTTAAGTAC
>Ga0105044_10010625_pt1 | contig 12564 bp, 13 predicted proteins | sample MAT01_FD_78092 | JGI IMG/M metagenome (GOLD analysis project Ga0105044, IMG submission 78092) | Freshwater microbial communities from Lake Fryxell liftoff mats and glacier meltwater in Antarctica - MAT-01 | ecosystem: Environmental > Aquatic > Freshwater > Ice > Liftoff microbial mat | place...
GGCCAACGGTCAACGAGCCACCTAATTCAGCAGAAATTTGTTGCGCGTCTGCAAATGAAATTTGTCCGCTGTTGTTTGCATCACCACGGCAAAGGCGCCCTGGAGCAGTTGTACGACGACTGTCATACTCATCAAAATGTACCGTGCCTGTCGAAGCGGCGCTTAAACCCAAACGAACGTCTTTCAACACGCCAGTGGCATTGTTAGTTGTCGTTGTTTGTGTTACAGCGGTCGAAGAGCCTGCGCCTTGCACTTTGATTGAGAACGGTGCTGCGGCGCCTTGAGCCCATTCAAGTTCGATTGAGTAGTACCTGCCTGAAGTAACAGGAATAGGCGGAATGGCTGCGGCTGAACCGGTGACTGTTGTTTGAAGATTGCCGCCCGTGAGTGCTATGCGAATCAAATTTGCACCAGCCCCATCACGCGCGAGAAACAAAAAACCACCTGCGCCAGTATCTACACCTGTTGGGATAACATATAAACGCGATTTGTAGGTTAAGGCATTAGTTGGGGTATTGTCCTGCACATATTTTGCCGTTGCAGCGCCTACAACGCGAAGGCTGCAGCGTCCGGAATAACGCGAAAATGCTGGCGCTTCACCTGAGTCGGCTGCGACAACGCCGAGTGAATCAACTGCGCTCCAGGCGCTGATCGAGCAGGCGTTTGCGCCGGTGAATGCGACTGCGCTGAAAATTGCTGCGCCGAGTAATGTTTTTAAACGAATCATGGTGATACCTCTTATAGGAATATGAAAAGTTTGATCCGATACCGTTCTTGAATCGCTTTGGTTTGCACTTTTTGCGTTCGTTTTAGGCTCAATTAGCGTGCACAAAAGCCTGCCGCAAAAAGATTTTCGGAAAAGTAACACAGTGTATACGGCAACTCCAAGCCCCATTCTCTAGAAATATGTAAATAGTTTCAAAAATATGGAACTTTTTGCATAAACGTCTAAATTATAGGGGTTTCTAGCTGCTGTATTGACTACGCTGGGCGTTTTACCCAGATACATCGGCTGCTAAGACGCAGCTCTTATCGTTTTTCTCTCAGTCTTGCTGCAAAAGTTTGGGTACAGGCCCTATTTGTGCCAGTCAACAGAAATTGCCTGGCTTTATTCGCCATCCACCTGGCGCTGTCGTGCCGAGCGCACTAGGGCATTGAGGGCTTCTACGCCTGCAGAAAACGCCATGGCGACATATAAGTAGCCGCGCGGAATGTGAATCTCGAAGCCATCCGCCATAAGTGCGCCGCCGACTAAAATCAAAAATGCGAGTGCGAGCATTTTTACGGTTGGATGGCGCTCGATAAAATCACCGACGGGGTTGCTGGCAAACAGCATAATCGCAACCGCCGCTAAAATGGCTGCGACCATCACCGGCAGTGCATTTGGGGTGCCAGCGGTCATGCCAACGGCGGTAATGACGCTGTCTAGCGAGAACACGATATCAATCACCGCAATTTGCGCAATCGCGCCCCAGTAACTTGCGGCACCTTTGCCCTCGCTTTGTTCGGATACGCCGCGCAATTCGTTGGAAATTTCCATGACCGCTTTTACGATCAAAAACAAGCCGCCTAAGATCAAGACCAAATCACGCACTGAGAAACCCTGGCCGCCGAACGCGAATAAATCATCGGTCATGCGCGTTAGCCAGGACAGGCTAAACAGCAGCATGATGCGGGTGACGCAGGCCAAGGCGATGCCGTAGCGGCGCGCACTTGGGCGATCCCGTTCGGGCAAGCGGGAGGTAACGATGGCTAAAAACACCAAGTTATCTATGCCCAGCACTATTTCCAGCGTGGCGAGGGTAAAAAACGGGATAATCCATTCTGAAAACATGCGGTATCGCTCTAATTTTTAACGTTCAAGAAATGGCAGCCCGGTCTAAAGCGCACGCTAGAAACCGCCAAAGCGTTCTAGCGCCACAGCGCCCCAGACGACGACAACGATTAGCATGCAGCCTGAAACAGCGGCGGAGCCCATATCTTTTGCGCGCCCGGCCAATACATGGTGTTCTGGCGTGGTTTTATCAACGATGGCTTCAAGCGCCCCATTCATCAGCTCCATCGTCGGCACCAAAATCACGACGGCGGCTAAAATTGCCCGCTCAAGCGCGCTGCGGCCTAAGTAAAACGCCAGCGGTAGCAGGATAAGCAACAAATACGCTTCTAGACGAAATGACGCTTCATGTTGCCAGGCGGCTTTGAAACCTTGGGCCGAATAACGTGCGGCTTGCAAAATTTGGCGTGGACCGCGGGCTTCAGTGCTGGCCATATTTGATTGGACTCATAATGCCTGGATGGCGCAAACGTGGCTGCGCGGTGGGTTTTGGGGTTGGCGATGATGCCACAAGCTTAGCTTCGGTGGATTTCGCCAGCGTAAAGGAATTCAACACTGGCGGCGGCGTAAAAGCGCTGTTGAATGTTTCGATCTAACGCAAATACTCCGATCGTGTGATCAGCACGGTGACCTCTTCGCGATCATGGTAAAGCTGCTTGCAGCGCCAAACGAGTGATGCCTCGAGCTGCGCCGCAGCGATCGCGCGGCACTTTTGCAGTTCCGCAAAGCGCTTTTTCATGGGCAGCTTTAAATTCACGATGGCAAATTTACAGCGCTTTTCCAGCAGCCACTGCACTGCCAACGCGGCAACTTTTTGCGGTTGCTCAACCATGTCACACACCAGCCAGTCGACCGGGCGCTTAGGCTTGTAGCGAAAGCCATCTTCGCGAAAATGCTGCACTAAGCCTGATCGCATCAGCGTGTCCGACATCGCGCCATTGTCAATGGCGATCACCGAGATGCCGCGACGTACCAATTGATAGCTCCAACCACCTGGGCTTGCGCCTAAGTCCACCGCCGTCATGCCGCGCTCGATCCAGCGCGCACGCTCGGCGTGGCTGAGTAGGCACAGAAATGCTTCGTCTAGCTTTAATGTTGAACGGCTGGGTGCTGCAGGCGGGAATTTAAGCCGAGGTATGCCGCCGGGTGCGGGTGCGGACTTGTGCTGGTGGCCGATGCACACTAAGCAGTGATCGCTGCTCAAAAATACAATGTGTAATGTGGTGTCGTAGGCTTCTGGCGTAATTGTTAGCTTGGCCCTGAGCGAGTTTTCGATTGATTTGGTCATCGGCAGCAAAAGCCGCGTGCTGTCGGCATCGGGGGCGTAAACAAAAACATCCGAAATAGGTGTTTCATGCGCGGCCCAAGCGGCAAGCAGCGCTTCGACGCGTGCACCGCGTTCCAAAGCGCTCAATTCGGTCAGCACGCCTAGAAATTCACGGGTAAACACCGATTCAGTGCGCCAATCGCGCCAACGCTGCCAAATTGCCTGCATCTGGCCGGGCGTACCGCGAATCATCAACGCGCCTGGGCCAGTGTCAACGGGGGCGACAGCAACATCACGCTCGCTCAGCCAGGCACCAAGTTCGGTATGAAGATCAGGCTCAAAGCCGGGGCGGGTCAAAAATAGCAGGGCGTTTATCATGCGCGAAGCTTAGCGGCAAATTGCGTAGTCTTAGGCTTTGGCTTTCTTTGCGATATTCAGGTTCAAACGAGTGCTAAGAATTGAACTAGATAAACCAATCGACCTTGGCCCGTATTTTCCTTCACTCACGCTTTCGCAGCATCCGCCCCAGAATTTCGCCACCACAGCCAAATCATACTTGCTAGCAACAACGCCGCCATCGCGTTATGACCAACCGCAACCCAAAGCGGCAGCGCGAAAACAATATTGCTGATGCCAAGGCTTACCTGTGTTAGCAGACAAGCACACATGAATAGCGCGGGGGTCTGAATGTTTCTGCCGGGGAAAAGTGTCGCGTTTTTTGGGCGCAGTGCTAAAAACGCGAGTAGCAGTAAATAGCAGGTCACTACGATTGCGCCGATTCGATGCGTCAGGTGCACGGCGGCGCGCGCGGGTGCATCCAGTACGCCGCCCTCGTAGTTCACGCCGATTTCGCGCCAAACGACAAAGCCTTCTTTGAAGTCTGTTTCGGGCAACCACTGGCCTTTGCATTTTGGAAAGTCGGGGCAGGCCAGCGCGGCGTAGTTGGTGCTTACCCAGCCACCCAGGGTAATTTGTGCCAGCAGTAAAACGATTCCTAAGCGCACCAAATTGGGTGCGATGCTGGGAAGGCGTCGATATTGCGCGCCGGAAATTTTTAAGTGCGCCAACAGCGCGCAATAAAGCAGCAAAGACAGCGTTGCTAGGCCACCTAGTAAGTGTGCGGTTACCACCGCAGGTTTGACTAGCAAGGTGACAGTCCACATGCCGAGTAGTGCTTGAAAGCAGATCAACGCGAGCGTTAAGGTAAGCCAGCGCGCCAGCCCATGCGTGCGAAAAGCGCCATAGAGCAGCGTTAACTCGCCCAACACCATCACCGCACCGGAACCGGGGCCAGCAATTAATGGGTAGCCTTTTGCTTTTATGTAAAGGGTCATTGCGGCTGCAACAAAGGCGCAGCCAATCAGTATCGGCGTGATCGCGGCACGCTGAATACGGCTTGCTAAAAGCGTCAAGCCAAATATCCATAGGCCTAAACCGGCCGCGATATGGCGGTGCACTTGCTCGGGCCAGGCTTTTGCAACATTCACCTCTTCATGCCCGGGCCATGTAAGGCGGCCGTAGCAGGTTGGCCAATCTGGGCAGCCAAGGCCCGCATCGGAAAGGCGTACAAACGCACCGAAGGCGATCAGCACAAAACACCAAATTACGGCGAATAATAGGCCGCGCCGCAACCACTTCCTAGCGTCTTTATCGGCGTGCATCTCAAGCGCATGCATTAGCTGATTACTCCGCTTGATTGCTTTTTGCCGAGCTGACTTGCCTTTAATAGCCGTGCCAAATCTTTGCGAATTTTGCTGCCGTCAAAGTTCGCTGGGTAGCGCATCATCGCGTTGCGCAGTGGGTCTAGCAGCACTACACCGCCGTCGGTAAGGCCCAAACTATGCAACAGCGCGGCGTGTTTTGTCGGCTCAGACCGGCGCACGGTAAAGTTTGCTTCAGGCGGCAAGGTAAAACTGCCTGGGCTGATCAGCTCTAATTTGACGCGACCTAACTCGCGGCCCATGGCCTGGCGCACGTGCGCGAGCAATGAAGTTTGTTCGATGCAGCTCCCGCATGCAGTCGGTGCAAAATACAGCATCGTCCATTGCGCCTCCGCGTTTATTTCCGGTGCGCGTTGTGTCGTCACCAAGCCACTGCTTTCAGATGCGCCGCCGTTCGGTTCGGGCATTGGCACCACGGGGCTAATCAAGACGCCTAAGTTCCTAGTGGGTGCGGGGTGGTAATTTAACAAAGGTGATTGAAACAGCATTGCTAAAAAAACGGGTGCACCAAAACATAGGGCGATTAAGCCCAAGGTTAACCGGCCACGTAATTTTTTTAGCGGGTGACCCTTGGGGCTGGCGATGCCGCTCTTAACAGTGTCGTTGGTAGAATTATTTGGCATTGGATTGTTCTGCATCGGCTTATTGTGCATCGGGTTGTTCTGCATCGGATTGTTCAATAGGTTTAGGCGTGCGTTTGCGATGCAGCAGCAAAAAAATAATGACTGAAGTCAACGCAAACCCAAACCAAGTGGCGGCATAGCCGCGATGTCTTTCAGGCGGGAAGGTGTTTGGGTGCCAAACGCGGGGTAGTTTAAGCACATCAACGGGTTCAGCAATGCCAGCAGCCCCGACAGACGCGCTATTTTCAGGTTCGACTGCATCAAGCAAAAGCACTGCTTTTGCCAATTGCACGCCAAAATATGGACTGAGCGCGTGGGGTTCGATGCGCGTCACTAACCAAGTTGGTGTGTCGGGCGCTGCGCCTATTTCGCCAAGTTTTAGGCCTGACGAGGGTGGCGCAGACAATAGCCCTTTTAAATGCTGAAGCCCGCGCGGAACATTGGGCGTCGGAAAGCTGGAGCGATCAGGCGGGATTGGCATGAAGCCCAGCGCAACTAATACTGCGCCGCCGTCGCTGCTTTGAAACGCCTGGTACACCTGTACGCCGATACGTCCGTTGGCGGTTTGGGAATCCAGCAACACGGTTTTTTCAGGAACAAATTGCCCAGAAATTTCCGTGTTTACATAGCTTTGTGCGGGCCATTTTGAAAGTGCTTGCGACAGCGATACACCTTGAGCGCGCGAGCTTTCCATGAAACTGGCGTAGAGCGCATCTTTATAGCGCGCACGCCCCAATTGCCAGTTGCCAAGCGTCATAAAAAACGTGAGCCCAAACGCTAGCAAGCAAATGCTGGCGAAGTGCGGGCGGTGGAAGAATTTTAGCAAAGTCGGGCGAGGCTTCAAAAAGGCGGGCTCAAAGTTTAAATTAAGGATTGGAAGACAAGATTGCGCCGGTTAGATTTAGCGGTTAAGAATTAGAAGGTAAGATACGCGACATCGCGAAAGCGTTTTGTGAGTGTTGGAAATGCAAAAGCTGGTTATTATCGGTTTTTTGTTGGTTATCGTTTATAACTTGGCTGCGGGCTGTTACTACATGATTTATGACAAAGGGGCGAGCACGCGCACGGTGAAGGCATTGACTTGGCGCATAGGCTTGTCGCTGGCGCTGATTGTTTTGATCGGCATTGGCATTAAGACCGGCTATATCCAGCCGCACGGCGTCAAGCAATGATATCGGGCAAGCTTGGCGCGGCGAAGCGTTGCGGTTTCATACTGAAAACTTGTTTGGTTTTGATTGCTTGTTGGGGCCTTAATGCCTGTGTTGAGGCGCCCAAACCGCTCAATTTTCAACGAATCAGCGTGACTGCGGGCCCGTGCAACGGCGTTTGCCCTGAGTATTCATTGAGCGTAGATGAAAACGGTATCGTCGCATTTCTTGGCAAGCGTAATGTTGCGGTTAAAGCCGGGCGTGCCGCTACGCTGTCACCAAAAAACTTTGAGACTTTAAAAGCAGCCATCCTTGCCGCCAACATCGCCACGCTACAAAGCGATTACACCAGCGATGCGAATTGCCCCGTTAAAAGCATGGGCCAAAGCGAGCTGCATTGGCAGATTGAAATCGCTGGGATTAGCAAAGACATAAGGCAAAATTTGGGCTGTGCCAGCGCCCCAGATGCGAGCGGAGCCAGCACGCGAATGCCGCCGCAACTGGACGTGTTGTTCAAGGTTTTGCTGGAAACCACGGCGGCAAATTTGTGGATCAATCCGCCTGCTTCAATGCGGTAATTGACGTTAAACCTTGACATGATCGGGTATTGAATACGCGGCTATAAACCCGGCATAACGCAGAACCTTGTAATATGTTGCGCTGCAACATAAATGAAAGCTACCATCACACTACTTTCGGGAGGATGTATGCAAAACGAATTTTTGGGCGCAATGCAGTCAGGCGCAGAACAATATTTAAAGGGGCTCAACGAGCTTGGCGAGAAATTTATGGGTGCCAATGCCACTTCGGCTAAAAGTCCAAGCTGGGCAGAAGGAATGGAGCAATTTGCCAAGCTATATGGTGGCGCCAACAGCAACAGCAACGCGCATGAAGGTGTGTTTGATCAAGTGATGAGTCAAGGCAAAGGCTTTGTCAGCATGCTGGAAAAAATGTATCAGTCCGCAAGCCAAGGTGATCAGGCCGGTAGCGCCATCGATTTTGCCGCGCTTGGGCAACAAATGCTGGCTGAGCTCGCGAAAAATAATCCATTCTCTAATTTGCCGGGTATGCAGATTCCAGGAATGAATGGCTTAGGGTTGGCGGGAATGGGTGTTCCAGGAATGGGAAGCACCGCAGGTTTTGGCGCGATGCCGAATTTCCCTAGTTTCGGCGGGACAGGTTTCGGTGCTGCCGGTTTTAATGGCAGTTTTGATCCGAAAACATTGAGCCTCGAAAACTTCCTGAATATGCCAGCGTTTGGCTCAAACCGCGAAAGCCAAGAGCGCAAGCAGGCGTTAATCAAGCATATCGGCAGCTACATGCAAGCGATGCAGGGCTACCAAGCGCTGCAAATGAAATCGATTCAAATGGCGATCGAGCGCATGCAGGGCAAGCTTGAAGAACGCAATGAGCCGGGCCGCCAGCTGGATTCGCTAAAAGCGGTTTACGACTTGTGGATTGATGCGCTGGAAGAGTCGTTCGCCGAAGTGGCGCTCAGTAAAGAGTATCAAGCCGCTTACGGGCAATTGGTCGATGCGCAGATGCGTGTGCGCGCCAACGTGCAAAAGCAAATTGAGCTGGCAACCGGCGAGATTGGCATGCCAACACGGTCTGAGCTGGAAGGCGTGCACCAAAAACTGGCTGAAACACGCCGCACTTTGCGCGCCGAATTAAGTGAACTGAAAGCTGAAATTGCCGAACTTAAGGCAGGCCGTGCAGCAAAGCCCGCTAGCGTCGTGCCTGCGGCAGTCAAAGTTGCACCGGTTAAAGCTGAGATTGTGAAAGCAGCGCCGGTTAAAGCAGCAGTTGCGAAACCGGCAGTGGCAGTCGCAAAAGTTGCAGAGCAATCAAGCGCTACAAAGCAAACTGGCAGCAATCTATTAAGTGCGGCGAAAGCACTTGCTGTTAAAAAGGCTACGGCTAAAACGCCCGCAGCAAAGTTAGCTGCGCCTAAACCAACCGCGCCAGCGCGTAAAAAATAAGGCAGAAAACCCATGACACCTTTCAAAATTACGCCAGAAAAAGCGCTCAATGAAGCGCTTAAGTTCAATGAAAAATTGGCGGCAGGCCTGAAAACATTAGGCCAGCTTGATGACGTGCAGTACGGCTGCACCGACAAAGAAGCTATCTACAAAGAAGATAAGCTGGTGCTTTACCGCTTTAAGTCTGAGCACAAAGTCACCGTGAAAACGCCGCTGTTGATTAGCTATGCGCTGGTAAACCGCCCATACATGGTTGATTTGCAACAAGATCGCTCAATCGTGCGCAATTTGCAGGCGATGGGCCATGAAGTCTATTTAATCGATTGGGGTTACCCAGACCGATCAGACCGTTACTTAACGCTGGACGATTACATCAATGGCTATTTGAGCCGCTGTGTCGACGTTGTTGCCAAGCGCCACAAATTGCCTGCGATTAATTTGCTGGGTATTTGCCAAGGCGGCGTGTTCAGCCTTTGCTACGCTGCGTTAAACCCAGGAAAGATCAAAAACCTGATCACAATGGTCACACCGGTCGATTTCCATACGCCTGACAATATGCTCAGCCATTGGACCCAGTCGATGGACATTGATTTGTTCGTTGACACCTTAGGGAATGTGCCCGCAGATTTGATGAATCAGTGTTATTTGTCGCTCAAACCGTATCGTTTGAATGCGCAAAAATATGTCGGCTTAGTCGATATTTTGGATAACAAAAAAGAGCTGGAAAACTTCCTGCGCATGGAAAAATGGATTTTTGATAGTCCAGACCAAGCCGGCGAAGCTTTTCGTCAGTTCATTAAAAACTTCTATCAAGCCAATAAGTTCGTCAACGGCGGGTTGGAAATTGATGGACGCCCGGTTAGCCTGAAAAACATCAAAGTGCCGGTGCTCAATATTTTTGCTGAGCAAGATCACTTGGTACCGCCCAGTGCGTCCAAGCCGCTACAAGGCTTGATTGGCACCAAGGACTATACGCAATTGGCATTCACCGGCGGACATATTGGGATTTATGTCAGCGGCCGAGCCCAGCGCGAAGTGCCACCGGCAATTTCAAAGTGGTTGAAAGAGCGCGACGCATAGGCTGATACTGCGGGTATGCGCACCCAAGTATCACAAAGCTTAGAAAATCTGCTCGCGCGAGCGAATGCGGCGATAGCGGAAAATGATATGGAAGCCGCAGTCAGCGCGCTCAGCGAGGCGCGGCTGTTGACTCCAGACCATCCAGGCGTGTCGCGGGCATACATTCAAGCGAATGCGAATTTGGCGGCAAAAAGGCTTAAAGCCGGGGATGCAGCGGGTGCATTGCGCGCCGCGCAGGTTGCTTTAGGGCTGGATCCGCTGCATATGGATGCGTTAGTGAATGCCGGTTCGGCGTGCGTGGATTTGAAAAACACGACCGATGCGCTGGCTTTTTTTGAGCGCGCTTTGAAGCAAACGCCTTTCGATGCTGCGCTTAAAGCATTGCGTGCTAACGCCCGTCTTGTGCACAGCCGACGCCTAGATTTGGATAATGATGATCGCGCAGCCGCCGCAATCGGTCAGTTAGTTGAAGGGGTAGCACACCGCCTGCGCGCGCTTTGTTTGCCGCATGTTTATCAGGACAATGCCCATCTAGCACAGGCGCGTAACGAGTATGGTTTGGCGTTAAAGCGGCTTGTCGATGCGCCCGCGCCGCTGCGTTTGGCTGATATGGCGCACGCGAATTTTTTGTTGGCGTATCAGGGGCAAAATGATCTTGAGCTGCAAAGCCGCTATGGCAGCTGGCTGTGTGATCAAAGTGCGCGCTTCCAGCCAGCGCGCGCACCCGTGGTTGCCAGACGTATCGGTTTTTTGTCGAGCTTTTGGCGAAATTGCACCGTCGGAAGCTATTTTTCTAGCTGGATTACGGCACTAAAAGCGGCCGAGTTTTCGGTGGAGCTTTATCAGCTAGGCCCCGAAAGTGATGCGCTTACTGAGCGCTTAATTGCGGCTTGTGACCATGGTGCTGTCCTAAAAGGCACGCTTGAGCAAATCGCCGAGACGATTGCCGGCCGTGGTTTAGATGTGCTGATTTACCCAGAATTGGGCATGGACGGACGCACCTTAACATTGGCGAGTATGAAACTTGCGCGTGTGCAGCTGTGTGCTTGGGGCCATCCAGTCACTACCGGTTTGCCGACTATCGACAGCTATTTTAGCTGCGCTGAGATGGAGCCAGAAAATTCCGCGCTGCACTATAGCGAGCCGCAAATTTTGCTCCCAGGCTTAGGCACGCGTTACCTAAAGCCAAAGCTACCAACGGTTCGCACCGCCACTGAGCTTGGTTTACCATTGGGCGGGCGCGTGTTAGTCGCGCAATCGCCGTTCAAACTATTGCCGGACAACGATTTGCGTATGGTGGCGCTGGCGCATGCCGCACCAACCGCACAGTTCATACTGTTTGATACCTTCTATAGCGGCGTAAATGATGCAATCAAACTGCGTTTAGAAACGACTTTCGATGCGCACGATTTAAATCCAGAGCGTCTACATTGGCAACCAATGACCGATCGCGCCCATTTTTTGCAGATCGTGCGCGCCTGTGATGTAGCGCTTGATAGTCATACTTTTAGCGGCGGCAACACCAGCCTCGATGCACTGATTATGGGCTTGCCCTTGGTAACATCGCCCGGTGAATTTATGCGTGGGCGCCAAAGCTCAGCGATGTTGACAGCGCTTGGGCTTGAGCATTGCGTCGTCGCAGCGGACGAGGTTGCAAATACGGCCGCGAACTTTTTGCTGCATCGGGATGCACGAAAGGCCTACCAAGGCGTGCTTGCACAAGCTCTAGACGATTATTTGGTCAATGATGCGCCGCTGAAGGCGCTGGTTGCGGCGATTTCGGAGGTTTGCGGTTAGCACAGGAGTGTGCCAAAGACGACGTCTGTAATCGACAGCATTGGCGTCAAGACACGGTCTCGAATCCGTTCGGAAACAAGTCTCGCCGGAAGGCGACACGGACAAACAGGTATCGTAAACCGGCGACAGCTCGCTGCTGTGATTAGCGCTGCTGGCTGTTGCAGTAAGTGGGAAAGCAGGAATTCCTGGCGGCAGCGCGAAGCTAAATTGCCGCGCCTGCCCAGCGGCACTGAGCGAATAGCTATCTTGCGCAAGCCAAGCGCCACTGCCGCGCCCCACATAAAAATCGACGCGAATCGGGTAACTGGCATCGGCGGCCAAGCTGTCCACCCGATCGCTTGTCCACCCGATCGCTTGCCCACCCGATCGCTCACGGTGGCTTGATCGCCCGCTTCATTCACACGCAATAAGTCGGGATAGTTTTGCTGTTGATTGACACCTAGGTTCGCATCGCCCGGATCGTTGGCAGTCATGCCAAATCCGCAGAGATCAATGTTCGTGGCACCGCCAAGCCGCTTGGCGCGTCAACAATGCCAATAGCCGCGCCCATTCATCGCGCATTTCCCAGCGCTCTATGACTTATAACGATGCGCGTGCGGCGTCGAGTAAAAACCCACGAAAAATAATTTTGATCCAAGTGCGAGCTTTTGCCAGTTCGCGACACTTAGCCTGTTGGCGCAACCATTTGCAGCAGGCAGCAACCATCGGGGGAGTTATGTCATTTCAGCTATTACGCATCGAAGCGCTGAATTTCGAGCGCACGGTTTTGGATACGGATAAATTGAGCGTCACGCGCGGCGGCGGTTTGCTGCTGCGCGAGGCGATTGTTGCGGTAGCAGCTAAAGTTGAGTCCTTGGGTGGCAAGGGCATCAGCACCGGCGCATCGATAGGCGAATTCCAGATCGCCGACGCCAACGCCCAGGCAGCGCTTGCGGCTGCCCTCGCGGTCTTAGGTGCCAGTCGCTACGACTGTTTTACCTTTGCTGCGTCGCTTTGTGCCGACAATGAGCGCGAACTCGCCGTCGCGCAGACGCGATTTCAGCAGTTTCAGCAGCTGACACTGGCACCGGATTTGAGCACAAACGCAAGCCAAGCATGCGATTGGACTAAGA
>Ga0105044_10010627_pt1 | contig 12562 bp, 13 predicted proteins | sample MAT01_FD_78092 | JGI IMG/M metagenome (GOLD analysis project Ga0105044, IMG submission 78092) | Freshwater microbial communities from Lake Fryxell liftoff mats and glacier meltwater in Antarctica - MAT-01 | ecosystem: Environmental > Aquatic > Freshwater > Ice > Liftoff microbial mat | place...
CACCCACGGTGCGGGTGATCGGTTCGGTGGCATAGATGAACTCGCCCGAGGACGGGATCATGTTGACGGCTGTCAGCAGCTGCTCGGCGCTGTCGGGCTCTTCGGAAGGGCGGTAAACCTCGAAAGACAGCTGCGGCAGCCGGTTGCCGAAGATTGCCAGCGACAGGTTTTCGAACACGATGTAGGCGGTGCCGCGATAGGCCGGGGCAAGGCCTGCGCCCATGGTGGCCTCGATGAACGGATCGGGCATCTGGGTTTCCGTGCCGCGGTGCAGCCGCCAGATGGCACCCGGCACATCAAACGCGCTGCCATCGGCCCAGATACGGCCAATCCCACCAATCGGCCCAGCGGCAATCGCGACGGCGATGCTGGCGAAATAACTGTATTCCTCGACAACCACCCCGCCACCGCCGCCCTTGCCACCGCCGCCCTGGCGGGTTTCGGAATAGACCTCAAGGAAATCTGTGGCCCAGATGATGTTGCCGCCGACCCGCATCCGGCCATAGACCCTCGGGATCACGGCGCCTTCGGTGGCGCTGGTGACGCGCAATTCGTCCAGCCGAGCGCCTTCCTGCCGCTGGTCGGGCGCAAAAGATGCGATGATGCGCGAGTCGATCGCGGTGCCGATCAGCGAACCAATGCCGCCGCCGATCACCGCCCCGGACAGGCCAAGGATGGAGCTGCCGAAGCCTGCACCAAGGGCCGAGCCGATGCCGCCGAGAAGGATTGCTGCCATGGTGGGTTACTCCGGATAGTGAAAAGAAAAGGCCGCTTTGCGCGTCCAGATCGCGCTCCACCGCTCTTCAATGACGCCCGCGCCCTCATAGGCGTGGATCAGGCTGGACGCGCTGCGGATGCCGCAATGCTTGGCTGGGGCGTTGCGCGCCATGCGAAACAGGATCAGCGCACCGGGCCCCGACGCGGCGATCGGAATTTCCAGCAAGAAGTGCCGGGCGGCATCGGCCAGTACTTCCTCGCCCCCGGCCTCACCCCAATCGCGGGTATAGGGCGGTGGGATCACCGGCTCGGACCCATGCAACTCGCGCCAGATACCGCGGGCGAGGCCAAGGCAATCGCAACCGGCCCCCAGAACGCTGGCCTGATGCACATAGGGCGTGCCCAGCCACAGCCGGGCTGCGGCGATCACCCGCACCGCCAAGGCGCCGGTCATAGCGGTTGCCCGGTGCTGCCATCGCCTTGGGTCGGGTACCCGCAGTTCCAAGGTGGGTTTGCGATTGTGCCCTGGCTTGTCCGGCAGGTTCCGCTTGGAGGCGAGGCCATGCTTTCAGCCAGTGGGTCTGGGCATGGAGAATGCGTTTTTGGCAAGCCTCCGCCCGACGCCATCATCCCGGAAGAGAGCAGATGGCTTGTGCCTTTCGGGCCGCTAGGATTTTTAAAGACCAGCTGTTCCCGTTCAGTCATCGGTTCGGGAGGGCTTGGCTACATGCTGACAAACAAGGGGCAGGCCACGGCGCTTGTCCTGCGTCCGGTCCTCGTCGCGCCGGACCTTTATCCCGAGACCTTGCCAAGCGACACGGCAAGTCCTGGTCAGCCGCAGCCCTGTTTTGCGACGATGGGCAATTCGGACGATATGGGGAGTTGGAACTCTACGGCCACAAAGCCAGCAAGACACACTTTTGTGTGACAAGCTGTTTTTGACTGGCACCGTCAAGGCAGTTTCCGCCGCACTTGCCAGTCAGGCGACCGAAATGTCTTCGATGCCGATCTCATAGGTTTCCTGCGTGCGCCCGATGTGATCGCCAAGGATCCCGACCAATGTTGTCGCGTCGCGCCTTCGAACCGCCGCGACGATTTCACCGTGTTCGGCCAGCGACAACTGGGTGTGCAGAGGTTTGTCCGCCAGATGGGTTCGCAGTGCGGCAATCTTGCCCGCGTAAAGCCCGTAGGCATTCTGAAGATAGGCGTTTCCGCAGTTTGCAAAGAACGCCAGATGGAAATCCGTGTCGAGGCCAAGGTAGCCGCGTACGTCACCCGCAGATAGCGCTTTGCGCATCCGCTCTTCGATCGCCTCAAGGTCCCGCAACAGGCCCGCCGGGTCCACGGTCATGGAGATTTCCAGCGCTGCGCTCTCCAGAATTTTGCGGAAGGCACAGATCTCTCTGACTTCTCTTGCACTCAGCGTGAACACCCGCACACCCGATTGCGGCACGATCGTCACCAGCCCCTCGTTTTTCAGCTGCGCCAAGGCCTCCCGCACCGGAGTTTTGGACACTTTCAAATCCGCAGAAATGCTGCGTTCCGAAATTGCCGCGCCCAGAGGAACGTCGCCCCGGATGATCATGGAGCGGATGTGATCGGTCACAACCGATGACAGAGACGGCGGTCGTTCGAAGTCGGACATTCAGGCGTAACCTCTCAAGATCGCGAGGACTATCGGATTTGGTGCACCAGAAGTCAAAGTGCTTCCAACGGCGACTCGAATTTCGATGTTGACTGGTATACCAGATGGCAGATAGTCTGTGAGAGACTCGCGACGGCCTTGGGAGGGGTGACGTGAAGGCTGATCTCGTTCAAGATTGCGCCAACCAACACGGCGAAGGCATCCAGTGGAATGCACACGACGGTCGGTTGTGGTGGACCGATATCCACGGGCAACGGATGTGCTGGCACGACCCCACCGCTGGCGTATCGGGCAGTCACGACATGCCACAACGGCTATGCGCATTTGCGCCGCGGGCGCGGGGCGGTTGGATCATGGCGTTTTCCGATGGAGTAGAACTTTGGTCCGCGGCCTTGCATCTCGAACAGTCGCTCTTTGCCTTTGAGCCTGACAATGGCGGAACGCGGCTGAACGACGGACGGACCGATCGCCAGGGGCGATTTGTTGTCGGTGGCATGAACGAAGGCACTGGATCCGCTGATTCTACCGTGGTCCGGGTGAACGCAGACCTTTCGGTCGACACTCTGATAAGGGGCGTTGCCTGCGCTAACTCGATCTGCTTTTCGCCCGATGGCCGGACGATGTATTTCGCCGATACCCCCGACCGCCGCATCCGCTCGTATCCCTACGGCGATGCTCTTGGTGCCCCTCGCGATCTGATCGACATGGCAGGCGAACCAGGATTGCCCGACGGGTCCTGCGTCGATGCAGAGGGCGGGGTCTGGAACGCCGAATGGGACGGCGGTCAGGTGATCCGCATCGCCACGGACGGCCGCATCACACATCGCATCGCTGTGCCAGTGCCCAAGCCAACCTGCTGCGCCTTTGGCGGGCCGGCGCTGGCGACGCTTTACATCACCTCGTCGCGCCTCGGTATGACCGAGGCTGACATTGCCAAGACCCCGCTTTCCGGGGGGCTTTTCGCCGCTACACCCGGGGTCAGGGGCATCGCGGATGCCGCTTTCGCCGGGTGACGTAACCGTTTCCAAGGGAGGACCACCATGAAACGCATGACACTAGCCGCAGCCACTATCTTTGCCTTTGCCTCAGCTGGCTTTGCGCAGGACTATCCAGCGCCAGTGCCATTGGCTGAGGGTGCACAGGCCCCGATTGCCGCCGTCGATACCAGCGACGGCATCCGCATCGCCTATATGCCGCCCGCAACCGAGTTCGCCTACTACATCGCTATTGGCGAAGGCATCAAGGCTGCGGCCGCAGCGAAAGGGGCCGAGGTCTTCATGCTTGCTCCACAATCTGGCGCCGACATCAACGGCCAGATGGGCATGATCCAGGATGTCATCACCCAAGGTGTGGACGCAATCATTCTGTCTACCCATGACGAAGCCGCCGCGGCGCCCCTTGTGACTCGGGCCGTCGAAGCAGGTATCGCCGTCATCATCGTTAACAATGACATCCCGAACTTCCCGACCCCGATCCACGCCGTGGTCGGCTACAGCCAGCGCAACGGCACCACCGCCATCGGCCAATATCTGGTCGCGATGGCCGCAGGTGCACCGATGGTCGTTGGCGTGATTGAAGGCCAGCCCGGCTATCATTCCACCGAGCGTGTGGGCGGCTTCCTCACCGGCATCGAAGGGGCGGCGAACATCACTGTCGCAGCCTCGATACCCGGAGGTTGGAATGTCGAAGGCGGAAACACCGCCGGAATGGACATCCTTACGGCGCATCCCGAGATCAACGTCCTTTTTGCGGCAAATGACTATATGATCATGGGTGCCGGCGTCGCAGCAAAGTCGATGGGCCGGGAGGTGACGCTTCTGGGCAATGATGGCGATACGGCAGCGCTTGAGGAAATCGCCGGCGGCACGATAGCGGCCACGGTCAACACAACGCCCTTCGTGATGGGCCAAATCGCGTTGAATGTGACCCTTGATGTGCTGGCAGGCACGTTCCCAGGCGGTTTTGTGGAAACGCCGACGACCATCGTTGACAGCACCAACATCCTGCCCGTCCTACAGGCGCCAGAGGCGCTTTTCCCGCAGCCGTCGAAATCCTACTGATCCTCCCGCTGGCGCGTTGCGGATCATCGCGCCAGTACCTTCGGTCGCCCGTTGCCGTGGGCGACCGACCTTTCTGCACTCATTACAGGACCACAGACACATGCCGCCCGCCGATGAGCCTCTTTGGAACGTGGTCGAGGTCAGCAAGACCTATCCGGGTGTGCTGGCAAACGACCGGGTGTCAATCCGCTTGATGGCAGGCCGAATTCACGGGCTGATGGGCGAAAATGGCTGTGGCAAGTCCACGCTGATCCGCATCCTGTCCGGCGTCCACCCCCCCGACAGCGGCGAAATCCGACGGCAGGGCAAACGGGTCAACATGACCACCCCGACCGAAGCCCGAGCGCAAGGCGTGGCGACCGTATTTCAGGAATTCTCGATCGTCCGCACCCTGACCGTTGCCGAAAACGTCTTTCTGGGCCGCTGGCCGCGGACCGCCCTGGGTCTGATCGACTGGAACACAATGCGCCGCCGGTCGCGCGAGGTGCTGGCGGAACTGGAGATTGCTATCGACCCCGACGCGATCACTGCAAACCTTTCAGTTGCCCAGCAGCAACTTGTCGAAATTGCCAAGGCTGTGGCGGCCGACGCACAACTCATCATCCTTGACGAACCTACAACAGCACTTGGCGTGGATGAGATCGACCTTCTTCACACACTGTTGCGCCGCATGCGCGACAAGGGGCACGCGATCCTTTACGTCTCGCACCGGCTGGACGAGGTTACGGCGCTGGTGGATGAGGTGACCGTCCTGCGCGGCGGCCGTGTCGTCGCCCAGGCCGGCGAAATCGCGATCGAGGTAGACGCCATCGTCAACGCCATGATCGGCGGCAGCGTCAAAGACCACTACCCGAAAAAGTGCAACACCCACCCCGAAGTTGCGATGTCCGTGCGCAGCATCTCGACCGTAAGGGGCATCCACGATGTGTCCTTCACCCTGCACAAGGGCGAAGTGCTGGGTCTGGGGGGCGTCCTCGGCTCGGGCCGGACCGAGATTGCCAGAGCCCTTTTCGGCCTGGATACCCTGACGGACGGTGACGTTGCGGTAGCGGGCCGCTCGCTGCGCCTGCGCAGCCCCGCCGATGCAATCCGAGCCGGGCTGGCGCTCGTGACCGAAAACCGCAAGACGGACGGCCTGTTCTTCAATTTCGCAGGCCGCGCCAACATGTCCAGCGCCAGCCTACCCCGTCTGTCCGCCTTCGGCTTTCTGGACCTGAAACGCGAAGATGCCGAGGCGGCAGCCTTGGCCCGCGAACTGGAACTGTCCCACGGCGCCACCGACAAATCGGTCGTGCACCTGTCAGGTGGCAACCAGCAAAAAGTAGTCATCGCCCGCTGGCTGTTGTCAGATGCGCGAGTTCTTATCCTTGATGAACCCACCCAAGGCATCGACATCGGCGCCAAGCTGGCTGTCTACCGCCTGATCAACCGCTTGACCGCCCAAGGCTGCGCCATTGTGCTGATCAGTTCTGACCACGAAGAACTGCTGGCGATGAGTGACCGTGTGGCCGTCGTCCAGAAAGGCACCATCGTCGACATCCGCGCCCCGCAGGACCTGACAACGGCCGATCTGGTCCGCGCCGCCACACTCCGATCCGGGAGGACTGCCGCATGAGGCGCTATGTCGACGCTCAGCTTTTGGGCCCCTTTGCCGCCCTGATCCTGGTGACGCTGGTTATCGCCCTGACCACCGAACGCTTTCTCGATCCCGGCAACCTTTCGAACCTCGCCTTGCAAGTAGCCATCGTGGCGCTGATCGGCATCGGCTCGACCGTGGTGGTCTTTTCTGGCGGGATCGACCTCAGTTCCGGTTCGATGGTGGCGCTTCTGACTATGATCCTCGCGACAGCGATCAAGTCGTTTGGTGTCCCACTTTGGCCGGCACTGATCGGCGCCCTGGTGATCGGCACGGCCATCGGCGCGCTGAATGGCGTCCTCAGCGCCTATCTGCGGATCCCGTCCTTCATTGTCACGCTCGCAGGCCTGATCGCCTATCGCGGTTTGGCACTGATGTTCAACGCCGGGTCGCCGATCTTCTCGCTGCACCCCGGTCTGGAACCGGTGTTTTACGGCACACTTTTTGGTATTCCGCTGCCGTTCTTCTATCTTGTCGCCTTCTATGGCGCGGCGACGATGATGATGATGAACACCCGCTTGGGGCGCGAGATTTACGCGGTAGGTGGCAATCCAGCGGCGGCGAAACTATCCGGCATCAACGTGCGGCGCGTGCAGACCATCGCCTTCGCCATTGCCGGTTTCATGACTGCGGTAGGGGCCGTGCTGATGGCCGCGCGCTTGAATTCGGGATCGCCCAACTACGGACAAACGCTGGAATTGCAGGCTATTGCTGCTGCCGTCGTCGGCGGTGCGAGCCTTGCGGGCGGACGCGGCAACATCCTGTCGACACTGGTGGGGGCACTGACAATCGTCATCGTGCAGAATGCACTCAACCTGAACGCAGCGCCCGCCGCTGTGCAGAATGTTATCCTCGGCCTCATCATCCTGGTGGCCGTTGGTCTGGACATGTGGCGCACCGAGATCGCCCATACCTTGGCCCGCCTGTTCAAGGGGCGACGATGATCAACCGCCGCCGCGTCTTGCCATCTGAATCTCTGACCTGAAGGAAACCGCACAATGGCAGCTGTCACATTCTCCCACATCGGGATCACCGTCCCCGACCTCGACCGCGCAGTCGAGTTCTACTCCAAGTGCTTCGATTTCTACGTCATCATGCCGCCCACCACGATCAACCATGACGAAAGCGCAATCGGCCAGATGTGCGATGACGTTTTCGGCGCGGGCTGGGGGTCGTTTCGCATTGCTCATCTGTCCACTGGCGACGGTATCGGCATCGAGCTGTTCGAGTTCCCGAAGACGGTTGAGGAAGACCGTCCCTTTGAATACTGGCGCAAGGGCCTGTTCCACTTCTGCCTGCAGGACGAAAAGCTGGAAGAGCGGGTAAAGCTGATCGAAAGCATGGGCGGCAAGCAGCGGATGCAACAGGTCCGCCACTACTATCCGGGGCAGAAACCGTATCGTATGGTCTATGTCGAGGATCCGTTCGGCAACGTGTTCGAGCTTTACAGCCACTCCTACGAGCTGACCTACTCGGCCGGCGCTTATGTGTGACGGGGTAGCACCATGACCTCGAAACCCAAGGTGGTAATCACCGACTATGACTATGGCAACGTCGATATAGAACGCGCCATCCTTGAGGCGGCGGGGGCCGAGGTGGTGGCGCTTCAGGCCAAGACCGAAGACGACTTGCTGGAGGCCGCACGCGATTGCGTGGGGATCATGAACCAGTATGCGCGAGTCGGGGCCAGGACCATTGCGGTGATGGAACGCTGCAAGGTTATCGCGCGCTATGGCGTGGGTATGGACATCGTCGATGTCGCTGCCGCCTCGGCAAAGGGCATCCTCGTCACCAATGTGCGCGACTATTGCACCGAAGAGGTGGCGGATCATGCCGTCAGCCTGTGGCTGGCGCTGGCGCGGGGGCTGTTTCCCTATGACCGTGCCACGCATCAGGGCGTCTGGCGCTGGCAATCCGCAGCTCCGCTGCACCGGTTGCGCGGTCAGGTGATGGGGATCGTCTCCTTCGGCAAGATCGGGCAGGCAATAGCCACCCGGGCGCGCGGCTTCGGGGTCGAGATTGTGGTCTATGATCCCTACATGCCCGCAGCCGCTGCCAGCGCCCACGGCGTGCGGCAGGTAGACAAGGCCGAGCTTCTTGCCAAGTCGGATGTGCTGATGATGCAGGTCCCGATGACGCCCGAGACCCGGCACTTCTTGTCTGAACCGGAGTTCCGGATGATGAAGCCCAATGCATTGGTTATCAACACCGGCCGCGGCCCGACCATCGACAACAAGGCACTGTACCGGGCGCTGACTGAAGGCTGGATTTCTGGCGCGGGCCTTGACGACCCCGAAGAGGAACCTGCCAAACGTTCGGCGTGGTCGCCTGCCGACAATCCGATCTTCAGCCTGCCCAACGTGATCGTTACGCCGCACGCTGCCTATTACTCCGAGGAATCCATCCGCTCTGCCCGTGAGATTGCGGCAAGCGAAGTTGCCCGTGTTCTGACCGGACAGCCCCCCAAGAACCCCGTCAATGCCGACGCACTCGCCGTCCGCGCCTGAGGAAATCCCATGTTGAAACAATTCAATGACTTCGACCGCCGTCCCGATCTGCTCGCGCAGTTCGACCAAGTCGTGAAGTGTTATTCTGCGGCTGCCGTTTTCGCCGATGTGCAATACCGCACCGGCGTAATGGACAGCGGGATCAAACCTGCCTTCCGGGCCAAGATCACGGGCCAGGCGGTCACAGTGCAACTTTCAAAGGGTGATCTGGTCGATCCGCTGAAGGCGCTGGAGATGGGACAACCTGGCGACGTGATTGTCGTTGATGCCGGGGGTGACCCCAACACGTCGGTTTGCGGCGGTTTGATGGGGGGCCTCGCGCAGAACCGGGGCATACGCGGCATGATCGTCGATGGCGCCGGCCGCGACACAGACGAGCTGGAGGATATCGGCTGGCCGATCTGGACCCGCGCCATCACGCCGCGCGGCACGCACACGATGTTCTCAGGCCGCAAGGATGAGTTGTCGATCAACGTCCCCATCGCATGTGGTGGAGTGCCGGTGAACCCCGGCGATTTCATCGTGGCCGATCTGATGGGTGTGGTCGTGATCCCGCTGGCCCGTGCGGAAGAGGTTGTACGCCTCGCAAGCGAGCAGGCCGAACGCGAGGAGAAGACGCGGGCATGGGTCAAGCAGGGCAAGACGATCGAGGATCTTCTCGCGGAATTTGGCCGGATCTAGGCAATGGCAGATGTGGCCCTGATTGCCATTGACTGGGGGACAAGTTCTTTTCGGGCTTGGCAAGTATCGTCCGACGGAGAGGTGGTCGCCGAGACCGTCTCGCCGTCCGGCATCATGGCGGTGCAAGACGAAGCCTTCGACGTAGCGTTTGAATCCTTGGTCGGGGATTGGCTCGATGCGATCCCCGGTGTGCCGGTAATCGCATCGGGCATGATCGCGAGCCGGACAGGTTGGGTGGAGACGCCTTACGTCCCGCTGCCCACTGATGTTGGGGCTCTGGCCCGCGCGTTGGTGCGTCATGTCACGGACAAGGGGCGGGTCATTTACTTCGTGACCGGGACTGCGGTCAATCCGGCCGAAGGACTGCCCGACGTCATGCGTGGTGAGGAGACCGAGATCGTCGGCCACCTTGCCACAACCGATGCCGCCGAAGCCTTGATCGTTCTTCCCGGCACCCACAGCAAGTGGGTGCATGCTAGGGGCGAAGAATTCGCCACCTTCGAGACCTACATGACTGGAGAGGTCTATGCCGTTATGCTGGGCCATTCGATCCTCGGGAGACTAAAGACAGAAGGCCCGCCAACTCCGGACAGCTTTCGGAAGGGGGTCGAAGTGGCATTTACCGACGGGTCGATCCTCGGCAAGCTGTTTTCGGCACGCTCATTGGTGCTTTTCGACCGATTGGAGTCTGATGAGGTGGGCGATTACCTCTCAGGTCTTCTCATCGGCGAAGAGGTGCGCGCCGGGCTTGCCCGGCACGGGTCCGAAAGACCCATTACCGTCATCGGTCGCGGTGATCTTGTTGATCGCTACATTACTGCATTTTCCCTCTGTGGCGTGACTGCCAGTCCGGCAGAGCCTGGCATGGCGCGCAGGGGACTTTTCGAAATTGCGCGGCAAGCGGGACTCTTGGCGTGACTGATTGGAGTGTCGCTTTAACACGTTGCCCCCTGGTGGCGATCCTCCGCGGGATCACGCCGGACGCGGCTTTGCCTGTGGTCGATGCGTCGCTGGATGCAGGCTTTACAATTGTCGAAGTGCCCCTAAACTCACCAGGCGCGCTGCACAGCATTGATCGTCTGAGCACGCGGTTTGGCAAGGATGCTGTGATCGGTGCTGGTACCGTGCTGACGCCTGCACAGGTCGGTCACGTCGAGGCGGCGGGAGGGCAACTTGTGGTAGCGCCAAATTTTGACGCCCGAGTGGCGTCTGAAGCGTTCCAACGCGGCTTGGTCTATAGTCAGGGCATAGCGACGGCCACCGAGGCTTTTGCTGCCTTGGATGCCGGCGCTACATTCCTGAAAGTCTTTCCAGCGGAGATGATTCCACCCGCAACAGTCAAAGCGTTGCGCGCGGTCTTGCCCATCGCATCGGTGCTTTTTCCTGTTGGAGGCGTCACGCCTGTCTCGATGGCATCATATGCGAAAGCTGGCGCGAACGGGTTCGCACTCGGTTCTGCGCTCTATCGACCGGGCATGACCGCGACCGAGGTAGGCTCTTCGGCACGTATCTTTGTCAAAGCTTGGTCGGTCTTACAGGAGGAAATGCTAGATGCCACTTGAACATGTCGATGCGGACCCGCTGATGCCCTATCAGTTGAAGAACCCGCCGGATGCTCTTGCCGAGATTGTCGTCCCCAAGGCAATTCCCGACGATGAGCGCCTCTGGGTGCCGCAGGCTGAGAATGTCTGGTTCCGCCCGCTTTGCCTGAACCGGTCGCAAGGCTATTGGATGAACCTCCTTCGCGTCCGCAAGTCAGGCGTGCTTTCGCGGCACCGCCATCCCAATCCGGTCCATGGTTTCGTGCTGAAGGGGCGCTGGCACTATCTCGAACACGATTGGGTGGCCGAAGAGGGTAGCTATGTCTTTGAACCGCCGGGTGAGACGCATACGCTGGTTGTGCCGGACGGGGTTGAAGAGATGATCACCTACTTTCAGGTCAACGGCATCATGTACTATGTCGATCCTTGGGGCAAACCGCTGGGCTATGAGGATGTATTCACCAAGATCGAGATGTGCCGCACGCATTTCGAAGCGGTTGGCCTTGGCGCAGGCTTTGCCGATCAGTTCATCAGGTGATCCATGGGAATCTGGCCGGTTGACTGTTTTCGAGGGTCACAGGTTCTGGTGGTCGGGGGCACCTCGGGTATCGGCGCGAGCATTGCTGCGGCATTTCTCGCCGAACATGCCGACGTGACCGTGACCGGAGCAACCGAGGCAGAAGCCGCAGCCGCTGCGGAGACGGGTGTGCGAAGCCTTGTGTTGGATGTGCGCGACGCCGGACAGGTGGTCTCGGTGATTGGTGCGTTATCCGCTCTTGATCATATGGTCTATTGTGCCGGGATCATTCGCCGAGGCGCAGAGCATGATCCTGCGGTCTTTGCCGAAGTGCTGGAGATCAATCTGACTGGCGCGATGCGCGTCGCTTCTGCCGCGCGCCCGCTGCTGACTGTGCGCGGCGGCACGATCACACTGATGGCTTCGATGCTGTCGTTCTTCGGCGGCGGACTGGTTCCGGGATACTCCGCATCGAAGGGCGGAATTGTGCAACTGACCAAGTCGCTGGCCATTGCCTATGCTTCAAATGGCATCCGCGTCAACGCCATCGCCCCAGGTTGGATCGCCACCGCTCTGACCAAGCCCTTGCGAGAAGATCCAATCCGGGAAGCAGCAATCCTAGGCCGCACGCCCCTGGGTCGCTGGGGCCAAACCGAGGACGTGGCAGGGGGCACTTTGTTCCTCGCATCGCCCTTGGCAGGTTTTGTTACTGGAACAGTCCTGCCCATCGATGGCGGTTACTTGGCAGTCTGATGTTTGGGAGCGTTGTTGCATGCTTTCATTGGAGGATTCTGTTGAAGTGGGTTTCCCGCAAAGGCTCAGCAAACAAACAGAAAAGTCACGTTGACAGTCTGCCCCTCTTGACGCACCCACTCACCATGGCATCCAAGCGCCCGATGAAGTGATCATCGGGCGCTTTTGCTTTTCCGGTACATGAGGTCAGATCTCCCGGGCGAACCAGCGGATGCGGCCGATGATGCGGATCTTGTCGGCGGTGCGTTCATACTCGGGATAGAGCTTGTTGTCCGAAATCACTCGGACGGCGGGCGGGTCGCTGTTGGGGATATGCTCGAGCCGCTTTGCAACCAGCCCCATGCCGTCATGCACCACGAAGATCCCAGGCGGCTTGGGGGTGCGGCGGGTCATGTCTACCAGCACAGTATCGCCGTCGCGCAGGGTCGGCGCCATGCTGTCACCCGCAACATGCATGATGCGGAGCTGAGACGGGCTGGCCTTGAGGCTGTCCTTTATCCAAGAG
>Ga0105044_10010629_pt1 | contig 12561 bp, 9 predicted proteins | sample MAT01_FD_78092 | JGI IMG/M metagenome (GOLD analysis project Ga0105044, IMG submission 78092) | Freshwater microbial communities from Lake Fryxell liftoff mats and glacier meltwater in Antarctica - MAT-01 | ecosystem: Environmental > Aquatic > Freshwater > Ice > Liftoff microbial mat | place...
GCCTCCCCCACGAGGCGATCGCCGAGGAGCTCGGCATCTCGGTCACCGCGGCGAAGGTCCGGCTCCATCGGGGGCGCAAGCGTCTCCGCGAGCAGCTCGACGAGACGTTGGCGAGGTCGGCCCGTGCGGTATGACGACGTCGCCGACCTGCTCCCCCGGCTCGTCGACGGCTCCGACGGCATCGAGCCGGCCGTGCTCGAGTTCGTCGAGTCCGACCTGCGCAGCCAGGCCGAACTCGCCCGGTACCGCCGCTTGTTGCGCTCGCTCCAGCTCCTCCGGAACCGCCCGGTCGAGCCCGCCCCCGGCCTCCTCGCCCAGACCCTCGCGGTCCTCGAGCGGGCCGACCAGAAGGTGCGGATCATCACCGGGAAGCGGATCGCCTACGCCGGTGCCGTGGGTGGCGTCGCGGCCGGCGCGGCAGCCACCGCGGTGGTGCTCGTTCGCCGCCGCATGAGTCTCGCCGGGAGCGTGGGCTAATCTTTCGCGTCCGGACCCCCGGAGGGCAGTAGCTCAATTGGTAGAGCTCCGGTCTCCAAAACCGGCGGTTGGGGGTTCAAGTCCCTCCTGCCCTGCACCGACCCGGCCACACGGCTGGATCTCCACACCTGCATGAAGGCGTTCGGGTGAACCGACAGAGCAAGCGCATGATGGCGAAGCAGGGCGGAGACAAGCCGCGCGCGCCCGAGCGCAAGACGAAGCCCGCGCAGCAGCACGCGAAGGAACGCGTCGGACCGCGTCAGTTCCTCATGGAAGTACGCGGCGAGATGCGCAAGGTCGCGTGGCCGACCAAGAAAGAGGTCATCAACTCCACGATCATCGTGCTGATCGCCGTCGTGGTGATGGGCGCTCTGATCTTCCTGTTCGACTACGCCTCCGCGAAGCTCGTTCTCTTCCTCTACGAATGACGGTCGACCCTGTGACTCCTGAAGACGCAAGCGCCAACGAAGCCGAGACCGACGCATCCGACGGCGAGGTCGTGTTCGAAGCCGTCGATGTCGACGGCGACGGAACGATCGATGCCGTCGTCGCCGCGATCGATGTCGACGGCGACGGTGAGGTCGACGCGGTCGTGGTTGCGATCGATGTCGACGGCGACGGTGAGGTCGACGCGGTCGTCGTCCAGGTCGAGGCCGAGGTGGATCTCGCCGACGCCGAGCTCATCGACGTCTACGACGACGACGAGGAAGAAGAAGAGTCGGAGCCGAGCCCGTTCGACCGGCCGGGTGAGTGGTACGTCGTGCACACCTACGCCGGCTACGAGAACAAGGTGAAGCAGAACCTCGCGAGCCGCGTGCGTTCCATGAACGTCGAGGAGCGCATCTTCGAGGTCGTCATCCCGATGGAAGACGTCATCGAGTTCAAGAACGGCCGCAAGGTCGTCGTGCAGAAGAAGGTCTTCCCCGGTTACCTGCTGGTGCGGATGGCTCTCGACGACGACTCCTGGTACGTGGTGCGCAACACACCCGGCGTCACCGGTTTCGTCGGCAGCGGCGCGAAGCCCACGCCGTTGTCGCGCCGTGAGGTCGAAGACATCCTCGGTGTGAAGCCCGAGGGCGCACCGGAGAAGAAGGCCCGCCCGCGGCTCGCGTTCGACGAGGGCGAGCAGGTGCGGGTCACCACCGGCCCCTTCGCCGACTTCAACGGCGCGATCAGCGAGATCGACTTCGACCGGTCGAAGCTCAAGGTGCTCGTGAACATCTTCGGCCGGGAGACCCCGGTCGAACTCGAGTTCGGCCAAGTGGCCAAGCTGTAGGACCCCACGGCGCACCATCGTGCGCCGAAGCGACGAACGGAAAGAGCAAGAGCAATGGCGAAGAAGAAGCTCGCGGCGATCGTGAAGATCCAGATCCCGGCCGGTCAGGCCACCCCGGCGCCGCCCGTCGGTACCGCACTCGGTCCGCACGGACTCAACATCATGGACTTCTGCAAGGCCTACAACGCGGCCACCGAAGCCCAGCGCGGCCAGATCGTGCCGGTCGAGATCTCGGTCTACGAGGATCGGTCGTTCACGTTCATCACCAAGACCCCGCCGACCCCGTTCCTGTTGCGCGAGGCGGCCGGCCTCGAGAAGGGCTCGGGCAACCCCCTGCGCGACAAGGTCGGCTCCGTCACCCGTGACCAGGTGAAGAAGATCGCGGAGACGAAGATGCCCGACCTCAACGCGATCGACATCGACGGGGCCATGGCCCAGGTCGAGGGCACCGCCCGCTCCATGGGCATCACCATCACCGGCTGAGCGAAGAAGGCGGCACCATCCCCCGGCAGACGACCTCGCTGCCGGATCCGGGACCTGAGGGAGCTCACGAGCGAAAGCGGCAACGACATGGCGCAAGGCAAGAAGTACCTCGACGCAACCCGACGCTTCGACCGCGAGAAGCACCACAGTGCTCCCGAGGCGCTCGAGCTCGTGAAGTCTCTGGCGACCCGGAACTTCGACGAGACCGTCGAGGCGGCGTTCCGTCTGGGCGTCGACCCGCGCAAGGCCGACCAGATGCTGCGCGGCACGGTGTCGTTGCCGAACGGCACCGGCAAGAGCGTGCGCGTCGCCGCGTTCGCCCAGGGTGACGCCGCCAGGGCCGCCGAGGAGGCCGGCGCCGACGTCGTCGGGGCCGAGGATCTCGTCGCGCGGGTCGAGGGCGGTTTCCTCGACTTCGACGTGGCCATCGCGACCCCCGACCTCATGGCCCAGGTCGGCAAGCTCGGCCGGGTGCTCGGGCCGCGCGGTCTCATGCCGAACCCGAAGACCGGCACCGTGACCCCCGACATCGCCAAGGCCGTCGGCGAGTTCAAGGCCGGCAAGGTCGAGTACCGCACCGATCGCAATGGCAACGTCCAGGTGCCGATCGGCAAGGCCAGCTTCGAGCCGGCGGCCCTGCTCGAGAACTACAACGCTGTGTTCGACGAGCTGCAGCGGGCCAAGCCCGCGTCGGCGAAGGGTCGTTACCTCCGCAGCGTCACCGTGTCGTCGACGATGGGTCCCGGCGTCAAGGTCGACACCGCCACCGAGACACCCTGATCCACCCCGCCGGGGTGCGGCTCGGGCAGTGTGACGCGAACGCCCCTCTCCGGCTAGTCTCTCGCTTCGCACGTTGTTCCACGCACCGAAGACCTCCGGTCCCGGGTCCACTCCCGGGGTAATCGGGCGGCCCGCCGCCCGGCCGGACGAGGTGACTCCGTTCCCCGACGCCGCGTGATCGGCCGGAGACCGGGTGTCCTCGTCGGCCCTGAGGCCCGAGGTGTCCCGATCGCCCCACACGCACCGGTTGTAGAGGAGTCACGCGTGGCCCGACCCGAGAAGTCCGCTGTCGTCGACGAGATCAGCGCCAAGCTGACCGAGGCCGACGCGGCGGTGCTCACCGAGTACCGCGGCCTGACCGTCGGCGAGCTCGCGACGCTCCGGGCGACGCTGCGCCCGGCCGACGCCGAGTACAAGGTCTTCAAGAACACCCTGGCTCGCCGGGGTGCGGAGGCCGCCGGTCTCGGCGAGTTGGTCCCGATGCTCGAAGGTCCGGTCGCCATCGCGTTCATCCGCGGCGACGCGGTGATCGCCGCGAAGGCCCTGCGCGACTTCGCCAAGGACAACCCCGCACTCATCATCAAGGGCGGTCTCCTCGGCGAGAACGTGCTCGACGCCGGTGCCGTGAAGGCCCTCGCCGACGTCGAACCCCGCGAGGTGCTGCTCGCCAGGCTCGCCGGTGGCTTCCAGGCCCCGCTGGTGAAGGCGGCCGGTCTCTTCCAGGCGTTCACCCGGAACTTCGCCTATGGCATCAAGGCGTACGTCGACCAGAGGGTGCAGGGCGGAGAAGCTCTTGTCACCCCGGACCTCGCGCCCGCAGGCGAGGAGGCCAACCCGTCCGAGGATGTCGCGCCCGCGGCAGCCGACCCGGAGGGCGCCATCGAGGCGCCCGAAATCGTAGAGACAGAGAAAGAGAGCGAGTGATGGCTACCCCGAGCACGACTGAGCTGCTGGACGTCTTCAAGAACATGACGGTCCTCGAGCTGAACGACTTCCTCAAGGCCTTCGAAGAGGAGTTCGGCGTCACCGCCGCGGCTCCCGTCGCGGTCGCCGCGGCCGGTGGCGGCGGAGGCGGCGAAGCTGCCGCGCCCGAAGAGGAGAAAGACGAGTTCGACGTCATCCTCATCGCCGCCGGCGACAAGAAGATCCAGGTCATCAAGGAGGTTCGCAGCCTCACCAGCCTCGGGCTGAAGGAAGCGAAGGACCTGGTCGACGGGGCGCCGAAGCCCGTGCTCGAGAAGGTGACCAAGGAAGACGCGGAGAAGGCGAAGGCCGCCCTCGAAGGCGCCGGCGCCAGCGTCGAGCTCAAGTAACCAGGGGGCCCACGCTCGAAGCGGAGTGGGCTCCATCGGCACATGCTTGACCCCCGGGAGGGGGCGTCGTATCCTCCCGGGGCGCCCAAGGGTGCCTGGCCGCCGACGTCTTTTTGCGTCGGCAGGTCGACGCGGCTATCCTTCCCGAAGCCGTGTCTTCCCGCTCCGCCTCTTGCTGATCCTCCCTGGCCCTGGTCCGCGCGCGCTCGAACCTCCGGTTCTGAGCCGCGCCTTCCCGAGCCCCACCCCTGCGTCCAGGTTCCTGGGCGCACTGTTCTTCTCTGTGAAGGAGTGACGGTGGCCCGTCTCGCTTCCCGTGAGCGTCTCTCGTTCAGCAAGCTCCGTGAGGTGCTCGCCCTCCCGGATCTGATCGCTGTCCAGCGCGAGTCGTTCCAATGGTTCCTCGACGAAGGCGTCAAGGAGGTGCTGCGCGACATCTCCCCGATCGAAGACTTCACCGGTCAGCTCAAGCTCGAGCTCGCCGACCACGTCTTCGACCCGCCGAAGCACACCGAAGACGAGTGCCGCGAGCGCGACATGACCTACGCGCGCCCGCTCTTCGTCACCGCCCGCTTCATGAACGCGCTCACCGGTGAGATCAAGGAGCAGACCGTCTTCATGGGCGACTTCCCCATGATGACCGATCGCGGCACGTTCATCATCAACGGCACCGAGCGCATCGTCGTCTCGCAGCTGGTCCGGTCGCCGGGCGTCTACTTCGACCTCTCGGCCGACAAGACCTCGCCGGAGAAGGACGTCGTCGGCGCCAAGATGATCCCGGGCCGCGGCGCGTGGCTCGAGTTCGAGGTCGACAAGAAGGACATCGCCTACGTCCGGATCGACCGCAAGCGCAAGCAGCCGGTCACGATCCTGCTGAAGGCCCTCGGCTTCGGCGACACCGAAGACGAGCTGCTCAGCCTGATCCTCGACCCCACCGGTCAGCCGTACGACTCGATCCGGAACACGCTCGACAAGGACAACACCCTCGACGCCGACGAAGCGTTCATCGACATCTACCGCAAGCTGCGTCCGGGCGAGCCGCCGACCCCCGACTCCGCCCGCGGTCTGTTGGAGAACCTGTTCTTCAACCCCAAGCGCTACGACATGGCCAAGGTCGGCCGGCACAAGGTGTCGAAGAAGCTCCGCGACGAGTACGCGAAGCTCCCGCTCGAGCGCTACGGCCTCGAGGCGCCGATCCAGGGTGAGTTCACCCTGTCGAAGGCCGACATCCTCGCCACGGTCTCGTACCTCGTGAAGCTGCACCACAACGACGTCGACTACTTCCCCGACGACATCGACCATTTCGGCAACCGCCGGGTGCGTTCCGTCGGTGAGCTCATCCAGAACCAGGTGCGCGTCGGCCTGAGCCGGATGGAGCGGGTCGTGCGCGAGCGCATGACGACCCAGGACGTCGAGGCGATCACCCCCCAGACCCTGATCAACATCCGCCCGGTCGTGGCGGCGATCAAGGAGTTCTTCGGGTCGTCGCAGCTGTCGCAGTTCATGGACCAGACGAACCCGCTCGCCGGGCTCACCCACAAGCGGCGCCTGTCGGCCCTCGGGCCGGGCGGTCTGTCGCGTGAGCGCGCCGGGTTCGAGGTCCGAGACGTGCACCCGAGCCACTACGGCCGGATGTGCCCGATCGAGACGCCGGAAGGTCCGAACATCGGCCTCATCGGGTACCTCTCGAGCTTCGCCCGCATCAACCGGTTCGGCTTCATCGAGACGCCCTACCGTCGGGTCGTCGACGGTGTGGCCACCGACGACATCGAGTACCTCGCGGCCGACGACGAAGACCGCTACGTCATTGCCCAGGCGAACGCCGACCTGGCCGACGACGGTCGCTTCATCGGCAACCGGGTGCTCGTCCGGTCGAAGCGCGGCGAGATCGCGTACGTCCCGCCGACCGAGGTCGACTACATGGACGTGTCGCCGAAGCAGATCGTGTCGGTGGCGACCGCGCTCATCCCGTTCCTCGAGCACGACGACGCGAACCGTGCCCTCATGGGCGCCAACATGCAGCGCCAGGCCGTGCCGGTGCTCCGCCCGACCGCGCCGTTCATCGGCACCGGGGTCGAGGGCCGCGCCGCGCGAGACGCCGGCGACGTGATCCTGGCCGAAGACGACGGTGAGGTGCTCGAGGTCTCGGGCGACGCGATCATCGTCGACTACGCCAAGACCGGCCGCACCACCTACCGGCTGTCGAAGTTCCGTCGGTCGAACCAGGGCACCTGCATCAACCAGAAGCCACTGGTCGACACGGGCGACAAGATCGCTGCGGGCGACCTGCTCGCCGACGGTCCGTCGACCCATCAGGGTGAGCTCGCGCTCGGCAAGAACCTGCTGGTCGCGTTCATGCCGTGGAAGGGTCAGAACTACGAGGACGCGATCGTCCTGTCCGAGCGGCTCGTGCGCGACGACGTGCTCACCTCGATCCACATCGAGGAGCACGAGATCGACGCGCGCGACACCAAGCTCGGTGCCGAGGAGATCACGCGCGACATCCCGAACCTCTCCGAAGACATCCTGAAGGACCTCGACGAGCGCGGCATCATCCGCGTCGGTGCCGAAGTCGGCCCCGGCGACGTGCTCGTCGGCAAGGTCACGCCGAAGGGCGAGACGGAGCTCACGCCGGAAGAGCGCCTGCTGCGCGCGATCTTCGGTGAGAAGGCCCGTGAGGTCCGAGACACGTCGCTCAAGGTCCCGCACGGCGAGAACGGCAAGGTCATCGACGTCAAGGTGTTCTCCCGTGAAGACGGCGACGAGCTCCCGCCCGGCGTGAACCAGCTGGTCCGGGTGTATGTGGGCCAGAAGCGCAAGATCAGCGAGGGCGACAAGCTCGCCGGCCGCCACGGCAACAAGGGCGTGATCTCGAAGATCCTCCCGGTCGAGGACATGCCCCACCTCGCCGACGGCACGCCGGTCGACATCGTCCTCAACCCGCTCGGTGTCCCGAGCCGCATGAACGTCGGCCAGGTGCTCGAAGCGCACCTCGGCTACGCGGCCCGCCACGGTTGGGAGGGCCAGCGCGTCGCGCCGGCCGCCGAGAACAAGACCCGCACCGTCACCGAGCCCGCGGTCTGGGTCTCGACGCCGGTGTTCGACGGAGCCCACTGGGACGAGACCGAACAGGCCAACAAGCTCGGCACGATCAAGTCGATCTTCGACCGCATGCACCCCGACGGTGTCGGCGGTCGACGCCTCGTCGGCCTCGACGGCAAGGCCCAGCTCTGGGACGGTCGGACCGGTGAGCCGTACGACCAGCCGGTCACCGTCGGCTACGTCTACATCCTGAAGCTCGCCCACCTCGTCGACGACAAGATCCACGCCCGTTCGACGGGCCCGTACTCGATGATCACCCAGCAGCCCCTCGGTGGGAAGGCGCAGTTCGGTGGCCAGCGCTTCGGTGAGATGGAGGTGTGGGCGCTCGAGGCCTACGGCGCCGCGTACGCCCTCCAGGAGATCCTCACCATCAAGTCCGACGACGTGCTCGGCCGCGTGAAGGTCTACGAGGCCATCGTCAAGGGCGAGAACATCCCCGAGCCCGGCATTCCCGAGAGCTTCAAGGTGTTGATCAAGGAGATGCAGGCCCTCTGCCTGAACGTCAAGGTCATCGACGTCGCCGGCGAAGAGGTGCAGATCCGCGAGCTCGACGAGGACGCGTTCCGCACGACCGAGTCGCTCGGCATCGACCTCTCCCGCCCCGAACGGGGTACCGACGAAGAAGACGAGCGTCGCCGGGAAGCGGCCAACACCCGCACCTGAACACCCGCACCTGAACCCCTGCACCGCAGCACGATCTCGAAACCCGCGTACCTGTAGAGAAGAAAGCAGGCGTCTGTGCTCGACGTCAACGATTCCGACCGCCTCTCCATCTCGCTCGCGACTGCGGACCAGATCCGCACGTGGTCGAACGGTGAGGTCAAGAAGCCCGAGACGATCAACTACCGCACGCTCAAGCCCGAGAAGGACGGACTCTTCTGCGAGAAGATCTTCGGTCCGACGAAGGACTGGGAGTGCTACTGCGGCAAGTACAAGCGCGTCCGGTTCAAGGGGATCATCTGCGAGCGTTGCGGCGTCGAGGTCACGCGCTCCAAGGTCCGTCGTGAGCGGATGGGCCACATCGAGCTGGCCGCTCCCGTCACGCACATCTGGTACTTCAAGGGTGTCCCGAGCCGACTCGGCTACCTGCTCGACATCGCCCCGAAGAGCCTCGAGAAGGTCATCTACTTCGCCGCGCACCTGATCACCTGGATCGACGAGGAGAAGCGCCACACCGACCTCGCCACCCTCGAGGCCGACATCCGCGCCGAGATCGACGATCTCGAGCGCGAGCGCGACCTCCGGATCCGCGAGAAGTACGACGCGCTCGAGGTCGAGCTCGCGGCGGCAGAGGAACGGGGGGCCAAGGACGCCGAGCTCGCGAAGCTCCGCAAGGGCTCCGAGAAGGAGATCGAAGAGGTGCGCGAGCGCGCGCAGCTCGAGATCGACTTCACCAAGACGGTGTGGGACACGTTCAGCAAGCTGAAGCGCAAGGAGCTCGTCGACGACGAGCGCGTCTGGCGCGAGCTGCAGGACCGCTACACCGAGTACTTCAGCGGCGGCATGGGTGCCGAAGCGGTGAAGGACCTCATCACCCGCCTCGACCTCGAAGCCGAGGAAGAGGAGCTGAAGGAGGTCATCGCCACGGCCAAGGGTCAGCGCAAGGCGAAGGCGATCAAGCGCCTCAAGGTGATCTCGGCGTTCAACAAGCGCGAAGACGGCACGCTCATCAACGAACCGATGGGCATGGTGCTCGACGCGGTCCCGGTCATCCCGCCCGACCTGCGCCCGATGGTCCAGCTCGACGGTGGCCGCTTCGCCACCTCCGACCTGAACGACCTCTACCGCCGGGTCATCAACCGCAACAACCGGTTGAAGCGCCTCCTCGACCTCGGTGCCCCCGAGATCATCATCAACAACGAGAAGCGCATGCTGCAGGAGGCCGTCGACGCGCTGTTCGACAACGGCCGCCGCGGACGCCCGGTCACCGGCCCGGGCAACCGCGCGCTCAAGTCGCTCTCCGACATGTTGAAGGGCAAGCAGGGCCGGTTCCGTCAGAACCTGCTCGGCAAGCGCGTCGACTACTCCGGCCGTTCGGTCATCGTCGTCGGCCCGAAGCTCAAGCTGCAGCAGTGCGGTCTGCCCAAGCAGATGGCGCTCGAGCTGTTCAAGCCCTTCGTGATGAAGCGGCTCGTCGACCTCGAGTACGCCCAGAACATCAAGTCGGCCAAGCGCATGGTCGAGCGCTCCCGCCCGCAGGTGTGGGACGTGCTCGAAGAGGTCATCAAGGAGCACCCGGTGTTCCTGAACCGGGCCCCAACGCTCCACCGTCTCGGCATCCAGGCGTTCGAGCCCGTGCTCGTCGAGGGCAAGGCGATCCAGATCCACCCGCTCGTCTGCACCGCGTTCAACGCCGACTTCGACGGCGACCAGATGGCCGTCCACCTGCCGCTCTCCGCCGAGGCCCAGGCCGAGGCGCGTCTGCTCATGCTGTCGGCCCACAACATCCTGTCGCCCGCGCACGGCCGCCCGATCACGGTCCCGAACCAGGACCAGATCATCGGTGCGTACTACCTCACCGTGCACAGCGAGGGCGCGCCGGGTGAGGGACGCGCGTTCGCGTCGCTCGAGGAGGCCCGCGCCGCCTACGAGGAGCGGGGCTGGGACGCGCTCCCCGACGAGCGCCAGTCGCTGCCCGGCTCGGCGAGCCAGGGTCTGTCGTTGCACGCCAGGATCAAGGTGCGCATGCCCCTCGGCCGCTTCCCCGAAGCGCAGTTCCCGTCGCAGATGATCTGGAACGAATCCGACGGCGCCTGGGTCGCGAACCCCGACGCGGGCGACTCTCCGGTGCTGCGACGTCAGGGCTCCAACGGCGCCCACACGAACGACACCGGATCAGCCCTCGTGGAGACGACTCTCGGTCGGTTCCTGTTCAACGAGGCCTTCCCGCCCGACTTCCCGTTCGAGGACCGGATCGTCAAGAAGCGCGAGATCACAGAGGTCGTCCAGAAGCTGGTCGACAAGTACCCGCGCGCCGTCGTGGCCGTGTCCCTCGACAAGCTGAAGGACCTCGGCTTCGAGTACTCGTCTCGCGCCGGTGTGACGATCTCGATCGCCGACGTGAAGACCCCCGACGCCAAGCCGGAGATCATCGAGGCCCACGAGCGTGAGGCCGAGAAGGTCGAGCAGCAGTACGACCGGGGCATCATCACCGACGACGAGCGCCGCCAGAAGGAGATCGAGATCTGGACGGAGGCGACCCAGCAGGTCACCGACGCGATGACGGCGGAGATGAGCCAGAACTTCTTCAACCCCATCGAGATGATGGTGGGGTCGGGTGCCCGAGGCAACGTCATGCAGGTGCGTCAGATCGCCGGTATGCGTGGTCTCGTCGCCAACCCGCGTGGTGAGATCATCCCGCGGCCGATCCGGTCGAACTTCCGTGAGGGCCTCTCCGTGCTCGAGTACTTCATCTCGACCCACGGCGCGAGGAAGGGCCTCGCCGACACCGCGCTGCGTACTGCCGACTCCGGCTACCTGACCCGTCGACTCGTCGACGTGGCCCAGGAGATCATCGTTCGCGAGGAAGACTGCGGCGCCCGACGCGGCATCTGGGTGCACGACATCCTCGACGACGCCGAGAGCCGCCGTCTCCTCGAGACGCGTCTCCTCGGCCGGTGCCTGCTCGACGACGTCGAGCTGGCCGACGGCACGATCCTGGCCCGTAACACGTTGTGCACCGAGCGCGTGCTCGACCAGCTCGCCTCCGACGAAGACGTCACCGACCTCAGGGTGCGTTCGACCCTGACCTGCGACTCTCTCTCCGGGGTGTGCGGATCCTGCTACGGGATGATGCTCGCCACCGGCAAGGCGGTCGACATGGGCGAAGCCGTCGGCATCATCGCGGCCCAGTCGATCGGTGAGCCCGGTACCCAGCTCACCATGCGGACCTTCCACACTGGTGGGGTCGCGGGTGAAGACATCACCCACGGTCTGCCGCGTGTCGTCGAGCTGTTCGAGGCCCGTACCCCGAAGGGCGCGTCGACCCTCGCCGAGAGCTCGGGAGTGATCCGGGTCGGCGAGAACGAGAAGGGCGAGCGCACCGTCACCATCGTGGCCGACGACGGCACCGAAGAGGTCCACATCGTCCTGTGGCGTCAGAAGCTCAACGTGACCGACGGCGACGAGGTGTCGGCCGGCGACCGTCTGGTCGGCGACGTCGAGACCCCGCTCGACCCGAAGAAGGTGCTCGAGATCAAGGGCATCCGGGAGACCCAGCAGTACCTGGTCGACGAGGTGCAGAAGGTCTACCGGGAGCAGGGCGTGTCGATCCACGACAAGCACGTCGAGGTCATCATCCGCCAGATGCTGCGACGCGTCGCGGTGTCGGAGTCGGGCGACTCGGCCTTCCTGCCCGGCGAGAAGAAGGACGCCCGGCTCTACGCCGAGACGAACCGTCGCCTGGTCGAAGAGGGCAAGCAGCCCGCCGAGGGTCGTCCGGAGCTCATGGGGATCACCAAGGCGTCGCTCGCCACCGACTCGTGGCTGTCGGCGGCATCGTTCCAGGAGACCACCCGCGTCCTCACCGAAGCGGCCATCGAGGGCAAGAAGGACGGCCTCGAGGGTCTCAAGGAGAACGTGATCATCGGCAAGCTGATCCCCGCGGGAACCGGGATGCCCCGGTACCGCGAGATCCGTACCGAGGCGCCCGACTACGAGCCGCTGCCCTTCTACTCGAGCGAGGTCGGCGACGACACCGACATCGCCGAGTGGCTGGCGGCCAGTGCCTCGCGTCAGACCGACTCGACCGCCGACATCGCGGGCTTCCTCACCGGGGGCGGAGGCGAATCGGGTGCGATGACCGCGTCGTTCGGCGACGACACCACCGAACCGGCTCCCGAGCCGATCGTGCTGCCCGACGTCGCCGCAGGTGAGGAAGGCTGAACACCTCGATGGTCGAATCCGCTGCGCCGGCTCGACCGCTCACCCATCGACGTCCGATGAGTGCGCGTCCGCCGGCTCCACTTCTTCTCCTTTGCCCGAGTACCGTGTGATCCCTATTCTGGAAACCCCCGAACAGAACGTGTCAAACCGCAGAATGAACGTGTAGGAGCGTTGTGCCGACGATCGCCCAGCTGGTCCGCAAGGGCCGCAAGTCCAAGACCGAGAAGTCGAAGACCCCCGCGCTGA
>Ga0105044_10010632_pt1 | contig 12561 bp, 11 predicted proteins | sample MAT01_FD_78092 | JGI IMG/M metagenome (GOLD analysis project Ga0105044, IMG submission 78092) | Freshwater microbial communities from Lake Fryxell liftoff mats and glacier meltwater in Antarctica - MAT-01 | ecosystem: Environmental > Aquatic > Freshwater > Ice > Liftoff microbial mat | place...
GACCGATGGTGCAATGCCCAGCACCTTGGCGATGATGACCAGCAGCGCCACCGCCAGGATGATTTCCGGCAGCACCAGCGGCAGCATCACCAGCCCGATCATGCTGCGCTTGAACGGATAATCATCCAGTGCCCCGGCGCGCGCCGCGCAGATGCCCAGCACGGTCGATATTGCCGCCACGCTGACCGCGATGATCAGCGAATTCTGCACCGCCCGGTGCAGTTCAGTGCGGGTCCACAACTGCTCGAACCAGGTGGTGGAAAACCCCTGCAGCGGAAACGCGATGATCTTGCCCGAATTGAACGCGAACATCGGTAGCAGGATGATCGGCGCGAACAGGAACAGCAGATAAATCAGCGCATAGATGCGCAGGCCCCATCCCTTGGTCATGTGCGTGACCGCAGCCAGCGACGGCAGGTGAACACGAACAGCAGGCTGACCAGCGCCACCGCCGCCATCGTGACGATGGACAGCGCCGCCCCCAGCCCGGGGTCGTTGACCTGCAGAAACAGCGCCTGAATCCGGTTGGCGATCAGCAAGCCGCCCGATCCGCCGACCAGTTCCGGCGTCACGTAATCGCCGATGGTCGGGATGAACACGATCAGCACCGCCGCGACCACACCCGGCACCGATAACGGCAGCGTGACGCGCAGGAACGTGGTCACCCGGTTTTCGCCCAGATCCTGCGCCGCCTCGAGCAGGGAACGGTCGATCTTTTCCAGCGCGACAAAAATCGGCAGGATCGCAAAGGGCGCATAGGCGTGGCTGAGCGTGATGATCACCGCGTTGGCGTTATACAGGATGAAGGTCAGCGGCTCATCTATCAGGCCGATCCAGATCAGGGCCGAGTTGATCACCCCCGAAAAGCCCAGGATCACCTTCCACAGAAAGATGCGGATCAGGTAGCTGGTCCAGAACGGAATCGTGATCAGGAACATCCACAGCGATTTGCGCTGCGGCGGCACGACAAAGCTGATGAAATAGGCCACCGGATAGGCCAGGACGACCGTCGCGACCGTGACCATGACCGAGACATAGATCGAGCGCGGCAACAGGCCCGGCGTCCAGCTCAGGTCTCCCGCCGCCCAGGTGCCGCGCATGACGCCGCGCACGTTGATCGGCTCGGTAAACACGGCGGCATAGTTGGCCAGGCTGAACCCGTCCGGTCCGGAAAAGCTGATCGCAACCACCGCGCCCAACGGGACGGCCATGAGCACAATTGCATAGAGGAACGGCGGCAAGAGCAGCATCAGGCTGCGCCGCCCCCCGGTCGAAATGAAGCCGCCCCCTGCCATGCTGCCCCGCGCCCAACTCGTTTCTTGTCCTCAAAAAGATGTTCGGCAAGTGGCGGCCAAAGATCAACCCGGAAAACAACCGTCCAGCGCCCGGCGACATGGCGTTCGCCCGAAAAAAGGGCGGCCCTTGGGGGATGTCCCCAAGGACCGCCAACTTTGACACCAGGATCGCCTTAGCGCTTGGAGAACTGGAAGCTCTTGCGGGCCTTTGCCTTGCCGTACTTCTTGCGCTCGACCACGCGGCTGTCGCGGGTCAGGAACCCGGCGGCCTTCAGCGCGCCGCGCAAGGTCGGGTCATAGAGTTGCAAGGCTTTGGAGATGCCATGCTTGACCGCGCCCGCCTGACCGGACAGACCGCCGCCCAGCACCGTGGCATGCACGTCGAACTGGGCCACGACCCCGGCCACCTGAAACGGCTGGCGCAGGATCATCTGCAGCACGGGCCGGGCGAAATAGGCGTCCATCGTCTTGCCGTTCACCATCACCTTGCCCGAGCCGGGCTTGATCCAGACGCGTGCGATGGCGTTCTTGCGCTTGCCGGTGGCATAGCTGCGACCCAGCGAATCCCGCTCGGGCTCGCGCACCGGAGCGATCACGACGGCGGGCGCAGGGGTGCCTGCGGCAACCGAGGCCAACTGGTCCAGCGATCTGATCTGTTCGGCCATGTTATGCAGCCCTCGTGTTCTTGGGGTTCATCGACTTGACGTCCAGCACTTGCGGCTGTTGCGCCTCCATCCCGTGGGCGGTGCCCGCAAAGATGCGCAGATGGGTCATCTGCTGACGCGACAGGCGATTGCCCTGCAACATCCGCTTGACCGCCTGTTCCAGCACCCGCTCGGGGAATTTGCCCTCCAGGATCGCGCCAACGGTGCGCGATTTGATCCCGCCGGGATAGCCAGAGTGCCAGAACACCTTTTCACTGCGCTTGTTGCCGGTGATCTGCACCTTGTCGGCGTTGATCACGATGACATTGTCGCCCATGTCCATATGCGGCGTGAAGGTCGGCTTGTGCTTGCCACGCAGGCGCATGGCGATGATCGAGGCGAGGCGGCCCAGAACCACGCCTTCGGCGTCGATCAGGATCCACTTCTTGGCGATATCCGCAGGGGTTGCGGTAAAGGTTTTCATCGGTCCACCAGAAATGAAATGGGGGCCACGTCGGGCCCCCGGCATCGGGATGGGCGGCTTATAGCGGTGTCACCGGCCACGTCAAGCGCGATCTTTGACGCAACCGGTATGTAAAACAACGGGTTAGGAAATAAGGTATCATGATACCCCAATTCGCTGACCGCCCCGCCCGCTCTTGCCTTTGTCGCCCGGCCTTGCCAAGCCAGCACGATGAGCGACCAGACGATAGTCGAGCTTGATACCCGCGGGCTGATCTGCCCGTTGCCGGTGCTGCGCGCGCGCAAGATGCTGCTGGGGCTGCGGCCCGGCGCGGTGCTGCGCGTGCTGGCCGATGATCCCGTGGCGCGGATCGACCTGCCGCATTTCTGCGCGCAGGCCGGGCATCTGCATCTGGAGGTGACCGAGGATCAGACCGGGCAAATCCACCTGATCCGACGCGGCCCCGCGCCCTGAACCGGGCGCGGGGCCGATAGGCTTAGCTGCGCTGCGACCACCAGCCACGCCGCTTTGGCCGGTCAGGATCTGCCGGCGTTTCCGATTCCGGCGCGGACAGTTCCGGTTCGGGCAGTTCCGGCAGCTCCGGTTCCGGCTCGGGCAGTTCCGGCACAGGCAATTCCGGCAGGTAAGGTTCCGGCCCGGGCAGTTCCGGCAGGTAAGGTTCCGGCTCGGGCAGTTCCGGCCCGGGGATTTCCGGCGCGGGGAATTGGGATGCGACCACCGCGCCTGTTACCGGTTCCAGCGCCGCGGTTGCGGCGATTGTCACCACCTCGGATCCCGACGCGGGCGCGACAGGTTCGGCGGCCTTGCGGCGACGCGGCGCGCGCGCAGGCTTTGGCGCGGGCTCGGCACCAGGTTCAGTTCCAAGGCCGGGGGCGAGTTCAGCGACCAAGTCAAGTCGCGTGTCCCCAACGGTCTCGACAGCCACCGTTTCGGCCAGGGCAGCCGGGCTTGCGGCCTTGCGTCCCCTGCCCCGCTTGGCCGGGGCGGCCGGTGCCACCGGCTCGGCGGTTGTTTCGACAATCGCGCCGGTCGGCGCATCGGCTGCAACGTCACCGGCATCGGTCTGCGGTGCAGGCGTCCGCGAGCGGTTGCGGCCGCGCCGTTTCGGCTCGGCCGGAACCGCGTCGGGCGCGTTTGCGCCCTCTTCGGCGTCATCGGTTCCGTCGTCATCTTCGCCGTCATCGTCATCGCCGGCTGCAGCCTCGGCGCCGTTGGCAGTTCCGCCCTCACCCGGGGCACCCCGCCGCCGCCGCCGCCGCCGCCGCTTTTTGCGGGGACGATCATCGCCGTCGCCGGCATCACCGGCAACCGCAGGCTTGGCCAAGGGCGCTGCGACCGCCGCCACCTCGGCGCTTGCGTCTGCTTCGACCTCATCCACCTCGTCTTCGACCAGGTCATCCTCGTCCAGATCCGCCATCATCGCGGCATTGCCCGCCACGATGGCAAGCGTCGCCTCGGGCACCGTCCGGGTCGCGATCTTGAACTTTTCCATGCTGAAATCGGGCGAGATCAGCGTCAGGTCGCTTTCGACCCGCACCGCCATACCATAGCGCACCTCGATCCCGGCGATGTTCTCGCGTTTCTGGTTCATCAGAAAGTTCATGATGCCGGCCGGCACCTTGACCAGCACTTCTTTCGACCGCCCGCGCACGCCCTCTTCCTCCAGCTGACGCAGGATGCCCAGGGCCACGTTGTCGTCCGACCGCAACAGCCCGGTGCCATGACAATGCGGGCAGGGCTGGGTCGTCGCCTCCAGCATCCCGGGGCGCAGCCGCTGGCGCGACATCTCCAGCAGGCCAAAGCCGGAAATCCGGCCGACCTGAATGCGCGCACGGTCGGTTTTCAGCCGGTCCTTGAACCGCTTTTCAACGGCGGCGTTGTTCTTGCGTTCGTCCATGTCGATGTAATCGACGACGATCAAGCCGGCCAGATCGCGCAACCGCAACTGGCGGGCCACCTCGTCGGACGCTTCCAGGTTGGTCTTCAGCGCGGTCTGTTCGATCGAGCCTTCCTTGGTCGCGCGGCCCGAATTCACGTCGATGGCCACCAGCGCCTCGGTCACGCCGATCACGATGTAACCGCCCGAAGGCAGTTGCACGACCGGGTTGAACATGCTCGACAGATAGCCCTCGACCTGATGCCGCGCGAACAGCGGCATGGTTTCGGCATGCAGTTTCACGTTCTTGGCGTGCGACGGCATGATCATCTTCATGAACTCTTTGGCGGTGCGATAGCCGTCGACACCCTCGACGATCACCTCGTCGATATCCTTGGAATAGAGATCGCGGATCGAGCGCTTGATCAGGTCGCCTTCTTCGTAAATCTTTGCCGGCGCGATGGATTTCAGCGTCAATTCGCGGATCTGTTCCCACAGGCGCTGCAGGTATTCGTAATCGCGCTTGATTTCGGCCTTGGTCCGCTGGCTGCCGGCAGTGCGGATGATCAGGCCCGCACCCTGCGGCACGTCCAGTTCCTCGGCGATTTCCTTCAACTTCTTGCGGTCAACGGCGTTGGTGATCTTGCGGGAAATGCCGCCGCCGCGCGCGGTGTTGGGCATCAGAACGCAATAGCGGCCGGCCAGCGACAGATAAGTGGTCAGCGCCGCGCCCTTGTTGCCGCGTTCTTCCTTGACCACCTGGATCAGCATGATCTGCCGAACCTTGATCACTTCCTGGATCTTGTAGCGCCGGGCGCGCGGCTTTTGCCGGGGGCGCATGTCCAGCGTGTCGTCCTCCTCGGCCACCGTTTCGATGGTGTCGTCTTTCTCGACCACATCCAGATTGCCGCGATCCTCGCCCATGTCGGGGGTTTCGGCATCGGTATCGATGTCGTTGTCGTTGTCGTTGTCGTTGTCGGTGGTATCGGCGATATCGGCGGTATCGGCGGCCGAACCGGATTGCAGCGGGGCTGCCATGACCTGGGATGCGGCATCTGCTTCGGCCTCGGCATCGCCCAGGTCGATCATCTCCATCCCGGCGATTTCACCGCCATCAGCTGTCGTTACCGCATCGCCATTGGCCGATTGCGGGCGTGACCGGCCGCGACCGCGTCCGCCCCGGCCACGATCCCCCGACCCGTTGCCGGAACCGTTGCGGTCTCCGTTACGGTCTCCGTTGCCGGAACCGTTGCCGGAACCGTTTCGGTCACCACGGTCGCCCCCGCGATCACCCCCGCGATCCCCGCCCCTGTCGCGTCGGTTGCTGCTGGCGCGACGGCGCTCGTCATCCTCGGCCTCGTCCTCGTCGCTTTGGGCTTCGGCATAGGCGCGCTCTTCGGCCAGCAGGGCCTCGCGGTCGGCGACGGGGATCTGGTAATAGTCCGGGTGGATTTCCGAAAACGCCAGAAACCCGTGCCGGTTGCCGCCATAGTCGACAAATGCCGCCTGCAGCGACGGCTCGACCCGGGTGACTTTGGCAAGATAGATGTTGCCGGCTAGCTGGCGCTTGCTGGCACTTTCAAAATCGAACTCCTCGACCTTGTTTCCGTCCACCACGACCACGCGGGTTTCCTCGGCGTGGGTGGCATCGATAAGCATTTTCTTGGCCATGATATCCTTGCGCAGGGCAACGGAAACACGGCGCCCGGGGGCGCGGTGCTGCGGCTGGCCTGCGTGATTGGGGCGATGCGCGCACCAGACCGGGCGGCGCCCCTCGGGGCCCCTGCTGTCCAGCCTGCATTCAGCGCGCGTTGCATCGCGGTTCTACCTTGGCACCGCCCTGCGGCGGCACCCATTCAAGACCGAGAGCGCGAGGGCATATTGCCGTCACACCAGCGGGCTATGGTTGCGGGTTCCGGGGGGCCGTGGGCCCGGTCGAAACCTTTCCATTCCAGTCTGCGCCTGGGGTTGCAGGACATGTGCCCGCCACAACCCAGGGCAGAAATTGCGTCCGGTCCAGAAATGCCATTGCAGGCCTGTCTTGTACCGTTGCCCTACATTAGGCAGCGTGCGAGGTCAGCACAATGACCATTCGTGCCCCATTTTCCCCCGCGGTGTCACAGGTCGAGGTCAAGCACCAGCGGGCGGTGGTCGGACATTTCGGGCAGGGTCGGCACGTCGAACCGGCGCACCTGCACCCCGGCACTGACCAAAAGGTAATCGCCGTGACGTGCGGGTTTGGCATACAGGCTGGTGCGGGTATCGGAATGACCGCGCGTCGTGACCAGATCGGTCAGGCCGATCCCGGCCAGCACACCAAAGGTATCGCTGTCGGGCTGCAGGTTCGGATCGCCGGCCAGTATCACACCGTCGCCATCCTGGCGCACAGCGGCGACGGCCGCGACCATCGCCAGCGCCTGCGCGGCCCGTTCGGGGTTGTCGCCCTTGCCTGCCGGGGCGCGCACACCGTGCAGATGACAGACCACCGCCGCGCCGCCGGTCGCGGGGTCGATGATCCGCAACGCCTGGATCGCGCGGGACGCGGGCGGATCGCCCCGGCCGTCGGCGCGAAAGCTGCCATGCGCAAAGCCCTGGATCTGCGCCACGATCGCCAGATCGCGCCGCAGCCAGACGGCGCTGCCGTGTTCGGACGGCCAGGATTGCCCGTCATGGTCGGTCAGCGTGCCGCGCATCGCGGCGCAGAATTGCGCCCGGTGGCCGCGCATCAGCCCGCTGACATCGCCGAAAAGGTCACTGCGCTGGTCCAGTCGGCGTTCGGCATCCGCATGGGTCAGCCAGTCCGGGCTGGCCTGCGGCGCGCGCGTCACCTCTTGCAGACGCAGGATATCGGCCTGCACCGCCGACACCCCAGGGCCCCAGCTTGTCCCAGATCGGCCCGCCCCAGGCGTTCAGGCGGACCAGCCGCAAGCTACAGATAGTCCGAGCGTGACAGCGTGTACTTCGCCATCTTTTCGTTCAGCGTCCGGCGTGGCAGGCAAAGCTCGTCCATCACTGCGACGATGCTGCCCTTGTGGCGGCGCATCGTGTTGTCGATCAGCATCCGTTCGAACGCTTCGACGAACTCTTTCAACGGCTTGCCTTCGGTGGTCATCGTGGGGCGACTATCGCCTTCGTCGGTCATCAGCAGTGACGCGATAGTGCCTGTCCCGCGCCGGTTCTGCAGCACGGCGCGTTCGGCCACGTTGATCAGCTGGCGCACATTGCCGGGCCACGGCGCCTGCAACAGCTGCGCCGCCTCCTGTGCCGTGACCTGCGGCGCGGCGCAGCCGTATTCATCGGCGAATTGTTCGGACAGGCGGCTGAACAGGGTCAGGATATCCTCGCCCCGCTGGCGCAGCGGCGGCACGGTGACGCGCAGCGCCGCCAGCCGGTAGAACAGATCGGGCCGCAGCACCGATTCGGAGGTCTTGCCCTGTTCCTGCAGGTTGGAAATCGCCACGATGCGGGTTTCGGTCGGGCTGCCCTGATCGTTGATCGCGGTCAGCAGGCGCGCCTGCATCTGGCCCGAAAGCGCCTCGATATCCTCCAGCACCAGGGTGCCGCCGCGCGCTTCCTCGATTGCGGGTATCGGATCGTCGGGGCCGACCGGGCCGAACAGGCGGCGGGCCAGCGCGTCGTCGTCAAACGCACTGCACGACAGCAACACGAACTTGCGCGCCGCGCGGCTGCCCACCGCATGCAGCGCGTGGGCCACCAGCGTCTTGCCGGTGCCGGTCTCGCCCTCGATCAGCACATGGCCGTCGGCCTGGCCCAGATCCAGGATATCCTCTTTCAGCCGCTCCATCGCCGGGCTGGCACCGATCAGCTTTTTCATCAATGCCGAACCGTCCGACAACTCCCGCCGCAGCGCGCGGTTGTCCAGCGCCAGGCGGCGGGCCTGGGTCGCCTTTTTCGCCAGTTCGGTCATCCGGTCAGGGTTGAACGGCTTTTCCAGGAAATCGAACGCCCCGATCCGCATCGCCTCGACCGCCATCGGCACGTCGCCATGGCCGGTGATCATGATGACGGGCAAGGTCGAATCGACCGACTTCAGCTTGCGCAGCAACTGCATCCCGTCCATCCCGGGCATGCGGATGTCGCTGACCACGATGCCGGGATAGTCAAGGCTGACGCCTTTCAGCGCCTCTTCGGCCGATGCGAAGGTTTCGGTGTCAAAGCCCGACAGCGCCAGCCATTGGCTGATCGACTGGCGCATGTCCTTTTCGTCATCGACGATGGCGATCTTCATGGCCTTGCTCATCGCGTGCCCCCCATTCATTCGGCTGCCTGTTTCCGCGCGTCCTGCAACAGCGGAAGGGCGATTTCGAACACCGCGCCGCCATTGGCCGCGTTGCGCGCCGTCAGACGCCCACCCAAGTCGTTGACGATCCCGGACGATATCGCAAGGCCCAAGCCTACCCCTTCGCCGGGCACCTTGGTGGTATAGAACGGCTCGAACAGGTTATCCAGATCGGTGATCCCGGGCCCGTTGTCGCGCACGATCAGGCTGACCTGTTCGCCCATCGCCAGCACGATGTCGATGGTCGGATCGCGCGTCGCCTTGGTCGCGTCCAGCGCGTTGCGCAACAGGTTGATGATCACCTGTTCCAGTCGCAGCCGGTCACCCAGGATCATCACCGGATCGGCTGGAATGGTGCGGGTGATCGTCACCTTGCGGGTTTTCAGTTGCGGTTCCATCATCGACAACGCCGATGATATCGCCGCCCTTGTATCAACCGCTTCAAAGGCTTCGCCGCCTTTCCTCGCGTAGCTTTTCAATTGCCGCGTGATCGCTCCCATCCGGTCGATCAGATCGTCGATGCGCTGGAACGAGGCCAGCGCCTCCTCCGGCCGCTTGCGCTGCATCAACAGGCGCGCACCGGCCAGATAGGTTTTCATCGCGGCCAATGGCTGGTTCAGCTCGTGGCTGACGGCGGCCGACATTTCGCCCAGCACGGCCAGTTTGGACGATTGCGCCAGCGTCTGTTCGGCCACCTGCAGCGTCTTTTCGACCTTTTCGCGTTCGGCGATTTCCCGCTGCAACGCGACGTTCAAGGCGCGCAATTCCGCCGACTCGCGCTGGAACAGGCGCAACCGGGACGCCGCCTTGCGGTTCAGCAGAAAGAAGGCAAACGCCAGAAAGATGGCGAATCCCATGATTTCCAGCGCCAGAACCGCATTCACCCGCTCGCGGATGCTGGCATAGGCGGTGAAACCGACCATCGTCCAGCCCCGGAACGGCACCCTGACCTCGCGCCGCAGCACCTGGTCGCCGGTGATGTAGGTGTCGATCGGCAGCGAGGTCCAGTCCCGCGTCGCCTGCAGCGCCCGCGCAATCGGCGAGCGGTCGGCGTCCAGCGCCAGCGCGTCAACCTCGAGCCGGCCGCGCCAGCGCGGCTCGGTCGCCAGCAGGATGCTCCGATCGGTATCGGTGACGATGATTGAGTCCTGCGTGTCGGCCCAGGCGCGCTCCAGCTTGGCCAGGTCCACCTCGACCGTGATCACACCCAGCATCTGCGCGCCTTCGGTGATTGCGCGCGAATACAGGAACCGGTTGCCGCCACTGGGCAGCGGAACTGCGGAAAACACCGTCTGGTTGGACCGCTGCGCATCGATGAAAAAGCTGGCGCCGTTGTGGTTTTCACCCATCCGGTTGCGGTCGGTGGCCGCCACCACGCGCCCGTCGCGGTCCATCAGCAACAAGGATGCAGCGCCGATTTCGTCGACAAAGGACAACAGCCGCAGGGTCGAGCGGGAATAGTCCTGACTGGTCAGCGCCCCGATCAGTTCGGGGTCGCGGGCCAGCAGGCGCGGCACGATCGAGTTGCGCTGCAACTCGCTCATCAGATTGCCGACATACAGCGTCAGGCGCACATCGGCCCGGTTGCGGGTGGTTTCGGTAAAGCGTTCGGTCAGAAGCTGGTTGGTGATCCAGATCACCGTCAGTGCGACGATGCAGAACAGCCCCAGCGCCACCCGCAGCCACCGGCGCGGGCCACGCCTTTCGAGCGGGGTCGGCGGGGCGACGGGCGCTGCGATGATGTCGGGCATGGCCATGGCGCAACAGTAGGCCGATGAAGCCGGGCCCACAACCATGCGTCCCGGCCTAGGCGGCCAGAACGTGGCCGATGGCCCCGCGGAAAAGCGCCTGCCCGTCATTGCCGCCCAATGCGGGGTCGGCAGCTCGTTCGGGGTGTGGCATCAGGCCCAGCACCCGCCGATTGGGCGACAGGATGCCCGCAATGTCGCGCGCCGCGCCGTTGGGGTTGTCCAGATAGGTGAATGCGACCAGACCGTCGCCCTGCAGCCGGTCCAGCGTCGCGGGGTCGGCAAAATAGTTGCCGTCATGATGCGCGACCGGAAAGGTGACGACCTGCCCGGCCCGATACTGGCCGGTAAAGGCGCTGTCGGTGCTGCCGACCTGCAACTGCACCGGCTTGCACACAAAACGCAGACCCGCATTGCGCATCAATGCGCCGGGCAGCAGGCCCAGTTCGGTCAGCACCTGAAACCCGTTGCACACCCCCAGCACCGCGCCGCCCCGTGCCGCATGGGCGCGAATCGCCGCCGCGACGGGTGACTGCGCGGCAATCGCGCCGCAGCGCAGATAGTCGCCAAAGGAAAACCCGCCCGGGATCGCCACCAGATCGGTGCCGGGCGGCAAGGCAGCATCCTTGTGCCACACCATGCTGACAACCGCCCCCGCCGCACGCAAGGCAACCGCCATGTCACGGTCGCAGGTTGAGCCTGGAAACACGATCACGGCTGCTTTCATGCCCCCCGACCCCCTTCAAGCCAGAAAATCGGTGACGACGGCCACGCCGGGCGGGGTCGGGCCGTCAAAGGCGGCCAATTCGGCGCTGACCCCGCTCAGGCCGATTTCGCGCGCGACGATCGGGCTCACATCCAGCCGCCCCGTCTCGATCAGCGACAACAGCGAGGGATAGCGCCATGACGGCATCCCGCGCGTGCCATAAAGCGCAAGTTGACCCATGTAGACGGCCAGCATGTCCACCTGCATCTGCGCATGCCGCCCGGTCGGCATGCCGACCTGCACATGCCGACCCAGCGGGCGCAGGCAGCGGATGCTGGCATTGGTCGTCTCGGGCCGTCCCAACGCCTCCAGGCTGACATGCGCACCGCCGCCGGTCAGATCGCGGATCGCCGCCGGAATGTCGGTGGTGCGGGCATCCAGCGCGGCCTCGGCCCCCAGGCCCAGCGCATGGGCCAGCTTTTCGGCGACCACATCCACCACGATCACCCGCGCCCCCAGCGCCCGCCCGATCAGCAGCGCCGACAGGCCGATGCCGCCGGTGCCATGCACCGCCAGCCATTCGCCCGCCTGCAGCGCGGCGCGCCCGGTCAAGGCCTGCCAGGCGGTCGTGACCCGGCAGCCCAGCCCTGCGGCCAGCGCAGGGGTCAGGCTGGTCGGCAGACGCACCAGATTGCGGTCGCGCGGCACCGCGACATATTCGGCAAAGGCACCGGGCGCGGTAAAGCCGGGGATGATCTGATCGGCACAGGTGGTGGACTGGCCTGCCTGACAGGACGGGCACTGTCCGCAGGCCAGGATGAACGGCGCGATGAGCCGGTCGCCCACCCCGAACCGCGCCTGCGGGCCTGCCGCAATCACCTGGCCGCAATATTCATGCCCCAGCCGCGCGCCCGGTTTCACCCGCGCATGTTCGCCCGTCCAGCCGTGCCAATCCGACCGGCACACACCACAGGCCAGCACCTGCAGCACCACACCATCGGCCGGGCAATCCGGCTCGGCCACCTGCTCCAGCGCCAGCGGCGCGCGATACGCGGTCAGGATCGCGGCGCGCATGGCTCAGACGATCTCGACACGATAACTTTCGATCACCGGGTTGGCCAGCAGCCGGTCGCACATCGCGCGCGCCGCCGCCTCGGCGGCCGTGCGGTCCGCCTCGGCCAGATCCAGTTCGATCAGCTTGCCCTGCCGAACCCCGTTCACGCCCGCAAAACCCAGCCTGCCCAGCGCATGACGCACCGCCTCGCCCTGCGGATCCAGCACCCCGGCCTTCAGCATGATCGTGACCCGCGCCTTCATCGCCTCATCCCCGTTTCGCGCCCGCGCGCCCCGTTTCGCGCCCGCGCGCCTCAGTTTTCGCGCCCGCGCGCCTCGTTTTCGCGCCCGCGCGCCTCGTTTTCGCGCCCGCGCGCCTCGTTTTCGCGCCCGCGCGCCTCGTTTTCGCGCCCGCGCGCCTCGTTTTCGCGCCCGCGCGCCTCGTTTTCGCGCCC
>Ga0105044_10010633_pt1 | contig 12560 bp, 10 predicted proteins | sample MAT01_FD_78092 | JGI IMG/M metagenome (GOLD analysis project Ga0105044, IMG submission 78092) | Freshwater microbial communities from Lake Fryxell liftoff mats and glacier meltwater in Antarctica - MAT-01 | ecosystem: Environmental > Aquatic > Freshwater > Ice > Liftoff microbial mat | place...
CTGCGCGCGGTGTTGCTGGCCGCTTGCGCAGCACTCGGTTTTGCCGGGCCTGCTGCGGCCCAGCAAGGCACCGTCAAGATTCTGGTGGGCTTTCCGGCCGGCGCCACCTCCGACAGCTTGACGCGGGTGACAGCGGAGGCCATGGGCCGCATCCTCGGTCAGACGGTGATCGTCGAGAACAAGGCCGGCGCAGGGGGCCGCATCGCCGCAGAAGCGCTCAAAGCCGCTGCGCCCGACGGCTTGACGCTGCTGATGTCGCCGGTGGCTGCGATCTCGATCTTTCCGCATTCTTTTGCCGGCCAGATGCGTTACGACCCCTTCACCGACTTTGCACCGGTGGCGCACCTGAGCAACTTCCAACTGGGCTGGGGCGTCAACGCCGAGGTGCCGGCACGCACGCTGGCCGAGTACGTCGCGCTGGTCAAGACGGACCCCAAGAAAAACGGCTTCTACGCCTCGGCCGCACCGGGCAGTCTGCCGCATTTCTTCGGTGTGATGTTTGCGCGCAGCGCCGGCATCGAGCTGACCCATGTGCCCTACAAAGGTACTGCGCCTGCGATGCTGGCGTTGGCCTCGGGCGAGATCGCCGCCGCCTCCACGCTGGTGGCCGACATCCGCAGCGTCACCGATGCCGGCAAGGCCCGCTTGCTGGCAGTGGCAGGTGAGAAGCGAGACCCGGCATTCCCGCAAGTGCCGACCTTCAAAGAGCTGGGCTACGACTTGGTGGCCGAACCTTGGTACGGCCTGTTTGCACCCGCCGGCACACCGCCTGCGGTGCTCGAGCGCTTGAGCAAAGCCGCGATGCAGGCCATCCAGGACCCTGGCGTCAACAAACGCCTGCAGGACATGGGCTTGTTGCCCACCGGGCTGGATGCCAAGACATTGGGCACCCTCATGCAGCAGGACTTTGACCGCTGGGGGCCGGTGATCAAGGCTTCGGGGTTCAAGCCGGGGCAGTAGCCTGCTTTGACCAAAGCAGGCGCGCCACTGCCGCGCTCAGGCTGAGGTATCGGCTCAACGTGCTGCCATCTTGGCTGGCAGCGTCATTTGGGGGCACAAGGCACGCTTGTTCGGGGCTTGAGCCGCAGTGCGCGCTGCCGATACTCCTTGAAGCAGCACAAATGCAGGGGCCAGGCGCGCAGAAAGCAACCAGGCGTGGACGTGTTGACCACTTTTTGGCAAAGTTCCAGACCATGTCATTCATCAAGAATCTTCGTATCGGCGCTCGGCTCGGCATTGGCTTTGCCATCGTCATCCTGGCCAGCTTGGCCGTGGCTCTGATCGGCCGTGCTTCACTGGCCGAAGTCGGCGACGACCTGCGCCTGCTGACCGACGACCGCTTTGTCAAGGTCGACCAGGTGCGTGACATCCGTGACAACGTCAACGTCGTCGAGCGGGCCATCCGCAACCTGACGATGACCGAAGACGGCACGGCCAAGGAGGCCGAGCTCAAGCGCATTCAGGAAGCCCAGGCGGCCAATACCAAGTTGTCCGAGTCGCTGCAGGCGTCGATCACGACAGACAAGGGCAGGGCTTACCTCGCAGCCATGCTGGCGGCACGTGTTCAGTACAACACGGTGCTGGGCAAAGCCATCGATCTGGGCCGAGCCAACGACATGGCCGGCGCCCGCGACTACATCCTGAAGGATCTGCGCGCGCCGCAGTCCGATTATTTCAAGGCACTGGATGGCCTGGCGGCCTATCAGGAAGAGCAGATGGCTCAGGCCAAGGCAGAGTCGGCCAAAGACGTGGCGACCGCCAGCCTGCTGATGCTGTGGTTGGCCATAGGCGCAGCGCTGGCCGGCGGCCTGATCGCGTGGCTGGTTGCCCGCAGTGTCATCCGCCCGCTGGCCAGCGCCGTACAGGCCACCGACCGCATTGCCCAGGGGGACCTCAGCGCGGCCATCGACGACGGTGGGCGCGATGAGGTGGGCCAGTTGCTGGCCTCACTGTCGCGCATGCAGGCCAGCCTGTCGCAGGTGGTGGGCACCGTGCGTGGCAACGCCGACAGTGTGGCCACGGCCAGTGCGCAGATCGCCCAGGGCAACCAGGATCTGTCCAGTCGCACCGAGCAACAGGCCAGCAGCTTGCAGCAAACCGCTGCCTCGATGGAAGAGCTGGGTTCGACCGTACGCCAGAACGCTGACAACGCGCGCCAGGCCAATCAGTTGGCTCAAGGCGCCAGCGCAGTCGCCATCAAGGGCGGTGAGGTGGTGGCGCAGGTGGTCGACACGATGAAGGGCATCAACGACAGCTCGAAGAAGATCGCCGACATCATCAGCGTGATTGATGGCATCGCCTTTCAGACCAACATCCTGGCGCTGAACGCTGCCGTCGAGGCGGCGCGCGCTGGCGAGCAGGGCCGCGGTTTTGCCGTGGTCGCAGGCGAGGTGCGCAGCCTGGCGCAACGCAGTGCCGATGCCGCCAAGGAGATCAAGAGCCTGATCACCGCCAGTGTGGAGCGGGTGGAATCAGGCTCGGCATTGGTCGACCAGGCCGGCGCCACGATGAGCGAGGTGGTCAGCTCCATCCGCCGCGTGACCGACATCGTCGGTGAGATTTCAAGCGCCAGCACCGAACAAAGTCTGGGTGTCAGCCAGGTCGGCGAAGCAGTGAGCCAGATGGATCAGGTGACGCAGCAGAACGCGGCACTGGTCGAAGAGAGTGCGGCGGCTGCGGACAGCCTGAAGCAGCAGGCGCAGGCCTTGGTGCAGGTGGTCTCGGTGTTCAAGCTCGGCTCTGATGTCTCATCGGTGCGACCCGGCGCTGGTTCAAAGGTGGCCATGTCTGGTGCCAAGGCAGCGACCTCATCGTCGCGTCAGGCTGCCCATCAGGTCCTGGCAAAAGCGGCTTCGGGACTGGGCTCACCCCAGCGCCAGGCTGCCAGGCCCGCCACAGTCGGGAAAGCCGCGAAGTCACAGAGTGCTGAAAAGTCCGAGGAAGACTGGGCCGCGTTCTGATCCACCTGCAAGGCTGCATTGCACCCAATCGCGTGCCGAACGAAGCCAGGATGAAGTTGTTGTTCAGGCAGTGCCGGCGCTGATGACGCCGCCGGCCGCCCGCACGATGGCCAGCGAGATGCCAAACATTTTCAGCACATAAGAGCCCACGCCCATCGCGCCGCTGATCAGCAGCACCATGTTGCGTGCGATGCGCCTGGCCAGCGCGCGGCGCGTGTCTTCGCCGGCACCTTCGGTCAGGCCCAGAAAGATCGGTGCCGTGGCCGCCGGGTCGCGGATCGGCAGCAGCGTGGTCAGCACGAGGAAAAAAGCTCTTGCCGGCGTAGAGGATCAGCGTGAGGGGTTCGAGAGGTACCGGCTCAGAAAGCCGCAATCCCCGTGATTGCCCGCCCCAGGATCAGCGCATGCACGTCATGCGTGCCTTCGTAGGTGTTGACCACCTCCAGGTTGACCAGATGGCGCGCCACACCGTATTCGTCGCTGATGCCGTTGCCACCCAGCATGTCGCGCGCGGTGCGGGCGATGTCCAGGCTCTTGCCGCATGAGTTGCGCTTCATGATCGAGGTGATCTCGACTGCGGCGGTGCCTTCGTCTTTCATGCGGCCCAGGCGCAGGCAGCCTTGCAGGCCCAAAGTGATCTCGGTCTGCATGTCGGCCAGCTTTTTCTGGATCAGCTGGTTGGCGGCCAGCGGTTTGCCGAACTGCTTGCGGTCCATCACGTACTGGCGCGCGCGATGCCAGCAGTCTTCTGCTGCGCCCAAAGCCCCCCAGGCGATGCCGTAGCGCGCGCTGTTGAGGCAGGTGAAGGGGCCTTTCAAGCCGCGCACATCGGGGAAGGCGTCTTCTTCAGGGCAGAACACCTGCTCCATCACGATCTCGCCGGTGATGCTGGCGCGCAGGCCCACTTTGCCGTGTACGGCGGGAGCACTCAGGCCTTTGGCGCCCTTGTTCAGGATGAAGCCGCGGATCGCACCTTCGTCGTCCTTGGCCCAGACCACGAAGACATCGGCGATCGGGCTGTTGCTGATCCACATCTTGCTGCCCGTCAGGCTGTAGCCACCCGCCACCTTGCGCGCCCGGGTGACCATGCTGCCGGGGTCTGATCCGTGGTCGGGCTCGGTCAGGCCAAAGCAGCCGATCCACTCTCCGGTGGCGAGCTTGGGCAGGTACTTCTGGCGCTGCGCTTCGGTGCCGAACTCGAAGATCGGCAGCATCACGAGCGAGCTTTGCACGCTCATCATCGAGCGGTAGCCCGAGTCGACACGCTCGACCTCGCGCGCCACCAGGCCGTAGCAGACGTAGTTCATGCCTGCGCCGCCGTAGGTCTCGGGGATGGTGGGGCCCAGCAGGCCAAGTTCACCCATCTCTCTGAAGATCTTGGGGTCGGTCTGCTCGTTTCTGAAAGCCTGCAGCACGCGCGGCGCCAGTTGCTCCTGGCAGTAGCTGTGCGCGGCTTCACGCACCTGGCGTTCGTCGTCGCTGAGTTGCTGCTCCAGCAGCAGGGGGTCGTCCCAGTGGAAAGATGCGCGTGTCGCCATGGTGTTCACTCCTGAATCAAGTCAATGTTTTAGCAGGTCTTTGCCGATGATGAGTTGCTGCACCTCGGTGGCCCCCTCATAAATGCGCAAAGCACGGATTTCGCGGTACAGCCGCTCCACCGGCATGCCGCTGACGACGCCCAGGCCACCGAACATCTGCAGCGCGGCGTCGATGATCTGCTGCGCGCCTTCGGTAGCGCTGAGCTTGGCCATCGCGGCCTGGCGCGTCACGGTTTGGCCCTGGTCGCGCTGCCAGGCGGCGCGGTAGGTCAGCAGCGCGGCGCTGTCCAGCGTGGTGGCCATTTGCGCCAGCTTGGCTTGCGTGAGCTGAAAGTCGCCCAGCGTGTGGCCGAACATCTGGCGACTGCGGGCGCGTTGCAGCGCTTCTTCCATGGCTCTTCTGGCAAAACCTAAAGCGGCAGCCGCCACGCTGGTGCGAAACACATCCAGCGTGCGCATGGCAATCTTGAAGCCTTCGCCGGCTGCGCCGATGCGGTTGTGCAGCGGCACTTTGCACTGGTTGAAACGCAGCCGGGCCAACGGGTGCGGGGCAATCAGCGCGATGCGCTCGGCGATCTCAAGTCCTGGCGTGCCGGCTTCGACCACGTAGGCCGAGATGCCCTTGGCGCCACGTTTGGGTGTGCCGTCATCGCCCGGCTCGGTGTCGCGCACGAAGACCACATACAGGTCGGCGATGCCGCCATTGCTGATCCAGGTTTTTTCGCCGTCCAGCACCGCGTGGCCGTCCTCGATGCGTGCTGCGCATTGCATCGCCGCCACGTCCGACCCGGCCTCGGGCTCCGACAACGCAAAGGCGGTGATCTTCTTGCCTGCGGCCACATCGGGCAGCCAACGCCGCTGTTGCTCGGGCGTGCCGGCCAACGACAGCGCGCCAGAGCCCAGGCCCTGCATCGCAAACGCAAAGTCTGCCAGCCCGTTGTGGCGGGCCAGGGTTTCGCGTGCCAGGCACAGCAAGCGCGTGTCGATGGTGTCTGCCGCGCCGCCGTGTGCCTTGCCTGCTACGGCAGGGCGCAGCCAGCCTGCGTCGCCCAGTTGCCGCACCAACTGCTTGCACAGCGCATCGACGTCTGCGTGGTGCACGTCGCGCACATGCGTTTGCGCCCAGGCATCCAGCGCGACCGCAAATTCGCGGTGCCGGTCTTCGAAAAAGGGCCACTGCAGGTGTTCGAGCGCAGGGGCGACTGTGGGGGTTGACTCAACCGTCGTGGCCATCGGTTGCTTCATCAATCGCCTTTGAACACAGGTTTTTGCTTGGCGGCAAAGGCCTCATACGCGCGGCCAAAATCCTGCCCCAGCATGCACAGCGCCTGCGCCTGGGCTTCGGACTCAATGGCCTGGTCGACGCCCATGTTCCATTCCTGGTGCAGCATGGTTTTGGTGATGCCGTTGGCAAAGGTCGGGCCGCTGGCCAGTTGCAGCGCCAGCGCCAGCGCTTCTTCGCCCAGTGTTTCAGGTGCCACCAGCCGGTTGTAGAACCCCCAGCGCTCTGCTTCTTCGCCGCCCAGCGCCCGCCCAGTGAAAAGCCACTCGCTGGCCCGGCCTTGGCCGACGATGCGCGGCAACATCGCGCAAGCACCCATGTCGCAGCCTGCCAGGCCGACGCGGTTGAACAAAAAAGCGGTCTTGCTGCGCGCTGTGCCCAGCCGCATGTCACTGGCCATTGCCAGGATCGCACCGGCGCCGGCACACACGCCGTCCACTGCCGCGATGACGGGCTGCGGGCAGTGGCGCATGGCTTTGACCAGGTCGCCGGTCATGCGGGTGAACATCAAGAGCTCAGGCGCTTTGAGCTGCAGCAGCGGGCCGATGATTTCGTGCACATCGCCGCCTGAGCAGAAGTTGCCGCCTTCGCCTTGCAGCACGACGCAGTGCACATCGGTGGCCAGGCGCAGCTCTCTGAAGAGGTCGCGCAGCTCGGCGTAGGACTCGAAGGTCAGCGGGTTCTTGCGCTCGGGGCGGTTGAGGGTGATCTGGCCGACGCCTTGCTCAACCTGCCAGCCAAAGTGCTGCGCTTCGTAGGCGGCCAGGTGGCGGCGGTTGCCGGCGATCAGCGATGGGTTCACGCGTTCATTCATGGGTGGAATGTGCCATGGAGTGGGGCCGGGCGGCCATCGGTTGTAACGCTGTGGTTTGGGTGTCGGGTGGCTTTGGGCTGAGTGCGGGCGAATGTCGGCGTGCCAATGTCTGCTTGAGAATGTCTGCTTCCGAGTGCGCGCGCGAGTGTCTGCGCGGGATCAGGGCGGCGGGGCGCCGTATTGCGCTCATGTCCCCCGCCTCCGTCCTGCGGACTACGGCTCCTCCTTTACTTCGCTCCATACGACGCCCCGCCACCCTGATCGGGCTGCGTTGGTGGCGCGCTACCAGGGGCCTGCTGCGGGCTCAATTCTCTTTGGAAGCACTTGCATCGTTCAGGTTCCAACCTCATTGGACAAGGTTCTGGACAGGAACCTACCGGATCCGGTGTATTGCTCATCAAATGGGTTGGGACTACCCGACCGGCGCAGGGCTTCTAGGACTTCCTGGGGGCCCTTTTGCTTTCTGGGGCCAAGCTGATCAAGGGAACACCTTCAGCCCATTGCCTCGGACGACTCCGTAGGCCCCGCTGCAAAGCTTGCCTGCCAGCACATCCCACGCGCGGTTGTGCTGACCGGGCCGCGGCACATGCAGGCCAGCAGGGCGCGCCACCAAGTCTGCCAGCTGAAGGCCTTCGGAATTGGCGCGCTTGTCGGCAATCACGATGTCAAGGGGGCCAGCTCCACCCCCTTGTCTTCCTTCAGGCCGCGTGTTTCGCACACCACCGTGGTTCGGCGGGCCCCCTGGCCTTGTATCTGCAGGAAGTCGTGCACGCGCTCCAGGCCGTACTTCAGCGCCAGGTGGTAAGGGTGCTCCGGGCTCGCGTATTTGGCTTTGTGCTGCAGCTTGCCAATCACCACCGCCACCAGCGTCATCGGTGCCGCCTGAATGATCTCCGTCAGGCCGGCCAACAAGGCATCCCGCGCATCCTGCCCAGGCGAGCGAACGGCCCAGTCTTCTTGCGGATGTCGTGCTCGTGCAGGATCACCAGGTCGTGGCCGAAAAGCTGGCACTTCTACCGCCGCACGACGGGCGTGATCTGGTCGACATAGGCAGCGGTGGGCAGGATGCAGAATGCCAGCACGAAGATGGGATAGTCAGTGTTCACCGACTCCAGGCTGTGGTCGCCGCTTTCGTCCACGAAGACGATGGAGTCGCTGTGCGGCGATGGAGGGGCAATGGCTTCTGGCATGGAGGCAAGTTGCCGTTTCAGGCAGCGGTAGCCTCTTGTGCGGGGGCAGGCGCTTCGCGTTGATCGCCGGGTTGCAGGGCATGGTGAAGCAATGCCTCAAGCAAGCGGCAGCGATTTTCGGCGTTGACCATCAGGCTCGACTCCAACTCGTCGCAAATCGCCATTGTTGAATCGACCTTGGTGAAGATTCGGCTTTGCTCGACCATGGGTGGAACTGGCTCCATGAAGCTGCAAAGCGACAACCGACAGACGTCTCAAGCCTCCCTTGCCGCCCGCTCTCGTTCAAACAACGTTTCCATCTGCGGCTTGCCTGCCCGGTAGGGCGCTGGCCAGACCACGCCTTTGTAGCCGATCTTGGCGGCTTCGGTCAGTGTCCAGGCTGGGTTGGCCAGGTGAGGGCGGGCGACTGCGCACAGGTCGGCGCGGCCGGCGCTGATGATGCTGTTGACATGGTCTGCCTCGCTGATGGCGCCCACTGCGATGGTGGCAATGCCGGCTTCGTTGCGGATGCGGTCGGCGAACGGGGTTTGGAACATGCGGCCGTAGACCGGTTGTTCTTCTTTGCTGACCTGGCCGGATGAGCAGTCGATCATGTCGGCGCCTGCGGCCTTGAAGGCGCGGGCGATGTTGACAGCGTCGTCGGGGGTGATGCCGCCCTCGACCCAGTCGTGGGCCGAGATGCGCACCGACATCGGCAGCGCTTCGGGCCAGGCTTTGCGCACGGCAGCAAACACTTCCAGCGGGTAACGCAGGCGATTGGCGAGCAGTCCGCCGTAGTCGTCTGTGCGCTGATTGGTCAGCGGCGAGATGAAGCTGGACAGCAGATAGCCGTGTGCGCAGTGCAGCTCCAGCCAGTCAAAGCCGGCTTGTGCTGCTCGGTGCGTAGCGGCCACAAAGTCCTGCAGTACACGGTCCATGTCATCACGGTTCATCTCGCGTGACCAGTCGCTGACGCCCTTCAGGTATTGCTGTGGTGACGCAGAGATCAAAGGCCAGGCTTGCTCGCCTTCTGGTACAGCGGGCTGTGGCGCTTGCAGCGGCTGATCGATGCCGGCCCAGGCGCGACGGGTCGATCCTTTGGCGCCGGCGTGGCCGATCTGGATGGCGATCTTGGCGTCGCTGTGGCTGTGGACCCAATCGACGATGCGCTTGAAGGCTTCGCGTTGCGTGTCGTTGTACAGACCCGGGCAGCCGGGGGTGATGCGGCCGTCAGCGCTGGTGCAGGTCATCTCCACAAACACCAGCCCCGCGCCGCCCATTGCGCGTGCGCCCAGGTGCACCAGGTGAAAGTCGCCCGGTACGCCGTCGTGGGCCGAGTACTGCGCCATGGGCGAGACGACGACGCGGTTCTTCAGCACCACGCTGCGTTGTTTGTAGGGGGTGAACATGGGCGGGGGGGGTGACTTTTCTTTGGCACCCTCGCCAGCACCCACACCAATTTTTGCATCGGGCTGCGCCTGAGTCTGGCTCAGCACCTGCGCCCGCGCTCGCTGCGCAAACCAGCGCTCGAAGCCTTCCAGCCAACCCTTGTCGCGCAGCCGCAGGTTCTCGTGGCTGATGCGCTGGCTGCGGGTCAGCATGCTGTACATGAACTGTTCGGGCTCGAGCTGGTCGCAATAGCGCTCGCCGCAGACCTCGAACCACTCCATCGCGTTCCAGGCCGCGTTCTGCAGCCGCAGCACGTCGATGTGGCGGATCGCTTGGTAGGCCTGCAGCACCTGCGGGATTTGATCGATGCCAGCGGGGCTCTCATCGCCTTGACCGCCTTCACTCTTCACCGCGCCCGCCAGCTTGAACTGATTCGTCAACTCGATCGCATCTTCCAGCGCCAGCTTGGTGCCCGAGCCGATCGCAAAGTGCGCCGTGTGCACCGCATCGCCCATCAGCACCACGTGCTGGCGGCCGTTGAAGTGCGACCACTGCTCGCACTTGATGCGCTGAAAATTCAGCCACGCACTGCCACGCAGATGGCGCGCATTGCTCATCAAGTGCTCGCCTTGCAGGTTGTTGGCAAACACCTGCTCGCAAAAGGCAATCGATTCATCCAGGCTCATGCGGTCCAGCCTATGCGCCAGCCACACCGCTTCAGGGCACTCGACGATGAAGGTGCTGGTCTGGTCGTCGAACTTGTAGATGTGCGCCGCAAACCAGCCGTGTTCGGTCTTCTCGAAGATGAAGGTGAAGGGCTCGTAGAGCTTCTTGGTGCCCAGCCAGATGAAGCGGTTGGGCCGCGTCACGATGTCGGGTTCAAAGACATCGGCATAGCGGCTGCGGATGCGTGAGTTGATGCCGTCGCTGGCAACGATCAGGTCGGCGTCGGGGTAGTCGGCGTCGCTGTCGGCCTCGGTCTCGAACACCAATCTGACCTGCAGCGCTTCGCAGCGCGATTGCAGGATGTTGAGCAGCTTCTTGCGCCCGATGCCTACGAAACCGTGGCCACCGCTCTTGATGGTTCGGCCCTTGAACTGCAGCTCGATGTCGTCCCAATGCGCAAAGCTGCTCTCGATCTGGTCGGCCGTCTCCGGATCCCAGATGCGCATGTTCTCCATCGTCGCATCAGAGAACACCACGCCCCAGCCGAAGGTGTCATAAGCGCGGTTGCGCTCGACCACGGTCAACTGGTGGTTGGGGTTGAGCTTTTTCATCAACAACGCAAAGTACAGGCCCGCCGGGCCGCCGCCGATGCAAACGATGTTCATGCCGCGCGCGCTGGTTGTAGTCATATGGTCATCAAGCGGTCATCAAGCGTCGCTCAAGCGTTGACGTCCACCACCACCCGGCCGCGAATGCGCCCGGCCAGGATGTCATGACCCGCCTGGATGGCCTGGCCCAGCGGGATGACCTGCGTCAACGCAGCCAGTTTCTTCAGGTCCAGATCAGAGGCCAGCCGGCCCCAGGCCGCGCTGCGCTTGGCAAAAGGCGCCATCACGCTGTCGATGCCGTACAGCGTGATACCGCGCAAAATGAACGGCGCCACCGAGCCCGGAAAGTCCATGCCCTGCGCCAGCCCGCAAGCCGTCACCGCGCCGCCGGTTTTGGTGCCGGCACAAGCATTGGCCAGCGTGTGGCTGCCCACCGCATCCACCACACCGGCCCAGCGCTCTTTGGCCAACGGCTTGCCTGGCGCGCTGAGCGTGTCGCGGTGGATGATCTCAGTGGCACCCAGGCCTTTCAGAAACTCGGCTTCATCGGGCCGGCCTGTGGAAGCGACGACCTTGAAGCCGAGGTGGCTGAGCACCGCAATCGCAACGCTGCCCACGCCGCCGTTGGCGCCAGTCACCAGCACCTCGCCGCTGTCGGGCGTCAAACCGTGGTGCTCCAGCGCCAGCACACACAGCATCGCGGTGTAGCCTGCGGTGCCGATGGCCATCGCATCCTTCGTGCTCAAGCCCTCGGGCAAAGGCACCAACCAATCGGCCTTGACACGCGCCTTCTGCGCCAACCCACCGCTGTGGCTCTCACCCACGCCCCAGCCGTTGAGCAGCACCGCATCGCCCGACTTGTAACGCGCATCGGTGCTGTCCAGCACGGTGCCGGCGAAGTCGATCCCCGCGTGCAGCGGAAACTTGCGCACCACCGGGCTCTTGCCCGTGATCGCCAGGCCGTCCTTGTAGTTGATGGTCGAGTACTGCACCTGCACCGTGACTTCGCCTTCGGGCAGGCTGCTGTCGTCAACCGATTGCACGGCAGCGCGGTAACCGGCATCGTCTTTGTGGATCACGAGGGCGTTGAACATGGGTGGGGCCTGGGGTGCGAAGTGATATGAGCTGCCATCTTAGACGCACCGCCGCGCGCGCGTGTCAGTCAAACAATGCAGCGCTGAATCGACCGAACTCGACCGGCACAGCGGCCCCGAGTGAGAGTTCGGTTGCTGTCGATGCACTCGGCTTCTGTCCTGTGGCAACTGAACTGGTGAGACAAGTGATGCTCAGCCAGCGATGCCAGTCTGCACGGTGGGCTCAAGGCCACAGCGCACGTGCCAACGACAGAAAGTCGGGCAGCTGTTGCCAGCCCGGCAGCGCCAATTGCGCCGGCAGGTGGCTGTAGCGGTGCAGCAGCAACAGCCGTATCAGGCGCAGACGCAAGGCATCGTCCAGCACGGCGCCGCAGGCCGACAGATAAGCCAGGCAGCGATCAGCATTGCCGGCAGCAAGAAAGCACAGCGGCCCCAGCCAGTCGTATTCACGAGGGCCCACCAGGCCATCGCCAAAGTCGAACATGCCACTCAGGCGCTCGTTTTGCACCAGCAGGTTCATCGGCGTGTATTCGCCGGTCAGCATGACCCAGGGGCCGGCCGAGAGTTCAGCGACGGATTCGGCTGGCAAGAACGCTTCGACCTGCTGCAACAAATGCGGTGGCAAGCCAGTGCGCTGTTGACGGGCCAAGCAGCGCTGTCGTTGCTGTGCCAGAAAGTCGGGCCACGCAGGTGCCAGGCTGACGAGTTCCGGCAGACCCGGGCCCGTGAGCGCCTGCACTTGCACTGTCAGCTCACCCAGCGAGCGCAGCAGTGTCAGCCGCGATGGCTCAGGCCAGCCAGGCCACAGGGGCGTCAGCACCTCACCGGGCAGACGTGACATCAGCGTGTAAGGCCAGTCCCGGTGTTCCCCACTGCCCAGCAGCAGGGGTGTGGGCAAGCCCAGGCGGCCTTGCAGGTGGCGCAGCGCGGCGCGCTCGAACAGACAGTGATCGCGCAGAAACGGCGGATACAGCTTGAGCACCCGGTCGGCGTCCAGCAGTGCGACCAGGACGGTGCCTTCGCTGACTTGCTCGACGCCA
>Ga0105044_10010634_pt1 | contig 12559 bp, 10 predicted proteins | sample MAT01_FD_78092 | JGI IMG/M metagenome (GOLD analysis project Ga0105044, IMG submission 78092) | Freshwater microbial communities from Lake Fryxell liftoff mats and glacier meltwater in Antarctica - MAT-01 | ecosystem: Environmental > Aquatic > Freshwater > Ice > Liftoff microbial mat | place...
GTTTCGACAAAACCCAGTTTCGTCAGCACCCGCAGGCTGGCAGGATTCAATGGATCCACATCGGCCGTCAGGGCGGGTACGGGCGATGTGGTCCATAGCCACGGGATGATGGCCGCCATCGCCTCGGTCGCGATGCCCTGACCCCGGTGGTCAGGCTGCAGGATGAACCCCACCTCCGGCAGGTGATAGCCGCCAGCTTTGCCCATCAGCACGCCGCCGCATTCGATCACCCGTTCATGGCCGCTTTCTGCAAGTTCCAGCATCGGGGCCATTCAGGCGGCCGTGGTTGCCAGATCGGCATGCGGCAAGGTGGACCAATGCGCCATCGCCCGCGCATCGGCCATGATCGCATGAAACGCGCCCAGGTCATCTGCCTGCGGCGCAGGCAAGGTAAATCGCGCCGTCTGAATGGGCGCGGGGCGCAACTAGCGTTCGGACAGCGGCACGTAATCGCGGATATCGGCACCCAGATACAATTGCCGGGGCCGCCCGATTTTCAGTTGCGGGTCAGCAAGCTGTTCTTTCCACTGCGAAATCCAGCCGACCGTCCGCGCCAGCGCAAAGATCGGGGTAAACATCGCGGTGGGAAAACCCATCGCCTCAAGCACGATGCCGGAATAGAAATCGACATTGGGATACAGCTTCTTGGCGATGAAATAATCGTCCTCCAGCGCAATCCGCTCCAGTTCCTTGGCCACGTGCAACAGCGGGTTGTCGTGGTTGCCCAGCAGGTTCAGCACCTCATCGGCACTTTCCTTCAGCACCTTGGCGCGCGGGTCGAAATTCTTGTAGACCCGATGCCCAAAGCCCATCAGGCGGAAACCGGAATTCTTGTCCTTGGCGCGGGCGACGAATTCGGGGATGCGGTCCACGGTGCCGATTTCGCGCAGCATTTCCAGACAGGCCTGATTGGCCCCGCCATGCGCGGGCCCCCACAGACAGGCGATGCCGGCCGCAACACAGGCAAACGGATTGGCCCCCGACGACGAGGCGAGCCGCACCGTGCTGGTCGAGGCGTTCTGTTCGTGGTCGGCATGCAGGGTAAAGATGCGGTCCATGGCGCGGGTCAGGACCGGGTTGACCACGTATTCCTCGGCCGGGACGGCAAAGCACATGTGCAGGAAATTGGCCGCATAGGACAGATTGTTGCGCGGATAGATGAAGGGTTGCCCGATGGAGTATTTGTAGGCCATCGCCGCGATGGTGGGCATCTTGGCGATCAGGCGGTGACTGGCAATCTCGCGCTGGCGGGGGTCGTTCACATCGGTGCTGTCATGGTAAAACGCGCTCATCGCGCCGACGACGCCGACCATGGTGGCCATCGGATGGCTGTCGCGCCGGAAGCCGCGGAAAAAGTAGTGCATCTGTTCGTGGATCATCGTGTGGCGCGAAATGATCGTCTCGAACGCGTGCAACTGCGCCTGGCTGGGCAGATCGCCGTACAACAGCAGGTAGCAGGTTTCCAGATAGCTGGACTGGCTGGCCAACTGGTCGATGGGATAGCCGCGATGGGTCAGGATGCCTTCGTCGCCATCGATGAAGGTGATGGTCGAATCGCAGGCGGCGGTACTGGTGAAGCCGGGATCATAGGTGAACACGCCAGCCTGGGCATACAGTTTGCGGATGTCGATCACATCGGGGCCGGATGTCGGCGAAAGGATCGGCAAGTCATAGCTTTTGCCGTCGATGGTCAGCGTCGCGGTCTTGTCGGCCATGGGCCGTCCCCCTTTTCTGGTGGCGCAAGGGACGGCCATGGCCATACCTTGCAGACTCTACGTCATCCGCACCGGCGTACTGCCGGAAAGTAACCAAACCGTTTCAACCGGCCTGATCGGCCAACCGCGCCACGGCCTCGTCCCGGCCCAGCACCAGCAACATGTCGAACACCGATGGCGTCACCGTCCGCCCGGCCAGCGCGGCCCGCAGCGGACCGGCCAGCTTGCCCAGCTTGCTGCCATGCGCCTCGGCCACGCCCGCCACGATCTGCTCCAGGCTGTCGCGGTCCCAGCTAGCATTTTGCAACTGCGGCGTCAAATGGGCCAGTATACCACGGGATACCGTGTCCAGCGTCGCGGCGGCCTGATCCGACAGGGCAATCGGGCGCGATGTCAGGATGAATTGTGCCTTTTCAATCAGTTCCGGGAACGTCTTGGCATGGGTTTTCAACCCGGGCAGCGCCCGCAGCAGCCCGTCCTGCTGATCGTCACGCAAGGGTGTCATGGCGTTGGCGGCCAGATATGCCTGCAATTCGTGCAGCAGTGCAGCATCGGGCGTGATCGCCATATGCTGGCCGCACAGGTTCTCCAGTTTCTTGGTATCGAACCGCGCCGGGGCCTTGCCGATCCCGGCCAGATCGAACACGGCGCGCGCCTGGGCATCGGTGAAAAACTCCATGTCGCCATGCGCCCAGCCCAGCCGGGTCAGATAGTTGCGCATCCCGGCGGCAGGATAGCCCAGGGCGCGATAATCGGCGGCCCCGGTGGCGCCGTGGCGTTTGGACAGCTTCTTGCCATCGGGGCCATAGATCAGCGGGATATGCGCCATCACCGGCACATCCCACCCCATCGCGTCATAGATCATCCGTTGCCGGAACGCGTTGGTCAGATGATCGTCGCCCCGGATGATATGGGTCACGCCCATGTCATGGTCGTCCACCACCACTGCCAGCATATAGACCGGCGTGCCGTCAGATCGCAGCAACACCATGTCGTCCATCTGATCATTACCAATGGTCACAGGGCCTTGCACGGCGTCGTTGATGGTGATCGCGCCGTCGCGCGGGGCCTTGATCCTGATCACGAAGGGCGCATCGGGATGCTGGTCGGGCGGCACGTCGCGCCAGGGGCTGCGAAACAGGGTCGAGCGTTTGTCGGCCTCGGCCGCCGTGCGGAACGCCTCGATTTCGGCCTGACTGGCAAAGCATCTATAGGCCCGCCCGGCGTCCAGCATTGCACGCGCGACCTGCGCATGGCGGGGCGCGCGGTCGAATTGGCTGATCGGGTCGCCATCCCAGTCCAGCCCCAGCCAGGTCAACCCGTCCACAATCGCGGCACGGTTTTCCGGGGTGGATCGCGCGCGGTCGGTATCTTCGATCCGCAGCAGGAACGTGCCGCCATGGTGGCGCGCGAACAGCCAGTTGAACAGCGCCGTGCGCGCGCCGCCGATGTGCAACTGGCCGGTGGGCGAAGGGGCGAACCGGGTGACGACAGGGCGAAGGGCAGGATGAACGGCAGGATGAGCGACAGGGCGAACGGTGGGGCGAACGGCAGGGCGAACGGCGGGTTGGTCAGTCACGGCATTAACCTTTCATTCACCACGCGGCGGTTAGTTTCGCGGGGCGTGCGCGGCGCGGATAGCGGCAAACGGGGGGGCAGGACAAGTGCAGGCGCGGCTGGCGCTGCAAACGGCGATGCTGGCGCAGCGCGGATCGCTGGTGCTGTGGCTGCCGGTGATGCTGGCCTGCGGGGTCGGGCTGTACTTTGCGTTGCCGGTCGAACCGCCGCCATGGCAATTGCTGCTGGCGGCGCTGGCGGGGGTGCTGCTGCTGGCGCTGGCGCGCCGCCTGACCGAGGTGGCGGCCCCTTTGGCCATCGGGCTGGCGCTGGTGGCGTTCGGGCTGGCGCTGGCGGGGGCGCGGGCGCATTGGGTCGCGGCCCCGGTGCTGGAGTTTCGCTACTACGGCCCGATCCAGGGCCGCATCGTCGGCATCGACCGCGCCGCCAGCGACGTGCCGCGCATCACGCTGGATCAGGTCGTGCTGGCGGATGTCGCGGCCAGCCGGACCCCGGCGCTGGTGCGGCTGTCGCTGCAGGGCGATCAGCCCTGGTTGCAGCCGATACCCGGCACGGTGGTGATCCTGACCGGGCATCTGACCCCGCCCAACGGCCCGTCAGAACCCGGTGCCTTTGACTTTCGCCGCCTGGCCTGGTTCGAGCGGTTGGGCGCCGTCGGCTACTCTACCAATCCGGTGCTGACCCTGATGCCCGCGCCGCATGGGCCGGCCTTGTGGCTGTCGCGGTTGCGCACCACGCTATCGGGCCAGATCCAGGCCCGCATCGCAGGCGATCCGGGCGGCTATGCGGCGGCAGTGATGACCGGCGACCGTTCTGGCGTGTCGAGTCCGGCCACCCAGGCGATGCGTGACAGCAACCTTTATCACCTCGTCTCGATCTCGGGGATGCATATGGGGATGCTGGTCGCGGTGATCTTTGCCCTGGTGCGCGGCGGTGTCGCGCTGATGCCCTGGGCCGCCCTGCGCGTTTCGTCGAAAAAGGCGGCAGCGCTGGTCGCGCTGCCGGTTGCGGCGTTTTATCTGGCGCTGGCGGGCCGCGACGTGGCGACCGAGCGGGCCTTTGTGATGGTTGCGGTGATGCTGGTCGCGATTCTGCTGGACCGCCAGGCACTGACTCTGCGCTCGGTCGCGATTGCCGCGATGATCGTGCTGATCCTGCGGCCCGAATCGCTGATCAATGCCGGGTTCCAGATGTCCTTTGCCGCTGTGGTCGCGCTGGTGGCGACGTTTCAGATAGTGGCGAAACTGCCCCGGTTCAGCCATTGGGCCGCGAAAATGGCGCTGCAGGCCGGGTTGGTCGTGGTGTCATCGCTGGTTGCAGGCATGGCAACGGCCCCGTTCGCGGCGGCCCAATTCAACCGGATCGCGCATTACGGGCTGATGGCCAATTTGCTGGCCGTCCCGGCGATGGGATTTCTGGTGATGCCGGGTGCGGTGGCGCTGGCGATCCTGGCACCGCTCGGGCTGGACGGGCCGGTGGTCTGGGTGGTCGCTCTGGGGGCGCGCTGGATCCTGTGGGTGGCAGGCTGGGTGGCCGGGATGCAGGGCGCGGTATCGGCAGTGATCAGCCCGCCCGCCGCCGTGTTGCCGCTGATCACGCTGGGCGGGTTGATCGTCGTCCTGTGGCAGGGCCGCGCCCGCTGGGTTGGGCTGGCCTTGCCGCTGGTTGCGCTGGCCCTGTGGCTGACCACCGCCCGGCCGGCCCTGCTGGTCGCTGACAGCGGTGCCCTGGCCGGGGTGATGACGCCGCTGGGCCGGGCGCTGACCAAGCCGAGCGGCGATGGTTATACCGCAACGAACTGGCTGCTGAACGATGGCGAGATGGTGGATCAGCAAACCGCCGCCGGGCGCGCCGCGCTGGCCGATGGCCTGCGCCGCTGGCGGTTCGATCTGGGCGGGTTCGCGGTGCTGCAGGTCAGCGGCGAAACGGCGCTGGCCGCATTGCAGGGCTGCGACGGGGCCGACATCCTGATCGCGAATGTGGTGGCCGGCGCGCGGCCCTGCCTGGTGCTGGACCTGCAACGCCTGCGCCAGACCGGCGCCGTCGCCGGGGTTCTGGGGCCAAGGGGGCTGGAACTGGTCACTGCGGCGCAGCTGAGCGGGCAGCGGCTGTGGTCGCCGGACCCGCCCGGGCCATTGCGCTTGCCGTCAGCGCCCCCCGCGCAGGTCGCGCAGGCCCGGATCGCCGTGCCATGACGGGCGGTCGGTCCGGCGTGCGTCAGCCCCGGGGGCGGATGGCCCTGACGCCGGCGACATGGGCAAAAACGCTGCGGCTGTGGTCGTTAATGCGGTTTGCCGGTGCTGCATTTGCCACGGGTGGGGAATGCCGCTTTGCCCCGGTGTGCATGAAGGCAAGCGCCCGACTGCTTGCCCGTGCGGGCGCACCGCTTGCCGCCCGGGGCGCGGCCAACCGGCCTTGCGGGGCTGCCACCGCCCGCTGTGACTTGCCGTCCCGGCCTGCAGCCCCGGGACGACACCAGCAATGATCCCATCAATAGGTCCGGATCAGCCCGACCAGCCGGCCCTGCACCTTGACCTGATCGTCGCGGTAAAGCCGGGTTTCATAGGCGGAATTGGCTGCCTCGAGTGCGATCATGCCGTTCTGACGGCGGAACCGCTTCAGCGTCGCTTCCTGGTCGTGCACCAGCGCCACGACGATATCGCCGTTTTCGGCCGTCACCCCTTCGCGGATAACCACGATGTCGCCGTCGTTGATGCCAGCCTCGATCATCGAATCGCCCCGCACCTCCAACGCGTAGTGGTCGCCCTTGCCCAGCATCTGCTGCGGCACCGCGACGTGATGGGACACTTCGGAAATCGCGGCGATCGGCACGCCGGCGGCGATGCGACCCATCATCGGCACCTCGACCGCGCCCGTCGTTTGGACCGGCATCGCCCCACGCGGCGGCCCGGCTGCAGGCCGGTCGCCCGCAATCACGCGCGGGGTAAACGCGGCGCGGGCGGCGATCTTCTCGATCAGCGCTTCGGGCATCTTCACGATCTCCAGCGCGCGGGCGCGATGGGCCAGACGGCGGATGAAGCCACGCTCCTCCAGCGCGGTGATCAGCCGGTGGATGCCGGATTTCGACCGCAGATCCAGCGCCTCTTTCATCTCGTCAAAGCTGGGGGGGACACCGTCACGCTGCACCCGGGCCTGGATGAACTCAAGCAGATCAAGCTGTTTTTTGGTCAACATCGGCCCTGCATCCCTGTGTAACCCTATCGGTTTGCGGGATGTTCTAGGCCTGTTCCCGTTTTGTGTCAAGCGTGATGGCTAGAGCAGCACGATTTCGACAGGATCTCCGGGCAGGCGGGGCGGGTCGTCAGCGGGCTGCACGATCAGGCAATCGGCGGCGGCCAGCACCGACAGCAACGCGCTGTCCTGACGGTCGAACGGGGTGACGCCGGCGGCGTCCTGCCGGGCGCGCAGATAGTGTTCGCGCGGGCCGTTGCCGGGCAGCGCTGCGGCCAGCACAGCCACCTTGCGCGGGGCCGGGCCGGGCGGCAGCCCCTGCATGGCGCGGATCAGCGGGGCCAGAAACACCTGGCCGCAGACCATCGCGGACACCGGATTGCCGGGCAGACCCAGCAGCAGCTGCCGCGCCGAACGGCCTGCCATCAGCGGCTTGCCCGGGCGCATCGCCACCTTGTGGAATGCCAGATCGAACCCGGCCGCCGATGCCGCCGGCGCGACCAGATCGTGGTCGCCCACCGATGCCCCGCCGATTGTCAGCACCAGATCGGCCTGCGCCGCCAGTGCAAAGGCCTGGGCCAGCGCGGCGGGCGTGTCGCGGGCGATGGGCAGCAGGCGGGGCAGCGCGCCCAGCGATTGCAGCAGCGCATGCAGGCCATAGCTGTTGGAGGCCGCGATCTGGTCGGCCCGCATCGGCTGCCCCGGCACCACCAGTTCGTCGCCGGTGGCAATGACCGCCACCTCGGGGCGGCGGCTGACCGGCACAGTGGCATGGCCCATGGCCGCCGCCAGCGCGATATCGGCGGGGCCCAGGCGACGGGGCGCGGTCAGCACAGCCCCGGCGCGAAAATCATTGCCGGCGGCGCGGATATTGCTGCCGGGGCCAAGTCGGGGCAGGATGGTGATCTGGTCACCATTGCGGGCCACATCCTCTTGAATAACAACCGTCATCGCGCCTTGCGGGATTGGCGCGCCGGTCATGATCCGCACGGCCTGACCCGGGCCGACCGCGCCATCAAACGCCGCACCCGCAGCGGCGGTGCCGATCAGGTGCAGGGTCGCACCGGGCCGGGGCGTGTCGGCCAGCGCATAGCCGTCCATGGCCGCAGCGGCAAAGGGCGGCTGATCGGCGTGCGCAGTGACGGGGCGGGCCAGCACGCGGCCCATGGCGGCGGTCAGCGGCACCTGCTCGACCCCGGGCGGGGTGACCAGGGTGAAAAGCTGCGCCAGCGCCTGCGCGACGGAAATCACGCGGCAGGCCCGTCTGCGTCATAGCGGCCCGATAGGCCGCCCTCTTTCAGAACCAGCCGGATCCCGCTGATCTGCATGGATTTCTCGGCGGCCTTGAGCATGTCGTAGATGGTCAGCGCGGCGACGGAAACGGCCGTCAGCGCCTCCATCTCTACCCCCGTTGCGCCAAAGGTGCGCACGGTGGCGGTGATGCGGATACCGGGCAGGGTGGTGTCAGGCTCCAGTTCCAGCGCGACCCTGGACAGGGGCAGCGGATGGCAAAGCGGGATCAGGTCGGCGGTCTTTTTGGCGGCCATGATCCCGGCGACGCGGGCGATGCCCAGCACATCGCCCTTGCCCGCGCGGCCCTGCTGGGCCAGCGCCAGAGTGGCGGCGCTCATCCGCACATGGCCTTCGGCGACGGCCAGCCGGTCGGTCGGCAGCTTGGCGGTGACATCGACCATATGGGCCTGTCCGGCGGCATCGAAATGCGACAGCACCTACATCCCCCCCCCGGCTGCTGACAGCGGATGGGCCAGAATGGTCCGGGTCGCTGCGGCCACGTCGTCCTGGCGCATCAGGCTTTCGCCGATCAGGAATGCGCGCGCGCCATAGCGGGCAAGGTCGGCCAGATCGGCCGGGGTGGACAGCCCGCTTTCGGCCACGATAAGGCGATCTTCGGGCACCAGCCGCGCCAGTTCGCGCGTGGTGTCCAGCGTCACCTGAAATGTCTGCAGGTTGCGGTTGTTGATCCCGATCAGCCGCGAGGTCAGCCGCGCCGCGCGATCCAGTTCGGCGCGGTCATGCACCTCGATCAGCGCGTCCATGCCGTAAACCTTGGCGGCCGCCTCCAGCTCGGCCGCCTGGGCATCGCTGACAAAGGCCATGATGATCAGGATGCAATCGGCCCCCAGCGCCCGCGCCTCGGCCACCTGCCAGGGATCATACAGGAAATCCTTGCGCAGCGCGGGCAGGGTCACAGCCGCCCGCGCCTCGGTCAGGTAGGTATCGGCACCTTGGAAGCTGGGCCCATCGGTCAGCACCGACAGGCAGGTCGCGCCCCCTTCGGCATAGGCGCGGGCCAAGGCAGCGGGGTCGAAATCGGCCCGGATCAGGCCCTTGGAGGGGCTGGCCTTCTTGATCTCGGCGATCAGGCCATAGCCGGTCCGCGTCGCCTCGGCCAGCCGGTCGGCAAAGCCGCGCGGTGCGGTAACGGCGGCTGCGCGGCTTTCCAGTTCGGCCAACGGCGTCACAGCCTTGCGGGCCGCAACCTCCTCCAGCTTGTAGGCCTTGATCCGGTCGAGAATATCCATGTGCGTTGTTCTAGCGGCCAGGGCCCGCGATGAAAAGCCGTCAGCGCCGCACATCCATCGCCAGCGGGTAGTTTGGCGGGGCGCGGCGGGGGATGGCTCGCTTCAATCAGGCTGTCGGTCAGATGGGCGGCAAAGTCGTGAGGCGCGTTGGACTGCGACTTGCCCCGAGAGCCGACGGCATGGGGCATCGGGTCGGGCATCGGGTCGGGCATAGCCGCAGGGCAGCGTAAACAAGCGGCACCGACAGGGACCAGACAGCCTTGTGACCGATATCAATGACGCGACTTTTCGCGTGATATCAACGCCGGGATTACCGCGATCAGGCGACAAACCAGCAGGGCCAGCAGGGCAAGGCGGCCGTTCCGCCTTTGACACTTCGCAAACAGATCAATGACCGTGGCCGCGTCCCGCCTGACAGGAATCTGCATCGGATGGCGAACATGCCGCCGATGCCATTTTGCATCAGGCAGGTTTTGCGTCTGACTGATGACGCCGCCTTCGCTTGGCCGGTGGCTCAGCGTGTCTGTGCGGCGCGCAGCGGGCAAGCGGCCCGCGTCGTTGACGGGGTCGAAGTGCGGTGCCGCGACCCAGGCGCGGATCATCGCGCCGCGTCCGGCAATCTGCGCGGCGCGGCGCAATGCGATTCCCCGATTGCATGCGACGCAAGCGCCGGCAAAACGGTGACCCTCACCATGTTGCGCAGATGCAGAACACGACACGTGCGGCGCGCGAGGCGCGGGCGTCGGACACGCCAGCGGCGGTCGGGCGTCGTCACGCCCCCGTCGTCACCCGCGCCAGCCCCGCCACCTTGTCCCGCGCGGCCCCGCTGTCAAGGCTGGCGCGCGCCATGGCCACGCCTTCGGCCAGGCTTGCCACTTTGTCCGCCACCAGCAATGCGGCGGCGGCGTTCAGCAGCACCGCGTCGCGATAGGCGCCGGGCGCGCCGTCCAGCAGGGCGCGAAATGCCATGCCGTTTTCCGCCGGGGTGCCGCCCAGGATCGCCGCGAACGGATGCTCCGGCAGGCCGGCGTCGGCCGGCGTCACGGTGAACCGCGTCACCTGACCGTCCTTCAGCGCCGCAACGGCCGTCGGCCCGGCAATGGACATCTCGTCCGTGCCATCCGCGCCATGCACCAGCCATGCGGCTTCGGACCCCAGCGCACGCAGGGTCAGGGCCATCGGCTCGATCAGCTTTTCCGAGAATGCTCCGGTCAATTGCCGCCTGACCCCGGCGGGATTTGTCAGCGGCCCCAGGATGTTGAAGATCGTTCTGGTGCCCAGTTCGGCCCGGGTCGGCATCACATGCTTGGTCGCGGGATGGTGCATCGGGGCCATCATGAAGCCGATGCCGACCGTGGCAATCGCCCGCTCGACCACCTCCGGCCCGACCATCACATTGATGCCCAGTTGCCCCAGCGCATCCGCGGCACCCGATCTGGACGACAGGTTGCGGTTGCCATGCTTGGCCACCACCACCCCGGCCCCCGCCACCACAAAGGCGGCGGCGGTCGAGATGTTGAGCGTGCCCTTGCCGTCACCGCCGGTGCCGACAATGTCCATCGCGCCGGCCGGGGCGCGGACCTTGTGGCAGCGGGCGCGCATCACGGCGGCGGCCGCGGCGAATTCGTCCACCGTTTCGCCCCTCGTGCGCAGCGCCATCAGGAAACCGCCGATCTGGCTGGGGGTCGCATCGCCATCGAACAGGATGGCAAAGGCGGCCTCGGCCTCGGCCCGCGTCAGGGGCCGCTCGCAGGCGGCGGCGATCAGCGGTTTCAGTGCATCGCTCATGCCGGGATCGCCACCAAGTCAAGGAAGTTGCGCAACAGCGCATGGCCATGTTCGGACGCGATGCTTTCGGGATGGAATTGCACGCCCTCGATCGGCAGGTCGCGGTGGCGCAGGCCCATGATGGTGCCGTCGGTCAGTTCGGCCGTCACCTCCAGACAGGCGGGCAGTGTGGCGCGGTCCACGATCAGCGAATGGTACCGGGTGGCCTGAAACGGGCTGGGCAGGCCGCCAAACACGCCCTGGCCCCAGTGGTGCATGGCCCCCATCTTGCCATGCACGATCTCGTGGCAGCGAACAACGTTGCCGCCAAAGGCCTGGCCGATGGTCTGATGGCCAAGGCATACGCCCAGCAGGGGGGTCCGCGTTGCAGCGGCGGCGGCGGTCAGGGCCAGGCAGATGCCGGCATGGCTGGGGTCCGACGGCCCCGGCGACAGCACGATGCCGTCCGGGCGCAACGCCATCGCCTGCTGCACGTCCAGCGTGTCATTGCGGCGCACCACGACATCCGCGCCCAATTCGCCCAGATAGTGCACAAGATTATAGGTAAAACTGTCGTAGTTGTCGATCACAAGCAGCATGTTCCCGCCATCCCGGCCTGTTGGCCCGATTGAGGGCTACCGCCTGTGCGGCCCCCGCGTGTATGGTTGCGCCATTCATGGGCCGATGCGCGAAGGCGCGTCAAGGTCCGGGGCAGAAACGAACCATCGCAAGGCTGGCCCGGCGCGGGCACCAGGGTGGGCAAAGGGCAGGGCGGACCAGGCGGTGTTGCGCGGGATCATTCTCGGGACGGTGTCGGGCTTTGCGCTGGCTGCGGCCGGGCTGACCACAATATCGCTGTTGGCACCCCAGCCGGCCGGCAACGCGCCACCACAAGCGCCCTTGGTCCAGGCACCCGCCGTCGCCACTGCCGCCAGCCCGGGGCCGGCGTCGGCGGTGCCCGGCAGTGCTGCCGCGACCGCCCCGCCTGCGATGGGTGCCGCCCCCGCCGTGGTCAGCGCGCCGGCCGAAGGTGGCGATCCCGTCGCCGATACGCGCCCGGCATCGGTGCCGGCCCCGAACCCCGACGTGCCCGAACTGACCGCCCCGGAACCGGGCGACATACCGCAGGTGGCGGCAGAACCCGATGACCCGGTCCTGCCCAACCCGCTGGCCGCAGCCCCGGCCCTGCCGATGGCCGAGGCGGATCTGGTGCTGTCCACCACCCCGGCCACCCCCATGCCCGATCCAGCCCTGCCGATGGCCGAGGCGGATCTGGTGCTGTCCACCACACCGGCCACCCCCATGCCCGATCCAGCCCTGCCGATGGCCGAGGCGGATCTGGTGCTGTCCACCACACCGGCCAACCCCATGCCCGATGCGGTGATGGCGGTGGATCCAGGTCCTGCGGCCGTTCCGGCAGGCGCTGGTGACCCGGTTGCGCCGGATGGCGGCGCGGACGCGACGCCGCAGGGGTCGGACGCGGCAGGCACCGGGCCGGGTGCCGCCGACACGGCACCGGTCATCATCATGCTGGGCAGCCCCCCGGACCTGGTGCCGTTGGCCACGCCTGCGCCCGATGCGCGGCCTGAGGCGGCCACAGCGCCCGCCTTGGCCGGAGCGGACCAGCCACAGGATGATGCGATTGACCCGGCCCAGGCGGCACCAACGCCCGTCACGGTCGCGCCTGCGCCCGCAGCGGCAACGACGACTGCTCCTGCCGGATCAGACCAACCGAATGGCGCGGCTGCCGACCCGGTGCAGCCA
>Ga0105044_10010636_pt1 | contig 12558 bp, 9 predicted proteins | sample MAT01_FD_78092 | JGI IMG/M metagenome (GOLD analysis project Ga0105044, IMG submission 78092) | Freshwater microbial communities from Lake Fryxell liftoff mats and glacier meltwater in Antarctica - MAT-01 | ecosystem: Environmental > Aquatic > Freshwater > Ice > Liftoff microbial mat | place...
CACCTTGATCCCCTCGCCCGACTGCATCAGCCCGAAGCCCCTGGCGAAGTCGGCCATGGGGATCTGGTGGGTGATGATCTCGTCGAGCTCGAGCCGACCCGAGAGGAGCATCTCCTCCATCTGGTACCACGTTTCAAACATCCGCCGACCGTTGATGCCCAGGACGGTGGCGCCCTTGAAGATCACGTGGCTGGTCAGGTCGAAGCTCATGGTGCGGCTGGGGATGCCCAAGAGGGCCGCCGTCCCGCCCATGCGGAGGGCCTTGAAGCCGTCGTCGATCGCGCCCGGGTGGCCGGACATTTCGAGCAAAACGTCCGGACCGTCGCCGCGGGTCTGCTCGCGGATGTCTGCGATCCAGTTCGGGTCGGTGGCCCGATACGCCTCGACGGCCCCGAGCCGCCTGGCGATGGCCAGACGCTTGGGATCGACATCGGTGACAAAGATGCGGCTGGCGCCGGCGCACTTGGCGACCGTCACGCCCATCAGACCGATGATCCCCACGCCCGTGATGAGCACCGTCTTGGCGCTCACGTTGGCGCTCATGACGGTGTGCACCGCGTTGCCCAGCGGGTCCATCACGGCGGCCAGATGGTCGGGGATGCTCGGGTGCACGGGCCAGACGTTCTCTTCGGGGATCTTGACATACTCGGCGAAGCAGCCGTCGGTGTCGACGCCCAGGATCTTCGTGTCTCGCGCGATATGGGCGTTGCCCGTGCGGGCGTTGAAGTCGGTTCCCGAGTTGAGGTGCCCCTCGGCGGAGACGCGCAGGCCCGGGGCGAACTTGGTGACCGCGGAGCCGACCCTTTCGATGACCCCGACAAACTCGTGCCCGGTGGTGATGCCCACGGGGATGCGCCCGGCGGCCCAGGCGTCCCACTCCCAGATGTGCCGGTCGGTGCCGCAGATCCCGGCCTTGGCGACCCTGATGAGCACATCGCGCGGACCGATCTCGGGGATGGGGCGTTCGACGAGCTGAAGCTCGGGCCCGGCGTGGTGCTTGATGAGGGCTCTCATGGTGGCCTTGGATGCCGCGGGCACGAAGGGGACGCTGACGGCGCGCGTGGTGGTGGTGCTCATCGGCTTGAGTTTAGGTGCCCATCGGCCGCGGCCGGAGGGCGCCGACCCGGGTCAACTACTGGTAGTACCCGAGCACGGCGATGCGGTGCTGTGCCCCATGAGGCTCGAGAGCGAGAGCATGTCCAGGAATGCAGCCCGTCATCGACCTCGTGCGGCATAGGCGTGCGGCTGATGATCCGCAGCGCGGCGGCGGTCGCCACCACACGGGCTTGCTGCGGATGGTCCTTCGAGCGGCCGTGAACGCGCTGCGTGAACGTGCTGAAGGTCCTCGACGACAGGTTCCGAAGCCCGCCGCTTCCGAGGCCTCGCGAATCGGCGGGCGCACCCGCGGGGTCTGCTCTTTGCCGGCGGAGCGCACCGCCGATAAGCCCGCCATCGGGGCCGCACACGCCGCAGGACACGTTCCGGCGGCACGCCCGACGCGGATGGATCGTCCGCCGGGCTCGCACGCCGGGGGTTGTGGGCCACCATTGGCCCGCCGTGGACACGCCGCACAAAAACTCGACTCGCCGCGATCGCCACGCCGCAACCGTGGGACGTGCGGGTGATACACCAAGGCGTGCCCCGCGGCGTCTGGCCATGTTCCAAGGGGCCTGGGATGGAACGGGTGTCGGGGTGGGGATTGATTTGCTGCTGGTGCGTGGCTTGCCTGAGTCTGTGCTGCCTGGGTGTCCGGCCTGACCGAGCCGGGCGTGTCTTCTACAATCTGAAAACATGTCAACAGCCGCCGCCGCCAACGCCTTTGTGTATATCGCCGTCAAGCCCGGTGGCGGCCGCGCCATGGGCCTCCGCCAGGCCCCGACGGTGCCCGCTCTCGCCAAGGTCCTTCGCACCGAGAATCAGCTGCTCATCAGAAGCTACCGCGTGCCGGGGTGGGTTGCGCGGGAGCAGGCGCTCTCGATGAAGGACCAGGTGTTGCTCAACGAGCAGTTGGCGCAGCTGCTCAGCCGCGGCGTGCCGCTGGTCGAGACGCTCGACGTCGCGAGCCAGACGGTTCGGCCGACGACCCGGCCGCGGATCGTGCGGCTGCGCGACCTCGTGCAGTCGGGCGCGAGCTTCGCCGACGCGTGCAGGGCCGTGGGCGGCTTCGACAACGTGAACATCGCCGTCTATCGCGGCGCCGAGCGGTCGGGCGACCTTGCCGGGGCGGCCAAGGAGCTTGCGACCACGGCCCGGCGCCGCCTAGCGGTCGCGGGCAAGGCGACGACGCTTCTCATCTATCCGGCCGTGGTGTCTGGCATCTCGCTGGTGGTGGCGTTTGTGATGATGGTCGTCGTGGTCCCGATGATGGCCGAGAACTTTACCCGCGGGGGCGTCAAGCTCCCGTGGTACAGCCAGCTGGTCTTCGGGCTGGGCGTGTGGATGCGGCAGAACCTGACGCTGGTGGGCATCGGCATGGCCGCGCTGCTCGTGGCGGCCCTGGTGCTGCGGCACGCGGTGATGCGCGGGGCCAACCTGCTGATGCGCAAGGCCCCGCTGTTCAAGGACGTGGTGATCGCCCAGGAATCGGCCCGGTTCTTCGGCGTGATGGGCGCGATGACCAAGACGGGCGTGCCCATCGCCGACGCTTTGGGCGTGGCCAACCAGGCCATCGGGCACCCGACCATGCGCCGCCAGCTCGAGCGGCTCCGGACGCGGCTCATCGAGGGCGGGCTGATGCGCCAGCTCATCGACGAGGTCACGATGCTCAACCTGCCCACGCGACGGCTGCTCATGGCCGCGGAGAAGTCCGGCGACCTTGAGAGCGCGTTCCACACGCTCGCGGGCGACATGACCGACGAGGTCGATAAGAAGTCGGCGCGGCTCTTGGCGGCGATGGAGCCCACGCTCATCGTGCTCATGGCCGTGTTCATCGGCGCCCTGGTGTTCAGCATGATGATGCCCATGATCACGATGACCAGCCGCGTGGGCGGCTGATCCCCAAGCACCGAGTCACCCCGCGGCCGCGAGCCGCACATCGACGGAGACCACGACATGAACGCCCGCGCCCGCCAGACCGTCCGTATTTGTCGCAGCGCCCGCCGGGGCTTCACGCTGCTCGAGCTCATGGTCGTGCTGCTCATCATCGGGCTGCTGATGAGCGTGGCGGCGTTCAACTTCATCGGCCAGGGCGACACGGCCCGCCGGAAGACGACGATCCAGAGCATGACGATCATCGACGGGGCGATCAAGCAGTACCAGCTCAACACCGGCGCGTATCCCCCCACCATCGCCGCGCTGATCCCCAAGTATCTCGAGACCGAGCCCAAGGACGCGTGGAAGCGGCCGTTTGTGTACTTCGTGAGCGCGTCGGCGGGCACCAGCGGGCGGCCCTTCACGCTCATGTCGACCGGCAAGACCGGCGAGCAGGGCGGGCCGGACACGATCGACTTCGCCGACAAGGAAAAGGTTTTGGCCGAGTGAGTGGTCGGCCTTGAGTGGAGCGAGCGTCCCGGCCGCCTTCACGGAGCACGAGTCGAATCAAGGCGGGCGGGGACGCCCGCCCCAGACGGAGATGGACCAAGCCACAGCATGCCGCGCCGCCCCGCCCATCCCCGCTCCCGCGGCATGACCCTCCTCGAGGTGCTGCTGGCGGTGGTGCTCATGGTGCTCATCTGCGTGAGCATCACGACCGCCGTGAGCGCGATCGTCTCGATGGAGCGTCGCTCCCGCCAGACCGTCGCCGCCTACGAGCTGGCCAACCGGCTCATGCTCCGCCACCTCGACACCTTCCTCGACAAGACCGAGCCGATGCCCGACAAGAGCCTCAAGCTCGAGCACAACGGGGAGCTGTTCTTCTTCGACATGGCCGTCGACCGCGTCCGCATGGAGGTCAACTCCAGCCAGCGGGGCAACGCGCTGCAGGGCCTCAACCGCTACCAGATCGCCACCATCACCATCCTCGAGGCCGAGGGCGACCCCGACAACCCCACCCGCGGCGAGCCCCTGGCCGCCATCTCCCGCCTCTACGACCCCGCCACCGCGAGGAATCCCGACACCATCGGCAAGGTCGGGGCCGACGGCATCGGTGAGCTGCTCCGCAACGTCTTCGGCGACGAGATCCAGATCCCCATCCCCCCCACCACTCCCACCCCTCGGGGCGGGCGGAAGTGAGCACGCCGTGAACTTCATCCAACGCGCCGCCCGAAGCCTCGACGCCCGCGCTGGCCCGTGCCGCGCCCGGCCCGCACGCGCCCGGCCCGCACGCGCCCGGTCGGGGTGCGCAGGCTTCACGCTCATCGAGCTGGTGGTCGCCATGGCGCTTGGCGCGATCGTCGTCACCTCGACGTTCGCCATCTTCGGCATGATCGACCGGGCCGACAAGCTCCAGAGTCGGCGGCTTGACAGGGCCCAGGAACTGGCCATCGCCCACCTGGTCATGTCGCGGACGTTCACCACGCTGCTCATGTCCGACGAAACAGTCCCCGGCGACGACAAGCTCCAGGAACGCATCGCCGAGGACGCGGCCAGCGCCGGCGCGGACCGCGTGAACGTGCCCGAGAGCACCGGTAAGGAGTTTCGCTTTGCGCTCCAGCCCAGCCGCTCGGCCCGGCTGCCCGACGGCGGGCCGGCCCAGGAGCTGGATGTCACGCTCCGCACGCCGCCGATCATCGGCGGGCTCCGCGAGGCTGGGGACGACCAGACGGGCCTGACGGCCGACCAGATCGAGATGCTGCAGCGCCAGGCCGCCGACGGCGGCCAGGCGGCACGGACCGCCCAGTCCCGACAGAATGCGACCGGCCCCAGCTCGCGGCTGCTGGTGGGCCTGCTGGACGCCGACGCGTCCGACGCGCTCTCGACCCGGCTTCTGAGCGAAACATCGCGCCTCTCCGCCCGCGACGACGGCGGGGGCCTGAGCGACCCGACCCCCAGCGGGAAGCTGCCGGCGCGGGCCCCGGGCCTCCGCGGCCGGTTCGAGCTGCGGGCCCCCACCCCGCCACCGACGAACGAGAGCGGCATCGTTGCGCCCCCGCCCGAGGGGCTGGAGCTCTGGTGGATGCAGTATCCCCCGGGCTCGGGGCCCGACGGGGCGATCGACGAGTTGGATGCAGAAACGGGAGAGGCGGAAGCGGCGGACGGAGCACCGGCGGCCGACCGCGGCGCCGACGGCGGCAACATCAACGAGCGGCTGGCCCAAGCCCGTCAGGCCGACGCCCCGGTGCGCGAGATCCGGCTGATCTCGGGGCTGACGGGGGCCCGCTGGCAGGTGTATCGCCAGAAGAAGTTTGTCTCGAAAATGCGGGCCACGTTCGACCGCGAGCTGCCCGCGTATGTCGAGTTCGAGTTCACCACCACCGACGGGCGGGACGAGAAGTGGGCCTTCGAGGTCGCCTGGACCAGCGGCCAAGAGCCCGGCTCGCTGCTGCGATCCACCCAGGCACCGCTCGCGGCCGACCTGCTCGGGGGCGGCGGCGGCGCGGGCACCGAATCGGTGCTGCTGGGCCCCGAAGGCAGGCCGCTGACCGGGGCCAATGGGCAGCCGCTCACGGTGAAGCGAGACCCCGACGGTCGCCCGAGCCTGGATCAAACAGATCCGAGCGTAAAAGTTACCCAAACCCCCAGCGGTGAGCGCGGGGTGACCGTCAACGGGCAGCCGGCGAACGTCGGTCCATCAACGCCCGTCGCCGGCGGCAAGGGCGGCGGCAGCACGACCGGCGGCGCTCCCGGCGGCGGCCCGGACAACTTCACCCGCGAGCAGATCATGGAGATGGTCAACCGGCGTCTGCGCGAGATGCAGGGCGGGGGCTGAGGCACGCATGACCGCACGCCGCCGGACATCCGCAGGTCTTCAGAAGGGCTCCCGGGCCCGGTCGCGCCGCGGCTTTGCGCTGCCCCTGGCGGTGCTGCTGGCGCTGGTGGGCTCGCTGGCGGTGGTGATGCTGCTGGAGCGGCACAGCGTGCTGGCCCTGGCCTACCGGCGGCAGATCGATAGCTACGTCGATCGGCACGAGGGCGCGGGCATCATCGAGTGCACGCTCAACTGGATCAGCACGGCCCGCGGCGGCAACCCGCTGGAGGCCGTGGGCGACGATGGGCTGGCGTTCAGCATGGACCTCCCGGGCGGGCGGCGGCTGAGCGTGTATATCGAGGACGGCCAGGGCGAGGCCCTGCGCGAGACCTCGATGATCTCGGGCCGGCGGCGCGAGATCGCTCAAGATGCGGTGTTCATCCTCGACACCATGCCCGAGGAGCTCAAGGTCGACGGGATGTTCCGCACCGCCGGACCGGCCGAGGTGAGCGTCAACGCCGCCAAGCCGGTGGTCATCCGGGCCCTGTGCCTGGCCGTGTTGGCCAACCCGGCCAAGGCCGACCAGGCCGCCCAGATCATCGTCGGGCGGCGGAGTTCCAACTCCGGGATCGGGGCGGCGGGCAAGCTCAAGGACGGGGAGCTGACCTCGGCGCTGCAGGAACTCGGGCTCAGCGAGGAACAGAAGCAGGAGCTCGCGTCGATGCTGGTGGCCAAGCCGACGCTCCTGCGGGTGATCGCCGAGACCCGCGACGGCTCGGGCCGCATTCTGGCCCGTTCGATGGGGCTGTATCCGCTGGTCGAGGGCCGTACGGAAACGTTCAAGCAGTCGGGCGGGTTCCTGAGCTGGGAATCGGTGCCGGTGGGCGGGGCGGAGTAAAACCCTCGGGCCTTCCACCTGTATCGGGTACAGTGGATGTGCCGGACCATCGACCCGCCGACCGTTCTCGGACGTACTTTAGTGTCGACCCGCGACGGACCGACGAAAGGAATCGCGATGCTTACCCACCGCCAGATCGCTCGCAACAGGACCCGCACGTGGCAGGTGTGCGCCGTCGCGCTCCTCGGGGTGGCCGGGGCGGCGGCGATGCTGCCCATCCAGCGGCTCCTGACCCCGGGCGAGGCCTCGGTATTGGACGTCCCGCCGGTCCCGACGGGCACGACGCCGGGGATGGAACTGGCGATGTCGGGCGTCGATAGCGCGGATCTTTCGCGGATTTTGGCGGGCATCGGCGAGCCCCCTCTACCGGTCGCCCCGCCCGAGCCAGCGCCGCCGGCACCCGACAGCGCGGCGCCCCCCCCGCCTCCGGCGCCTCCGGCGACGCTCGCGTATATCGGCTCGATCATCACGCCGCGGACGCGGCACGCGGTGCTGCGGCTGAGCGACTCGCGTCGGCTGGTGCGTCAGGGCGACGAGCTGGACGGCTCGCGTGTGGTGCTGGTGGAGCCCGACCAGGTGACGCTGGAGCGTGACGGCGTGAAGACGACGCTGGCGCTCGAGCAGCGGACCAAGGCCTGGCCCGACGAGCCGCCCAAGCGGCCAGTGGCGTTCAAGACCGCGCCGGGGCTGCCGGTGGGGAGCCAGACGGTTCGTCCGATCGGGGGCGCGGGCCTGCCGCAGACGTTCGATCAGGCCCGGGAGCAGGCGCGTGCCCGCGCGCTGGCGGAGGCGGCCAAGCGGGCCGCGGTGAACCCGCCGCCGCCGTCGGACGCGGTGATGCAGTCCGGACGCGACGCGGTGATGGCGATGAAGATGCTCAGCGACCCAAACCTGGAAGTGAACGACTCGACGATGGGTCAGCTGGAGGCGCTGGGCGTGATCCCGGGCATGAGCCTTGAGGAGGCCGTCGGAGCGCTCAAGGGCGCGGGAGTCGAGGCGGGCGACCGAGTGATGGGCCTGCTGAAGCAGAACGCCGAGAAGAGCGATGCGACGACGGAGGTCTATCGCAACCTCGACCCGGAGACGCGATCGATCTACGACCGCCTCCCGCCGGTTGCCCGCACGGAGTTCCTGCGTCGCCGGGCCAGCGGCGAGTTCGGGAGCGATTCCGAGGCCCATCAGTTCATGAAAGAGAGGGCCGGCGGCTCATGAGCATCCCCGGCGGGATCGTCTGCTATGTCACGCGCTCGGGCTCTGGATCGATGATCCGCGGGCTTCGACTGGTGGCGGCGGGCCTTGCGCGGGAATGGACGGCGCCCGAGGCCCAGAGTGTTTCCAGCGTCGATTCCGACGGGCCATCGCCCGCCGTGGGCGCGGCCCGGGCGGGGGCGGAGTTCATCGCTCAGACGCTCTCGCAGGTGGGGATGAAGCGGCTCTCGGCGGTGTGTCTGGACGCCGACGGGGCGGTGTGCGCGTGGCTGAGCGCGCCGAGCCCCGAGGCCTCGATCGTGCGGGCGACCATCGAGCAGTCGTCGCTGGAGGCCGACGCCTCGGGCGCGGGCGTCGGGGCGGCCCGTCTGCTGAGCCTTTCGACGGCGGCCCCGGGCACGGGTTCGATCAGCGACGTCTCGGTTCAGGCCTTGGCCACGCCCAGCCGCGGGATCGAGGGCGGGCGTGCGGCGGGCGGGGCCGGCACGGGCGGCGGGGTTCGCGGATTCGCCTCGCGGCTGCGCCCGGGCAAGTCCGTCGAGCGAGCCCCGGCGAGCAAGGAGCGGTACGCCGTGCTGGCCGTGCCCGATGCGCCGGTGCGGGTGCTCATCGACGAGCTGGACGCACGGGGGATCGAGATCGGCGCGGTGGTGACGCTGTGGCACGCGATGGCCTCGGGCTGGGACCCGGGCGCGGGCGAGGGCGAATCGGCCCCGCCAACGGCCGTCGTGCTTGTCGAGCCCGAGGGCCGGCTGGTCTGGTCGTGGTCTCGCGGCGGGGAGCTGCTTGCGGGCGGGACGATGCGGCTGTCGACGTTCTCGGCTCGGGCCGAGCCGGGCAAGGCGCTCGCGCCCGTGGACGGCGGAGCGGCGGGCGGCGGGGCACCGGCCCACGCGGGTGTGAGCGTTGATTTCTCCGTCGCCGATGCCGGGCGGCTGGCGATGGACTGGCTGGCATGGAGTGCGCAGCTTGGCCAGTGCCCGCGGCGCGTGGTCTGCCTGGCGAGCCCGAACACCGGCTCGAGCGCCAGCGGCGACGGGCCCGCGGTCCTGGGCCGCCTGCTGGCGCGGGTCTGGCCCGGCACGACCATCGACGCAGTCGTGCACGCCGACGCAGTCGGCGCCACGCTCGGGCGATTGGCGGGGCTGGGCCCTCGGCCGAGCCACCCGAGCACCGCCGAGACAAACGCCCGCGACGCGCTCCCGCCCGGGCAGCGCCCGCGCTCGGCGCTGACGGATCTTTCCACGCGTCCGGGCCGGGCCGACCGAGCCCAATATCGATGGGCCGCGGGCGCAATGGCGGCGCTGGCGCTGCTGGTCGGGGCGACGGCGTGGCAGATCTACCGGAGCGTCGACGCCGTGCGCGAGCGTGCGGCCGACGCCATCAAGCAGCGGTCGACGGTGCTCGACGAGCTGCGCGTGCTGGTCAAGGACGACAACCTGCCGCGGCTGGGCCGGACCCAGCTCGACGACCGCCTGGCCGGGGCCCAGAAGCAGCTCCAGGACGTGCTCAAGGTGCTGCGTCCGCCGCGGCCGGTGCTCGACGAGACAGCCCGGCTGCTCGAGGCCCTCGACGGCATCCCGGGCGTGAAACTGACCGAGTACGAGATCAACACGGTGCTGGCCCGGGCCACGCTCTTGCTTCCCGCCCCCGGTGACGACGCGAGCCCCGAGGAGATCGAACGCTCCAGGAGCGCCGGCCCGACGGTGCTCGAGCGGCTGCGCGACTCGCCGGGCGTGCTCGCGTGGAAGGGCGAGGCCCCGGCGTTCAGCCCCCAGGGCCAGCGGCGATACATGCTCACTGCCTTGTGGCCCGAGAAGTTCGAGCCCGTTAAACGCACGCCCCGATCCCGGGCCGCGCCGCCGAGCCAAACGCCCGCTGTTCCCGGCTCCGTCCCCACCGACCCGGGCGAGAATCCCGCGACGACGCCCGAGCCGGGCCAGACGCCCGCCGACACCCAGAAGCCCACGCAGACCTCGCACAAATGATCGACCCCTCCACCACCGCATCGCAGACCGAGCAGGCCCGGCTCGAGCTCTCCATCGCCGCCGTCCAGCGGGCCCGGGCCAACCGCCCGCGCGGGCTGGTCGTTGCGGCCGGAGCGCTTGTGGTTGTTGCGGTGATCGGGCTGCTGACCGGGCTGAGCGCCCGGGCGGCGGCCCAGATCGACCTCTCTTCTCGCCGCGCTGATCTCGACCGGCTGCGGAAGGCCAAGTCGGCGATCGACGAACTCAACCGCCAGGTCGAGTCCCGCGGGCTCACGCCGGATCCTCGCATGGCGGGCAAGATCGAGGCCCTGGCCCAGGCCGCGGGAATCCGGCTGGTGGGCGGGGTCAGCGACACGTCGGAGGTCGGCAACATCTCGGGCATGGTCCGGCGGATGTATACGGCCCAGATCCAGCCCGGCGAGGACCCCGGCGCCGTCATGCGGTTCCTGGTCAGCACGCAGGGCTCGGAACAGACGCGGTGGCTGGAGATCAGCCAGCTCCGCCTCACACCCGGGGCCCCGACGCCCGGCAAGACGGTATGGAACACGGACGTGCGCTTCGCACGCATGGAACGAACGGAGGGTCGACGGTGAGCAAGGGCCTACGGATAGTGCTGTCGGCGGCGAGCCTCGCGGGCGTTCTCCTGGCCCAGGCGGGTTGCCAGCAGAGCGGGCGGCCCTTCCCCAAGGCGGGCGACGAGCCCCCGCCCCCGGTCGCTCAGCAGATCGACAAGGCCTCGCGCCTGTCGCGCGAGGCCCAGCGGCTGGAGGTCGCCGGCGACGACAAGCAGGCCATCGAGAAGTACCGCGCTGCGATCACGGAGTACAACGAGCTTCCGGCGGCGTGGAACAACCTCGGGCGGCTGCTCATGGCGCGGGGCGATAACCTCGCCGCCGCAGAAGCCTTCAAGACTGCTAGCGAACTTTCCCCGACCGACCCCCGACCGCTGACCAACCTCGGGGCGCTCTGGGAGAGCCTGGGGTATTTGGACGACGCGAGCAAGTGGTACGACCAGGCCCTGCAGCGCAACGAGAACCATCAGCCGGCCCTCCGGAGGTTCCTGCTGGTCCAGGAACTGCGGGGAAAGCCCGACGATTCCACACCCGGACGGCTGAAAAAGGCCCTGCTGATGGAACAAGACCCGTGGTGGATCAATCGATTCAAGCGATTTCACCAGCGTTCCGAAGAAATCGCCATTCCGTCCTCGGCTGGATCTGGGACGAGCTGAAAACCTGATGTAAACTCGGAAACCTCGGGCCTCTTGGGTCCGGATGGACCCGGTGGGCGGGCGCGATCCCTGCGCCCAAGCCGATGATCTGCGTCGTTGTCTAAGGATCTTTGCTCGACGAACCTTCCGCCGGAGTCTGTCATGCCGGGCATTTGTGCATCTGATCGTCGGTGGGCCGGGGTGCTGGTGGCGGGGCTGGCCGTCTCGGCGGGCTCGGCGATGGCCCAGGACTCGGTCTCTATTAGCAGCGGGCCCAACGGCCTGCCGGGCGACGCCCCGAGCGCCTTCCAGACCAGCCCGAGCCAGCAGGTGCTCCGCTATGTCGTCGACCTCACGCCCGTGAACAGCTCGCTGGGCAACCGGTACGCGATCGGGCCCGTTCTCAAGGCCAGCCGGTCCAACGCCGGCGGCTACTTCGACCAGCTCATCGCCGCCCAGGCCGCCTCGTCGCGCTTCGCGCCCGCGGGCGTTTCCTACGGCTCGGGCGCGGCGTACTCGCTCTGGACCGCCACGCCCGGCGCGGGCGTCAACACGGGCTTCAACTCGGCGCCGGCCTCGAGCATCGCCGGCGCGGGCGTCTTCGGGCAGGGGCTGGGCCTTGGGTTCATGGAGTTCGGGGCCGGGCTCGACGGGGTGTACACCACCGGCGACGACGAGAACTCGATCGTCTCGGGCCTCCTCAACTTCCAGTTCCGAAACCCCAACCGCCTGTTCGTGCAGCGCACCGTCGCCGCCGTCAGCAAGGGCTCGGCAACCACCGGCAGCTCGACGGCGGCCTACGGCCTTGGCTCGGTGGACGAGTCGGGGGCCATGCACATCTACGCCGACGACTATCAGCTCCTGAGCCCATCGCGGCTGAACCAGCGGAACGCCGTGCGCGTCGCCGCCGCGGCCCGCGGTGCGGGGGTGCTCAACAACATGTTCCAGGCCGGCGGCTCCCCGGGCGCGGGCGACGCGGGGGCGACAACGTTCGTGCGGACGCAGCAGGCGAGCATGGCCGTGCCGGCGATGATCGCCCGCTCGGCCAGCGGGGCCCTGGACCGCCCGGTGCTGCTGACGACCGATCTGGCGGGAAACCTGATCATCGAGACGCAGCCGGCCGTGAGCGTGGTGACGCCGGGCAACTACCTGCCCGCGGGCTCCTCGCCCCGCGGCTCGGTGGCGTTCATCCCGCAGGCGTTCGGTCCCGCGGCGGGCTCGGGCACGGCGCTGGGCACCGCCGCCACGCTCTGCCGCAGCGACTCGAACACGCGGACTCGGGCGATCCAGGTCTTCGGGATCACCTCGGCGCTGGGTGTGGACACGCGGTTCACGCTGGGCCTGCCCACATCGAGCGCCTCGATCATCGACGCCGCCGATGGCTTCGCGCCGGGCACCACGCTTGGAGTGCTGAGCAACCAGGAGTTCGGCAACTACGCCGGGCAGGCCACGTTCCGCGGCTCGTCGAGCC
>Ga0105044_10010637_pt1 | contig 12558 bp, 11 predicted proteins | sample MAT01_FD_78092 | JGI IMG/M metagenome (GOLD analysis project Ga0105044, IMG submission 78092) | Freshwater microbial communities from Lake Fryxell liftoff mats and glacier meltwater in Antarctica - MAT-01 | ecosystem: Environmental > Aquatic > Freshwater > Ice > Liftoff microbial mat | place...
TGTTTCCCTTGCTGCCACCCGCCGTGAGGACCGCCAGCGCACCGAAGCTGCTGAGGCGTGGGGGCGAGTACATCAATCGAGGGACATGCCCTTCATTGTTCGATTCGCTGCTGTGCATCACTACTATCCCCTGTTGAATAGCGCCGTTGTAACCATGGATCGGGGTCCACTAACATCGGGACGACGAACTCGCCCTAAAGGCTACTCGCGTTCGTGACGAAGGTCAACGCAATGCTTGCGGACTTCGAGCATGATTTGGGCGTTTGCCATGTCGCACCGCGTTTCCCTGCTCAGCCCAACTTCCGCGCCAGCAACATATTGAGGAGCGCGGATCGTTGCCCGAAGCTGTGGCGAAAGACCAGCTCCAGAGGCCGACTAGCGCTGCACGCGCGGGACATCCTCGCCAAGCGCCCTGCCTCCACTTGGCCCACACCAGGGTGCAGGGAAAAGGTCTGTCCCATCATCCGGATCAGCGCGGACGACGGGGCCGCCAGGGTAAGCGTCGGGTGAGTATCATCTGCCGGCTGCAGGAGCACCACATTGCCCAGAGGAAGGCCAGCAGGGCACGGAACATCGTCCCATAGCCTGAACACCTGCTTGTCCGAGTAGCCTGCCATGTCATCGCTGCGTTGGTTTAGCTCGGCGGGCATGATCGAAGTGGCGTCCAGACAAAGGCGCAAACTTGGATACGCAGGGTAGATCCAGGGTTCGCCATCGACGAACTCAATCCGGACGACATCGTCTGCCAGGATCCTGTATCCGGCAAGACTGAACGTAGCCGCGAGCGTCGACTTTCCCGCGCCTGACGGCCCCACAAAACATAACGCCTTGCCCGCGACCTCCACTGCACTCGCGTGCAACATCAAATGCCCGCTATAGGCAAGCACCCGCGGAATCGCCTGATCAAGCAGCACATGCTCGATCGTATTGATCCATTGGTCGCGGGGGGCGAACATATGCAACTCTCCCGCCACTGGAAAGTAACGCAAGTCAGCAGCGTCGATGACCTGCATAAGGTAATCCGCTCCCGCGAGACGCACTGACATCGAGCCCGCACCCTGATTCGGATCGCCAGGTACAACCTCGCTAGCATGCTCCCAGCTTGCCGCGATCAGTGTCGGGTCGAGCGACCTGCGAATGGTGAGTGACACCGGCTCAACTGGTCCTGCGGCGGGTAGAGGCAGCGGAATCTCGCTGGCAATGGCGACGCCGGCGAAGCGATAATGCTGGGTCATCGACGCTGGGGTCCTTTTGCATCATGTGCCGAAGCGTGGAAGGAGCACCACGCCGACATCATGCGAGGCAAACGGGGTTCAAATCTGCGCGTGGTGCCGACTCTGCGCCGTTCAACCGCTATAGTCATGTGCCTCATCCAAGATAGACGACGGAAAGTGAAGCCAGTTGGATCGTGCGTGCCCGCAGCGCACGGAGCGAAGTCGTGGCTCTCCGTCGTTGACTTATAGCGAACACAAAGTGCGTCTGAATCAGTCATGGAAGCACTGGGGGCGTTATCCCCCGGAGGAGCGCGCATTGCTGATGCGACTGGCTTGGATGCTGCCGCTGGCGGATCTGTTGCTCCGCACTGTGGGCTTCGGAAGACTGCATCGGCAGCTCTCCCGCGTCCGCCAGGCTCGATCAGTGTCTGCCGACATGTGCGTGGAACCAACGCGGGTTGCCGAGTTGGCTCGCCTCGTCGGCCATCGCCACCCTTGGAAGGCATCCTGCCTGCGGCAATCGCTGGTCGTCGGCTGGCTGTTGAGGCGTCGTGGGCTTTCGCCAACCATCGTGATTGGCGTTGCGAAGCAGTTGCACGTGGCGCCTGCGCATGCGTGGGTGCAACTGGACGGTATCGCGCTTGATCCAAACGCGCAGGGTCACCATCCGTTTGGAGATCTGAGACGCTGATCCACGGTTCCAGCCGCTGGCCGGACAGACTTTGTGGGCTGCTGATCTGGCGTTGCCGGCTGGAGCCGACGCGCTCGGTAATCGAGGATCGGGTAGAGAGCAACCGACCGTCCTTCGGCACGCTGACTATGATGAGCGCCGGCGGCAAAGCACCGATCCTCCCAGCAGGCGCGACCAACTCCGCAGTGAGTGTTCACGCGTATGCGAATCCTCCAGTGCCCGCCGCGCCGCCGCACCCATCCCGGCCAACAGTCCCGGTTCGTCTGCCAGTCGCTCAAGCACCGCGACTGCTGCCGCGACATCGTTCGGCGCAATCGCAATACCCGCCTCGGCAGTTCGTAGGTGCGTGGCGACTTCGCCTTCCGGATCACCAATAAACAAGGCAGGCCTACCGGCGGCGAGGATGCCGTACAACTTGCTCGGCAGAATCAGCCCTTCCAACGCGGGAAGCAAAGAGAGCCAGTGCAGATCCGGCACACACAGGCTCAGCGCCAACGCTTCTCGTGTCTGGTAGGGACGGAGACTGACATTGCCGAGCGAGCGCTCGGTAGCCGCAGCGGCGAAGGCCTGCTGACCGCGACCTCCTCCGATCAGCACAAACGCAATGTCACTGCGGTGGCGCAGTGCATCGGCCACCTCCAGCATGGTGCGCCAGTCGTGCGCACGGCCAAGGTTGCCTGAGTACCCGACCACAAACACCTTCTGCAGCCCCCAAGCCTCACGCAGCGGATTGGCGTCGGGCGGGATCGCTCGGATTGTTTCGTCGTCGGTCCAGTTCTCGATGACGTCAATGCGCTCGCACGCGACACCCATCGCCACGATCCGATCAGCCATTCCGGGCGAGATCACCACTACCCGAGCAGCGGTCCGCAGAGCGAGATCGCGCACCCAACGCAGCGGCGCGGTTCGCCAGCCGCTCCAAAGGCGGCCAAGGAGCACCTCGGCCACCTCAGGAAAAACGTCCTGCAGCCAGTGGATGCATATCGCGCCACGCCGGCTTGCCAGCGGACCCAGCACGGCGCCGAGCATCGGCGGGTCAGTCATCAGGACGACCCGATCACCGGGTTGCACCTCATGCCACAGCAACCGCGCCGCGCCGACAATGTAGGTGAGATAGTCGAGTGCGCGACCAACCAAACTGCCGCGTCCGAAGCGGCTGCCGCCAATGCGACGAATCTCGAACCCGTCCGCAGTTTCCTGCGCAGCAAGGCTGGCGTCTGGATCATCGTAGCGCTGCCGCGACCCGACCAGCAGGACCTTTTCGCCGTACGCCGCCAGGTGTCGCGCAAGGTCGGTCAGCAACTGGCTGGTCGCCGAATGGTCCGGATAAACGTATCGATTGAAGAAGAAAACGCGACTGCCACTCATCGCTTAAGTGCTCTGAGCACGCGCAGGTCTGCGCAGAAGCGACTGGATTCCGGCCTGCGCCGGAATGACGGGAACTCGTTGCCCCGGCGAACGCTGGGACCCATACGATATCCGGCGGCACAGCTTCGTTGCGGCATGCGCCTTGGCGACGGTAGCGAAGAGCTGCATAAGATCGCTCCGATGAAGCAGCCTTGCGTCTACATCTTGTCCAGCCGTCGCAACGGGACGCTTTACACCGGCGTCACGTCCGACGTCGTCAAGCGAGTGTGGGAACACAAGAGTCATGTCGTCGCAGGATTCACGCAAAAGCACAGCGTTGATCGCCTCGTCTGGTTCGAGCTGCACGACACCATGGAGTCCGCCATCCGGCGCGAGAAGGCAATCAAGGAGTGGAAGCGGGCTTGGAAGCTGCGGCTGATTGAAGAGGGAAACCCCACTTGGAAGGACCTTTATGACGAGTTGCTCTAGGGCGTCAACGGCTGGCCCTCGCCAACCCCCGTCGCCCCGGCGAAGGCCGGGGTCCAGTGGGCATCCCCTCAACCCGACTGGATTCCGGCCTGCACCGGAATGACGATGAAGGTGTGCCGGAATGACGCTTACGCCGGAATGACGCTGTGGGTGCAACGGAATGACGCTGTGGGTGCGATTGACTGACGCTGTGACGGACTGACGCTGTGGGTACGCCGCAAAACCAACCCTCGTCGCCCCGGCGAAGGCCGGGGTCCAGTGGGCATCCCCTCAACCCGACTGGATTCCGGCCTGCGCCGGAATGACGATGAAGGTGTGGCGGAATGACGCTTACGCCGGACTGACGCTGTGGGTGCGATTGACTGACGCTGCGCCGGACTGACGCTGTGACGGACTGACGCTGCGACGGACTGACGCTGTGGGTACGCCGCAAAACCAACCCCCGTCGCCCCGGCGAAGGCCGGGGCCCAGTGGGCATCCCCTCAACCCGACTGGATTCCGGCCTGCGCCGGAATGACGATGAAGGTGTGCCGGAATGACGCTTACGCCGGGATGACGCTGCGGGTGCGATTGTCTGACGCTTACGCCGGGATGACGCTGCGGGTGCGACGGACTGACACTGGGTGCGACGGACTGACGCTGCGACGGACTGACGCTGTGCGTACGCCGCAAAACCAACCCCCGTCGCCCCGGCGAAGGCCGGGGTCCAGTGTGCATGCCCTCAACCCGACTGGATTCCGGCCTGCGCCGGAATGACGATGAAGGTGTGCGGGAATGACGATGATGGTTCGCTCGAACAATGACGATGTGGGTGCGTTGGAACAATGACGATGTGGGTGCGTTGGAACAATGACGATGTGGGTTCGCTGAAAAAAACGAACCCCTACCCCGCAACGACGCGCAGTCGTTCACACCTGCCGCCGCTCGCCAGCATGCTCCAGATACCAGCGATAGGTGGAACGGATGCCGTCCTCAAGTTCAGTGCTCGCCCGCCAACCCATCGCATGCAGACGCGACACATCGAGGAGCTTGCGTGGCGTGCCATCCGGCTTATCAGGATCCGTAAGAATGACACCCTCGAAACCGACCACGCGGGCGACGAGGTGGGCCAAGTCGAGAATAGTCACGTCCTCACCAACACCCACGTTGACGATACCTTCGCCGCTGTAGTTGTCCATCAGGAAGACCACTGCATCGGCCAAATCTTCGACATGCAGAAACTCGCGCTTCGGCGAGCCAGTGCCCCAAATCGTCACCGAAGAATCACCGCGCAGCTTCGCTTCATGGAATCGGCGCATCAGCGCCGGCAGCACATGCGAGTTCTGCAGATCAAAGTTGTCGCCCGGCCCGTACAGATTGGTTGGCATCAGCGAGATGGCGTCGAAACCATATTCCCGGCGATACGCCTGGCACATCTTGATGCCGGCGATCTTGGCCACGGCATACCACTCGTTGGTCGGCTCGAGCGGCCCGCTCAGCAGCACATCCTCGCTCATTGGCTGCGCGGAATGCTTCGGATAAATGCAGGAGGAGCCAAGAAAGCACAACTTGGTCGCGCCGCTTCGCCACGCCGCATGGATGACGTTGGTCTGTATCGCGAGATTGTCGCGGATGAACTGAGCGGGATATGCGCTGTTGGCGTGAATACCTCCGACGTGCGCGGCGGCCAGATATACGAAGTCCGGTCGTTCGGCCTCGAAGAAGTCCTCCACTTCGCTCTGGCGACTCAAATCCAGCTGATCGCGCCCGCGCAGCAGGAGGTCATCGAAACCACCCGCTTGCAATCGCCGCACGATCGCGCCACCCACGAGACCGCGGTGCCCAGCGACAAAGATCTTCGATGACGGGTCCATGGGCCTACTCGTTGCGCTGGAAAGTGCGGAATCCGGCATCGCTGACCAGCGCGTCGCGACGGGCGATTTGCAGGTCTTCGACCACCATTTCGCGCACCAACTCGGCAAACGGCGTGGTCGCCGTCCAGCCCAATTTTTGCTTCGCCTTACTCGCATCACCCAGCAAAGTTTCGACTTCGGCGGGTCGGAAGTAACGTCGGTCGACGGCAACGATGCGTTGGCCTAACGCCACTTTCGACTCCGCCGGCACGGAAACGACGTGCCCTACCTCGCTTCCGCCCATACCGTCCCAAGCGATTTCGATGCCAAGCTCATTGGCCGCACGAGTGACGAAGTCGCGCACTGAATATTGCTCGCCGGTGGCAATCACAAAATCCTCGGCCACCTCCTGCTGCAGCATCAACCACTGCGCCTCGACGTAGTCGCGCGCATGGCCCCAGTCGCGGCGCGCATCCAGGTTGCCCAAGTAAAGACAGTCCTGCAGTCCCAGTGAGATGCGCGCCAGTGCGCGAGTGATCTTGCGGGTGACAAAAGTCTCACCACGCAACGGCGACTCGTGATTGAAGAGGATGCCGTTGCAGGCAAACATGCCGTAGGCCTCGCGATAGTTCACCACAATCCAGTAGGCGTAGAGCTTGGCAACGCCGTAGGGCGAGCGCGGATAGAACGGCGTGGTCTCCTTCTGTGGCGTTTCCTGCACCTTGCCGAAAAGCTCCGAAGTTGATGCCTGGTAAAAGCGCGTCTTTTCCTGCAGGCCGAGGATTCGGATCGCTTCAAGGAGTCGCAGCGTGCCAAGTGCATCCGAGTTTGCGGTGTATTCCGGCGTTTCGAATGACACCTGCACGTGGCTCTGGGCACCCAGGTTATAGACTTCGTCCGGCTGCACCTGCTGCAGGATACGGATCAGATTGGTGGCGTCAGTCAGGTCACCGTAATGCAGCACCAGCCGCCGATCCTCGACGTGCGGATCCTGGTAAAGATGATCAATGCGATCGGTGTTAAACGAAGAGGCGCGGCGTTTGATGCCGTGAACCTCGTAGCCCTTGGCGAGCAGCAGTTCGGCCAGGTAGGCGCCGTCTTGACCGGTTATGCCTGTGATGAGTGCGCGTTTCACGATAGTGACTTTGCCTGATTGAAGTGGTTGCGATGGGTGCCGCTGCGACTTACAGGGTCGGATGATGGGCCGGCGCCGTGCTGCCACGGAAGAGTCGGGCGCTGGCGACGCGGATCGGTCGCCAAAGGTAGTACAGCCAATGCAGGCCAAGCGGCAATGGCCAAGCGTCCACGTCATTGGCTGAAGGACGCCAACGAAACAGTTGGAATCGCCGTCGATAGCGCCGGCTGAACTGCCAGTCGTAAAGGAAGTCCGGCTCGCTTTGCCCCACAATCTCGGCACCGTCGGACGCTGGATCGCCCATCGGTGTGGCGGTCTCCGGGTCCGGCGTCAGGGCTGCATCGACAGCGGCAAGGCAATCGGCGAGAAAGCGCGATGCCGGCCGATCCGAGTTGCCCGGCTTTCCCAGTGCCAGAGCGAGCAGATCCTCGTTCAGCCGCAGCGCCTCCTGCAAGGTGAGATCGAGCGCCACAGCCTGGGCAGTTCGGCTGACGGCGACTGGCTCGAAATCGGGGTGCCGAGTCAGTACGTCCAGATCGGCACACCAATGTAGCGACGACCAGCGATGCCTGGCATGGTGGTAACACAGATAAACGAACAGGTCCGCGGGTGCCAGCGTTTGCCACGCGTAGCGGCCCTGCGCAGGCATGTGCGAGCGGGCAAGTAGCTGATCCGAGGCGAAGATGCAGCCGGTCGAGTCGACGGTCTTGTGCAGTTCCACAAGTACGCCCTGCGGTGATCGCATCTCCAGCGCGCAGCTGTAGCGGCAGAACGCCCGCAGGTCACGTTGGCGAAAGGTTTCCCAAGCGGTGTTGGTCACGTGATAGCCAAGACCCAGCAACGCCTGTCCAACCTCGGCGATACGCGCCGCTTCGACCAGCACATCGATATCGCGATACTGCCGCTGGGCGGGATCGCCGTAATAGCTTTGGGCGAGCGTCGCGCCCTTGAAGAACGCGTGGCGAACGCCCGCCGGCCCAAACACGCGTTCAACCAGAACCTGCTGCACGCGCGCCAGCTGCAGCGCCTGCATGGCCCAGCGCAAATGCCTATCGCGCACTGCGGCTCGGACCGCGTCCGGCACAGCCGCTCCGCCGCGACCCGACAAGTGACGCGCCAGCAGCGGCATGATGAAGTGCTGGTCGGCCGCGTTCAGGATGGCTGGCCAATCGAGGCTCCCATCCAAGAGTTCCGTCAGCGCCTGCTCGCCGTCCGCACGCAGATCCATCCGCGCGCACAGGATCAGCAGCCTTGCCTCGGCCGACAACGGCTCGAAGGCGTCCAGCACTACAAAGGAATCGGCGATGTCGTTCAGTGTTGCTTCCCCGCAGCCGATTCCTTCGATCCCGCCGCAGCGGTCTCGCCTTCTGCCAACGCCATCGCATTGAGTCCGATGAAGGCGTGATACATCGCGTACATCCGACAGTAGGTCAGCCCGGCGCGGCCATCGAGAAAACCCGCGCGCAGCACGTAGGCATAGAGGAAGGCCAGCAGCCCGCGTAGCGGTGCGCGGTAGGAAAGCTGCTTCAGCGCCCGTCGCCGCACGGTCGGATCCTTGCTGTACAGATCGGCGAGGCGCAGCGGCACGCTCCTGGCCCGCCGCAACTCGACCGCTTCGGCGCGGGCGTAGCGCAGATGCCGCGCCAGCCAGTCGTTGATGCCCTTGGAAAAGTTGTAGTGGTCGAGTGGATGACGCAGGGTTCCCACCGCTTCCGGTGGTTGTACCTCACGTTGACCATGGCCGAAGTCGACGAAACGCAGCGCCGCGGTGCGGCCAAAGCGCACCTGGTAGGCCGGGTACATGCCGGCATGGCGCAGCCAACGGCCCATGAAGATCATCCGCGCCGCCACCCGCCAGACGTCAAAAGCGGCCTCGTTGCTGGCCGCGAGAGTACGTAGCTCCGATGCCAGCTCAGGCGGCACGACTTCGTCGGCGTCCAGATGCAGCGTCCAAGGATGGCGAAGCTCGCCTGCGGTCATGGCGTAGTTGCGCTGCCCCGCGAACGAGTCGAACGACCGGCTGAGAATGCGCGCTCCCGCCGACCGGGCAATCGCCAGCGTGCGATCACCGCTGCCCGAATCCACGACCAGAACGTCGTCCGACCAAGCCACACTGGCCAGGCAGCGCGGCAGGTTGTACTCCTCGTTGAGCGTCAGGATCACGACCGAAATCACTTCGGCCCTGCCTCGCGAAGCACGCGCTGCTTGACGAAAACCGCCGGATTTCCCGCCACCACCGCCCAAGGCTGGACATCGCGCATCACCACGGCGGCGGCGCCGACCACCGCCCCTTCCCCCACGGTCACGCCCGGACCGACGAAAGCATCGGCACAGACCCAAGCCTGCGCACCGATGCTGATCGGCAGCCTCAAAAGTGGCAAGGTCGGGTCGGCGTAGTCATGCGAGCCCGCGCACAGATGGGCCCGATGCGACACGGTTGCGCGGGCGCCGATGTGGATCGGGCCGAGGTTGTAGAGCAGAACGTCTTCACCCACAGCAGCATCGGCGTCGATCCGCAGATTCCACGGAATCACCACCCGCACCGACGGGTAGACATGCACTCCGGCCGCCACGCTCGCGCCGAAACGACGCAGTAGCCAGCGACGCCAACCGAACGCGACGCGCGGGCTGAAGCGGAACAGAGGCATTACCAGTGCCCACATCACCCGGCCGATGTACTCATTGCGGGTGTAGGGTCGAGCAGCGCGGGCCACATGGATTTCGAGACTCACTTCAACTGCGCCCGCTGCTGCTAGAAGACGCAGCCGTTGGCGAACCAAAGTAGCGAAAGGCATCGCGAAGGCGGGTCTGACCGGGCCGCCAAACCATGAATGGTCGTTCGATCAACAGATAGGGCAAGGCGCAAGCCACCAATGTCAGCGGCACGACTGCCAATGCAAACACCGGCAGCACAGCAGATTCCGGGAGCGACGACGGCAACACTGTGAGGACGGTTCGGCCCAGCGCCGAAATGACGAAGAAATGATAGAGGTAGATCGTGTAGCACATCGCGCCGACACAGTGGATCGGCCACCACCCCAGAAATCGGCCGACCCAACGACCTCGCAACGAGCCAATCACCAGCAGGAATGTCAGCAGGGGAAGCAGTGGAGGTGCACCTTTTCCTGCCAGCAGGACGGCGAGGATCAGAAACGAAGCCAGCAACGCGATGGCGTCGAAGGTGGCTCCTCGGACCTGCTTGAATCGTCCTTCGTGATCAAGTAGGGCGACCCATACGCCTGCAAGGAAGAAACCGAAATAACACAACAGAGATAATGAGACCCTCGGACTCACTTCACTGGCCATCTGGAACGCCCAGCCGCCCAGCAGTATCGCGGCAGCGAGCAGACAGTGTCTAAGCGCACCGGTCGCCCGCGTCAATGCCGCCAGAGCGAATGGCGCAAGCAGATAGAACTGCCACTCGATCTCCAGCGACCAAGCGACCCCGTTGACTTCACTGTGCGTTCCGTAAATCGGTCCATGGGCATACACCAGACTTGCCAGAAGGTGCGGCAGGAGTTCGGGAAATGCTGCATTCAGGAACCATACCTTGAGCACAAATATCAGCAACAGATTGATGAAGTACGGTGGCTCCAGTCTGGTCAACCGGCGCACGAAGTAGCGCCGCAAAGAGACGCCCTGCTCACCCAGGAACGGCCGGGCGATGATGTAGCCACTGATTGCAAAGAAGAGCGGCACCCCGAAGTAACCCGTCGACATCAAAGTATGCAGCGCATCTCGTGCGCGGATTCCCTGCATATCGCCATTCGCTTCGACAAATCCCTGCATGTGGTAAAGCAGTACGGCCAGAATGGCGACAAACCTGAGCCCATCGATCTGCGGCACAAAGGCCTGCCCCGGCTGCGGTCGCGCGATACGCAGCAGGCACCATCCGCGCAACTGCCCCCAGGCGCTCATGGTCGCGCCACCCCGGCGGTCGACAATCGAAGCGCGAGGCCGTCGATCGCGTCAATCAAGGGGCGTGCACAATCGCTCCAACGAAACCGGCGAACGTTGTCGCTGGCGCAACGCGAACGGCGCTGCCACTCACCACCGTCATTCAATAGCGACACCAGCGCCTGCGCGGCGGCGGACGCGTCATCCTGCGGCACCACCCAGCCCCCTTCACCCAGCACTTCAGGCGCGGCTGTGCCGTCGACGACTACGCATGGCGTGCCGTAGGCTTGCGCCTCCAGCGCCGGAATGCCGAAAGACTCGCAGCGACTGGTAAGACAGAACGCCCGCGCCGAGGCATATAGCCGCGACAGCGCCTCATCGGTGACGTGGCCGCGAATCTCCACGCGGGTGCCAAGATTCAGATCGTGGATAAGTCGCTCGATTTGCCTACGGTAGGCCGCGTCCGGCCAGCCACCAACGATGACAAGGGTCGCATCCTCCACGAGCCTTGCGGCCTCGGCGAAAGCCGAAACCAGCACTTCAACCGCCTTGTGCCGCGCCATCACGGATACCGACAGCACCATCGCTGGACGATCGGCAAACGCCGTCACTGCTTCCGATCCGATCAGCCGACTCTCCGGCAGCCCCTGATAGGCAACGACGGTCTGCCCCAAGGCAGGCCCGAAAGCGCTCTCATATAGTTCGCGCATGTAGCGCGAGTTGAACGCCATCACCGCTGCCCGCCGCTGCGCTGACCGAAAGGCAGTGGCGCGCAATCGCATTCGCCAGCTGCCTCGATCAGGATTCGCTGCCACTAGCGGCCACGGATTCTGCGCCAGCACGATCTGCGGCAGGCGACATCCCGGGCTGAGCATGCCAGCCGGACTGAACACACAATCGATCCTGTGGGTGCGACACAAGGCAGCGAGGCGAGTCTGGCACCACACCGCTCGCTCTAGCCAGCCGCCACCGATATCGGCCACCACGTGTTGGACGCCGTCTGCAACGCCGTTCGCAACCCGGGTATTGGATCGGTGAGTGAGCAGCACGACCTGATGGCGACCGTCACCCGCGGTCATCAGCTCGTCCAAATGACCGCGCAGCACGTAAGCGCCCGACAAATTGTTGACCGACAGGGCATCGAACAGCAGCTTCAAGGGATGTTGCGACCAGGCATCCCGACAGGCTCACGCGTGAACCAGGCTTCGAAGTCGCTTGGCGCTGTCTCTGCCAGTGTCATCAATCGGACCACATCGCGCATTCCATTGGCCGCCTTCCAGCCCAACACCGTCGCCGCCCGCGACGGATCGCCAACGCTTCGCTGGATGTCGGTGGGTCGGTGAAGGTCGGGATCCAGGTCAACGTGGCATCGCCAGTCCAGTCCGCTCTCAGCGAAGGCCACTTCAACGAACCGGCTCAGTGGATGTGCCGTTCCGGTGGCGATGACGAAGTCTTCGGGGTCAGGCAACTGCAGCATCCGCCACATCGCGTCGACGTACTCAGGTGCCCAGCCCCAGTCGCGTTCGATATCAAGGTTACCCAAGCGCAGGCGCTCATCGCTTCCGGCCGCGATTCGACAGGCCGCCGCCACCACTTTGCGGGTCACAAAGCGCGACGGGCGCAAAGGTGATTCGTGATTGAAGAGAATGCCGGTACATGCGTAAAGCCCGTAAGCCTCGCGATAATTGGCCACTGTCCAGTGTGCGCTGGCCTTCGCCACGGCATACGGACTGCGCGGCCGGAACGCGGTCTGTTCGTTCGCTGGCAGCCTGGATTCACCAAAGCACTCGCCAGAACCCGCATTGTAGAAGCGCGCCGGCAGCTCAAGAAAACGCAGGGCTTCCAGCAGGTTCAGCGTGCCGTGGGCGATGCTCTCCAAGGTCTCGACCGGCTGCTCAAAAGAGAGGCCGACTGAACTCTGGCCGGCCAAAAAGTAGATCTCGTCCGGCGCAA
>Ga0105044_10010644_pt1 | contig 12556 bp, 10 predicted proteins | sample MAT01_FD_78092 | JGI IMG/M metagenome (GOLD analysis project Ga0105044, IMG submission 78092) | Freshwater microbial communities from Lake Fryxell liftoff mats and glacier meltwater in Antarctica - MAT-01 | ecosystem: Environmental > Aquatic > Freshwater > Ice > Liftoff microbial mat | place...
CTGGGGATTTGAGGCGGCCTTCGATTTTGAAGGATTTGACGCCGGCACGGACGAGGTCCGGGATGAGATCGACGGCGGCGAGGTCTTGGGGGCTGAGGAGGTAACGGACGGGGCCGAGTTCGCGGGTCTCGCCATCGACAACGATTTCATAAGGCATCCGGCAGGCTTGGGCGCATTCGCCGCGGTTGGCGCTGCGTTGGCCGAGGGACTCGCTGGTGAGGCATTGGCCGGAGTAGGCGACGCAGAGGGCACCGTGAACGAAGACTTCTAACGGAGTTTTCAGTTTGAGGTGTTCCGTATTGTGTGAAGAAAACCGTTCGATTTCTTTGATGGAAAGTTCGCGGGCGAGGACGGCGCGCTGAAGGGGGAAGAGGGTTTCAATGAAGGCGAGTCCCTCGGGGGAGGTGATGGTCATCTGGGTGGAGGCATGGAGTTCCACGTGAGGGGCGACTTCGCGGGCGAGCTTGGCGAGGCCAAGATCCTGGATGATGAGGGCGTCCACGCCGGCGGCAGCGATGCAACGGAGTTGATCTTCGGCGGCCTTCATTTCGCTGGTGAAAATGAGGGTGTTCATGGTGACGAATCCTTTGACGCCGTGGCGGTGGAGGTAGTCCATGAGTTCGGGGAGGTCGGCCTGGATGAAGTTTTCAGCCCGGAGGCGGGCGTTGAATTTTGGCAGGCCGAAATAGATGGCATCCGCCCCGGCGGCGACGGCGGCCCGAGCGCAGTCCCAATTTCCGGCAGGAGAGAGAAGTTCGGGGGTCGAGTCGTAGGCGGGTGCGTTCATGCCGGGAGTGAAGCATGGAACGCGTGGGGAAGACAGCGGAGAAAAATTAGTCGGCCAAGTAGCCGCTGAGGGTATCTCGGAGGGTGGTTCTGGCGCGGAAGAGGAGGCTCTTCACGGCGGAAACGGAGAGGCTGAGGACGGCGGCAATTTCCTCGTAGGAGAGTTGTTCGTAGCGGCGAAGGACCACGGCCATGCGCTGGGCTTCGGGTAGTGCGGCGATGGCGTCATCGACGGCTTTTTGGAGTTCGGCTTGGAGGAGTTCGGCATCGGGCTGGCGGTCGGGGCTGGCTTCGATGAGTTGGTTTGAATTTTCCTCACGCTCGTCTGAAGAGACTTCTTTTTTGCGACTGCGGCGGCGGGTTTCGTTGAAAACGAGGTTGCGAGTGATGGTGAAAAGGTAGGTGGTGAATTTGGCGTCGGGGCGGTAGCGTTTGGCATTCCGCCAGATTCTGAGAAAAACTTGCTGGGCGATATCTTCGGCCTCGGAGGGATTTCCCAACATCTTGGCGACGGTGCCGATGACGGCGTTTTGGTGCCGCTCGACGAGGGTGCGGAAGGCGGCATGGTCGCCAGCGCCGATGCGCACCATGAGGGTGAAATCCACGGTGCAGCCATCAACTGGATTTGAAACGGGTTCCTCCTCCATCGTTAGGAAATCGGGTCTGGCAGCGATGTTCGCGCTGAGCATGGAGGGTTCAACTGATCCAAGGCGGAAAAGTTGCGGAAAAGTGTCAGAGTTCTGCGGATTTCGCCCATTTTTCCACCTCCTCATCAAGAAAGACTTTGTCGAGGGCCTCGCGTGCCCAGTCCTCGTGCTTTGCCAAATGTTGGAGCATCCGCCAAGCGACAACCTGGGTGGCGGGTTGCTCGCTCCAGACGACTTCTGCCAAGCACTGCCACTCCCGGCCTTTGAGGCGACCCGGGTGATCCAACGCCTCATGGCAGGCCTCACTGATGAGCAGGGTGCGGTCGATCTCAGGATCATCCGCGACGGGTGGCACTTCGTAAGGCTTGAGTGGCACACCGGAAGCGCCGGTGAGTTCGCATTTGGATTTGGCACGGCGTGCGAGGTCCTTGCCGATGCCTTGCAAGGCGAGCAAACGTGCTTGGTGCGTTTCGTAACCTTTTCCCATGCGGAATGTTACCTCAAGAAGTGGCTGGCGGGAAATCACGAAATGGTGGCCATTTCATGGGTGGGAAAAGCCAGTGCTATTCGGGGGCTGCGTCTTTGGGATCTGCTGGAGTTTCAGGTAAAGCGGGGGTGAGTTGTGCCCTTAACTGATCGGCCCATTCTTTGGCCGCAGGGTGGGCTGCGTATTTCTGGAGGTGGGTGAACATTCTGACAGCGGCACCTTTTTCGTCACCATGCTCGAACAGATCCAGCTCCATGTTCCATTGGAGCTTGGGTTGGGTTTGCGAGGCAAATCTCTCCATTTCGCGCGCGTGGTTCTCGTCCCGGGCTTCACCACGCTGGTCCTTGCCTTTTGGCGGGCGCGCTGGGAAATACTCGATTTTTGATCCTTCCTGAAGAATCCGTTTGATCCAAGCGGCGCGCAGTTCCGTGATGTGCTGGGTATTGCGCCATTGAGGGAGCAGCAGCTCACCATAAATGCTATCCAGTTCGGTCGGGGAAAGCGGCCACTTTTCGACCTTCAAATGATTGATCCCGTAAGCAATGGCGAAAACGGAGGATGTCACGGCCTGACTGAGGATGGCTTCCTGGCCTTGAACTTTCGCGGGTTCACGAAAGATCGCATCGACGATTTCTTGGGACTCTGATGAGAGTTCGTGGCGGCTTGCCTTTTCCAATGAGGCCCGGATGGTGAGGATCAGCCAACGCAGCTGATACCGAAGGGCGAGCTTGAGGCCGGGTTCTGAGAGTTTTTCGCCTTCACTACGTTTCCATTTTGCAAAATCGACTCCGCTCTTATCCCGATCCACAAAGTTTACTTTTTCAAGGCAATTAAGATAAAGTTCCATCGTGGCTTGATCACTCCCGGCAGCATTCCGGTAGGCAGAAAGCGCGATGCCGAGCTTGGCATCCGAGCTGGACTCAGCCTCAGCTTGCAGCCGCTCCAGATTTTCTAACAACGACTCACGATCCGCATCGGACAGGGGTGCGCTGTGAAGCACCTGGATTGAAAAAAGGGAGCAGAGTAAAAGAATGGGCACTTTCATGGAGGCGGATGCATGACAGAATCGGACTTGTCGGCCAAGGCGGAATAAAAAAATGTTTCTGCCGAGGGAGGGATGTCTCGTTTCCGCGCTTGGATCTTTGAAATTCTATAGCATGGTTTTCCCGTCACCCACTTTTTATGAATCCTGCCTTTCGACGCCTGCTGACACTCGTTGCCGTTTTTGTCACCGTATTTATCGCCGTTTCAGGGCTGCGGACCTGGCGCGCCGGAGGTGACCTGCGCAGTTTGATTCCAGGGTTTTCAAAAAAGCCGGGACAATTCCAGCGTGAGGCTTTCTCCCTGCCCGAAAAAGCCCCGCTGGATCTCGGCGAGGTTGAACTCCTTTCCCGCCTGAATGACGAGTATGCCCGCCTTACCGAAGCGGTGGTGCCTTCTGTGGTCAGCATCGATACCGCAGGAGAGCGAAGCGAGCTGTTCGCAGTCTGGGGGGGTACCCAAGTTCGTAACTACCCTACGCAAGGGCAAGGGTCGGGCGTCATCGTCACCCATGAAGGCCACGTCATGACAAACCACCATGTCATCGCCGGCCAAAGTAAAATCCAAGTGACGCTCCATAGCGGGAAGTCCTATGCCGCACGCCTCATCGGTGAGGATACCTTGCTTGATATCGCGGTGTTGAAAATCGATTCCGATGATTCATTCACACCGCTAAAGCTTGGGGATTCTTCACAGGCCAAAGTGGGCCAGATCGTGCTAGCAATCGGCAATCCGTTCGGACTTGGTGAGACCGTTACCCAGGGGATCATTTCCGCCAAAGAACGCTCGCTTTCTGATAACCAGCGGGACCTTTTCCAAACCGATGCCGCCATCAATCCCGGCAACTCCGGCGGCCCCCTCGTAAACCTGCGCGGTGAAATCATCGGCATCAACGTCGCCATTTTTTCTCCAGACAAGCAAAACCCGGGGTTCCAGGGAGTGGGTTTCTCGATTCCTTCGAACGACGTCAAAGACGCCCTTTTTCAAATCCTCGAACGCGGCCGCCCGATTCGCGGATTCCTGGGAGTCCAAATGCGTGAGATGGACCCGAACGTGCGGGCGGCGCTTGGCTACAAAGAAGAGTTCGGCGCGGCAGTCATCGGGGTTTCTCCAGGTTCGCCCGCACTTGCCGCCGGCCTCCAACCGTGGGACGTCGTAGAAGCGGTGAATGGTGAAAAAATTCGCACCTCCACCCAGCTTTTCTCGCTGGTCCAGCGCACTCGGATTGGCGAAACCCTCAAGCTCGATGTTTGGCGCAAAGGAGAGTCCCTGCAACTCAGCGCCGTCATCACCGAGAATAACGCCCAAGAATCCCCAACCCAGTCTCCAGCGAAGACAGGGACTCAAGGGCGCACGTATGATCCAGAACAAGTCTTGCAGGCACTCGGCATCCAGGTTCGCGATCTATCCGTGCAAGAAAGAATGCGTGGTTTCCGTGGTGTCGCAGTCACCGGGGTGATCGCAAATGCCCTTGCCGCAGAACAAATCAAACCCGGCGACCTTATCGTCGCAGTGAACAATTCACGAATCAGCGGGGCTAACGAATTTTTCCTCCATCTCGCTGCCTCAGCTGCCGTGCAAGACACCAGCCTCCATCTGATTCGTGAGGGGCAGGTCCTGCGCGTCAATCTCCCATCGGTCCCTCGCCAGCAATGAGCAAGATTTCTTGAAATTTTTGCCTTCCTTACCTCGTTTATCCCCAATTCATGCAACGTTCCAAGCTCCCGTATTTTTTCCTCGGCCTCGCGGCCGTGCTCGCGGTATCCGCCTTGGTCATGCTTGCCACCCGTCATGGATTACTCCAAAAAAAATCACCATTGGACAAGGCTCCGGCCTCCACTTCACCCGCTCCTCCCAAAATCGGCAATCTTACCGATCCTGCCCCACCTGAAGACCCTAACACAGTCCTTGCGGATTTGGGAATCGGAGTCGCACTGGTGGACCCCGCCGACTTGGTCGCGCAAATCGCAACCGCATTGGAAGCTGGCGATCTCGCCAAAATCGGACAATTGATCGGCAAGGATGCCTTAGACCCCGAGGTGATTGCCCGCCTGAAAGAACTCGCACTCACTCCACTACGCCTGCGTCAGCCGAATGGCGTCCGCGAAGTCGGCGAACTCACCCTCAACGAACGGACACGCTGGGCGCTTGAACTGGATGGCATGGAACCTGGCCGAGACCGCATCTTTCTTGATCTGAAAAAAACCAACGGCAAATGGATGGTCGAAAAAATCACGCTCCCTCCCGCTCCCGGCGAGCCGATCCCCAAGGCGGTTCTGGCAGATTCTTTAGGCATCGCTGATGCGTTTCTCCAAGCGGTCCTCAAACAGGATTTCGAGTTCGCGCGTGCTTTCGTTGATCCTGCAACCGTCTCGGACGCCAAGATCGCAGGCCTCTGCATTATGTTCGAAGAAGGAGAATACCGCCTCCGCAAAAACAAGCCGCTGCGCTCGATGTTCCAGCGCGAAGACACCGTCGGCTACCTCGCCAATGTCGAAACCTCCGATGGCAAACAGTCTGCCCAGTTCGCCATGACACTCAAGCAGCCCCCCGCACCATCTAACTGGATTGTTTCAGAAATCAATCTCAACCAACTGCTTGCCGACTACGCCCGCCGCGTCGGAGGGGGTGATCTCTACTACACCCCGCTTGTCAAAAATCCAGGGGGGGGTGACACCCTCGCCCTCTACTTCGAGTTCGACGAGGATGATATGAACCCACGCACCCGACGTCAGTTAGAGATTGTCACTCTCATCCTGCGCTCGGATCCTGACAAAAAAATCACCCTCAGCGGCCACACCGACGCCTTGGGAACCAAAGACTACAACAACAGCCTCTCCTCCCGCCGCGCCGGCGTCGTTCGTGACTACCTCATCAAAGCGGGAGTCGCCGCCGCCCAAATCATCACCGTGGGTAAAGGTGATAGCCAACCCCGTCGCCCGAATGTGACCGAGACTGGCAGCGACAACCCCGATGGCCGCCGTGCCAACCGCAGGACGGAAATCTATCTGGACTTCTAATCGTTCAACGAGAACCGACCTCTGAACCGGCTTCCTCAAGTTTCCCCCGCAGAACCCGTAGAATCTCGGCTGCGGTCGCTCCATCACCGTGAACGCAGAGAGTATTCACATCTCCCCGCGCCACCAGCGCCATCGCCTGCACCACAGCCTCCTCGACATCGGTAATCACAGCCCCGGGTTCGGCTCGCGGCATCAACAAGCCGTTTTCAAGATACCGCCGATCCGCAAACCCCTCGGCACACAGGGTGATGCCCGCCGCATGAGCGGCCGCCGCCAATGCCCCTGAAGGTGGGCCATACAGGACCAAGTCAGCTGAAACACTGGTGACGCCTCTCACCACCGCATCTGCTAACTGGCGATCACGATCCGCCTGATTGTAAAGCGAACCATGAGCCTTCACGTGATGAACCGAGGCTCCCATCTGTTTGGCCAGACCCATCAGCCTTTCGACCTGTCGTCGAACTAACAGAGTGATGGCGTCGAGAGGCAGCGCCATCGCCCTGCGCCCGAAGTGTTCGCGGTCTTCATACCCCGGGTGCGCTCCAATCACCACTCCGGCGGCCATGGCCAGCTCGATCGCGCGGCGCATCGTCGCCTCATCACCCGCGTGTCCGCCGCACGCGATGTTTGCGGAACTCACCAGGCGGAGCAATGCTTCGTCCTGAGATCCGCCCTCACCGAGGTCTGCATTCAGATCGATCATCAACATGGGTCCTAGGTTAACAGTTTCAAACCGACCTGCAATCGAATCCATTTTTGTTTTTCCAAGCACCGGATTTGTTGGGATTCCGCCCAGGAAATTTCCTTGAATCTCACGCTTGTCCCCGGCCATGCCCTTGCGAGTTTGGGTAAATCTGCCGGAATCACATGCCCGATCTGAGGATACCCGCCGATGGTTTGGCGCTCGCCAAGAAGGACGATGGGTTGTCCGTCTGGTGGCACTTGCACCGAGCCACAGACCACAGGTTGCGAAGTCATTTCCTGAACGGAGTCGAGTTCCAGCGCTGGGCCGCCTAACCGCGCTCCCATCCGATCCGCGCTCGGCGTGACCCGATAGATTTCGTTGCGAAACCGCCACCGCGCTTTCTCGGAAAACCACTCCCCTTGCACCCCGGCGAGAAAGCGCAGTTCGATTTCCAACATCTTCTCCGACTTTCCCACAAACCAATCCCCACACTGCGGGATGGATCCCGCATCACCCATCGCCAGTCGATCACCCTCTTTCAGAAAACGTCCGAAAAACCCACCAAAACCCGCCCGCACATCCGTTGCAGCACTGCCTAACACCCGGGGGACGATAAAGCCGCCCGCCACCGCAAGGCAGGCGCGCACCCCAACCATGGGTTTCGAAAAATCCACCACCTCGCCGGCGGTGACTTGGCGAGATTTGCCAACCGCGCCTGCCAAAGCGATGACCGTATCGACATTGGATTGGAAGATGGCCCCGTTGAGGCAGAATTCCAGAACGGCGGCATCTGGCGCATTGCCCACCATCAAGTTTGCAATCTGTAAAGCTTCTCGATCCACCGCCCCGCCGGGAGACACCCCCGCAGCTTCATGGCCCGGCCGTCCCAAGTCCTGTACGGTTGTTAGGGATCCCGGTGAGATCACTTGAATCCACCGCTCCCCCACCACCGCGTCCGGGGGGCGGGCGGCTTCGCTCGCTTCAAGACGATCCACCGGCACAAACCGCACCCGGTCGCCTGTCTTGAACATGGCACAGCGTTGCGCGGCAGGATCAAACAGTTTCAAACCTGTGCGTCCCAACACTTGCCAGCCACCCGGTGAGGTGAATGGATAGATTCCCGCTTGTCCGCCAGCCATTGCCACGGATCCCGCAGGCACCGCAGCGCGAGGCGTCCGCCGCCGGGGCAGGTGTAAACTCACAGGCAGACCTAACAAATAGGGAAATCCTGGTGAAAATCCCACCGCCGCCACCGTATAGACCGCGCGGCTGTGTCGTGAAATCACCTCGGCCTCGGACAAGCCCACGCGCGCGGCGACCTCCGCCAAGTCAGGCCCGTTTTCACCACCGTAACACACTGGAACCTGCCATTCCTCACCCTCGGGTAAATCATCATTTACCCGCGCAGACCGGAGCCACTCAAAGATCTGCAAGGGATCCACCTCGTCGAAATGCACTGCAAATGAAGCGAACGACGGCACGACATCCACCACGCCCGCCGGTCGATTGACCGCCAAGGCATTCACCCAGCCCATCACCCGCGCCAGTGCAGCCTCTCCGGCCAAGCAGGGAAACTCCACCAGCCACGCCGAATCTCCCAGGGGTTTGATGACCACAGGCACAGTCTTGCATGATCCGCCGGACTTGCCAATCTTCACCTTGCGGAGAACACTTCTCCCGCGATGAAACTCATCCTGATCCTTGGCTCCCTTTGCGCCGGCTCCTTGGCTTCTTGTCAGGAAAAGGAAAAACCGACCCGACCCATGATCGACAAATCCATCCCCGCCGGGACACCCAGGGCACGCGCCGCCGCAGCGAATGTTAGACCGGGCCTTGAGCGGGATCTATCCGCCCTCGGTTTGAAGCTGGGCGATCCCGTATTCATCCGGGCCTTCAAAGAAGAAAAGCAACTTGAGTTGTTTGTCCGCAATCAAGCCACGGGAAAGTTCGATCTCTTCCGCACTTACTTGATCGCAGGAACGTCCGGCACCCTCGGCCCCAAACTTCGAGAAGGTGACGGGCAGGTGCCTGAGGGATTTTACCACGTTCCGCCCGCAGCCATGAAGCCGGACAGCCAATATCATCTTGCTTTCAACATCGGGTATCCTAACATCTATGACCAATTTCATCAGCGCACTGGCAGCAGCATCATGATCCACGGCAACCAGATCTCCATCGGCTGCCTTGCCATGACTGACGAAAAAATCGAGGAAATCTACACTCTCTGCGCGGCCGCCCACGAGGGTGGCCAGGCTTTTTTCCGCGTCCATCTTTTTCCCTTGCGCATGACGGACGAGAAGCTTGCCATCGTAGCCAACAATCCTAACCAAAATTTCTGGCAGAATCTCAAGGAAGGTTACGATTGCTTCGAAAAAGAGCGCATTCCCCCTGACGTTTCCGTGCTCGATGGTCGTTACCAATTCCGACCGGCGGCGATCAAATCTTCGCCATCACCCGCTCCTGCGGGCCAGCTCGCAAGCCCGGCGCAACCCTCCTAAACCACGCGAAACATGCCGCATCACTCGATCTCTTCTGCCCTAGACTTCCTTCAGAGGCATGATGGCGATCCGGAAAACAGCCGCTTTACCAGTCTTGGCCTAAACCATGACGGCCTGCGATTTCCAGCAGATCATCACGCATCGGCCACTCATCCGGACGCTCGCTGGTTTGGTGGCGTTTGCTGGCTCCTTTGAGAGTCATGCAACCGGTGTTGTCCCCGATCTGGCGAATGAAGTCCACTTCCTCGGCAGTGAAGCGGAGATCCGGCATCTTGCCGAACTCGCGGATCTTGTCTTCGATCAAGCGCGCCCCATCGCCCGCCTCTTGAATGAAAGTCGGCACCACACTATGCACGGCGGGGTGGCTGAGGTTCCAAATGGAAGCGAGTTCCAAAAGCGTCAATCCATATTTTTCGGCGACCGGCCTCATCCGGTTCGCCTTCTCCATCCCATGCTGCACCCAGCCTTCCGGGCGGTATGTCCGGTGGTCGCCCGGCTTGAAACCGTGCTCCGGACCGCCAACATCATCGTGGAAAACACCCCCATAATCGACCACGCGGGTCATCACCTTCACCCCGTGTTTCTCACAAATGGGCAAGGTCAGTCCGACGGGCCATGGCTCTAGCGGATTTAGAATCAGCATCGACCAATCAATCAATCCGCCAAAACGCTCCAAGCATCCGACAAGGTCCAGAGAAAATCCGTTGGCCGGACCTGGAGCGATACCCAGTCGGTCAGTTAGACCGGAAATTTTGGCACCTTCGAGGGCCTGCCAAAGTGGCTCACTGGTGTAGCCGAGTTCGTCGGGGTTGTGCAACATCAGCAGGTCGAAGCGATCTGCACCGCAGCGTTCCAGCTCCTTGCCGCAGGCCATTTGAATGAAATCGGCATAGCCATCCGGGCCGCGCAATTCAGGATCTGTAAATCGGGGGTATCCTTTGCTCCCCTGCCGCTGGCCTTCATAAAAATCATGACCGATCATCCCCACCAAGCTGTAAGTGCCACGGTCGATTCCCTTCAACGCCACGCCTAACAATTCGTCCGCCTTGCCGTTTCCATACACGTCCGATGTCACAAACGTGCGGATTCCAGCCTGATAGGCCGTCTCAATGCAGCCGATGAAGCGCTCCTCGGTCAAGGTTTCGCCAAAATGCATGAAGCGTCCACCGCTCCAGGTTCCGTATGCCGTCGTTTTAGGTTCCATCGTAAGAAAATTTAAATTTGAGAGCTGCCACTGCCTAAACCCGCAGTGGATAGCGGTCAACCAAATCGCCCGAGAATCGGAGCGAGATCCTTCGCCGTTTTCTCCGGCCACATCGCCCGCGGCGTGAAAATAGCCGTGTCGAGCACGCGGTGACACGGACCATCCGGAGTTTCTGGAATCCGTGCCACCACCTCATGGATGATGCGCTTGGCCATCGCACTGTTCGCATGAAGATTCTCAATCACCGTCGCCACCTCCACCGCATCCTCGTCCTCCTTCCAACAGTCATAATCCGTCACCAGGGCCAGGGCCGCCGCCGCAATCTCCGCCTCCCGGCAAAGTCGCGCCTCAGGACCATTGGTCATCCCAATGACGTCTGCGCCAATCATACGGTGAAAATTCGCCTCCGCACGGGTGGAAAATGCCGGGCCGTTCATGCAGAGATACGCTCCGCCGTCGTGAACTTTCGGAGCCAGAGAACGCGCCGCCGCAAGTAAATCCGCCCGCAAGTCCCTGCAATACGGATCCGCGAAACCCACATGCGCCGCGATCCCATTTCCGAAAAACGTATGCTTCGCCGCCGTCCCTGTGCGGTCGATCAACTGGTCCGGCACCACAATGTCTCGCGGAGCCAACTCCTCCCGCAAGCTCCCCACCGCCGTTACCGAAATCACCCAGCGTACCCCCAGCGAGCGCAGCGCCCAGATATTTGCCCGATGATTGATCTCATGCGGCAGCACCCGGTGCCCCACCCCATGTCGCGGTAAAAAACAAACACACCGCCCGCCGATTCGTCCGATCACCACCTTGTCGGACGGCGCACCGAAAGGAGTCACCACCGATTTTTCCGAAATTCCCTCGAATCCTTCGATTTCGTAAAGCCCACTGCCTCCAATCACGCCGACCACCGCCTCATTCATGCCTCACGAAATAGGCCATTTTTTCCAAACCCGCAAGCAGACATCCCGAGAACTCGCCTTGCACAATCCATCCCCCCTGTGATTTCCTCCGCCATGTTCTTCCTCACCACCGCCATCGACTACACCAACGGCTCACCCCACATCGGTCATGCCTATGAAAAGGTTCTCGCCGACGTGATCGCCCGCTACCGCCGTCTCCGGGGTGACGAAGTCTATTTCCTCACCGGCGTCGATCAACACGGTCAAAAAGTCCAACAAACCGCCGAAAAAGAAGGCATCTCCCCTGCCGATTTTGTCGAACGCACCACCAAAAAATTCACCGCCCTCTGGGAAAAACTCGGCGTCAACTACGACGGCTGGGCCGCCACCACCGACGAACGCCACCAAACCTGCGTCCGCTTCATCCTCACCGAACTCAAGGACCAAGGCCAACTCTACAAAAAATCCCACTCCGGCCACTACTCCGTTCGCCAGGAACAATTCCTTCAGGAACGCGACCGCGATGAAGCCGGAAACTTCGGCTCCGAGTGGGGCGAAGTCGTCGAGATTGAGGAAGAAAACTGGTATTTCAAACTCAGCGACCACACCAATTGGCTCAAAAACTTCATCGAAACCTCCCCCGAAGTCATCATCCCCGCCTTTCGCAAATCCGAATTACTCAATGCGCTGGAGAAAACCTCCGGAATCGACCTCTGCATCTCCCGCCCCAAAGAACGCCTCCAGTGGGGCATTGAATTTCCCTTCGATGCCGACTACGTCACCTACGTCTGGTTCGACGCGCTCATCAACTACATCTCCTTTGCCGGCTACCATGCCGCCGCGGATTCCGGCCTGCCTCAGTTTGAGATAATCTGGTCCGACCGCCCCATCCACATCATCGGCAAAGACATCCTCATCCCCGCTCACGGCATCTATTGGCTCTGCATGCTTCACGCCATGGGCTTCTCCGATGCCCAAATGCCTCGCCTCCTCGTCCACGGCTTCTGGAACAGCCGCGGCGGCGATAAAATGTCAAAATCCACCGGCAACATCGTCGATCCCGATCTGCTTGCCGATAAATTCAGCGTCGAGGCCGTCCGCTACTACCTCGTCCGCGACATCGTCACCGGCAAGGATTCAGACTTCGACATGGACCGCCTTGTCATGCTCTTCAACACCGAGCTCGCCAACGAACTCGGCAACCTCTGCAACCGCGCCCTCAACATGAGCCAGCGTTTCACCGGCGGCATCCTCCAACTTGGCGGCCCGCTCACCGCAGACGACATCGC
>Ga0105044_10010646_pt1 | contig 12556 bp, 8 predicted proteins | sample MAT01_FD_78092 | JGI IMG/M metagenome (GOLD analysis project Ga0105044, IMG submission 78092) | Freshwater microbial communities from Lake Fryxell liftoff mats and glacier meltwater in Antarctica - MAT-01 | ecosystem: Environmental > Aquatic > Freshwater > Ice > Liftoff microbial mat | place...
AGGGAACCGCCATTGCTTTGCACCCACGCTGGCAGATAGGTAACCAGCGCCACCTGAAACCAGGAACGGGCCATGGTGCCGAGGATAATCAGAATCAAGCCCAAAAGATAGCCTTTATGCACGGGCGCGTGCTGCGTATGGTGGCGCGGGTTGGTTTGAGGCGCGGGCCGGCGTGCTTGCTGATAGAAAAGCGCGCTCACGAGTATGGCAACCGGAATCACCATCAGCGCGCTATAGGTGCCCAGGTTGCCCAACCAGAGCAGGATCCAGGCCGGACTCAGCGCCGCGCCGAGCGACCCCCCCACCGAAAAGATCGACACGGCGGTGCCGCGTTGCATCGTGCGCTGCCGTGTAATATTGACAACCCCCGCCGGATGGTAGGCTGCCGAACCCAAACTAGCCAGGGCCACCAGCAGGGTCAGTGTCCAAAAGTTGGGTGCAAAGCCCACGAGCCCCATCAACCCGCCCAACCACAAAATACTCAGGGCCACTACGCGTTCGGCCCCAAAGCGTTCGGGTAGAAAGCCCAAGAACGGCTGAAAGGTCGAGGTCACCAGATTATTCGCCAGGGCCAAGATGCCAATTTGGGTAAAGCTCAAGCCCATTTTTACAGTGAGCAGAGGATAGAGCACGGGCATAAAACTGTGACAGAGTTCCAGCGTAAAATGGCTGAGGCTCGCCAGATAAATTGGCAGTTGCCCAAAACTCAGCGCGGGTACGCGCGTCCAAAATTTTGTCATAAATGCAACCTTGTCGACCGATGATGAGAAAGTTAGCGAACGTCTTGGTCTAGCGGCAAGCGTCGCACGCTTCTCACTAAACGGTGGCCTGATTGTACTATACGCGTGCCATCCGCCGCATTCCTGCCCAACCGTGGAAGACGGTCTATCCTGGTTGGTGGTAGGATATGAGTACCAGATTTTGGCCAGTTGACGCCATCTGCCTTTCCTGCGTATAATAGCAAGCAGCAAAGATGGTACCTCTTTTTGCCTCCGAGTCTCGCTCTGGGAATCGACGATCACGGGCTGACAAGCCATGATTCGTAAGCGGTTTCACGCAGAATTAAGTTTTATACAGGTTCGCTAGGCCCATCTGTGCAAAGTTGATAATGCACAGGACAATGTGCAAAGTTAATAGTGCACAGGACAACCTTTTGGGCTGAAGTACCGTTGCCTATGAATGGCGACTGCGGTATGGTTGATGGGTTATTGAGATAGGCCATTGTGTTTTAGCGGCCCGGCTGAGCGAACTACTCGTGTCGGGCTCGTTGGAGTTTCCTGTTATCCTTCGATCTGTGTTTCATTGATCTATGTTTCGTTGAAAGGAAAAGGGTTTTATGGCAAGACAATTGACGCGTCGTGACTTTTTACAATTTACGGCAATGGGCGCAAGCGCAGCCGCCCTGGCGGCTTGTGCACCGGCTGGAACACCGGGAACGGCACCAGCAAGCACAACGGCGGCAGAAGCTGGCGCTGCGGCTTCCACGACGGGTGGTGGTACGCTTGTCTTCGGTTATGCTCAAAAGACCACCTACGGCAACTTATGTGCGCCGTGGTTCTATGCTGGCAGCCAGGATCTCTATCAGCGCCGTCTGGCCTACAGTGGCTTGATCCAGTGGAATAGCGATTTTAGCGACTTCCTGCCCGATCTGGCCGAAAGTTGGACCTTTGATGGTAATACTTGCACCTTTAACTTGCGCAAAAATGTTAAGTGGCATGACGATGCAGATTTCACGGCGGAAGATGTGCTCTTTTCATTCCTGATCATCGGCCATCCCGATTCGCTCTGGACTTCGCCCGATACGCTGTCCACGATGATCGTTGGCTTTAAAGAGTATCGCGAGGGTACGGTCGAGGAAATCTCTGGCATCACTGCGCCCGATAATTTTACGGTGGTCTTTGAGCTGACCGAAGCCTATCGCCAGCCTTTCCTCAGCGCGATTGCCACCTACACAGTCAACCCCAAACATCTGCTCGACGAAAAGTCGCTGGATGAGTTGCTGCCCGAGGAAGGATTGTGTAAAACCGAGTGGGCACTAGAGACAGGGATTGGCACGGGACCCTTCAAGGTCGTCAACTATGTACCGGATCAATTTGTTGAGTTCGAACGCAATGAAAATTACTACCGCGGCGAGATTCAGCTCGACAAACTCATCTACAATGCTTATACCGATGGTCAGGCCCAAGCCGCGGCGTTAGAAAGTGGCGAATGTCACGTCGGCACGATTCCGGCCAGTGAATATGCACGTTTCCAAGAGATGGACCATGTGGATATTCTGCTCAACGATGGTCTGGCCAACACCGCATTTTTCTTTAATGCAAACACGATCGAAGAGAAAGTGCGCCAGGCCATGTGGTGGGCCGTTGATTGTCAGGCGATTGTCGACACCTTCTACTATGGGACAACCTCTGTCCCCGGCGCGATCTTTGAATATGGCGGTTTCGGGGTTGGGCCAGATGTGCCGCAATATAGTTATGATCCCGAGAAAGCCAAGGCACTGCTCGAAGAAGCGGGTTGGGATGGCAGCCGCACGCTGCGTTTTATGGTCGAATCGATTGATCCGAATAACGAAGCGCTCTACTCGCTGGTGTTGGGCTACTGGAAAGAAGTGGGCATTAATGTCGAATATCAGGTGGTCGGTGCCGAATATGGCAACATCCAGCTGGAGCCCGAAGGTACAGATATTCTCTATAGTGGTCAGGTGTGGGGTGCCGATCCCAGTGATGGTGTCAAGGCCTACTTGAATGTGCCCAATAAATTCCCCTACCTCGATATTCCCGAAGCCGCGGAGATCATCAACCAAATCAACCTGTCGGAAGATACGGAAGAGATCAAACAGGGTGTCTACCGCCTGCAGGAGATCGGCTCCGAGACGGCCTGTATTCTCCCCATTGCGCGTTCACCCGGCATCTGGGTGGTCAACAAAAAGGTGAAGGGTGGACTCAGCCCGATCTACGCGTTGTGGACACGCAACGATTGGCAGTGGGAAAATATTACAGTAGAAGGTTAACATTCAGTGTGCTGCGTGACCCCTACACGCAGCACACTATGTAGGTTGAAATTAGATCACGCTGAGGAATAGGCATGTCACGTTATATTCTGAGCCGCCTTTTGTGGATGATCCCGTTGATCTTCGGTATCACGATTATCAACTATGGCATCTATGCGCTAGCCCCTGGCGACCCTGTATCGGCCATGTTGACACCAGAGGAATTTCGCAGTATGAGCCGGGAAGATCTGGATGCGCGGCGCGAGGCATTGGGTCTCAATCAGCCGGCCCCGGTGCGTTATGTGCTGTGGCTGGGCCAGGCCGTGCGCGGCAACCTGGGTAACTCGCTTCTGTTTCGGCTGCCAGTCAGCCAGTTGATCGCCAGGGGGATCGGCAACACGATTGTTTTGGTCGGTGTGGCGCTGTTGATCTCAACCGTGGGGGGTATCTTACTCGGCATGCTTTCGGCGTTGCGGCCCTACTCGCGGCTCGACTATGCATTGACCGCGTTTGCTTTTAGCGGTGCGGCCATGCCGGGTTTCTTTCTAGGGTTGCTGCTCATCTATGTGCTGGCGCTCAAACTGGGCTTGCTGCCCACCGGCGGCATCAATTCGCCGGGGGATACGTCGCTGCTGGATCGATTGGAACATATGATCTTGCCCGTAATGGCGCTCTCCTATGAGACTCTGGCCGGGCTGATGCGCTATACGCGCTCGAGCATGTTGGAAGTGCTGAATCAGGAATATGTGACGACCGCGCGCGCCAAAGGGCTGAATGAACGGCGTGTGATCATCGGCCACGCGTTTCGCAACGCCTTGTTGCCTGTGATCACGATTCTCGCCCTGCGCATTCCGGCATTGGTGGGGGGCTCGGTGCTAATCGAAACAGTTTTCAACTATCCGGGTATCGGACTGACCATGGTGCAAGCGACCAAGGCCCTCGATTATCCCTTGTTGATGGGCGGCGTGTTGATTACCGCTGTCGTTGTATTATTGAGCAATTTAGTCGCGGATCTGGCCTATTCGGCAGCCGACCCGCGTATTCGCTATGAATAGGCGTGGAGAAGCGATGGCGGAACAATCTCTCTTATCACTGCGATCCTCGGCCACCTTGCGCGGTAATCCTGGTGGCGAGTCGCTTGGGCAGCGCGCCTGGCGGCGTTTTCGCCGTCATCGGCTGGCCATGATTGGTATTGTCTTTTTGGGTGTGATGATCCTGGTGGCAGTGACCGCGCCCTTGGTGGTGAACCATGATCCGCTCAAAATGGACCCGCGCCGGTCGATGGCCGCCCCCACTGCCGAGCATCTCCTGGGCACCGATATTGCCGGCCGCGATATCTTGGCGCGCCTGATCTATGGTTCGCGCGTCTCGCTGGCCGTGGGGTTGGTCTCGGTCTCGATCTCGTTGGCGATTACGCTGGTGCTGGGCACGCTGGCCGGCTATTATGGTGGCATTGTCGACATGGCGATCATGCGCTTCACCGATGTGATGATGGTCTTTCCCGGCTTGATTTTAATCATCGCCGTGGTTTCGGTATTGGGACCAAGCATTTTTAACGTGATGATCGTACTGGGTATTTTGGGGTGGACGGGCACTACGCGTTTGCTGCGCGGGCAGATTCTCTCGGTGCGCGAGCGCGATTTTGTCCTGGCGGCGCTGGCCGTGGGCGTGCCCGACCGGCGCATTATGTGGACACATATTTTGCCCAATGCGATTGCCCCCTTGCTGGTCGCCGCCACCTTTGGCATTGCCGGTGCAATTCTCACCGAAGCGGGCCTTTCCTACCTGGGGTTGGGCGTTCTGCCGCCGACGCCTTCGTGGGGCTCGATGCTGAACGCAGCGAACTCGATCACTGTCCTAGAGCGCAACTGGTGGATCTGGATGCCGCCGGGGATCGCAGTCCTACTGACAGTGATGGCCATCAATTTTGCCGGTGATGGCTTGCGCGATGCCCTCGATCCGCGCACGACAATGAAATAAGTTTGTCGTGGGCGCGTGAACCTTTAATCCTAGTGGACAAACCATTTAAAAGTCAGCCAAATAAGCCCGGTAATAAATACACGCGGGATGTATGACTTTTAAGGGTTTTATCTATAAACTGAACCGCTGTACCCCGCGGTGATGCTGGTTTATCCTACACGCTTTGGTGTAAACCGGCGCGCTGTTGCGTGAGCGCGCCTTTCAAACAGAGGGATCGATCATGACGACCATTCAACTTGATGGGTTGCAGGTGTACCTGGGTGAGCCGTTGTCGGTGGTGGAAAGTGTGAACTTCGGCTGGTTTCCGGGGTTGGCGCGCTTTCCCACCGGCGAGCTATTGCTCACCTATTCCTTAACCCCCGATACCAACGAAAATACAATTGATATTTCGGGTGTCATGTTTTCCAGCGATAACGGCCAAAGCTGGAGCCAGCGCTATGATATTCTGCCCGAACATCAGCCGATGATCTACATTCCCCAGACCGATGGCGCGCTGCTGGCGCTGCCGGCCTACTTGTTCCCTGATACGCCAGACGACCAGCACAATTTTCATGGTGCGGCGATCCGTTTCGAGGAGGGGGGACAGCGGGTAATCTTTGTACCGCAAGGGGTGCGCTTGGTCGATTGGCCTTTCCCCGTAAAGATTCTGCCCAATCCCTATCGTGCCAACTATTATCGCAGTAATATCTGTTTTGATGGTGATGCCATCAACGTAGACGGGCGCTGGATCGCCACGCTCTATGGGGCCAAAGGCGATGACGCCTTCTATTCGGTGCTCGTCGCGGCCTCGGAAGATGACGGGTATACGTGGCGCTATCTGGCTACGGTTGCTGGGCCAGAAGCCGTGCCGGCGGCCGAACCGCGCGGTCACGGGCCGGGTGAACCCGCGTTGACGCAACTGGCCAACGGCGATCTCATGTGTGTGATCCGCATGGGCGGCGGGGCAGCCTTCAACCTGCGGCGCAGTTACAGCCGTGATGGGGGGCGCACTTGGTCGCCGGTGGATGTAATTCCGCCCATCAGTGTCGAGCCGAGCATGAAGCGCTTGGCCAACGGCAGAGTTGCCCTCTCCACTGGACGGCCCGGCGTTGTGCTTTGGCTGGCTGACGAACACGGTGAGAACTGGCAATCCATCGATGTATTGGCCCATCATAACCAATGGGCACCCGACACCACCTATCAGATGGGACCAACCCAGACTACTGCCTATACCGAATTGGTAGAAATTGCGCCCAATCGCCTGCTGCTGGCCTATGATCGCGTGCCGTTTGGCTGGGAGCCCACGCCAACGGATTCGGGCGAGCACAATCGGATCTTTCTCTTGCCCATCGACATTATCGGTTAATTGGTGTGATGATCTTGCTTACGGTACTCGCCATTAATTTCATCGGTGATGGCTTGCGCGATGCCCTTGACCCGCGCACAAAATGAACAGCTTCCCAACATTTTCTATATGCCCCCGTCCGTCTAAATTGCAAAAATTCCTCATTCCAAGGAGCAAAGGAAACCAACGTGGATCGCACACCGTATCTTGAAACGTTTGACAATGGCTCTGGCGGCTGGTGCGCCTGGGGGACGGGTAGCAATCTGCCCGAGTTGCAGGATGGCGCATTGATTACGCGTGGCCCCTGGCGCGTCGATCCCAATCACTGTGATCCCGGCGCTGGCTATCTGCACCTGTTGACCTACCTGTATACCCATCCGCTGCACTACACCGAGAAATTTGCAGCAGAGGTTGGGGTGAATCGCTTTCTGGCCGAGAACAAGGATCGCAATCTCACCAATGCGCGCATGACGGTGCGCCTACGTGGCAATGTAGATTTGCAGGGGTCGAAATTAACGCTGTGGGTGCAGGCCGATGTGGGTGATACGCGTCCCAACTTTGTGTTGATCGGTCAGTCGTTAGAGATCACGCCGGAATGGAGTGAGCAGACACTGTTGCTTTCCGACGATCCGGCCCAATGGCTCTGTGTTGGCGGGCGACATGATCTGACAAAGTTCTACGGCTATGGCGACATTCGCGACGCACTCAAAGATGTAAATTGTGATCTGATCCTGGTGCTCTTTCCGCTAACCGTGGTGCCGCTGGATGTTCCTTATGAGGATAAGGATCGCCTGCGTACCCATCGCGACTATGAGCCAGACTACGCCTATCTGCCCAACGGCGTAATCGAGTTTGATACGATTGGGATCGAATATCCTGAATTGGTATAAGACTATTCTAAAAATAACGTATCCAACCGTGAGGGAATGCCCATGTCGCCCACCGCTGCTCGCCCTTTTCTGATCGCAACGACAATTGATTTCCCCGACGATTGCCAGCACATCCCCTTTACCGAAGCGCTGTTGACCCAACTGCTGGATCGCTTTCAGTGGCTAGGCGTGCGCCGGGTCTACTATAACTATTATGCGCTGGCTGGCATGTGGCAGATCTTTGCCGCGGGTTCGCCCAGTATCCGCCAAACGTTAGCAACCTTGGGCGATCCCATGCCGCTGATCAGCCGTATGGTCCATGCGCGCGGGATGGAGTTCTTTGCCATTATCAAGCCCTATGAAACGGGCATGAGCAACGCTGTCCACGCCAGCAGTGAACAAGCCCAAGCCAGCCCAGGGTTGCCCTGCCTCAGTGGCGTCTATACAGAGGTGGAAGATTGGGTCAAGGCGCGCCCCGAATTGCGTGTCCAGGTGCGGACTGGCGATATTCCCACCGGTTTGGCCGCGATTCCCGTGACGCGCATCCAGCTACGCCAGCGCGATATGACGCCGATCCGCATTGCGCCGCACCACCTGGAGATCTGGACGAGCGCCGATAATCATACTTATCACAAGCAAGATCTTGCCTTCACAGTCACTGAAAGCGTGGAAAATTGTCCACACAACGTGGTCGACATCTTTGGCAATGGGGTGACGAACCAGGGCGAATCTGTGCGGGTGTTGAACATTACCGGACTGCATCTGCTCGATCCATTCATTGCCGTGACAACCAACCTCAACGATGATACTGGCACCTTTCGTAATACAGCGTCGGCCATGCTGCGCGCCTTTGGCCCCAATGATCAGCCCTTGCCAATCATTGTCGGCAGCCATAAAGCAACGTGGCGGCGTCCGCGCGATTTCCGCAGCGGCGACTTGGCCTTTGACGCGGGCATTGGCGATGCCTACGTTTGCTTAGACGCCAACAACCAGCGCCCGATCTGTCCCCACTGTCTGGAACGCGGCATCTCCGACTGTGGCCTGGCCACGATCTTTCCCGATATGCCCATTTGTCGCGATGGCATTATTGCTTTTGCGAAAGGCCGTAACGAATATCTCTCTGGCTCGCTGTGTGAAGGCTACGCCGAGGTGCAAGCCTATTGGCTAGCGTGGATCAGCGACTGTATTGCCGCGGGCGTAGATGGCGTAGATATACGCATCTCCAATCATTCATCATGGACCGATACGCCAGAACTGTATGGGTTCAATGAGCCGGTGCTGCGCGAATATGCGCGCCGCTATGGCGTCAACCCTGCTGTCGCACCCTACGATCCCGAACTGCTGGGCGAGGTGCGCGGCGATCTGTATGATGGCTTTTTGCGCGCCGCCAAACGGCGTCTGGCGGCGGCGGGCAAGGCGCTGCATCTGCACTTGGAATTTGAATCGTTTCGGCCCGATGCGCCCCAAGCGCGCTGGCGGACGCGGCCGGGCAATATGGCCTTTCACTGGCAGCGTTGGCTGCGCGAAGGATTGCCCGCCGAGGTGCAACTGATGGGCGCATCGTGGACACCCGAGCGCGCGCTGACCGATCCCTTGGTCCAGGAGATGGTGCACTCGGCTGTGTCTCACAACATTCCAGCCCATCTGCGGCGCTACATGTGGTGGAGTCGCGATGGCAAAACGCACGCCGATAGCCTGGCCCATGTTTATGCGCAACCCGGCATTGCCGGCTATAACCTGTACGAGACTGCATCCTTTTTCAACACTCACCAACTGGACGCCGAAGGCCGTTTGCAATTCCACCCGGGAATGGTCGAGGAGATCCGCAACCGGATCGAACAACTGGGGCTGCGCTAACGGTTTGTTTGACATGAAATTCGAGGGCGAACATCTGAAGCCGTCTCCGGCATTTGTGGCTAGCTGGAAGGCGGCTTCAGATTGTCAGTCACCAATCGCAACGCCACACCACGAGAAATGAACTATACGATGGAACGTTATATTGCAATCGATAATGTCTGTGCCTGGCCCAACTTGACGCTACTGCCCGACGGTACGCTGGTTGCCATCATCTACAACCAGCCAACGCATGGCACCTGGGAAGGCGATGTCGAATGTTGGGCGAGCAGCGATGGTGGCTATCTATGGACCAAGCGCGGGGTCGTCGCGCCGCATGAACCAGCAACCGGGCGCTTTAACCATGCCGCAGGGCTGGCCCATGATGGCGCATTGGTGGCGCTGGTAGGCGGCTGTGGGCCGGTGCCGCCTGTTGGTCAACGCCGCGATCCGAATGTGCCAACCGCCTTTTTGCCCACCTGGGTTTGTCGCTCGACCGATGGCGGGCACACTTGGTCCAGGGCCGAAACCTTCACCCTGCCGCCCAATACACCGGAAGTGATCCCCTTTGGGGATATTGAGCGTGGGCCGAATGGCGTGCTCAGTTGTACGGGTTATGCATGGCACGGCGGCAAGGCCAACCATGTCTATCTGCTGCGCAGCGATGACGATGGACACACCTGGCCAGAGACCATTCTGATCGGGGCCGATGATTACAACGAGACCGATGTCTTGCGGCTGGATGCCAATCGCTGGCTGGCCGCTGCGCGCACTCTGCATGACGGTCATCTGGAACTCTTTGCCTCGACCGATGGGGGCGCAAGCTGGGCACAACGAGGTTCTGTCACGCTACCCAGGCAACATCCAGGACATCTGCTGCGCCTAGCCGATGGGCGCATTTTGTTGACCTATGGCATTCGCAACCGTGGGTTGTATGGCATCGGGGCACGCATCAGTCCTGACGAGGGGCAAACCTGGGGCGCGCCGCTTGTACTTGTCGATCTCGAAATTGCCACCGATGGCGGCTATCCGGCTAGCGCGCAACTGGCCGATGGCACACTGGTCACTGTCTACTATGCCAATCGCGTTCCCACGCATCAGCGCTATCACATGGGCGTGGTGCGCTGGCAAGCTGACGTCTAAATTGCATGTAAAAGTACAAACCCCACCCTCGCCTTCCCTTAACAGGGGAGGGGACTATTGTCCCTTAGGGTGAGCAGCACCTTCCCCAACCTGGGGGAGGCTGGGAGGGGGTTGCGGCTTATAAGGAGATCCAATGTCTGACTTACATATTACCGTGGAGCCAGAGGTGCAGGTACTCTCTGGTGCATTGCAACCTTATCTTTTCCGTTCTGCTGCCGGTACGCTGGTGGTGCAAGGGCATGGTCCCTATCCGCTGCACTACCCCATGCCGCCGCGCAATGTCTTTCCGGGCCTGCCCATGACGGCGATTTCGCGCGATGGTGGCCACAGTTGGTCACTTTGGACGCCCAGTGACGACCAAGCGCAGGGGCCGATTATCGAGGGTGCCGTGCTTCAGTTGCGCAATGGGCGCATTTTGATCTTCGACTGGATCGCCGATGGCCCATCGCCCGAAGGCAATTTCACCGGTCAATTATGGGCGACAACCGACGAATGGCAAACCCTGCAAGGCCCAACGCCGTTTCAGATCCACTTGCCCCAGGCCAGCATTGGCTATGACGATGTAGGCAAACCCTATACGAGTGTCACGTTTCATCGTTCCGTTGTGGAATTGCCCAGTGGAGAGTTGGTTGCCTGTATTTACTGTTGGTTTGCGGAAGATAAAATCCCCTCTAGCTATGAAGCCAAAATGAATCGCTTCCGCTGTGTGCTGTTGCGCTCTGCCGATCAAGGGCACACCTGGCATTACGGCACGACGATTGCGGTTGATCCCACGATTGGGCAGGAAGGATTTGATGAGCCCGTGCTGATCCAACTGACCCAAGGGCCGCGCCAGGGGCGCTTGCTCTGTCTCATGCGCACGGGCAACCGCGTGGATCCAATCTACCAGAGCTATTCGGATGATGGCGGCGCAACTTGGTCACCCCCCACGCCAACCCCCATGCTGGGCGTCGATCCGGATCTGGTTGAAATGGCCGATGGCACGTTGGCGTGCAGCTATGGCTATCGCATTCTGCGCGAACCGCCCGATCCAGCCCATGGCAACTATGTCGCCTTTAGCACGGATCAGGGAGAGCGTTGGGGCAACCTGACTCATCTGCCCATTGAAGCCCATGCCGGTGCCGATCGCTCCACCTGTTACACGGGGTTGCGCGAAGTGGAACCAGGCAAATTGTTAGTGACCTTCGATATTGGCTGGTGGCGCACGCCGATTCGGTATATCGGGCGACGCTTTGTGCATGTCCAACAAGTATAATTGCAAACTATTCATTCTTTACGGAGCCTATCATGACGAAATCCCACGCTGCTTGGCGTGATCAGCAAACAATTGAGTTGCACGGTCTACGTGTGACTCTTTCCGAGCCTGTGGCGATTGGGCACAGCCGCGGGTACTTCTGGTTTCCCAACATTTGGCGTATGCCCAACGGCGATCTGCTCTCCACCATTTCTCCCGTCGCCGATATTCACATGTCGTCGATACCGTACTTGGTCACCTGGTCGCGCGATGGCGGGCTGACCTGGAGTGAGCCGATTGTGACCAACGACGGCGGACAAACCCTGCTGCAACTGACCAATGGCGATGCCATTCTGCTGCCCTATGATCTGCGACCGCGCCCCAATGGTATCGGCGCGCCCTACAATCGTATTCCAGCAGGCACGCGCGAGGTGCATTATGTGGCCAGCGGTGTACTGGTCACCGGCTTGCCCGGGCCAGACAAGACCGTCATTCCGGGGCTGGATATGGCTGGCTTTTCGTTTAATGGGCAAGCGATCACGCTGACCGATGGCAGCTACTTGACCACGCTGTATGGTGAACTGGTCGAGCCGACCGGCTATCGCATTTATGCCGTCAAATCCGTCGATGGTGTGAACTGGCAGGTTGACGCGCTGATTGTGGACAAGGATTGTGGCGTGGCCCCGCCCCCACCCACAGCCAACCCCGGTCCCACCGAATCGGCAATTCTGCGCCTGCAAGATGGGCGCATTATGTGCGTTTTCCGCGCGGCCTCGACTGTGAATTTTGGGCAATGTTTTAGCAGCGACGAAGGCAAAAGCTGGAGCGCCCCAATCTTCATGGATGGCCCCTTTTCTGTGCAACCTGGGTTGGCCATGTTGGCCGATGGCACCGTTGCGCTGTCTGGCGGGCGGCCGGGGTTGCACCTTTGGTTGAATGCCGACGGCCGCGGTCTCACCTGGCAGGGGATCGACATGCAGGCCCATCACAATGGCTGTTTCCCCAATGAAACGATTGTCACCGACCTGGAGCGCAATCACGATAAGCAGACCTCGGCCTATACCGAAGTGATTGCGGTCGATGAGACGCATTTCCTCTATCTGTATGATCGCGCAGCCAACGGCTGGAAGCCGATCCCCGAAAGCATGGACGACACGAACAGTGTCTGGTTAGTCAGAGTCACC
>Ga0105044_10010648_pt1 | contig 12555 bp, 14 predicted proteins | sample MAT01_FD_78092 | JGI IMG/M metagenome (GOLD analysis project Ga0105044, IMG submission 78092) | Freshwater microbial communities from Lake Fryxell liftoff mats and glacier meltwater in Antarctica - MAT-01 | ecosystem: Environmental > Aquatic > Freshwater > Ice > Liftoff microbial mat | place...
CGGCATATCGGCCAGAAACTTGATCCGGGCACGGCCATCGGCAGGCCAGAACTCCACCCGGCGCGCCTGCTTTCCGCCCAGGCTCTGGCTGTCGCAGGGGAACTGTTCGCGCGCCAGGTAGGCTATGGCAAAGTCGGCGTTCTTCTTGCCGACATTTGACAGGCCGGAAATCATCACAGCCCCACCAAAAAGCTTGGCCCGCAGCCGCGATCGGGCAGCCCCGCCGCGGATCAGCCCGTTGATGACCAATTCCATTGCGTTGGCACCATAGCCGCTCATCCCGAGTGAGGTGACCCCTTCATCTGGCAACAGAAAGTGATTCATTCCACCAATTTTCGCCACCGGATCCCATACACAGACCGCGACACATGACCCCAGCAGCGTCGAGATGACGGTGTCCGGGCCACAGTCAATGGCATGCTCGCCCTGCGCGATATAGACCCGCTTTGCCAGCAGCGCGCCCGGGCCTGCGCCGTTCATCGCGCGCCTGCCCGCACAGCTGCACGGCAGTGCGCCAGCGCCGCTTCCGCCGCCTGACCAAGCGACACCCAGTGGTCTACGGCACCCAGGTCACCGGCAGCCCGCGGCATCCCGTACACGACGCAGCTTTCCTGCGATTGCCCCAGCGTGATCGCCCCGGCGTCGCGCAGCGCCTTCATGCCCAAAGCGCCGTCACGCCCCATTCCCGTCATCAGCAGGGCCACGATCCGGGTGGCGCGCGGCACACCAGACAGGAACAGGCGGTCCACCGAAGGGCAATGGCCCGATACTTTCGGCCCCGGCACCAAGGCTGCCCGGGGCTGCGCGCCGCCGTCAAGCTCCAGATGAACCGCGCCGCCCGGAGCGATCAGAACCCGCCCGGGTGCCAGCGCAACGCCATCTTCGGCCAGACGCACCTCTGGTGCCATCCGGCTGTCAAGCCGCGCGACAAAGCTTTTCAGGAAATTCTCCGGCATGTGCTGGGTGATCAGCGTGGCAGGGCAATAGGCCGAAAAACCCGACAGCAGGGTTTCAATCGCCTCAACCCCCCCGGTAGATGCGCCGACCATCAGAACCTTGTCAAATCCCGCGCCGCCTTGGGCGGCAATCGCGGCGGGCGGGGCAACGGCCATGGGTTTGTGAACCGTGGCGCGTGCCGCCATCACCAGCGTTTCGACCAGATTGCGCAACGAGATCGACAGGCGGCTGGCTTCGGGCTTTTCCAGGCAGGCCACGGCACCCAGCGCCAGCGCCTCCAGCCCCAGTTCGCTGCCGCGCGGCATCCACGAAGAAAACATCACCACCGGCGTGGGGCGGTATTTCATCAGCTCGGCCAGAAACTCCAGCCCGCTTTTACCCGGCATCTCGGCATCAAGGGTCAGCACGTTCGGTGCGCATTGGCGCACCAGGGTCCGAGCCTCATCGGCATTGCCGGCCTCTCCCACCACTTCAAGGCGCGGATCGGCAGCGATCGACATTTTCAACAGCTGGCGCATCGAAGGGGAATCATCAACAATCAGCACACGAAAAGTCTCAGCCATGAAATGCCCTTTCCGCGAATGCCATTGCCGCTCCTGGTGCCCCGCCCCTCGGGCCATCTGAGCCCCGGTCAGCGCGGCGTATCCGGCGCAGGGAACCTGGTTCAGGGGCCACCAGTGCCTGGGCTGGCCGGGTGTGAGCCGGCGCGTTGCCGGTGACCGTGACGGCAGATGCCCGGTTGCCGGTTGCCCCGGTGCCGCACAGACCAAATTCGGCTGCCCCGGTTCCAGGTGCCCCGGTTCCACAGGCAACAGGCCTATCCGCCACAGGCTCACTCGCCACTGGCCCACCTGTCACAGGTCCACCTGTCATTGGCCCACCTGCCATTGGCCCACCTGCCATTGGCCCATCCGGCATAGGTCCACCTGTCATTGGTCCACCCGGCATAGGCCCGCTTGCCACTGGTCCACCTGCCACAGGTACACCTGTCATTGGCCCACCCGGCATAGGCCCGCTTGCCACCGGCCCACCTGCCACAGGTACACCTGTCATTGGCCCACCCGGCATAGGACCGCTTGCCACCGGCCCACCTGTCACAGGTCCACCTGTCACAGGCCCACCCGGCGTAGGTCCACCTGCCACTGGTCCACTTGCCACTGGTCCCCCTGCCACAGGCCCACCCGGCATAGGCCCGCTTGCCACTGGTCCACCTGCCACTGGTCCACCTGCCACTGGTCCCCCTGCCACAGGCCCACCCGGCGTAGGTCCACCTGCCACAGGCACACCTGCCACAGGCACACCCGGCATGGTCCCGCTCGCCCGGGTTTCCCCCGCCACGGTTCCCGCCGTCCCGGTTCCCGCCGTTTTCGCCATTGCTGGCCGGGATTCACCGGTCCCGATCGCCGGTTTCCAGGTTCTATTCATCCCGGTTCCGCACAGCCCGGCTCCATCCGACCCACAGACGATATGCCGCCGGTTCCCGCCACACTCCCGGCCCCGACCCAGGTCGGGGGCTGGATAGCCGGGGCCGGACCCAGGCCGCTTTCCCGGTGAACGGGAGGCGTCGGGTTGGGGGAAAGGCTGGCCCACGTCAGAAATCTTGCCATTCGTCAGGAATGGCTTCCGCCTGTGCCATCGGTTTCATCGCAACCCTGCTGGCGGGTCTGGCGGGGCGGTTGATCGGCGTCGTCAGCATCAACGGTCCGTCGCTGGGCCGTGGGGCGTTCGCCGGGGCGAGCGGCCGTTGTGACCGCGCTGGTGCGGTGGTGGTGCCGCTCTTGAACAGCCCCATGGCGCGTGACAGCGCCTCAGCTTCGCTGGTCAGCGCATGGCTGGCCGCCGTGGTTTGCTCGAACATTGCGGCGTTTTGCTGGGTGACCTGATCCAGTTGGTTCACGGCTGCGTTGATTTCAGCCAGACCGCTGGATTGTTGGCGCGCCGAAACAGCGATTTCGGACACCTGGGTGGAAATTTCGGTGACCGAGGTCACGATCGCCTTCAGCGCCTCGCCGGTATCGGCTACCAGCTTCACACCCATCTTTACATGGTTGCCGCTGTCGGAAATCAGATCGCTGATCTCCCGCGCCGCGTCGGATGAGCGTTGCGCCAGCGCCCGGACCTCGGATGCAACCACGGCAAAGCCCCGGCCCGCTTCGCCGGCCCGTGCGGCCTCCACCCCGGCGTTGAGCGCCAGCAGATTGGTCTGAAAGGCAATATCGTCGATCACGCTGGTGATCTTGGCGATCTTGGAAGAAGAGGATTCGATGGCGCTCATCGCCTCGACGGCGCGCTGCACCACGCCGCCACCGTTTTCGGCATTCGACTTGGCGTGGGCCACCATCTGATTGGCCCGTGCTGCCCCTTCGGCCGCCGAACGCACCGACGACGTCAGCTGGTCGAGCGCCGTCGCGGTCTGTTCCAGCGTGGCCGCCTGCTTTTCGGTGCGGCGTGACAGATCATCGGCGGCATTGGAAATTTCCGAAGCCTCGCCGCGGATCAGATCGGCATTTTCCATGACGCCCTGCATCGCCGAGCGTAGCCGTTCCAGCGCCCGGTTGAAATCGCCTTTCAGCTCTTCATACTGCTGTGTAACCGCCGCCGTGATCGGCGCGGTCAGGTCGCCTTCGGACAGTTTGCGCAGTGCCACCCGCAACGCATCGACGATGGCCGACTGGTTCAACTCCACTTCAACACGGCGCTGTTCCGCATGCTCCAGCTCCGCCCTGGCATGGGTGACGTCGGACCCTGTCAACACGATGCCGAAGGTGCGTCCGCGGTCATCGGCAACCGGCGACAGCGCCCCGTCCAGAATGGCGAATCCCTTCCTTGTGGCGATCCGCATCGTACCGGTGCTTGCGCGGCCCTGAACCATCTGCGCTTTCAGATCCCGGCCGGACTCTTCTCCCAAGAACTGGAGGTCCAGCTGATCGAACGAGCGCCCCCGGAGGTCGGCCAGCGACCAGCCGGTCGCGGTGCAGAAATTCTCGTTCGCGAGCAACAGCGTGCCGTCGGTGGCAAATTCGGCTTTGATCTGACCTTTGTTCTGGGCAGACATGATGGCACTATCCCACCGTGCCCGGGTCACATCTTCCCATTCCACCACGCATCCCATTGGCTTGCCATCAGAATCCGAGACCGCGCTGACTTTCAGCGACATCCGCCGACTGCCAAGGACGATATCGGTCTCCAGCGGCAGATTGGCCGGATCGCTGACGATCTTGCGCGCCCGCGAGCCCGGCCCATGAAATACATCCATGCTCTTGCCGATCAGATCCCGGGGATCCAGATCGGCCTTTTGCGAGCGGAAGTCGACAATGTTCTGGTCGATCAGCCGGGTCAGCGCCTCGTTGGTCTGGATGATGGTGTAATTCTCGTCAATCATCATCAAGGGGGCCGACGTGCTGGCAAAGGCGGCACTCTTGTAGGCGGCCTCGCGCCAGACGACCGCTGCCCCGGACAAAGCGAGCCGCAACGCATCAGCCGCGCGGCTGATACCACCGATCTCGTCGGTGCGCGCGGTTCCGGGAACCGGCACCGCGTACTCTCCCCCTGCCAGGTCGAGCATCGAATGGCGCAATCTCCGGAGTGGCTGCGACAGGGACCGGCGCATCAGCCAGAGCGCCGCCGACACCAGCGCGAGATAGACAAGTCCGACCAGGCCTACCATTTGCGCCTTGTGGGAACTCAGCGCCTCCTGCGCAAAATCCGAATTCCACGCGCTGGCAATGGCACCGATCACCGCCTGACCATCGTCGCTGAACACCGGAATTGCGATCTCTCCGCGGACGGCGGAGGTTTCCATTTTTCCCGAGGCGATCGCCTTGGTCACAAGCTCGAACAAAGCCGATCCGGCCTCCGAAGACACCGAAGTCTGGTACACCACCGAACCAGCCGGGTCTGTGACCAGCACCGCCGCCAGATCGCCGCCGATCTGGCGCCCGATATCGCCGACGATCTTGCCGACAATCTCTGGCTTGCGGAATTTGAGTGGTGCCCGGATCAGGTCCACCATCAGGTTGGTGGTCTCGCGCGCGCGGCTGCTCAAGCCCGCCTGTTCGACGGTGGCCATCAACCGAAGACTGATGACCATGACCACAACCGCCAGAATCGCAGTGCTTGCCGCAACCAGCCCGGCAACCTTGAAGAAAATCGACTTGTGAAGCTGGAGATTGAGCGAAGGGACAGTATGGATCGTCATGGTCTCATCCTTGAATGTGGGCTTTGACAGCGCTGGCAAGCCCCGAACCGGCCAATGCGGGTTCGGGGCTGCCCGGTCAGTCCAGGAATTCGGCATTCACGCTGGAGGTGATGGCCCCGATCGGCGCGCCGGTATCGGGGTCGAGCACGACAGCGGAGACCTGCGCGCTGTAGGTCTGGGTGCTGTCGTCGAATTCCACAGCGCCGATCAGGTAGGACCCGGCACCCTTGCCGAAAGTTTCGATGAATTTCGCCTCATCCCCCTGCCAGAAATCAGAGGTCGGATCACTGGCCGCGGCGGTCAGGCCGATGGCATCCATCACGAAAACTTCGGCGATCAATCCGTTGGAGGCGACGACTTCAGCCCGCAACATCGCCGAGGCTGCCGAGGTGACGATGGGGGTGACAGTCGGCATTTCGCCCTGCCCGAGTTCGGATTTCCAGGCCTGATCGGCCGCAGCAATCTGGTCGGCGGTAAAGGCAGACGTCACCAGATTACGCTCACGGATCGCCGCAACGATTTCGGGGGAAGCGGCGATTCGGGCCAGGTCGGTCTCGATGAACTGTTTCAGGAGTGGCGCCGAATCAGCACCATACAAAACACCGGGCACGAACGCGAACAGGCTGGAAACAAGTGCAAAACCTGTGATTTTCATCAAGAGACTCCTTTGCCATTCTGGCTTTGAACGCTCGGGCAGGTTCCGCCCGACATATTTCGATATTCGCGGCAAATGCTTTCAGTGCTCCTAACGATGCTGCCAATTGCGGCCAGGTTTTCCCGCCGCGCGACATCACCCGTGGCGGTATAGGGAAATCGTCGAAATCACAGAATGCCTGGCCGGCGTAAGCCCGTGTTAACCCGGGCATGGCAAGGCTGATGCAGTGCCGGCCGGTTTTCGCCGGTCACGGCTGCCCTTCCCCTTCATCGGGAGAATTCTGTGACAACGACCTTGATGCTTGACCGAAAACTGGACTTTCGCGCGGCCTCTCCGCTGGCAGAGGCCTTGCTTGCTGCCCGTGAGGCGGACGTGGTGCTGGATGCCACCGAAACCACCCAGATCGGGACGCAATCCCTGCAGGTCATCCTGGCAGCCGCCAGAAGCGCCGCACGCGACCGGCTGAGCCTGAGGCTGGTCAACGTGGGACCGGCAGTTTCGGACCAGCTGAAAACCCTGGGCTTTCTGGTTGCCGATATCGAAGCGGGTGGCGACGCGGTTGCGAGGGCCTGGGAATGAGTTTGAATGTTCTGGCGGTCGATGACAGCCGTACCATGCGCGACATGCTGAACTACGCCCTGACGCAGGAAGGGTTCACCACCCACCTGGCCGAAGATGGCCTCCATGGGCTGGAAGTTCTGAAAGGTCTCAACCCGGATGTCATCATCACCGACATCAACATGCCCAATCTTGATGGTTTCGGCTTCATCGAGGCGGTGCGTGGCCAGAACCGGCTGCGCAACATCCCGATTCTGGTGCTGACCACCGAAAGTGCGGCGGAACTCAAGGCCCGCGCGCGGGCTGCAGGCGCCACGGGCTGGATTGTGAAACCGTTTGACGCGGCAAAGCTGGTCAAGGCTTTGCGCATGGTTGCGGGGTAAGGAAATGGCTGCTGATCCGATGGCCGAAATCAGGGCCACCTTCTTTGCCGAATGCGAAGAACTGACCGAGGCGCTGGAAGATGGCCTGACCGGGCTGAGTGATGATCCGAACGACCGGGAAACCATCAACGCGGTTTTTCGCGCCGTTCATTCGATCAAAGGCGGGGCCGGAGCCTTCGGCTTCAAAGCGCTGGTGCGATTTGCCCACCGGTTCGAAACCGCGATGGACGAACTTCGCTCAGGCCGAATCGAAGCATTGCCGGTCACAGTCGCACTGTTTTTCCGCGCTGCCGACCACCTTGCCGACCTGATCAGCAACGCCAGGGGCGGTCCCGCGCCCGATGGCCCGATCGAAGACGGCCTGCTGGAGGAGTTGGAAAAGCTGGCAGAAGGGCAACCCGCTGAAGACGACGCGCCCATCGAGTTTGAGCCGCTGGCCTTCTCGCTGGACGATTTCAGCATGGATGACGCGCCGCCAAAGCGGCGATTTTCCATCCGGTTCGCACCATTTCCAGACCTGTTCAGCTCTGGCAATGACCCGCTTTTCATCCTTTCGGCGCTGGCAGATATGGGCGAGGTTTCGATCCATTGCGACTGCACCGCCCTGCCGTGCCTGGAGGATCTGGATCTGCAGCAATGCCTGCTGTCATGGACCATCGAACTGGAAACCGAACAGGAAGAAGCCGATGTTCGTGAGGTCGCTTCATTCGTCGAAGGCCTGTGCCAATTCGATGTAACCGAACTTGTGCTCGCAGCCACCGGTCAGCCGGCCCTTGATCCGTTGCCCAGCTTTGAATCGGTGCGTGACCCGATTGCCAGCGCCGCCATCGCTTTGACGGTGCGGGATGTGCCGGACCCATCGAAACCCCGTCTTACCCTTTCCTCGCCCGATCCGCAGTCAACACCTTTGGCGGCACCGTCTGTTGCAACGGCAAATGCGGCGGCACCACCTGCGCCGGATCGTCGGGCTCCGCCGGATCGTCGGGCGAAACCCGACGACGGCAAGGGCCGCGAGGCTGCAGCCGACGGCGCGAAGGATACGCGCCCGACGGTCCGGGTTGACCTCGACCGGATTGACCGGCTGGTCAATCTGGTGGGAGAGCTTGTCATCAACCAGTCCATGCTCAGCCAGGAAATCTCTACCGCCGGGCTGGCAAAAAACTCAGCCGTTTCCGTGGGTTTGGAGGAGTTTCTTAATCTTTCACGCAACATTCAGGAAAGCGTGATGATGATCCGGGCCCAGCCGATCAAACCGCTGTTTTCGCGGATGGCACGGATCTTGCGCGAAACCACGGCGGAAACCGGCAAACAGGTTCGCCTCCAGACCGAGGGTGAAAACACCGAAATCGACAAGACGCTGGTCGAGCGGCTGGCCGAGCCTCTGACCCACATGATCCGCAATGCCATCGACCACGGGCTTGAATCGCCAGAGAAGCGGGCAGAATCCGGCAAGAACACCGAGGGGGTCGTCACCCTTTCCGCCACCCACCGATCGGGCCGTGTGGTGATCGAGGTATCGGATGATGGTGCCGGCATCGACCGGCCAAAGGTGGTGGCCACTGCAATCCGCAAGGGCCTGATCACCGCTGAGCAGACCCTGACCGATACGGATATCGACAACCTGCTGTTCCTTCCCGGTTTTTCCACCGCCGCCTCGGTGTCCAACCTGTCGGGTCGCGGGGTCGGCATGGATGTGGTGCGCAACGCCATTCAGGATATCGGTGGCCGCATCACCATCCTGTCGGAGCGCGGAAAAGGCACCACCTTTTCGATTTCGCTGCCCCTGACTCTTGCGGTTCTGGATGGCATGGTCGTGCAGGTGATGAATGAACGTATCGTGGTGCCGCTGAGCGCGATCATGGAAACCCTGTCGTTGGATCAGGGTGAGATTTCGGGGTTTGCCAATGGCCGCCGGGTCATCAAGGTGCGCGAAACCTTTGTGCCGCTGCTTGATCTTGGGGCCGAGCTTGGCTACCGCGCCGCGCCGGATCGCTATGAAAACGCGGTGATCCTGCTGGTGGCGCAGGACAATGGCAACCAGGTGGCGATCGTGGTCGACCGGATCGAAGAACAGCGCCAGGTCGTCATCAAGGGTATCGAAAAGAACTATGGGCGGGTGCCGGGAATTGCGGCAGCCACCATCCTTGGCGATGGCAGCATCGCCTTGATCCTTGATCCGGCGGATTTCGTCATCATGGCGTCCGGGTCATCACGCTTTTCATCGGGCACACTCGCCCTAGCCGGGTAACAGCATGCAGAACGCCACTCAAAAGGTCCAACCTTCGGTTCTTGAACTGCTCGCCTTTCGCGTAGCGGGGCAAGATTATGCCGTTGATATCATGATGGTGCGGGAAATCCGCTCGTCTACCGTTGCCACCAGCCTGCCGCGCGCACCATCTTATGTGCGGGGCGTGATCAACCTGCGCGGCATGGTGCTGCCGATCCTTGATCTCGCCCGGCGCCTTGGCATCAGCGAGGATGACGCCGAAATGGCGCGCAATGTCACCATTGTGGTTGACCATGGCGGCCGCAGTTTCGGGCTGATGGTGGATGCCGTGTCGGACATCATCACCATTCAGACCGAGTCGTTGCAGCGCCCGCCCAGCCTGACCAACGATGCCGAACAGAGTTTCGTCAACGCTCTGGCCGTAGTCGATGGCAAGATGCTGCGGATCCTGGAACTGGAAACCGTGATCCCAAGACCGTCGGAGGAGGCAGCGTGAATGAACGACCCGCCATTTCCGCCGCGCGCTACACCGCGATCAGGGATGACCTGACCGACGCATCATTCGACTGCATCGCCCGCATCGCCCACGAACAGGCCGGGCTGGTGCTGCCCCATGCCAAGAAAAACATGGTGAAATCCCGGGTTGTCCGCCGGTTGCGTGCGTTGAAGATGCAAAGCTTCGGCGACTATGTCGATCTGGTACGCGGCATCGACGGCAAGGACGAATTGCGCAATCTGATCAATGCGCTGACGACCAACGTTTCCCAGTTCTTCCGGGAAAACCACCATTTCGACCTGTTGCGCCAGACGGTCCTGCCGCTGCTGCTGCAACGTGCGGCAAAGGGGGGGAAAGTGCGCATATGGTCGGCCGGATGCTCCAACGGCCAGGAACCCTACTCGATTGCCATGGTGCTCACTGATATGGACAGCGCGGTTGCAACGCGGGATGTACGGATCCTCGCAACGGATATCGACATCGAAGTTCTGGGTTTTGCCAGCCGTGCCACCTATCCCGACACCATGCTGGAGGGGGTGCCGCCTGCGAATCTTTCAAAATATTTTCAAAAGGTTACTGGTCAAACTTCAGAATTTCAGGTTGTGGCTGCGCTGCGGAAACTGGTCTCGTTTCGCGAATTGAACCTGCACGAACGCTGGCCGATGCAGGGCCCGTTCGACCTGATCTTTTGCCGCAACGTCCTGATCTATTTCGACGCGCAGGCGCAGGAGCGGCTGCTGACACGCTTTCACGAGATGCTGGCACCGGATGGCTGGCTGTTGATTGGTCATTCCGAACGGGTTCCGGCCTCCATTGCCGCCGATTTCACCAGTGGCGGCATCACGGCGCTGCGTCGATCGGGCATTATGCAAAATCAACACCCATCCGCAGGAGGGAAACATGTCGCTTAGGGAACAACTCCGGGTCATGGTGGTTGATGATACCGCCACCAGTCGCGGCCTGATCACGGATGCATTGTCGACATTCGGCATCCAGCACGTCCGCAGTGCGAATTCCGCCACTGCGGCGCTGACCGATCTTGCCGCCCATCCGGCGCATCTGGTGATATCCGATCTGAACATGCCGGGGATGGACGGGCTGCAGTTTCTGGGCGCGCTGCGCAAGGGGCCACGTACCGCCAAGGTGGGGTTTCTGCTCATCACCGGCCGCGCCAACAATGAAATCATTGCCGAAGGGCGCAAACTGGGGATGAACAACTTTGTCACCAAACCCTTTGACCCCAAAGATTTGCTGAGAGCAGTCGAGGCTATCGTCGGGCGGATATGATGGCTTTGGCCGATCCCGCACCCCTGCCGCCGACCTGGGATGCCATCGGGCTGGGCGATCTGCTGGCGCGCGCGTCGGCGCGGCTGGATCTGACGGCGACGATGATCGCCAATGTCGAAGCCTCGCTGGGCATTCTGATCCACGATGCCCGCGGACTGTCGCCGGAACTGATCCGGGATCTGCAGGAAATTGATCTTGCGCGGCAGAACATCTGCGACATTGCCCGGGTTCTGCGGCTTGCCGCTGCCGAAAACTGCCCGACGATGATCAGTGCCTCGGCCCTCGCCACCGTCATGCAACTGCGCGAGGTTGCCGAACAGTTGTTGCGCCCAAAACAGGCTGGCAGCACCGATCCGGACCCGGAACCAGACCATATTTCGTGGTTTTGACCAGTCGGTTGCGCGTTTCCAGACAATAACCCAGCGTCACCCGCATTGTTTCACTTCATGCGCGATGAATGCCTTGGAATTGCCATATTGCATTGTTAAGAATTCATGAATAGGTGAATGGCCTGTCAATCACCGGCAGGCAAAAGATGGGTGTCCTCCACCCGGGAGTAGCAAGATGGCGCAAGCCAATGTTGATGTGTCTGTAGTTCAACGTTCCGAAATTTCAGACCAGACCGATGCAGCCAATTCCGGCGCAACCCAGCCCCAGAAATCGGGTCAGATGCGGCAAGGCGGCACTGCCGACACCGGATCGGCGCAAATGGGCTCGCCCGTCGCGCTCATCACCGACTGGGCCTCGATCTGATGGTTCGGTGATGCCCGAACGGCGGCACCGGCCCTCGTTCAGGCAGACATGACCAGCCCGCCGGAGCCCGCGCCGGTATCGTCGCTGCGCAATCTTGGCCCGGCGACGGATGCGGGTTTTGCACGCGCCGGCGTCCATACCGCCGATGAACTGCGCGCGCTTGGCGCAGATGCCGCCTATCTGCGCCTGCTGCAATCCGGCGCACGGCCCCATTTCATCGGCTATTATGTGCTGCACATGGCGCTGCAGAACCGCCCGTGGAACGATTGCAAGGGCGCGGAAAAACTGGCGCTGCGCCGCCGGTTCGATACCTTGAAAGCCATCGGGCATGACAAGGGCCGCTCCGAACTGGAAACGGCCCTCGATCTGATCGGTGTCGTAGAGCGCAAGAGGGCTGCGGCCCCCAGCCCGGAAAAGCGGCCTCAGCCGACCAGTTCAAGCGCCGAGAAATAAAACGATATTTCGCGTGCTGCCGAGGTGGCGCTGTCCGAGCCATGGACCGAGTTTTCGCCAACCGACAGGGCGAAATCCTTGCGGATCGTGCCGTCGGCGGCATTCGCCGGGTTGGTCGCGCCCATGACTTCGCGGTTTTTCAGGATGGCACCTTCGCCTTCCAGCACCTGCACCACCACCGGTTCCGACGCCATGAAGCTGCACAACTCGTCATAGAACCCGCGCGCCGCATGTTCGGCATAGAAAGCCCCGGCCTGCGCCTTGGACAGATGAATGCGCTTTTGCGCCACGATGCGCAGCCCCGCGTCTTCGAACTTGGCATTGATCTTGCCGGTCAGGTTGCGCTTGGTGGCGTCCGGTTTGATAATCGACAGGGTGCGTTCGATGGCCATGTTGGTTCCCTTGGCTGACAAAGGCGCGCTGCAAGCGCCGCCCGGTGATGCGCCGCCTGCTATCATGCGGAAATGGGCTTGAAAAGCCGATAGGGCTGGTTTCCATGGGGCAACCAGCCAAGGATCGCACCATGTCCCTGCCCCCCTTTACCCTAATCGGCCTCGATCATGTGGTGTTTCTGGTCGATGACATGCC
>Ga0105044_10010649_pt1 | contig 12555 bp, 10 predicted proteins | sample MAT01_FD_78092 | JGI IMG/M metagenome (GOLD analysis project Ga0105044, IMG submission 78092) | Freshwater microbial communities from Lake Fryxell liftoff mats and glacier meltwater in Antarctica - MAT-01 | ecosystem: Environmental > Aquatic > Freshwater > Ice > Liftoff microbial mat | place...
CTCGACCATGCCGAGGCGATCTTTCGCACCGCCGATGATCTGACGATGACCCTGCGCGAAACCGGCAGGGGCCGGCGGGCGCTGCGGGTGGGGGCGCTGGCCACGCTGTCGCGGAATTTCCAGATGCAGTTTCTGCGCCCGCTGATCGGGCGGTCGGATGTCGAGGTGGTGTTGCGCTCGGGCAGTCAGGCGGAACTGTTGCGCGGGCTTGAATCGCTGGCGTTCGACGTGGTGCTGACCAACATGGCACCTCCGCGCGATGCAGCGACGCATTGGCTGGTTCACCGGTTGGCCGAACAGCGGGTCAGCCTGATCGGCACCCCGGCGCGACTGGGGCCTGCGCCGCTGCCGATGCGGGAACTGTTGCTGCAGGAGCCGCTGATCCTGCCCCCGCCAGAGACGGCGATGCGGGCTGCGTTCGACGCCTTGACCAGCCGTCTGGGCATCGTGCCGGTGATCGCGGCCGAGGTCGAAGACATGGCCATGCTGCGCCTGCTTGCACGCGAGGATGCGGGCCTTGCCGTCATCCCTCCAATCGTGGTGCAGGACGAACTGGCTGCAGGTCTGCTGGTCGAGGCGGCACGGCTTGATGATGTCACCGAAACGTTTCATGCGGTGACGGCAGCGCGGCGGTTTCCCAACCCGCTGTTGTCCGAGGTTCTGGCGCAGGACCGCTTCGGATAGAGGACAGGTGCTGTCCACGTGGCAAGTGGCAGCGTGACCATGCGATCGGTTTGGCCGCCGAGTGGTGGGTGCCGCCTCAGAACTCCCGAACCGTGCCGGGGCGGAACCTGTTGCGCGGCGCAAGGCCCGAGGGGGTCGCCTCGCGCGGGTTGCGCACCCACAGCTCGCGGTTCGGGTGCAGGCCGGCGCCGCGCCGCGCAGGAACCGCCATATGCCGCGCGCGGTGCAGCAGGCGGGTATCGGCGGTGCCGCAGTTCGGGTGGAAACCGCCGTTGTCTGCAACCACGCGGTCCCATGCAGCCTTGCGCGCCGCGAGTATGGCCGGATCGCCAAGGGCGGTGCAGTTGATTTCGTTGGTGTTCAGATCGACCACAATCTCGTCGCCGTCCTCGACGAAGGCAATCGGCCCGCCAAGGGCTGCTTCCGGCCCCACGTGGCCGATGACCAGACCAACCGAGCCGCCGGAGAAGCGCGCATCTGTCATCAGGGCGATGACGATCCCCCGCTCGCGGCACAGCATGGTGATGCGCGACGTGGGGTCGAGCATTTCCGGCATGCCCGGGGCGCCGCTTGGCCCTTCGTAGCGCACGATGATCATGTCGTTGTTCTCGAAGCTTTCTGGTGCCTGATCCAGCCTGTCAAGCAGGGCCGGCTGACCATCGAACACGCGCGCCTTGCCGCGAAACAGGTTGTTCTCCAGCCCGCCCTCGACCCCGGCCAGCTTGAGGATGGCCGAAAACTCCGGCGACAGGTTGCCACCCAGCATGCGCAGGCCACCGGTCGGCTTGTAGGGCGTCTCGACAGGATAGATGACCACGCCATCGGCACGCCCGGTGCCAAGGCGCGCCACCTGTTCGCCAAGCGTTTCGCCGGTACAGGTCAGCACGTCGCCATTGAGCAGCCCGGCGTCGAGCAACTCGCGCACGATGACCTGCACGCCGCCTGCCTTGTCGATATCGACCATGGAATACTTGCCGTAAGGCCGTGCATCTGTCAGCACCGGCACGACATGCTGCGACAGGTGGTTGAACTCCTCCGGCGTGATGATGTCCTTCCAGAAATCGGCAAAGCCTGCGGCGCGGGCGATCTCGGGCGCGTGCAGGACCGCGTTGGTCGAGCCGCCGATGGCCATCGCAACGATCACGGCGTTTCGCAGGCTGTCGCGCACGACGATATCGCGGGGTCTGAGGTCTTTCTCGATCATCTGCGCCAGCAGCGTCACCAGTTCGGTGGGAAATTCGGTCAACCGGCGGGGATCGTCCGATGGGGGGGCCACCATGTGCAACGGCTGCATGCCCAGCACGCCGATGAACGTCTGCATCGTGTTGTAGGTGAACATGCCACCGCAGCTGCCAAAGCCCGGACAGGCATGGCAGGCGATGTGGTGGCGGTATTCGGGGTCGGGATGGGCCGCGACCTGAAAGGCGCTGACGATATCCAGCTTTTCGCCGGTGTTGGGGTCGGTGCCGGGGTGGATCGGACCATCCGACATGATGATGCCCGGCAGATTATGCTCCAGCATCGCGGCGAGGGTGCCCACGGGCGGCTTGTCACAGGCGACCACGGCAATCGCCCCGGCAAGCCCTGTCGCGCTGAAATGTTCACAAAGCGCATCTTGCGTCACCTCGCGCCCGATCAGCGAATAGCGCATCTCGGGCGTGCCGTTGCGGATGCCGTCCGAGGTGGCGATGGTGTATTCCGGCTGCACGAGACGGAACTTCAGTTGTCCCGGTCCGGTGCCGATGCGGCTTTTGAGCGCCTGGTGGATCGCCTCGACCTTGGCCAGGACACCCAGATAGCACTGGCTGTCGCCCTTGGTGCCGACGACGCCAACGGAAGGCTCGTGGATGAGGGCCGGGTCGGTGCCGATCTCGATCGCGAGGCCGATGGTCTGGGTCGAGCGGCCGGGATGGCGGTCGATCAGAACAGGGTTTGGGTTGGTCATGACGTTTTGTTCCGATTGGTTTGCAGTCTGCGTCAGCCGATAATGCGACACTCCTCGTCACTTAAATGTGCCAGCGCGACGAATGTAAAGATCGGACGGCGCTGCCCGCGAGAACAAGCCCGATGGCCATGGCCGACTTCAAAGTCGATTTCCATTTTGCCAAACCGGACAAATGGCAATCCGCCTTCGTCGCGTTGCGCAAACGATCCTTGCAACCGGCCTTGAGGAAAAACCGAAATGGGGCCATCCCTGTCTACAAGCCGGGACCGATGGCGCCTTACCGGATCATTCTCGGACAGACTGTACAGGACGTCGGTCCGACGCCTGCGGCAGTGGTCTGCCTTGACGAAGGCCATCTCGCAAGCCGGTGCGGCGGGGACCGACATCTGCAGAGACCACACAGCCGGACGGACCGGCAAATCCCTGACCCCCGACACCCTGACCGGCGCGGCGACCGGGGCGGTTGCAGATCAGATCGCGAGGTATTCCGCCCGCAAATCCGCGCTGTCGAGCACGTCGCGCGCCTTGCCGTCGAACACCACCGATCCGGACTCGAGGATCACCGCCCGGTCGGCAAGGTTCAGCGCGGCAATGGCGTTCTGCTCGACGATCACCGTGGTGATGCCCTGCGCCTTGATCACGTTCAGGGTCTTTTCCAGCTCGTGCACGATCACCGGCGCCAGCCCTTCATAGGGTTCGTCCAGCAGCAAAACCTTGATGTCGCGCGCCAGCGCCCGCGCGATGGCCAGCATCTGCTGCTCGCCGCCCGACAGGGTGACACCGTCCTGCCGCCGCCGTTCGCCCAGACGCGGGAACAACTCGTAAATCCGCTCCAGCGACCAGCCGACCGGCGGGGCGATCTGCGCAAGGCGCAGGTTTTCCTCGACCGTCAGGCCCGAAATGATCCGCCGGTCTTCGGGCACCAGCGAGATGCCGGCAGTCGCGGCCTGCCAGGCGGACATGGTGTGCAGCGGCTTGTGATCCAGCCAGATCTCGCCATGCGTCAGGCGCGGGTTGGCGAGGCGCGCGATGGCCCGCAGGGTCGAGGTCTTTCCCGCACCGTTGCGCCCGAGAAGTGCCAAGATCTCGCCCTCGTGCACGTTCAGGCTGATGCCCTGCACGATATAGCTTTCGCCGTAATAGGCGCGGATGTCCCAGACCGACAGAAAGGCCGGGGCGCGGCTGGTCGCTGTGTCGATCATTGCGGCCTCACGCATGGGCCTGCCCCAGATAGGCTTCCTGCACTTTGGGATTCCCCTTGATGTTGGCCGGAATGTCCTCGACCAGCGGCGAGCCTTGGGCCAGCACGGTGATCCGCTCGGCAAGCGAAAAGACGACGTGCATGTCATGCTCGATCACCACCATGGTGATGTCGCGGCCGGCCTTGATTTCCTTGAGCAGGTCGATCGTGTCGTTGGTGTCGGCCCGCGCCATGCCTGCCGTCGGCTCGTCCAGCAGCAACAGGCGCGGCTCCTGCACCAGACACATCGCCATTTCCAGCCGCCGTTTGTCACCGCGCGACAGGGCACTGGCCAGCATGTGCCGCTTGTCTTGCATGTTCACGTCGATCAGCATCCGCTCGGCGGTGTCATGGATGGCGGTCTCGGCGCGCACCGAGCGGATCGCGTGCATCCGAAATGCGCCGTCGCGTTTGGCGAAACAGGGGATCAGCACATTTTCCATCACCGTCATCGCGCCAAACACTTCCGGCGTCTGGAACACCCGGGCGATGCCCATCTGATTGATCTCGTGCGGTTTGCGGCCCAGAACCGACTGGCCTGCGAAGGTCACGCTGCCACTGTCGGGCAACAGCTTGCCCACCAGCACGTTCAGCAGCGTCGATTTTCCCGCCCCGTTCGGCCCGATGATCGCGTGCACCGTATTTTCGGCGATCGACAGGTTGACGTTGCCCAGCGCCTGCAACCCGCCGAAGCGTTTGTTCACACCGCTGACTTCCAGAATGCCCATGTGTTACTCCGCCGGTTTCGTGACGACCGGGGCCGCAACCTGCCGCCTGCGCCGGACAAGCCGCCCGATCCGTTGGCCGCCTTCGATCAACCCGCCGGGCAGGAAGATCACCACCAGCATGAACATCAGGCCCAGCGTCAACTGCCAGCCCTTGCCGATGAACGGATGGATCAGCGTGACCAGCAGGTTTTCCAACCCGTCGGGCAGAAACGCAAACCAGGTGTGCAGGATGGTATCGTTTATCTTGGAAAAGATGTTCTCGAAGTATTTGATGAACCCGGCCCCCAGCATGGGCCCGAGCAGCGTGCCTGCCCCGCCAAGGATCGTCATCAGCACCACCTCGCCCGAGGCTGTCCATTGCATCCGGTCCGCACCGGCCAGCGGGTCCATCGACGCCAGAAGCCCGCCCGCAAGCCCCGCATACATCCCCGAAATCACGAACGCCGCCAGCGTGTAGGGCCGGGTGTTCAGCCCGGTGTAGCGCATCCGCTGCTGGTTCGACTTCACCGCGCGCAGCATGAGGCCAAAGGGCGAGCGGAAAATCCGGATCGCGATGTAGAAACTCAGCAGCAGCATCACCGCGCTGACATAGAAACCGGTGTTGAACTGATACTCCCGCCCAAGGAACGGAACGCTCGACGTCGCATTCATCGCGAGGCCGAACAGATTGGTCACCGGCAGGGTGCCCCCGGTCGCCATCCCGTCCAGCACCCGCGGATCGGCCAGCGTCAGTTGCAGGCCGGTTTCGCCGTTTGTGATCGGGGTCAGCACCGAATAGGCAAGGTTGAACGACATCTGCGCAAACGCCAGCGTCAGGATCGAGAAATAGATCCCCGACCGCCGCAGGCTGATGAAGCCGATCAGCCACGAGAACAGCCCGGCCACGATCACGCTGAACACAATCGCCGGGATGACGTTCATGCTCAGCAGTTTGAACATCCAGACGGCGGAATAGCTGCCGACGCCAAGGAAGGCCGCATGTCCGAATGACAGGTAGCCCGTCAGTCCGAACAGGATGTTGAATCCGATGGCGAAGATGCCGAAGATCACGAAACGTTGCATCAGGTCGGGATAGCCTGCGTTGAACTGTGCCAGCGCCGACCCTTCGGCAAACGGGTTCAGGATGATCGGCGCGAGCAGCGCCATCAGGGCGACGCCGAGGAACAGCCGGGTGTCGTTGCGGTCGAGTCCCAACATGGCCTATTCCTCCATCACGCCTCTGCGCCCCATCAGCCCGCGCGGGCGGGTTAGCAGAATACCGATGGCGATCAGATAGATGATGATCTGGTCGATGCCGGGCATGATCGACTTGACTTCATTCAGCGAGGCGAAGGATTCCACTATTCCGAGCAGAAAGCCTGCCAGCACCGCCCCGGGCAGCGACCCCATGCCGCCCACGACGACCACGACAAAGCTCAGCACCAGAAAATCCATCCCCATGTGATAATTCGGTGAGTTGATCGGGCCGTACATCGCGCCCGCTACTCCGGCCACCGCTGCCGCGAGCCCGAACATCAGCGTGAAGCGGCGGTCGATGTTGATGCCCAAAAGCCCCACCGTTTCGCGGTCTGCCATGCCGGCGCGCACCACCATGCCGAAGGTGGTGAACTGCAGAAAGGCAAAGACCGCGCCGATGATGATCAGCGAGAACACGAAATATACCATCCGCCACCACGGATAGATGATCGCGTTCACCTCGAACCCCAGCCAGACGCCGAAATCGAACGATCCCTGAAACGCCTCCGGGGCAGGGGTGGGGATCGGGTTGGCCCCGAAAAACGCCTTGATGACCTCTTGCAGCACGATGGCAAGGCCGAAGGTCACCAGGATCTGGTCGGCATGGGGACGTTTGTAGAAATGCTTGATCAGCCCGCGTTCCATCACATAGCCGATCAGAACCATCACCGGCACCGTCAGCAACAGCGACAACGGCACTGTCCAGTCGATCAGCGCGGCGCCCAATTCGGGCCCGAACCAGGTTTCGATATAGGTCGTCGTCACTTTCGTCGGGTTGCCGAGAAAATCGAGCACGGTCGGGTCAAGCGTTTCGAACCCCATCCGGAACAACCCGTTCAGGATCACGGCACAGAACGCCCCGATCATGAACAGCGCGCCATGCGCGAAATTCACGACACCGAGCGTGCCGAAGATAAGCGTCAGCCCCAGCGCGATCAGCGCATAGGCCGAGCCCTTGTCGAGCCCGTTCAGGACCTGAAGCAGCAAAGCGTCCATCGTAACCTTCTGGGTAATTTTATGGCGCGCCCGTCTGCGCATACGCAAAAAACGGCCGGGCGCGCGGATGCGCCCGACCGAAACGGCTTGCCCGGATCAGGCGCCCGGGTTGCAGGTGCCCAGTTCGCCGCCCGCGAATTGCGGGTGGTCAGGCGCATAGGTCACTTGTGCAACCGGCGTCACTTCGACCAGTTCCAGCACGTCGAACTTGTTGGCGGGGGCTTCCTTGCCCCGCATCACGAGCACGTCCTTGAAGCACTGGTGATCGTCGGCGCGGTACACCGTCGGCCCGTTGCCCAGACCGTCGAACGCGTAGCCTTCCAGCGCCTCGACAATGGCGCAGGGGTTGAACGTGCCCGCCCGGTTGGCCGCATCGGCATAGAGCAGCGCCTGCGCATAGCAGGTGTGCGCCGCCTGGCTGGGCGGGAAGCCGTATTTGGTGCCGAACGACTTCACGAAGGCCTGCGTTCCAGCGTCCTGCAACTGCCACGACCAGTTGGACGAACCGAGGATGCCGCGGATGTTCTCGCCCGCACCCTGCGCCATCAACTCGGAATACAGCGGCACGACGATTTCCATCTGCTTGCCGTTCACCTGCTTGTCGCGCAACCCGAACTGGACTGCGGCGGTCAGCGAGTTGACCATGTTTCCGCCGTAGTGGTTCAGGAACAGCACATCCGCGCCCGAATTGAGAACCGGCGCGATGTAGGCCGAAAAGTCGGTCGATGCGAGCGGGGTCAGCACGTTTTCAACCGTTGCCCAACCCATCGCCTCGGTTGCCTGCGAGATCGCCAGTTGCTGCGACCAGCCCCAGTTGTAATCGGCCGTCAGGTGATAGGCGCGGCGTTCCTTGCCGTACTGCTTTTCCAGCACCGGGGCGAGGGCTGCCGCCGACATGTAGCAGTTGAAGAAGTGGCGGAACCCGTTGGCCTTGCGGTCCTTGCCGGTCGTGTCGTTGGCATGCGTCAGGCCTGCCATGAAGATGATCCCGGCCTCCTGGCAAAGACCCTGCACGGCCACCGCCTCGGACGACGACGACCCGCCCGTGATCATGATCGCGCCGTCCTTCTCGATCATCGACTTTGCTGTCGCGCGCGCGGCATCGGCCTTGGTCTGGGTATCGCCCGAAACGAAAGCGACCTTCTTGCCCAGAATGCCGGTGCCGTCCAATGTCTTGGACGAGAAGGTGCCGATCATCCCGCCGTCGCCCTGGCCGTTCAGATGTTCGACCACCAGTTCGTAGGCCCGAAGCTGGTCGGCACCCTCGTCGGCATAGGGACCGCTCAACGGCACGTTGAAACCCAGGGTGACCGAGTCACCCTGTGGCGCGTTCCGGTAGTCTGCGGTCTGTGCCCAGCTGGCACCCGTAAAGATCGTGGGCATGGCAAGCCCCGCCCCGGCAGCAGCGCCGGTACGAAGAAGACCGCGGCGGGTCCATAGTGATCGTGACATTCCGTTCCTCCCGATTGGATCAGCAAAGCAATCTGTTCTTGGCAGGGCAGGCGTCCAAAATTCCGAACGATGGAACCCAGCAGAGTCAAGAATGCCCCAAGCGAGATTGTTTCGCAACACCAGTCAATAAGGAAAGAAAATTTCGCGATGAATCTTGAATTTGGCGGCTTCGTTACCAATAGATTTCGACGCCAAGCGGTGATGGTCATGGAAAGTGCAATCGGCATCGCGACGCAGCAGCAGACGGGGTCGTGCAGTTGCGCCACGACGGTGCTGATCGTCTTGGCGGGCACGGAAAGGCCGTTGCCAACCGATCCGCCCGACGGGCTGAAGATCGCGGTGTTCCTGGCGACGACCTGGCCATCGGTGCCGAACAGCGGTCCGCCCGAGTTGCCCTTGTCGATCGCGGCATCGGTCTGGCTATAGCTGTCACAGGGGCCGGAATTGATGTTGCGCCCCATGGCCGAGACGATGCCCGACGTCACGGTGCCACCCAGCCCGAACCGGTTGCCGACGGCCACGACCGCATCGGAGACGCGCAGGCTGCCGGTTGTGGACAGGGTCGCCACCGGCCGTTGATCGGCGTGGTCGAGCCAGATCAGGGCGATATCGGTCAGCGGGCCGGTTCCGACCACATGCGCCGTGACTTCGCGCCCGTGGTCCGGCCTGACCGTGATTGCGGTTGCCCCGTCAACGACATGATTGTTGGTGACGATGTCGCCCTTGTCCGAGACGATGAAGCCCGACCCCAGGACGGCAAGATTGAACTGCGCCAGACACTCCGGCGGGCGGGCCCCCAGCGAAAAGCCCTTTTCCAAGCCGTTCCGTGCGGCGCGCCACGCATCTGACACTGCCCGCTGCGCCGGAAAGATCGACGGAACGTCGGCCTTGCGAGTGATCTCGAAGCCGTACTCCGCGCGCGCTGCCTTGTTGACGCCCTGGCGAAAGTCGTGTCGCGCGCTGCCGTCAAGCGGAAAGGCAGCCAGATCGACCCGCGCCACCTCGCCGATTTTCAGGATCGACAGGTCAAGGTCCAGATGGGTCGGCAGAAACCGCTCCGTCACGCTGTGTAAGGCGCAGCGGCGCTCGACCACGCGCTGCCAAGCCAAAATACCGATGCCGCCTTGACGCGGTAGAATGCGCCCCGAAAGGCGCCCAGCAGGCCAATCGACAGGCCAAGCGACATCGCCTCTTGCCAGTCCAGCCCCTTGGCAAGGGACGCAACCAACCCCACCGCCAGCAGGACCATGGCAACGGTCCAGGCCCGCGCCGCCCTCGACCAGAGCGCGCCGATTCAAGCCCTGGGCGACAGTGATCGGCAGCACGCCAGCGACGCTTGCCGCCAGATGCGAGACCTCCACAAAGGCCAGCGGCAAGACCGCGCGCAGTACGCATACCCGGTGCGGATCTTAGGGCAGATTGCCCGACGGCAACAGGATCACGCCCGACACCAGCGCCACACCCGCCGCAATCTGTGGCACAGCCGGTTTGGCAACGGCATCGGCCCGGCTTGCCGCCCGCTGGACCGACCGGCGTTGCTGAATGGCCCAGACCACCCCCAACCCCAAGGCCGCCAGCATAAGGGCCGACAAGGTGCAGACCCTCCGGTAGAGAACCAGCGCTGCCGACGCATCCGACCGCCCCCTCGCCCCCAGCCCGGCGATGATCGCGGCTTCGACCACACCCAACCCGCTGGGCGACCAGCTGAGGATGCCAAGCGTGATCGCATCCACAAAGACGGCAAAGAACAGGGTGATGTTCGGGGCCGCACCTGCACGCAGCAGGATGCAAAGGGTCGTCGCGGCCCCGCACATCTCGACCACCGCCGCCGCAGTGAGGCCAGTCGCCAACCCGACCGACGGAAGGGTTTAGCAGGCCGCTGAAATGGTCGGCCAGCCGGAACGGCGTCCTTCAGTCGCTGTCGAAATGGTGCCGAGCGAGGCGGGTTTGTGGCCGTTGCGGGCCGGGGTTGGCCTTCACCCGTGGCTCATGTTGCCAGCAACCGGGGCAGTCGGGCAAGATTGCAGGCCGCCATCGGAAGGGTGAACTGGGCATCCACCCTCTTGACGCCCCGCAGCACGGTCTGCGCCATCGGCCCGACCGTTTTGGCCCGACCGAACGGCTCCTCCATCTTCTTGCGGCGTTTCTGCGAGATTGCGTAGCCTGGATGCCGGGTGGTTCGGCCGTCGACATTCGAGGCCGACAAAGAGGCGTATCAGTCTGGGTTAATCATTCTGCTTCCGGACCGATATTTGCCCGCCAATGGGCTGGATGGCTTCGCTAGGCTGTCTATGGTGGAACCCGCTCTAGCCGCCGCGCATGAATACATGCAGGGCGTCACGGTTGCCGACATTGTAGCGGCAGGTCGGGCCAATCTTGACCGGATCGAAGCCGGAAAGGCCGAGGCGGCTCAGGCAGCCTTACAGAAGGAACTCTTGGCAGCTTGCCTGCAATCGCGTTTGCCGGTCACGAAGGCCAGTGTGGTGCGTGGGCCGTATGAACGCACCCTGACTTTCACCGTCACGAACAATTGCCTTGGGCAATCTCGGGTGTGAGGATTGCTTGTGCCATAACGTCAACGGGGCGCACCGTGCCGTGGTCCTCTGACACTGGAGTTCGGTCGATTGCTGGCGGGTTGGAGCCGGGCGAGACAAAGGAACTGACCTATCCGCTGTCGTTGTTCCCGTCAGATGCTCCGGATGATCTGGGCGTCTTGGCGCCTGTTGTCGACGTGGGCGATTCCCGGCAGCGCCAGCTTGTGCGCGATGTGCGCGTCATTGGTTGGAGCGAAGAACTGTCCGACCAGACCTGCGAACAGTTGCAACCCGTTGCACCGAAATCTTGCCGCCCCGTGCGATGACCTTCCGACACGCTCAATTCGCCCCCTCCCCCGGTCCACTCGCGCGGGGGGGTCGGAGGCGGCTTTCGGTTGCCGCGTCGCGCGGATTGGGCCACAAGTCGGGGACGGGCCTTGGGGGATAGCGCATGCCGACACTCGACTGGATCGGCAAGCAGGCCGTGGTCAACCATCACCGCGAGGTGCCTTACCGGCTGATCCACTGCGATGCGGCGCTGTCGGCGGGGGATGCAGAGGCGGGGGACCTGCTGGTGCAGGGGGACAACCTGCAGGCGCTGCGGGCGCTGCTGCCCTGTTATGCAGCCTCGGTGAAGTGCATCTACATCGACCCGCCCTACAACACCGGCAACGAGGGCTGGGTTTACAACGACAACGTGAACTCGCCCGAGATGCGGGCCTGGCTGGGTCAGGTGGTGGGCCGCGAGGCCGAAGACCTGTCCCGCCACGACAAGTGGCTGTGCATGATGTATCCGAGGCTGCGGTTGCTGCGCGAGTTTCTGCGGGAAGACGGGGCGATTACTGTTTCGATTGACGACAACGAAATTGACCATTTGCTCATGCTGATGGATGAAATCTTTGGCCGAAAAAATCGCATGGGCAATATGATTTGGCGGCGAAGAGCGACACCCGACAGTCGCAACATTTCCGGCATATCGGAAGACCATGAATATCTTGTCTGTTACGGGAAGACCTCACAAGCGCGCTTTGCTGGCGCAGAACGTGACGAGACAAAATATTCGAACCCCGATCAAGACCTACGCGGCCCTTGGATGAGTGACAATCTGACTGGGCTTGCCGACGCATTGGCGCGCCCAAACCTTCACTATATCGTGGTCAATCCGTTAACAGGCGATGACTTCGATCCTCACCCAAGACGCGGCTGGGCCGTCGCACCGGACACTATGAAACGATTGATATCTGAAGGCAAAATACTTTGGCCGCGTTTAAAGACTGGGCGACCTCGCATAAAACGTTTTCTGGTCGAAGTGACTTCACAAACTACGGGTTACTCCACCCTTTTAAATGTCCCCAACAATTCCGAAGGCACCCGCGTCCTGAACGATATTTTCGGTGACAAGGCGTTCCCCTTCCCAAAGCCTCACCGATACGTTTCCGAAGTGATTGGGCAAATCGCAAATGAACCCGGCGACCTCATCCTCGACAGCTTCGCTGGTTCCGGCACGACCGGCCATGCTGTGTTGGACCTGAACAAGCAAGACGGCGGCAATCGGCAGTTCATCCTTGTGGAGATGGATGAGGGCATCGCCTCGACCGTCACCGCCGAACGCCTGCGCCGGGTCATCACCGGCTATGACAAGGGCGGCGACAAGGTCAAGGCCGTGGCAGGCTTGGGCGGCGGGTTCCGCTTTTGCCGCCTTGGCGTGCCGCTGTTCGATGAATACGGCGACATTGCCGA
>Ga0105044_10010651_pt1 | contig 12553 bp, 3 predicted proteins | sample MAT01_FD_78092 | JGI IMG/M metagenome (GOLD analysis project Ga0105044, IMG submission 78092) | Freshwater microbial communities from Lake Fryxell liftoff mats and glacier meltwater in Antarctica - MAT-01 | ecosystem: Environmental > Aquatic > Freshwater > Ice > Liftoff microbial mat | place...
AGGGTCTTGTCTGCGTTAGCCGTTGACAACCAGTGTTTTGTAAGAAATATGGAACAATCTTGTAGACGCCGTGAACCTAAAGGTTCGCTGTAAAATAGCCATATCCAATTGCTCAATATAATCTTTTCTTCACCTTTTTCTCTCACCGATAACAAGTTACATTACATGAAACCAACCCTACATTCTTGTCTGAACAGACAAATGACGACGCGTTTGGTGCTGTTTACCCTATTATTTTTGGGGATTGGCCAGACAAGGGGCTTTGCCCAAGAACTCTTCCGCTATACCAACCTTACTTCCGGGGTAGGAACAGTAGCAGCAAACATTGCTCCAGCCTCGCTTTCTCGTGGAGGTGCCATTTTGCAAGCGACCGATTGTATGGCAGACCAAGGCTATGGTTCGCATGGCTGGCCGGCTACCAATGTTTTCGATGTAGGTATGTTCAATCTGAACGGCCAATATGTTGAATTTACCCTCGCCCCAACTCCGGGATACGGATTGAAGGTGACGGGTTTTTCTGCCCGTTCGCGCCGCGAAGATCAACCAGTAGGAACGGCTAATGATGGCCCGATTAGCATGCGATATGGATTCAGTACCAATGCGGGAATTACCTGGAAAACAGTAAACCCTGGGAATCCTACCCGGAGCAACGTCTGTGCCACCCAAGGCGCAGTTCGCCCTTGGGGCGGCTGGGTGGATACGCTTACCAGTAATGCAATCATTTTTCGTATTTATGGACTCTCCAGCGGTGTCAATCTAACAGGTGATCTGTTCTTGCGCGAAATCATCGTAAATGGACAGGTTTGTGCAAACTCCCCTAGTATTACCCCTGTTCCACCAAACTTTTTAGTGTGCAAGGGACAAACTACATTTAACTACATTTATAGTGCTGAAGAAGGCGATACGTATTCAATTAACTTTGATCCTGCGGCAAATAGCGCTGGCTTTATAGACCTGGCTTCAACGCCTCTACCGAATGCGCCCGATACCATTATCTGGAGTATTCCGGCGAATGTCACTTCAGGATCTTACAACGCTGTGCTGACGGTGGCGAACAACTGCGGGTTTAAAACAAATTATTCCGTAGTTATAACGGTAGCGCCTTTGCCTGATGTTGAGGCCACGCTGAGTGAAGACACCATTTGTTCCGGAGGAACGGTGATCCTAACTTTTAATGACAAGGCGAATACCGGACACACTTTCCATGTTATGGCGGATCTGGTGGACGATTCCGACACCACGGAGATCGATTTCCCCGTTGTGCCAGATGGAGCCTCGATCCAATTAACAGAGGGAATTCATTTCAATGGCAACGAGGGCGGACTCGTTACGATCACCAACGTTGTGGTGACCGATAATACAACGGGTTGCGTTTCTGAGCCGACAGGATTGAAACTTACGGTGCTTTCTTTGCCAAAGGTCAAGATAACCCTAAGTGATTCAGCGATTTGTGATGATGGAAGCGTAAAGCTGACCTTCACGGATTTGGCTGCAACAGGCCACACCTTTAGCATTACTGCGAATGTGGTTCATGACGGCCCTATGCTTCCTATAAGTTACTCGAACCTTTCCAGCGGTGCCACAGATACCTACACAGAAGGTATTGATTTTGAAGGCTCTACCGGAGGTATAGTTTCTTTGGTGAATATCGTAGTCACAGATGAGACAACGGGTTGTGATACAACCCTGGCGGATTTGACCATAACGGTAAATCCTTATCCGGTGGCTTCCTTCACCGTGGTTCCTTCCGGCGCAATTTGCCCGGGAACCGCAATCGAACTTTATTTTAATGAATCTGCCTATGATCCAAGCACGCCCTTCACCGTAGGCGCCAATGTAAACCCGCTGGTTAATGGATTAGATACTTTGACCTTTTACGGGGTCATTGACGACAATAATGGCAATGATCACCTTGATCTGACCGAGGGGCTTGATTTTTCGGGAGATCTTGCGATTACCCAAATTTGGGTTACCGAGCCGGTCTCTGGTTGCAGTAGCACTGCCTTAGACTTGTCCATTGATGTTTTAGCTGCACCAACTTTTGGATTTACAGCGGCTACCGATGGTGATGGACCATTCAGCGGCAACAATACTTCAGAACCGAAAACCCTGAATCTGGATTTTTGTGCAGGCGATAATCTGACTCTGAGCGGATTTATTGATTTTCCGGGCGATGATCTTGGGGTGGATAGCATGGGCTTTATCACCTCATTTACCACTACTGGTAACACGACTTATGACGGCAACCTGTTGCCCTTATCTAGCGGAACCAGCGAAATTGCTCCAGCCAACGTAAACGTGTTCTTCAATTCATTGTACGGCGGTCCTGCCGGGTATGGATTGACTCCCGGGTTTACTTCCGGCACCATTAATCAGATTTTTGTGCCCTTCCTGGACAATGACAATAATGGACAATATTCTGCAGGGGATTGTTTGGGGGACACCATGTTCCTCAATTACCATATCCATGCACTTCCTACCGTAATCGTTGCTCCGGCCAATGATTCTGTTTGTAACGGCGCATTGGTCAATATCGCATTCTCTGGAAATTATGGCGTTGGTGCAACGTATTCCTGGACCAATTACAATACCTCAGTAGGATTGAGCGGTACAGGTACTGGTAATATCTCCTTTACGGCCACCAATACCAGCCTCGTAAATAAGGTAGCCAACCTTACCGTCATCCCCAAGGCAGAGGGTTGTGTAGGCGATTCACTCAATTTTACCCTTACCGTTCACCCGAAGGCTGTAGTGACGAACATTACCGCCAGTGTTGGTGGTATCAATCCTCAAAGTGGTAACAATGTTGGAGGCCCGGATACTATTGTTTTAAATTTCTGTGCGGGTCAATCCTTCACGTATTCTGGTTTTACAAACTTGCCTAACCTGGGCTTTATTGAAGAAATCACGGCTGGAACCACAAACTTGCTTTACGGCGTTACGCCGATTCCGGTGCCTCGTGCGCCAACGGCAATTTCTCCGGCTGCTGCAGCCGGTTTCTTCGCCGGTACTTATGGCCCTTATGGCGTATCCAGTGGTACCTATGGCTGGATGAGCGAGACGTTTACGCCTTATTTTGATGGCAATGGCGATGGCGACTACGATCCCTTGACAGATTGTCTTGGGAATCCAATCACGATCATTTACCATGTATATGCCGTACCTACCGTGACGGTAACCCGCGTGAGCAGTAATCAAATTTGCTCCGGGAATGAGGTGAGCTACAAAGTGACCACGAATGCTACGGCGCCGGTAACCTTTGACCTTGTTTTTGAAGAGTCGCGTAATGCCAATAACCGTGCATTTTTAGAAGACGACAATATATACTTACCATTGACGACCTCGGACACCATTGATATAGACGATGCTTCTCCCAATGATGTGTACCCGGTATACACTTTCTCACAGAATGTCGTGAATGAGCTTGGCGCTTTTGATCGTGGCCGGGTGCGTTTGCGTGTAATAAATGTTCGGTATTTGAATGCAAATGTTTGCAGTTTCTCCGCGAACAACCCAAATTCCAACCAGCTTACTCAGGTTTATCCAAAGCCTATTTTAAGCGATCCAGCAGATACCACCATTCTTTCTGGAGGAACGGCAACCCTGAATTTTGATCCGCTTTCAGGCCTGGATTCAATGATGAGTGCAGGCAATGCAGGTTTCCCGGTGCGCATAAAGTGGGTCGTTACGACTTCGGCTGGGGTAACGGTGTCTAACACTGCCGCTTTGAGTGGCACAACAACTATTTATAACGCGAGTGGCCTACTGGTCAATAATTTGTCCAAGAAACTGACGCTTGCGCCTAACGTTTGTAGTGGTACGGTTACGTTCCATATCATTACGGAATCGGATGGCCCTAGCCCTGGTGGCGGTTTTGAAGGGAATGATTGTACCGGGAATGAATTTGACGTGGTCGTGAATGTGGTCAAGCCGATTACCTTCACACATGTGTACACTGGCGGGCCGGTAGGATGTGGAGAAGAGATCACCGTATCGGTACAGGTTTCCAATTTTTGCGATATCAGTTATCTGACCTATCCATTCCGCTGGGATACCAACGCCTTCCAATTGGTGACCTTTACGACACCCAATCTGCCAGTAATTGGCGGCACCTTCGATGCATTTCCAAATCCTGGTGACATTGGAGAATTATTCTTGGTGTTTGATGATGCCGATGGGTTGCCTCCATTGGGGCACAATTTGCCGAATGGAACTGTGGTATTGACCTACATCTTGCGTGCCGTCGGAGCAACAGGAACGTTCAATGTGCCTGATGTTGCGCCAGTGGCAGAAGTGAATAACAGCGAATTCTACACTATACCGGACAGTACAATTGGCGTCAGTATAGAGATTAAACCACTTTCACTCAATGCTGTAGGCCCAATTGTCCCACGAGTTTGCCCTAGAGATACATTTATTATACTGCCTATCACCGCAGGAAATGGGGTTCCCAATTATTTTGTAATTGATTTTGATGCCGCAGCAGAAGCCGCAGGGTTCCCGGATACTTTGGAAGGCAACCTGGTTATTGGCGATGGTCAAATCATTATATCAATCCCGGTCGGCCTGAAAAACCTTCATGTCTACCCAGCTCCAGACTATTACGGTACATTGACGGTAAGCAATACCGCTAATGATTGTTACAGTGCAAGTTATCCGGTACAAATCAATGTGGATGACACGATTCCAAACGTGCCACTGCTTCAGATGGTCTTCTTGAGCTGCCCTTCACAAGTCCTGGCGCCCAATACCAATGTGGTTGTAGGCGAGACAGATAATTGCACTAGTAATGAAGCTTTGATTGTAGCGTATAATCCGCTGCTTACAGATACCATCGGGAACGGTTGCGGCTTGGATACCATGTTTATTTACAGGGTCTATTCTGTAACAGATGAGGCAGGAAATACAGCTAACGTTACACAGACGATTAAAGTAATCGATAATAAGCCGCCAACGGTAAGCAGAACTGGTCTGGCAGCATGGTACCCTACAGCAGCATCAGCCATCACAGCCATCAAACTTTTGGCTAAAAATTCCGCTTTCGATAGTTGTACCTTAAACAACGAAATTAATATTTCTGTAGGGACAATTCTTCTTCAGGATACTTCTGGTTGTACGGCTATTATCCAGTTAATTGTAACGGATGATTGCAGTAATTTAACCCCGTTAGACAGCTCCCGGTATACGGTAAAAATTGACCGGGAAGCCCCTATGGCGGTTAAAGGCTTTATCGACGATTGTTATGATGCTTATACCAGTACTGATCAGGATAGCTTGTATCAATTTGCTATCCTTGCGGCCATTGCCGCCACTACGGCGACAGATGATTGTGATAATATGTTGAAAATCACCACCCAGGTTCGTGGTTTTGATTGCAGCCTCTTCATCGATGTAATTGCAACGGACGATTGTGAGAAAGCAGATACCGTAACCTATAACACACGGGTGGATAATAACGGGCCGATTATCACCTCAGATTCCACCGTGCTTGCAGGCAAGTGCTTTGCAACTCTTGGGGCAGCGATCAGCGCTGCCATAGATTCCACGCATGCCGGGGACAACTGCCCTGGACTTAAGGTCATCCTTTATGAAGATTCATCCACTGATTGTCCGGCAGAAATCACCATCTCGGTAACAGATGTTTGTGGAAATCCATCTTACATCACTTACACCGGTATTCATATTGCGCCTACTCCACCGGTATTGGATCTGGATCTGGGTATTGCCACGTGTTTCAGAACCTTGGAAGACGCCGTTGACTCTCTGGCGATTGCCGCGCATCCAGTCGATAACTGCACAGCAGCAGAAGATTTGGTGGTGACGCATTCAATTTCCGAAATTGGTCCTCTCTTTGAGGATGGTTGCCGTGTTTATGATATTACCCTGACCTTCACGAATAATTGCGATAGTTCAGTCTCCTATGTTTTCGAATCCATTACACTGGATAGCATCTCTCCTACAGTTTCGGATACCATGCCTGATCTGGTTTTCCAATGTATGGATGAAGCGATGGCCGATACGGACTATAATACAGTCCTACTGGAAGATTTGGTGAACGACAATTGTGATGTGCTTTCCGTGGACTGGGTTAGCGACACACTTCCAACAATCTGTCCGGGAGCAGGTAAACGTACTTTCCGTATTACAGACTGCGTGGGTAATTCCACCGACGTGATCCAGCGGATTATCGTAAGCGATACCATTGCACCGATTTGGCTGGTTGTTCCGGGCTTAATGGACGTGACCTGCCAATGCGGCCCCAATACCCAGTGCCTGAATTATGCGCAGTCTCAGCAAATTGGCACAGATATTTTAGGGCTTGATTCGGATGGGCCAGGTCCGGATACGGATGGCGCAGAGGACAACTGTGGAGCATGGCATTTGCTCAGGGTGCCGGGTACATTTGCGCCAAATGCAAATTGTGCTTTAAATCATGTGGTAGGTACTTATACCAACAAATGGTATGCTGTAGATAATTGTGGTATGGGCAACCGGTCCCTGGCTTACATACAGACCATCACCATTGTGGATAATACTGCACCTACCTGGACAAGCCTGGCGGGTGCTTTGGATACGGTCATTTCATGCAGCAACACCGTCGGGTTAGCCGCAGCCCAAGCCCTGGCCCCTGTGGCCAATGACGTTTGCAGCACCCCTACTTTGGTAAAAACCCCTGGCGTTTTTCTGCCTAATCAAGGCTGCGCACAGACAGGCAGCTACACCAATACATGGAAAGCAACGGATGCTTGTGGCAATACTTCTGTGGTTTATACCCAAGTAATTTCGGTTATTGACTCTATCGCACCCAAATGGGTTACCCCACAAAACCAGCCTTATATCGGGGTGGGTGGAAATGGACAATTATTGGGCGGAATCAATATTTCAGTTTCCTGTTCTGATGTGAACGGACTGGCCTTTGCCCAGACCCTGGTGCCAGTGGCAACAGACAATTGCGACCTAACGGTTACCCTCACGAAGGTGTCCGGGTTATTTGTACCAGGTCTGTGTGCTGGATCCGGTACTTATACCAATACGTGGACTGCTAAGGATGATTGTAACAATATGAGCATTGTATTCACGCAAAAGATTTCGGTGTTTGACAATACGCCGCCAACAATTGCCCAACAATGTCAATCATTGGTACTGAACCTTAATACTTCTAGCGGGTATACTTGCCCGGCCAGCGCGACCATTACCGGGTTAACCGTAGGCCAAATTATTACGGAAAATACGACCTGGAATATTGCCGGTCAAACGGTTGCATCGCTTTTGGGATGTGTGTCAGACAATTGTGCGGCTACTTCCAGCATCCAGATTAAAGTGGTGGCTATTGAGAATGTATACAATGTCCTTACTTGTGTCCGGACTATCACCCTAAGGTTTGAATTGCGTGATGCATGTGGAAATCCTCAGCCCACGCAATTGGTACGAACCTATAATATTAAAGACGACACCAAGCCAGTGCTTACCGCAGGCTCGATCAGTGGATGCTATCCAACGGAAGCTGCGGCCCTGGCGGCAGCAAAAGCGGCAACGCAATATGCTGACGTTTGCACGGCAACGGTTGATTTGACCAAAAATGCAGTGAGAACGGGTACGCTTTGTAATGCAATCATTACGGTTACTGCTACAGATTGTGCTGGTAACACCAGTTTGCCGGTCACTTATCGTACCCGTATTGATAATGCTCCGCCTGTTTTGGTGGCAAGTATAATTCCTACCTGCTATGCAACTGCTGCACTTGCACAAGCCTCTGCTATTTCCGGAACGACAATTACGGATGATTGCAGCCCTATTGGCGAATTAAAAGTAAAAGCGATAGTTGCAGGTACCTGTCCTGCTACGATTACCGTAACCGCCACAGATAGCTGTGGTCACAGCACCTCCATCACGTATACGGGAATTTGTATCGGATCTGGAAGCAGTGTTATGATAGCCACCCGCCTCCAATGATACGGCAGATTGCAGCGTAGAGGCAATTGAGCTGGCCGCATGGTTGGCCAGTCATGGTGGGGCTACGGCCAGCGGCTCCGGTATCGTCTGGACTTATTCGCCAATGCCTCCTGTATTTGGTCTCCCATCCTGCACCACACACATGAAATCAGCAGTGGTAACCTTTAAAGCCACGGATGGCTGCGGTTATATGGCTACAACAACGGCAAGTTTCTTTGTGAAGGATGTAACGCCTCCAACTGCAAACGCGATTGCAAATACCAATCTGACCTGCGTAAGAGACACATTGGGGCCGAATATTAGCATTGTGACTGGGGTGTCTGACAATTGTGATGTTACGCCAACGGTGACTTTGTTTGCCAATACCAAGACCGGAACGGGTTGTCCAAGCAATCCTTTGGTCATTGCCCGTACGTACAGGGTTACAGACGATTATTGTAATACTACTATGGTAACACAAATGATCACAGTGATCGACAATGTTCCACCCACCTTTACCGCACCACCCAACAAAACAGTAGAAGGCTGCACGAGCGCAGTGCCTACTTCGGCTTCGGTCGATGTGGACAATGAAGCGGACAACTGTACGCTTTCAGGTGGTCTTCAAGCCTTGTACACAGATGTGGTAGCCGCGGGCACAGCGTTTCAGGTCAGGTTCGTAATTACCCGTACCTGGAGGCTCACGGATGCTTGTGGTAATTCAGCCGTTCCAAGGGTGCAGACCATTACGGTGAAGGATGTTACAGTGCCTACCATTGCTGGTTGTCCTGGGAATCAGGTAATCGCAGGGGGGCTCATTGAGGGCATTTGCGGAAAGACTTTTGAAGCTCAACCGCTGGCCGTACCTACCACGAATGATAACTGCGGTCTAGCCGCCCCCCCCCTAAGCTATCAACTGAATGGGGCTACCATCGTCAGCGGCACAGGCGGATTACCCAATACTACGGTCTTTAAGGAAGGCATAACCACGGTCACCTATACTGTTACAGATGCCGTTGGCAACACGGCTACCTGCTCCTTTACGGTAACGATCAATTGCCTGACCATTTCCGGACGAATCATCTGGGAACATGACGATGTATCGGGTGTGAAAGATGCCAAGGTGAAGCTTTCTCAAATAGACCCTCCAGCAGCACTGGGCGAGGATCTTTCTGATACAAATGGCAATTACGATTTGACTGTGCCTGTCGCCGGAACCTTCCGGGTTACACCAGTAAAAAACATCTTCCGACTTAATGGGGTGACCTCGGCAGATGCGACGAGAATCATCAATCACGTGAATTTCAGCAATCCGATCCTGGATCCGTACAAAAAAGTGTGTGCCGACGTGAATCGAAGTGGCATTATCACTAATATTGACGCTTCTTTGATCACCCAATGTTTGGTCGGGAATCCAGATGCTGAAGCACTGTTCAGCGTATTCTGGCGCTTTGTGCCAACGGACTTCCCAATGCCTGTTACAGAGCATAAATTTGTGCCCGTATTCAATGGGTTCAAGGATGTTATGATTGGCGCATTGGATGTAGCGGGCGTAAACTTCTTTGGGATGAAAATCGGGGATGTGGATATCGCATGGGCAAATCCGCAACTGGCGCCAAACCTTTCGCCATTGGTTTGGATGGTACAGGATCAGGTCCTGGTGGCTGGTCAAGATGTAGAATTGACCTTTGCAGCATCCAATTTTGAGGATCTTGCAGCGTATCAGTTTGGACTAGATTTTGACCAAACCCAATTGCAGTTTGTGGGCTTCCAGTCGCTTGGAGCTTTGCCGATGAATGTGCTCGACAATTTTGGTGCTTACCACGCAAGTACTGGTGAACTGCGTCATGTATGGTCGGTCGCCAACGGCACTACCCTTGCAGACGGCACCCCTGTTTTCCGGGCCAAATTCAAGGCCCTGATGAGCGGTCAAAAACTCAGTGATGTGCTCAAACTGGATGATTCGCAAATCCCATGCAAAGCCTACAATGAGGCGCTTGTGCCAACGGGGGTAAGACTGGTCTACACCACTTCGGTAGACACTGATACCCCTCTGGATTTGGGCAAGGCTCAATTGCAGCTGTTGCAAAACCGTCCGAATCCTTTCGCAGACGCCACGACCATTGGATTCATCTTGCCAGAAGCTTGCGAGGCAAAGATCCGTATCCTGGATATTAGTGGACGCGAATTGACCAATTATGACCGCAAATACAGCGCGGGATATCATGAACTTGATTTCCGCATGGAAAATGCAGTCTCTTATGGCATGTTGTTCTGTGAACTCGTAACGCCGCAAGGCAAACGAACGATTAAAATGGTGACAGCGAAATAAGCGATCTATGTGGTGGCAGGAAGTGGCGGCGCATTGCTGTAGCTAACTGCCACTACATACTATAATTGATGGCCGTTCACCGGGGTTTCTTGGTGAACGGCTTTTTTCTTCCGAGTAATAAATGTGACTTTGGCCCGCAAATGCGGTCTATTAAACACAATAAAAAAATCCCTACTACAAAATTGGTACGATTTTTGAATTTAGCCATAAAGTCTGCATGAAAGCCGACAAATCCTCAGACAAGTGCCAAACGAAATTCGGATTTATCACGACATGTGCTATGCACAAACTTTTGAAATATAAGGTGTTGTGCATAAAAAGACGAAATGGCTTCCAAAAAAGCGTTTCGTCGTTTGACGATTTTTGTAGTAATTTTGCGTCTTGAATACAGAATGGCGAGTATGGAATAAAGCATTTTATTTTTTTGTATGCTCATTCCTTACGTTTTTAATCCATAATCCTCGCCGCCCTTATGGTCGGTTTCTTGTGTTTCTCTAAGCGTTTGAAAAGTTGAAAGAAGTATCCCAGTCCAGCGTTTTTTTCGGCAAATTTGAGTTGTAAAAAGCGTAAAAATCGGGCAAGTATTGAAAGGGCTTACTTGAAAGTATTCACCTGACTCAGTACTGGTTACCTACCAAAGCGATAGCCTGGGAGCGTAATACTTCATCACTTTATTAATTCACTGAAATACTCGAAACTTGAACTTTAAACTACTTCTGTCAATTCCAAACCGACTTACCTTGATGAAGAGTCCCTTACATTCCTTCTCAATGATGCCTGGCATCTCACCTTTTTCCTCATCCACTAATTTTTTGACCATGAACATCTCAACAACTCCGCGCCGCGTGGCGCAAGGGCTGCTCGTGCTGTGTTTCACGCTCGCCACTATGGTCGGGGCGAAAGCACAGTGTGACATGATTTATGCTGGATCGCAACCTTTAGAACTGACTGCTGAACTTAGCAACACTTTAGGTGGTGGCGGCACTGTGACCATTGATGAAAGTGTTATAGGTGCTTATATCGGTTCTTCTACTTGTGGACTAACGCCCGGCGCAGCTGGCAATGTCTGGTTTTATACCGGGTTGAGCCAGGCAAGTTCTGTCGGTAGTTCCTTGGTATTCACCTGCGCCGATATTATCAATGCGAATCTTTTCTATTACGTGCGCATTGTGCCTGACGGCGATCCGGCCACCTCAGCCAACGCCAGCACGGCGATTCAAATTCATGTTACGGTAAAAGATGTGCATCCGCCGGTCATCCCGGCTATTGCCAATGTTGCGATCGGAACGGATCCGACCATTTGTGGATGGGTAAGTACAGCTGCTGTAAATGCGCTGCAAGATGACAACTGTGGCGTAACTGCACTTAGCTGGACGGCCACAGGTGTAACTATTGCTTCAAGTCCTCTAACAGGGATCAACCAGGCAGCCGGCACCACCTTTAATAAAGGGCTTAGTACGCTAACCTATACGGCAAAAGATGCTTCCGGAAATATAACTACCCGTTCTTTTACGATAACGGTTTCCGACGACGATCCGCCAACGGTGACTTGTCCTGGACTCCAGCTTAGAAATACAGATCCAAATCTTTGTACGGCGTTGGTGAATGGCATTCAGCCAGCCGTAACCGAAAATTGTACGCCTACAGTGACCTGGGCTGCCCCCGGTGCCATACCGGCTTCGGGTTTGACTAATGCAAGTGGTACGGTTTTTCCCCTTGGCAACACCGTCGTGACCTATACCGTGACGGACGGCGTTAACCCTGCGGTCATGTGTAATTTCACTGTGACCGTTTCCGATATGCAGGCACCGACAATTATTTGTCCAAGCGTCGCTGTTTTGAGCAAAAATACGGATCCTGGCGTGTGTAATTATACCGCTGTTGGAACAGAATTCAATGCTACCGGAATGACCGACAACTGCGGAATCACCTTGTCTGGTACCAATCCATCCAATACCAAAAATCCCTTCAACACCCTGGCGGGAGAGGTCTTCAACCTGGGTATGACCAGTGTTACTTGGACCGTGACCGACCAAAACGGTAAAACGGCGTCTTGTGCATTCACGGTTAAGGTGTCAGACAACCAGTCTCCAAGCCTTGTCCCACTTGATACAAGCCTGATCAGCTATGCCAATGCTTTTGTGGTAAACAATGCACCCGGCACTTGCTCGCAAACAGTAGCATGGTACAGACCCAGCGTAACAGGCTTCCCATCGCCGCCATCGCCCTATGATTTTACCCTTTCCCTGACAGATAATTGCCCAACTACATTTACCGTGATGGAGCTGC
>Ga0105044_10010655_pt1 | contig 12548 bp, 15 predicted proteins | sample MAT01_FD_78092 | JGI IMG/M metagenome (GOLD analysis project Ga0105044, IMG submission 78092) | Freshwater microbial communities from Lake Fryxell liftoff mats and glacier meltwater in Antarctica - MAT-01 | ecosystem: Environmental > Aquatic > Freshwater > Ice > Liftoff microbial mat | place...
GATGCGGCGATGGTGGTGGAGGTGATTGACGCAGCCCTCGCAGGACTGGAAAATCAGCTGTCAGAGGAGGCGGATCTGATCTGGGCGGGCGGGTTTCGCTACGCCTCTTTCCTCGATGATCCCCGGCCCTTGGGGTTGCTGCTGGAGGATCAGCCCTACCGGGTCCTGACAGCAGAGGTATCGCTGGAGCAGGGGGCGCGGCAGGGCACCTTGATCCTGGCGCTTCCGGCGCAGGGGCGTGGGCTGCGTCAGGCGCCGCCGCTGTCGTCAGAGCAGGAGGAGGGCGCGACCGGCCCCGTCTTCGCAGCCGCGATCGCGGAGGCGATCATGACCGTGGAGGCGCGGCTGGACGCCGTGATTGCCCGCGTGAGCCTGCCGCTATTCCAGGTCACCGCGCTTCGCGAGGGCGACATGCTGGCACTGCCAATGGCGGCGCTGGACCGCGTGGCGCTCGACAGTGCCTTCGGGGTCACGGTCGGACAGGGGCGGCTTGGCCAGAACAGAGGGATGCGCGCAATCAGGCTCGGCGATGCCGAAGGCGCGCGCTTTGCACCAGGGGTGGCCAAACTGGTGCAGTCGGCGGAGGCGATGCCGCCGATGCTTTCCTCGGCGCAGAGCCAATGGGAATAGTGCGGGTGCCATTGTGTACAACTCATGTCGGGTCGGGGGCGTGACTAACAATCGGCCGGGCATTTCTCTGGCGGAAGGGCTGCGGATGGTCGACCTCGCGGACGCGACGGCGAAGTGGCTTTTGACAACCAATCTTAAGGGACGGCGTGGCGGCGATGAGGAACCGGATGCGTTTTGGCGTCAACCAGCCCGGTCGACGGGCTGCTGGCAGGCGGTCGGGATTGACCGGGAAGAGAAGGCTCGGCCGGACAGCGTTGAAGCACAGGGACTTGCATGAGCGGTCATTTTCCGTTGGGTCCAGAGCGACCCCGGTCCACGCGCCCGATCCGCCCATGGTGAGAGGGCGACCGGGCAGGTGGCGCGGCTCAGGGCGACCGGATCTGCGGATCAACCGCATCGCCGGAAAACGCGGGCGGACTGGACACTGGGACCGAAGGCTGGGACCGAAGGCTGGGACCGGGGCGCTGAACTGGGGGCTGGGGCCGGAAGTTTGGACCATGCACTTTAGCCGGGCGCTCAAACAGCGGACTCCGGCAAAGAGCTGGAACAGACGGTTCACACAGGTGCGCGGATGAGCCGGGCTATAAGAGACAGGACATACCGCGCGAGCCATACCAAGTTCTGCAACGAGGCAGCCCAGAAGTGGCAGGCCAGACGAGAGAGGTCAGACGAGGGACGCCATACGACGGACGCCAGACGAGGGAGGCAGACGAGGGAGGCAGACAAGGTTTGATGGACCGGTCGGACACAACTCTCGGACTTACGTTTGAACTGACGGTGCCGGCTGACCCTTCGAATGGACCGCGAAGTTGGTATCGTCGGACCCCGCGTCCAGCTGGATCACCCATAAAGCCTTTTTCCCGGACTTCAGGTCCAAGAGGTAAGCTGCACCGGACAGCCGACAAAGGGCGGCGTTGCTCGGAAAAAGGGGTGGCGGTTGCGGAACTGCCCGACCGTTCCACCGTCGGGGGTTTGGGGCGAAACCCGACCAGGTGTCTGGATCGGTCTGGCCGCGCCTGCTTGGGCGGAACGGGGGCACCGGATTGGCGCAGGCAATCGCGGCTGAGCAATCTTCGCTGTGGTCAGGCAGTTGCCCGGCGTCACCTGATCACTGCTGCAGGGTCCGAGGGCGCTGTTTTCTGCCGGACCGCCATCGTCGCGGCGCCGTGCGTCGCGGGTGTCACGCGGTTTTGGGCAAGACCGCGACGGGCGTACCGGATGGGTCGGTGAGTAGCGTGGTACCCGCACGGGTAAGAAAAGCTGCGAGGACGTCAGGATCGGCGCGCAGGATCAACCCGGCCAGACCTGTCGCAGGCAACTTTCGTGGGGCCGCGCCCTTGCTGTTCCAGACGTTCACCGCGATGTGGTGATGATAGCCCCCTGATCCATGAAAGCTTGCGCCCGGATAGGTCGCCATCACCGGCAGGCCCAGAACCTCGGTATTGAAAGCGACCGCGTCGTGCAGGGAACCCACTTGCAGATGGACATGGCCCACGACCGTGCCGTCGGGCGCGCCGACCCAAGGCGCGCGGGCGTCGCGGGCCAGTGCGGCCAGATCCAGCCGCTCTGTCGCCATGCGGATGCGCCCATCAGGGCCGTGCCACGCGCTGCGCGGGCGATCTGTATAAATCTCGATCCCGTTGCCTTCGGGGTCGGCAAGATAGAGCGCCTCACTGACCAGATGGTCGGAGGCGCCATGCAATTGCACGCCCCGGTTCGCCGAATGGAGGAGCCAGGCGGCCAGATCGGCGCGGGAGGGCAAAAGAAAAGCGGTGTGAAAGAGGCCCGCCTCTTTTGCAGTGCTTTCCCGCGCGGCGGGGTCGCCGCGCAGTTCGACCAGCACACGGCCCCCTGCGCCGAGCTGCAGGGTGTCGCCCTCACGCGCGCTGACTTCAAGCCCAAGGGCGCCGCGGTAGAAATCGGCGGCGCGCGGCAAGTCGCGGACAACAAGGGCCACGTGGCCGATTTCAAGGGGGGCGGAGGCGGTGGACATCGGGCGTTCCCTTCGGTTGGAGATGGGGCGGACATGGGCTTCTTCCGATTGCCACGCAATCCGGCGCTCTGGAAGAATGTTGCATCCGTAACAGAAGAAGTTTCAGCGAGGACGCAGCCCCTCAACCAGGAAGTCGATGAGCAGACGCAGCTTTGCGGGCAAGAAGCGGGCGTCGGGGGTGAGGATTTGCACCTCAAGCGGCGGGGGGGCGTAAGCTTGCAAAACCAGCACGACGCGGCCCGCGGCAAGGCTGGCTTTGGCCGCGAAATCGGGTGAGCAGGCGAGCCCGAGCCCCGCTTCGGCGGCGCAGAGGCAGGCGGAGGCATCAGAGAAGGACAGCTGGCCCCGGACCGGGAGGAGGAGGCCCGCGGCAAAGGGCCAGAGGCCGGGCTCGCGGAAGTTGGTATCCAGAATGCAGCGGTGGCGGACGAGGTCGGAGGGCACCTCGGGTATGCCGTTGATGGCCAGGTAGGCGGGGGCAGCGAGGGTGAGGAGACGGACAGAGCAGAGCCTGCGGCCGACGAGGGTCTGATCGGGGGAGGGACCGACGCGGACCGCCGCATCGAAGCCTTCATCCACGAGGCGGGCGAAGCGGTCATCGAAAGCCACGTCCAGCGTGATCTCTGGGTGCGCAAGGGCGAAACCGGCGAGCAGAGGGGCGAGGATAATCGTGCCGAAGCTGAGGGGAACCGACAGGCGGATACGGCCTGCGGGGCTGAGGGAGGTGCTTTGCAGCTCGGCCGCGAGGTCGTCGAACGCCTCGATCAGACCGGCGAGGCGGCTGGTGTAGAGGCGGCCCGCCTCGGTGACCGTGACCGCGCGGGTGGTACGGTGCAAAAGCTTGACCCCAAGGTCGGCCTCCAGACGGGTGATGAGCTTGGAGGCTTGTCCCGACCCTGTGCCGAAATGCCGGGCGGCGGCGGAGAAGCTGCCAAACTCGACCACCTTGACCAGCATGCGTTCGGCGGTCAGGCGGTCCATCGGGGAAGCTCCTCGGTTGGCATGAGGCCAGAGTAGCGGAGGGGGGCGCCGGGTCAAGCCGGGCGAAGGCGGGGGCGCTGCCCCCGTCCTTGCCCGCGGGGCAAGGACTCCCCCGGGGTATTTCTGAATAGATGAAGGGGGCCGGGTCAGTGCTTGGCGGCGAGCGCCTCGATCTGCGGGCGCAGGTGGGCAAGCTGGTAGCCGAAACGGGCGGGGATGCTGATCAGCTCGTCGGTGGGCAGGTGGCCTGCCTGCGCCAGCGCCCAGACGACCGAAGAGCGATTGCCAGAGGCACAATAAGCAAAGACCGGGCCGGATGAGGCTGCGATGGCGGCGGCCTGGGCTGCGACGTTATCCGGCGTAAGGGCGCCACCGATCACCGGGTTTGCAATGTAGCTGAGGCCGAGAGCTTCGGCCGCGGCACGCATGACAGAGGTGTGCAGGTCGGGGGGGATTTCACCATCGGGGCGGTTGTTGACGATGGTTGTGTAGCCCGCGGCCTTGAGGGCAGGCAGGTCTTCAACTGCAATCTGGGGGGAGACAGCGTAGGTCGGGGTGAGGCTGCGAATGTCCATATCAAAGCTCCTGTTGCGTCAGAGGGAGGGGGCGGCGGCGCAGGATGCCTGCGAGGAGCATGCCTGCGAGCATGGCAAAGAAGAAGACGGCGCCGCCGGTGCCACCGAAGGAAAGGGTGGCAAGGGCGGGGCCGGGGCACAAGCCGACGAGGGCCCAGCCTGCACCGAAAAGCGCTGATCCGCCGAGGAGCTGTGCATCGAGCCGGGTCGGGGGACGGGCGGGCAGCGGCAGGCCGAGGAAAGTGGCGCGCCTTGGGGCGGCCACGCGCCAGGCGAAGGCCATCGGTACGATCGCCCCGGCCATCACGAAGGCGAGCGTCGGATCCCAGGCACCCGCGATATCGAGAAAACCCTGGACCTTGAGCGTGTCGGTCATGCCCGACATAAGGAGCCCTGCGCCGAAAAGCGCCCCGGCAAGCAGGGCCATGATCAGCCGCGCCATCAGATCAGCCCCAGCCCGTGGCGCAGGGCCGTCATCATCGCCATCCCGCCCCCGACGTAGATCAGGCTCGCCACGACGCCGCGCAGGGAGAGGCGCGAGATGCCGCAGACGCCGTGCCCCGACGTGCAGCCAGCTGCGAGTCGCGTACCAAGGCCGACCAGCCCTCCGCCGATGAGGATGACCGGGAGAGACGTGGAGATGTTCGTCTGCCCAGATCCGATCCCATCGCCCGGCAGGGCGAGGAGGAGGGCAGGGGCGCCGATCAGCCCGGCGAGAAACATCATCTTCTCAACCGCCGTGGCGCGGCCCGAGCCGTCGACAAGTTCGCCGATGATGCCCGAGGCGCCCATGATGCGGCCGTTGAACAGCAGGTACAACGCCCCGGCAGTGCCGATCATGACGCCGCCAGCAAGCCCGGTTATCCAGTCTGGGTTGATCATCGCGGCCCCTCTCTGCCCGTGCCTCTCAAAGCCCGTTGAGGGGCACCTTGAGATAGCTTGTGCCGTTGTCTTCCGGTTCAGGCATTTGTCCTGCACGCATGTTGATCTGCAAGGACGGAATGATGAGACGCGGCATGGCGAGCGTGGCATCGCGCTCCTCACGCAACGCCACGAACTCTTCGAGGCTGCGACCGCCACCGACATGGACGTTCAGGGCACGCTCGGCGCCAACGGTTGTCTCCCAGGCAAAGACGTCGCGGCCGGGGGCCTTGTAGTCGTGGCACACGAACAGGCGCGTGGCCTCGGGCAAGGTGAGGATGCGCTGGACGGATGCATACATCAGCGCCGCAGAGCCACCGGGGAAGTCGCAGCGTGCGGTGCCGAAATCGGGCATGAAGAGCGTATCGCCCACGAAGGCCGCATCCCCGGCAACATAGGTGAGGCACGCAGGCGTGTGGCCGGGGGTCTGCATGACATCGATACGGAGCTGCCCCACCTCAAGACGGTCTCCATCCTCGAACAGCGCGTCGAACTGTGATCCGTCGCGGCGAAATCGCGGGCCTTCGTTGAAGACCTTGCCGAAGGTGTCCTGGATGCGCACGATTTCGGCCCCGATGCCGATGCGCCCGCCCGCGCGTTCCTGCAAATAGGGCGCGGCCGAGAGGTGGTCGGCATGGACATGGGTCTCGAGAATCCATTGCAGATCAAGGCTGTGGGCTGTGATATGCGCAAGGATCGCATCGGCGGATCGGGTATCGGTCCGCCCCGAAGCATAGTCGAAATCAAGCACGGAATCGATCACGGCGGCCGCAGGGCCGGCGGCATCGCGAACGAGGTAAGAGATGGTGTTCGTCGCCTCGTCAAAGAAGGCTTGGACCTGGGGGCTTGCGGGCTCAGTCATGGCGCGGCTCCGTCTTGGCTTGTCTCGGGATATGGCGAGGATCGCGGAAGAGTTCAACACATTTCAATAAATGAATACCGGGGTGGTTCCGGCTTGACCTGCATCAAGGTCAAGCACGGTCAGGCAGCGCAGACTGGGCAAACAGAACAGGAGGCATCCATGACGGTTCACACATCCATTGCAGGCAGGAAAGCACAATTGGAGCAGCGGCTGGTCGAGCTTGGCCATCGGCTTGAGAGCATAGAAGAGACGCTCTCGGCGCCACATACTTCGGATTGGGAGGATATGGCGACCGAGCGCGAGGGTGACGAGGTGCTGGACCGGATGGGTGTGGCCGGCCAGCGAGAGCTGCGCCAGATCACGGCAGCCCTGCGGCGGATAAAGGCTGGGACCTTTGGGGAATGTGTCACTTGCGGTGAAGAGATTGACGCCTCCCGGCTCGATCTGCTGCCTGCCACGCCCTTCTGCCGCAATTGCGCGCCTGCAGTCAGCCACGGCCATGCATGAGGGAATGACGATGAGGATGTCGGGCAAAGTCGAACGCAAGACAAGCAACGATGACAGTGTCGAGATTGGCGCCGCGAGCGTTATTTCAGGGGCACTGACAATGCCGATGCTGGCGGTCCTGCTGGCAGAGGCCGAGGCTTTGGCTCAGCTGATCCCCGGTGCGCCGCTTCCCGGACGGGTGGAGCTGGCTCCGGATGCCGATCCTTTCGACAACATGCCGGTCTGAGGCCCGCGGCGGTGCTTGCCAAGCCTGCGGGATTGGCCCTTAACTTCCGCTGGAAAGCAGGGGGCGAGGGCGCATGGACGAAAGCTTTGGCGAGCTGCGCGAGGACCGGGTCGGCAATGTTCTGGTGCTGGTGCTGGATCATCCGCCGCTGAACCGGCTGACGGCAGGGATGCGGGGTGCGCTGCTGGCGCGGCTGTCGGATCCTGCGGGGGCCGGGGGCATCGTGATCTGCGGGGCAGGGCCGGTGTTCTCCGGAGGCCCGCCCGCCCTCCCGGGTGAGGGCGCCGCAGAGGCCCGGACTGGCGATGGGCCGGACCTGGCCGAGCTGTGCCGTGCGCTGGACGCCTGCCGCGTGCCCGTGGTGGTCGCGCTGAGCGGGCTGGTGACCGGACCGGGGGCGGAGCTTGCGCTGGCGGCACATGCGCGGGTTGCGGATGAGAGCGCGAGCCTCGGCTTTGGCGATGTGCTGGTCGGGCTCTTGCCGCAGGCAGGCTCCACCCAGCGATTGCCACGGCTGGTGGGCGCGGGCGAGGCGTTGAAGATGTTGTTCACGGGACGGCCGGTCACGGCACATGCGGCGCTGGCGATGGGGCTTGTAGAGCAGGTGGCCACCGATGCGCTCGTGTCGGCGGTGGGGATGGCCGAGGCGATGAGCGCCCCCAGTCCGGTGTCGCAGCGGCGCGACGGAATGGCGGACCCCGCAGGCTGGCAGCGCGCTGTCGCGGCCGCCCGCGCCGAGGCGGAGCAAAGCCCGCAGCCCGCCTTTTCGGCCCTCGTGCAATGCGTCGAGGCGGCGCTGATCTTTCCGTTTGAGGCGGGCGTCGCGCTGGAGGCCACCTTGCGGGCGGAATTGCTGACGAGCCCTGAAGCCGCAGCCCTGCAGGCTGCCCGTCTGGCCGAGCGGCGGGCGCAGGCGCTGCCCCCCCCCGTGCCGGGCCAACCGGCGCGGGCAGCCATGCGGCTGACCTTTGGTGGCACCGCGCCCGGGATGGCGCCGCTCGCGCTTATGGCCCTTGCGCAAGGGTTGGAGGTCGTCTGGGCTGAACCGGACCGGCCGCGACTTGCCGCCTCGCTTGAATGGATTGCCGCGCGCCAGCAGGCCGAGGTCGAGGCAGGCCGTCTGCCCGAGGCCACGCGGGAGGCGGATTGGGCGCGGTTGTCGCCTACGCTTGATCTGGGCGTTCTGGAAGGGGCCGAGGCGCTGATCCTCGGACAGGGGATCGCCAGCCCCCGGACCACGGGGCCAGTGCTGGTGATGGGGGGAACGGCGGGGGCGTTCGGCCTTGGTCTGGCACCTTCGGGGAGGATTGCAGAACTGGCAGTGCCCGAGGGCGCGGCACCTGCCGTTCTGGCCGCGGCTGTGGCGTTGCTGCGCAAACTGGGACTGCCTGCGGTGCTGGTGCAGGGGATGCCGGTTGTCGGCACCCGCATTGCGGCGGCCGGGGATGCGGCGCTTGGCTGGCTGCTGGGCGCCGGGGTGGCGGAGACCGACCTTGCGCCGATGCTGGCCGACCACGCCGCAGGCGCAACCCGGCGCGACCGCCTTATGACCCAAGCCGAGCGTGGTTCGGCTGCGCGCTGGCTGGGGGCGATGGCCAACGAAGGCCTGCGTCTGGTTGGCGAAGGGATCGTGCGGCGCCCGTCCGACATTGATCACCTGATGGTCGCAGGTCACGGCTTTGCCCGCTGGAAAGGCGGCCCGATGCACCAGGCGACCGAGCGCGGCCTATTGGTGCTGCGGGCCGATTTGCGCCGCTGGCAGGCAGAAGACCCGGTCTGGACCCAGGCGCCCCTGCTCGATGAACTGGTCTCGGACGGAACAGGCCTTGAGGCGCTGAACGCACGGCGGCTTTAGCCGAGCAGGACTCCCGTCACGACAATCATCAACCCAAGAGCAGAGACCCCGAGCGCGCCCATGTTGATCAGCACCACGCGCTGCAGATCGGCTCGTTTTTCGTCATCCGACCGGGAGGATTTGCGCACCCGCAGCGCCCGCATCACGCAATACATCAGCCCCGCCACCCCCAGAAGGGAGACGAAGGCGCCGGGCCAGATCAGGGCATCCATGTGGCTCACCTCGGTTGTTCATGCCTCCGTGGGGTAGCCGTTCGGGCAGACCAAGGCAAGCCGGGGCTTTGACCCATGGTGAACGCTTGATCACCGCGCCCCGCGCGGGTAGGGATGCGCCCTGTTGTCACTCCGAGAGGCCAAGATGAGCGATCCGACCGACACCTATTCCGTCACCGCAGATGAGCTTCGGCAGTTCATCGAACGCTACGAGCAGCTTGAGGCGGAAAAGAAGGACGTGACCGAGCAGCAGAAAGAGCTGATGGCCGAGGCGAAAGGCCGCGGCTACGACACCCGCGTGATGCGCAAGGTGATCGCCCTGCGCAAGCGCAAGCCCGACGAGATTGCCGAGGAAGAGGCGATCATGGACATGTACAAGGCCGCCCTGGGGATGGGCTGACCCCCCGGGACGCTCGATTGCGGTTCCGCGCCGGAGCGGCCCGTTTCCTGAACACACGCTTCGGCAGCCCGAGCCCTCAGCCCCGCCCATGATGGGGGCGGATGGCAGATGCTGACCACGGTTCAGCGCCGGGTTCGGCTGGTCCCCGTGCTTGGTCATGCCGAAGGCGCTTTGCGTCCCCTGTCGCCTCGCCTGCCCTTCGCTGTGAACCTGCGCAAAGACCTGATCCTTGTGTTCCGCCACCCTCAGGCGCAAAGCCCACGCTCAGGCGGAGAGCATTGTCACTCCGGGCATTGCGGCGATGCGGGCGATGTCGTCGCGGTAGGTCGTGCTCATCGCGGCCACGCTGTCCTCGGTCCAGCCCGGCAGATCGACCTCCATCTCCACCCGGTCAGCCCGCGCGAACTTGTCGAGGAACGCGGTCACGATCCGCCGCCTCTGCGCCACGGTTTCGGGCGGGTGGCTGGAAAGGTAGCCCTGCATGCGCTGGAGGCCCTCGGGTGCCATGATCATCGACAGCAGCTCGTCCGCACCGTCAAGTTTCGTCCCCGGTGCGTGGCCCGACACCGCCTGCAACACTTCTGGCCAGATCAGCGGCGTATCCTCATCGCACCACACGGTCAGAGGCGAAGAGGGGTTCTGCGACCTGATCTGTGCGATCACATCCGACCAGCGCAGCGACATCGGGTCGGTGCCGTCAACGAACTCGGCATAGGTCTTGATCTTCTGTTTTTCGAACAAGGCGGGCAGGAAGGTTGCAGGATTGCGAATGGCAAGGTGAAACTCTGCCTCCTCCCCGGGAAAGACGTTGGAATAGGCCCGGATCCGCTCGCCCGCAAAGGCGTAGATGGTGCCGCGCAGCGCCCATTGCGGAAAGCTGAGAAAGTTGTCCCAACTGAGGATCAGGCGATCCGGCGTCTCTCCCGCATCAAGGATGGAGGAGAGCACAAGCGCCTGCGTCTCGGCTGACGCCTCGCTGCCGCGCAGCTGTGCAGCGGTATCGCGCAACAGCTTGCGATAACGCGCAGGGTCAGGGACCGAGATGCCCTGCGCCAGAAGGCGCACATGGTTGGCATAGAGGCAGCGCACCAGACGCTCTTCATCCGTGCAATGCGCCCCCAGGTGAAAAACGATCCGCATCCGCCTGCCCTCTCGACCCTCCGCGGGGCCTTTGTGTCTGACTATAGGAGGTTTTCTGGACAGTTAAACCGCTTTCCTGTAATCCCGCCTCTATGACCGACCAAAACGCTCAGTCAAACGACGATCTTGCCCTTTGGCGAGGCCGCTTGCGGCCGGATCCTTGGGCGGCAGGGGCGGTCGTGATCGCTGTTCTGGTGCTTGCGCCGGTGGCTTCGGTGCTGTGGATCGCGTTTCATCCGACCGAGAACATCTGGCCGCATCTCTGGGCGACGGTGCTGCCACGCTATCTGCGCACGACGCTGCTGCTGATGCTGGGGGTGGGGGTACTTACGGCGGCGGTCGGGACAGGGGCGGCCTGGCTTGTCACGATGTACCGCTTTCCGGGGCGGCGCTGGCTCGATGCGGCACTCCTGTTCCCGCTGGCGATTCCTGCCTACGTGGGCGCCTATGCTCTGGTCGATTTCCTTGATTATGCAGGGCCGTTGCAGACGGCGATGCGCGGCCTTTTTGGCTGGCGGGATGCCCGGGATTACTGGTTCCCCGAGGTGCGTGATCTGGGACCGGCCATCGTCGTGCTGGCTGCCGCCCTTTACCCCTATGTCTATATCCTTGCGCGGGCCGCCTTCCGAGAACAGTCGGGCTGCACTTATGAGGTGGCGCGCGCGCTCGGCTCCGGGCCATGGGCGATGTTCCGGCGCGTGGGGCTGCCGCTTGCCCGCCCCGCCATCGCCACGGGCGTGGCCCTCGTGCTGATGGAGACGGTCGCCGACTATGGCACGGTCCTGCATTTCGGGGTGCAGACGCTGACGACAGGCATATTCTCGACCTGGCTGAACGGAAACAACGCAGGGGGGGCCGCGCAGATCGCGGGGGTCGTGCTGATGCTGATCCTCATTCTGGTCGCGTTGGAGCGGACGGGACGCAGGCGCGCGCGATTCTACCGGCTCAGCCGCTCGCAACGCCCGCTTGAGCCGCAGCCCCTTGGGCTTGCTGCGGGCTGGCTGGCCTTTGCCGCATGCGTCTTGCCGGTCGTCCTGGGGTTCGCGCTGCCCGTGGGGGTGATGTTCGGCCATGCCTTGCGGCGGCCAGAGGTCTGGTTGCAGCCGGGGCTGGTGGAGGCGCTGGTGAATACGCTGGTGGTAGGGGGCGGGGCGGCCTTTGCCACCGTGGGGGCCGCGCTTTTCCTCGTCTATGCCGTGCGGACGGCGCAGCGGCCGGTGGCGCGCACGATGCTTCCGCTTACCACGCTCGGCTACGCGGCCCCGGGGGCCGTGCTCGCTGTGGGCCTGTTGATCCCCTTGGCGGCATTTGACCATTGGCTGGCGGACGGGGTACAGGCGCTTACGGGCCATGACCCGGGGCTGATGATCACAGGCACGGCGCTTGCGTTGGGTCTGGCCTACACGGTTCGGTTCTTCGGCGTGGCTCAAGGGGCGGCGGATGCGGCCTTCGGGCGGGTGACGCCATCCCTGCCGATGGCCGCCCGATCGTTGGGCCGGGGGCCGTGGGGCGCACTGTCCGAGGTGTATCTGCCCCTGACCCGCGCCTCGATTGCAACCGCGCTGCTGATCGTCTTTGTCGACTGCGTCAAGGAGTTGCCCGCAACTCTGCTGCTGCGTCCGTTTGATTACAACACGCTGTCCACCCGGGTCTACGAGCTTGCGAGCCTAGAAAAGCTGGGGCAGGCAAGTCCCGCGGCGCTTGTCGTGATCGCCGTGGGGATGGTGGCGGTCGGTGCAATGGCCCGTTCGCTGCGCCAGCGCGAAGAGTGAGCCGCGCCGCGTGACACAAAGCCACACGACAGGCCGCCGCATTCAGGTTCTGGCTGCCCCTGACTTCGCCTGGGATGAGAGCTTCGTGGCGTAGGAAGCTGAAAGTATGAGATTATCGGGAATTTTTAGCCGTTCAAGCAACACCCCGGCGCAGATCTGCGCCGGGGCATGCCTTCAAGACGAAGGTCCGGTCGTCGTCGCAACAGGACGACGGCCCCTGGCTTGAAACGAGGCGATCTAGCAGGCCGTCGTATTCAGGCACGGGGCGCAAAAAAGTTCACACGTTACAAAAACTACGTCTCTAATCTCTTTGAAATATAGTGCTTATTCTGAAATGCAATGCTTACTTGATATTTTACCCGAACTACGGTGTTCGCCCCGGCGCGGATCGACGCCGGGGCGTGCCGTCAACGCAACGCCGCCGTCACGATGATTTCAACCAGATAATCGGGGGTGGCAAGCTTCGCTTCGCCC
>Ga0105044_10010658_pt1 | contig 12547 bp, 7 predicted proteins | sample MAT01_FD_78092 | JGI IMG/M metagenome (GOLD analysis project Ga0105044, IMG submission 78092) | Freshwater microbial communities from Lake Fryxell liftoff mats and glacier meltwater in Antarctica - MAT-01 | ecosystem: Environmental > Aquatic > Freshwater > Ice > Liftoff microbial mat | place...
CGGCGCGCGTTTGGCCGCGAGCGAAGGTATCCAATTACTTCGGGCTATTAATTTAATCCGTACGGGCGCCTGCTTGCTGCGCCCAAGGGTTGCGCCATTTTCACCCGGGTCAGATGGAGCCATGACCCGGGCTACAAAACGCTCCAGCTTTTAGCCCCCGGCCCCTAATCCCGCTTTTGCACTTCACGCCACATAAAAAAACGCCGAATCAATCGGCGTTTTTAAATTCACAATAAATAGAATTTATTTATACTCACCGGCAAACGGGTTCAATTGACGGAACAGGCCTTTCTTGCGTGGCCATTTGCCTACCAGATAAGGATGGTCCGGCTGATTTTTTTGCAATACGCTACGCGCGTCATCAGACAAAGTTTTTTGACCAACGGCATTGTAAGCCACAGCCATTAAGGCAAGTGCATCGCCCTGATATTCGCTTTGCGGGTAGGTTTCAACCAAATGTTTGCCGCGATTTGCAGCAGCCACGTAGGCGCCACGGCGCAAATAATACAAACCGACATTGAGTTCATAACGCGCCAGCAAGTTGCGCAAATAAATCATGCGTTGAGCAGAGTCCTTTGCATAAATGCTGGTGGGAAAGCGACGCACGACTTCATTAAAGTCGTTGAAGCTTTGCGTTGGCGCACCCAGATCACGTGCAGACATATCAAGACGGGTAATGCGGGCAAACAAGGCATTACGTTGTTCAAAGTTGATCACGGCTTTCAGGTAATAAGCGTAATCAATATTCTTGTTCGTCGGGTAGGTACGAATAAAACGATCAATGGTCGAAGAAGCATCTTCGCGTTTGGCCTGCTTGTATTGCACGTATGCCAACTCAAGCTGTGCCTGCTCGCTGTAAGCGCCGAACGGGAAGCGTGAGGTCAGACGCTGATAGAAAATTTGGGCCTTCGGATAATTATCATTATCTAGCGCTTTTTTGGCTTCCGAATACATCTCCTCAACCGGCAGAGTTTCGGTTTTTTCTTCTTTGCCACCACCAAACCATTTGCCAACGGTTTTGCAGCTGCTCAGGCCCATGGCCAGGCTGATGATTAATAAAAAACGAAACGCGGCAGAAAATCGAATCATGGGGCAACCAGTTTGAGAACGCCCGAAGGGCATTGAGAAAGGGGATAATAACGGAAAGGGGCCATTCGGCTCCAATCGAGAGACCCATCCGGCATGCACCAGACCGATTCCCCAGATGATAGCGACCGCGAAATCGTGGAAGCCATCGTGCCTTTGGAGGCCGCAGGCAAGCGTTTTGACGCCGCTTTAGCCGAAATGTTCCCCGAATTTTCACGTTCCCGCTTAACTGAATGGATTAAGGCCGGTGATGCCCTTTTGGAAGGTGAAATTGCCAAGCCCAAGGTCTCAGTGCGCGGCGGCGAGACCGTTACCCTCAGTATTCGGGTCGAAATCGAGACCCGTGGCGAAGCCGAGCAGATGGACCTGGACGTGGTCTATCAAGACGCCGATGTGCTCGTGATCAACAAGCCGGCAGGCTTGGTCGTGCATCCCGGCGCCGGTAACCCGCGCGGAACACTGGTCAATGGCTTATTGTATTTCGACCCTAAATTAGCCGAATTGCCGCGCGCCGGCATCGTGCATCGGCTGGACAAAGACACTTCGGGTTTGATGGTCATTGCGCGCTCCCTGCGCGCACATGCCAGCCTGGTCGAACAATTATCGGCGCGTGAAGTGCACCGACAATATCTGGCTGTGGTCGCAGGTACCATGGTGGCCGGTGGTACCGTCAACGCTCCTATTGATCGCCATCCCAAAGATCGAATTCGTATGGGGGTTGCGCGCGAAGGCACCGGACGTGAAGCCGTTACCCATTACCGCTTGCGCGAAAAATTTCGCAATCACACCTTGGTGGAGTGCCGTCTGGAAACCGGCCGTACCCATCAAATTCGGGTGCATATGACCCATATTAAACACGCGATTGTCGGCGACCCGATGTATGGCCTGTTACGCCTGCCCAAAGCCGCAAGTGCAGATCTGGTAGAAATGCTGCGAACTTTTAGGCGGCAAGCTTTGCACGCAGAAAAATTATCGTTCGTGCATCCGGTCACCGGTGTTGAAGTTACCACCGAAGCGCCGATGCCGGAAGATATGCAAAATCTGCTGCGCGTACTTCGTGAAGATACTGCGCAAGCGAAGTTGTAGCGTTTTTGCAACAACGACGGAAGTCGCAACAAAATGAACCAAAAGAATATTCTTCCCGCCAACTGGCCAGCCCCAAAAAACATCCATGCCTTTACCACTTTGCGTAATGGCATGGGCGTTTCAAGGCCACCGTTCGATCAATTTAATTTGGGCAATCGCAATAGCGAGCAGGGCGATGATCCAATCGCGGTCGAAAAAAATCGCGAACTACTAGTGCAAGCGTTTTCCTTGCCAGACCGTCCGCATTGGTTGCGGCAAGTGCATGGTGTTGATGTTTTACGTTTTGATGGCTCACCAAAACCTAGTGGTAATTACCAGCAAGACGAGCCGGTCGCCGATGCTTCTGTTACATCGAAAAAAAATATTCTCCTGAGTATTCTCACGGCCGATTGTTTGCCTGTCCTTTTTTGCAACACCGATGGAGGCGAAGTTGCCGCCGCACATGCAGGCTGGCGTGGCCTTGCCAATGGCATGCTTCAAAATACCGTGCGCGCCATGAATAGTGAGCCTGAAAATATTATGGCGTGGTTAGGCCCGGCAGCGGGTCCGGCAGCTTATGAAATTGGCGCAGAAGTGCGAGACGCTTTTGTTCACTATGACAAAAATGCCGAAGTTGCCTTTGTCCCAAGCCGCGAGAATCATTGGAAAGTAGATCTATATCAACTTGCCCGCATGCGCTTGCAAAGCATGGGTATTAGCAAAGTGTATGGTGGCGATCATTGCAGCATCAGCGAGCCAGATAGTTTTTTTTCGCATCGTCGCGACCAACAAACTGGACGCATGGCCAGTCTTATCTGGATTTCCTGAAAAACATTGAACGACTAATGTAATGACTATTGGCAGGTTCATCTGTCATTTTGTTATGGAACACTAAGCACCAGTTTCAAAAATAAAGGTTCGGCATATGCGCTTCCTCTTTTCCTGTGTGCTGCTATTTGTAGTATGCGTTTCTTCAGTATTTGCGATTACACCCCAAGATGTAAAACTACTGGTTGATGCTCGCGACAAAAAAGCGCTTGCAAGTGCCGATGCACTGGCCAAGGCCGAGCCAAAAAATGCCGAGGCCTGGATTTTGCTGACACGTGCTCGTTTACAGGCTAACCAAGCGCAAGCTGCGGTTGAATCTGCCGAGAAAGCCGTCAGGTTCGCACCGAATAATTCACAGAGCCATTTTTGGTTAGGTAATGCTTATGGCTCACGGGTCGGCCAAGTAGGTATGTTCGCGCAGATGAGCATGGCACCAAAAATTCGCGATGCCTTCGAGAAAACCGTCACACTTGATCCCAATAATCTCGATGCACGTGAGGGCTTGTTGCAATTTTATTTGCAGGCACCATCCGTAGTCGGCGGCGGCAAAGACAAAGCCAATATGCAAGCCAATGAAATTGCCAAACGCGATTTCGCACGCGGACACCTAGCGCGCGCTCAAGTTTTTATGTCAGAAAAAAATACGCTTGCTGCTTTGAAGTCTTATGAAGCGGCCTATGCTGCAAAACCGGGCGATAAAAACATTCGTTTAGCGGTCGGTATTGGTTATCAAATGGCTGAGCGATGGAGTGAGGCCTTCAAGCATTTTCGGGCATGGACGGCACAGGACGAAAAGGCGGGCCCTGCTTGGTATCAAATCGGCCGCACTAGTGCTTTGAGCGGTTTGCAGCCGGATGAAGGTATTGCCGCATTGCAAAAGTATTTAGGCATGTCTCATGCCGCCAATGAACCACAAAATAAAAATGCTTATCATCGACTCGGCCAGCTTTACGCCAAAGTGGGAAAGAAAGCAGAAGCCAAGACCGCATTACAGGCGGCCTTGAAGCTTGACCCCAAATTTGCCGATGCTAAAACCGAACTCGATAAATTGAAATAAAGCATGCTGATTTTATAGTTTGATTTGAATCAAGTGATCACCGGGTTTTGAGGAGATACTTGGCGCGGGGCTTGAAAGCCCGTTAAAGCGACCACACAAACGAGGTACCAGCGGCGCGTCCGCCTACCTCTTTCACAGGTACTTTTTTATGCGCATGGACAAACTGACATCGAAGTTTCAGGAAGCGCTTGCCGATGCGCAATCGCTCGCGGTCGGACGCGATCATAACTTGATTGAGCCTAGTCACCTGTTGCTTGCCTTGCTGGACCAGCAAAGCGGTTCGTCCAAGCCCTTGCTATCTCAGGCTGGCGTTAATGCAGCGACGTTGCGTTTGCGACTGGTCGAAATACTGGACCGGATGCCGAAGGTGTCGGGGCAGGAAGGCAATATCAATGCCAGTAATGATTTTTCCCGATTATTGAATGTTACCGACAAGCTGGCACAACAACGCGGCGATGCTTTCATCGCCAGTGAGTTGTTTGTACTCGCCTGTCTCGATGACAAGGGCGAAGCCGGTCAAGCTTTGAAAGCTGCCGGCGCCAACAAGGCACGCATAGAAAAAGCGATTGAACAATTGCGTGGCGGTGAAAAAGTCAATGACGCCAATGCCGAAGAAAATCGTCAGGCGTTGGAAAAATATTGTATCGATTTAACGGCGCAAGCCGAAAAAGGCAAACTGGACCCGGTGATTGGCCGCGACGAAGAAATTCGCCGCACCATACAAGTGTTGCAACGCCGTACCAAAAATAATCCGGTCTTAATCGGTGAGCCAGGCGTCGGCAAGACAGCCATTGTCGAAGGTCTGGCACAACGCATTATCAATAACGAAGTACCCGAAGGTCTGCGAGGTCGCCGAGTATTATCACTCGATATGGGCGCATTGATTGCCGGTGCAAAATTCCGTGGTGAATTTGAAGAACGTTTGAAAGCCGTATTGAGCGATTTATCGAAACAGGAAGGCAATGTCATTTTATTTATCGACGAATTGCACACCATGGTCGGTGCCGGCAAAGCGGAAGGTTCGATGGATGCCGGCAATATGCTCAAGCCTGCGCTTGCTCGCGGTGAATTGCATTGCATCGGTGCCACTACTCTCGATGAATACAGAAAATACGTCGAGAAAGATGCGGCGCTTGAGCGTCGTTTCCAGAAAGTATTCGTCGGCGAGCCCAGTGTTGAAGATACGATTGCCATTCTTCGTGGCTTGAAAGAACGCTACGCCGTGCATCATGGTGTCGAAATTACCGACCCCGCAATCGTTGCTGCGGCGACGTTATCGCATCGCTATATCGCCGATCGGCAATTGCCGGATAAGGCTATTGATTTGATGGACGAAGCGGCTTCGCGCATCCGCATGGAAATTGATTCCAAGCCCGAAGAAATGGATCGCAAGGAACGTCGCCTGATTCAGTTGAAGATTCAACGTGAGGCATTGAAGAAAGAAAAAGATGCCGAATCGAAACAGCGATTGAAAGATCTGGAAGACGAAATAGAAATTCTTGAACGCCAATTCAATGATCTAGAAGAAATCTGGAAAGCAGAAAAAGCCACCTTGACCGGCGCCACCAAAATCAAGGAACAAATCGAACAGGCCAAACTTGCTTTGGAAGCCGCACATCGCCAGCAGGATTTCGCCAAGATGAGCGAAATTCAGTACGGCCAATTGCCGGAGCTTGAAAAGCAATTGAACGCAGCGGCGGAAGTCGAGCATAAAGGCTTTACCTTGCTGCAAGACAAGGTCACTGCAGAAGAAATTGCCGAAGTGGTCGCACGTTGGACCGGCATCCCGGTTTCGAAAATGCTGGAAGGCGAACGCGAAAAATTATTGCGGATGGAAGATGAGTTACATCATCGTGTGATTGGTCAGGCCGAGGCTGTCAAAGCCGTTTCCGACGCGATAAGGCGTTCGCGCGCGGGTCTTTCCGACCCCGATCGTCCGAACGGTTCTTTCCTGTTTCTCGGCCCGACGGGTGTCGGTAAAACCGAATTGTGCAAAGCACTGGCCGAATTTCTGTTCGATTCTTCCGATGCAATGGTCCGTATCGATATGAGCGAGTTCATGGAGAAACATTCAGTCTCGCGTTTGATCGGTGCGCCTCCTGGTTATGTCGGTTACGAAGAAGGGGGGTATCTGACGGAAGCGGTGCGTCGTCGCCCTTATTCGGTGATCCTGCTCGATGAAGTCGAAAAAGCGCATCCGGATGTTTTCAATGTCTTGCTACAAGTATTGGACGATGGACGTTTGACCGACGGCCAAGGCCGTACCGTGGATTTCCGAAATACGGTAATCGTTATGACGTCGAATCTGGGCTCGCAACACATCCAGGAATTATCAGGCCAGGGCGATACCGCGTATCTCGAAATGAAAGCTTCGGTGATGGCGGCAGTACAGGGACATTTCCGGCCGGAGTTCATCAATCGATTAGACGATATCGTAGTGTTTCATCCACTAGAAAGAGCCCATATCGCGAAGATTGCCAGTGCGCAAATCAAACATCTCGCGAAACGTTTGCTTGAACGTCAAATGAAACTTGAGATCAGCGGCGAAGCGCTTGCGTATCTGGGCGAAGCCGGTTTCGATCCGGTTTATGGTGCAAGACCCTTGAAACGTGCCATTCAAACCCATCTTGAAAATCCGCTCGCGAACAAGATTCTGTCGGGCGAGTTTGTCGGCGGCGACACGATAAAAATCACGATCAAGAATGGTGTCTTGGTGTTTTTGAAATCCTGATAATCGTCACCCCGGCGGTTTTTAACAGCATAGCTGGTCAAGCCGAGGCCCAGAAGTAAAAAAGTGCAGCGAGGTGCCAGCTTTCCGATTTACCTTGATCTTTTGGAATGAATGGTAACTTCAGCGGCGGCTTTCTTTGAAGTTTCTGGGTCCTAGCTTGACCAGCTATGCTGTTAAAAACCGCCGGGAAGACGCGTGCTGTTTGCGTCGGGCCGAGGCACGACCTACACTGCGCTCTGTTTTTATCATCGAGACAGTGCATGACGTACAAAGATACCGTAGCTCCTAATCCGGCACGTTCTTGGCTGGCGCACATGTCGGCGGGTTTGGGCATCTTGTCACTGATGGGTGTGCTTTGTTTTCATTTTCCGGATTTGCTCACTAGTCGTGAATTTCGCGCAGCGTATTCCGAAACCCTAGCTCGCAATCTTTTATTGATCGCTCTGATTGCGGCCTTCACGATGGGCACGATTGCCATTCTGCGGAACCGTAATCGTCGCATTGCGTTAACCGGAGTCATCACTGCGGCATTGGCAGTTTTGCTTGGCGGTGCCACCGTCCACTTCAGCAAGATCGAATCCACACCTTATTCACTTGGACTAGACTGGTTCGTGATATCACTGTTTTTCTCGACGATTATTTTCGTACCAATCGAGCGCATGCTTTATGTACGTAACCAATCACCATTGCGTCCGGAGTGGCGTACCGATCTGGCTTATTATTTTGTCAGCCATTTGCTGGTGCAATTTATTCTAATTGCAGTGACGGCCTCAACCAGCACGATGGATGCCTTAGTCGCGAGCCAAAGTTTGAAAGCAACGATTCAATCTTTGCCAATGTGGCTGCAATTTATTTTGGCGGTATTCTTTGCCGACGTATTTCAGGCTGGTCTGCACCGCATTTATCACAAGGTGCCGATGCTTTGGCGCTTCCATGCCGTGCATCATTCAAGCCGCCACATGGATTGGCTGGCGGGCTCGCGCGTGCATCTGGTCGAGATAATTCTCACCCGTTCTTCGGTCCTGTTACCTTTGGTGATACTGGGCTTTTCGGCCCCGGCAGTAAACGCTTATGTCATTCTGGTCGGCATACAAGCCGTACTGGCACATGCCAATCTGAAAATCAATTTCGGCTGGTTGGAATATATTTTGGTGACGCCGCGCTACCATCATTGGCACCACGCCCGTCATGTCGATTACATGGACGTCAATTACGCCATCCATCTACCCTTCGTCGATATGCTGATGGGAACCTTCAAACGCCCGCCTGGTAATGTCTGGCCAGACGAGTACGGTGTGATGAAATTGGAAACCGTGCCTACCGGCATCGTGGCGCAAACGCTCATGCCGCTCGGACCAAAGAAAAAATTTGATGATTTTGTCGGCAAGCCCGAGTAATCGTTGGTCGGGCCAAGGCCCGACCTAGTCCCCAATACTCACTTTTTTGCGATTATCGATGGACACTCGATCAATCAATTTATTATTCGGATCAAAACCCGCCTGCGTCGGTAACTGATCAACCACCAGCGTTAGCTTCGGATTCTTATCGGTAATGTGGTAACGCTTCAAGTACAGGACTTTCTGGTCTTTGTCGTCTTCACCGGCGAATAAGCCGATTTCAATCCAATCGTCTAACTTACCTGCGGTTTCCTTGCCTTTGCCATCCGAATAAATTTTATCGGCATGTAATGACAAGGTGACATCGTATTTGCCATCACTGCGTTTTTTTGCGACGGCTTCTTCGACACGATTGTCATAGAAACTGATTTTCTCGAAGAGATCGGTGATCAAGATTTGCTGCTCCGGGCTCGCTTCGGCGCGAATATAACCAAGCAGTTCTTTCGATGTTGTGAAAGGTGCTTTTTGGTAGCCCTTGTCAGCGATAAATTTACTTAGCGCGCGATTCAAGGCAGCTTCGCCCATTTCTTCACGCAAGCGGTAAAATGCCATCGAGCCTTTCCGGTAATGGATGTATTGCTGGTTCTCTACACGAAATAGTGGTTGTTCTTCGATGATCTCGCCACCGCGTTCAGACAAGTAGCGATCGAGTTCGTATTTCAGGAAGCGCCGCATTTTTTCGCGACCGTATTCTTTTTCCATCACCATTAAGGCCGAATATTGCGCCAGCGATTCCGACAGCATGGTAGCGCCCTGTACGTTGGCACCGATGACCTGATGCGCCCACCACTGATGTGCGATTTCATGCGCGGTGACGTAGAAAACATAGTCAATATTATTTGGGTCGCGCAAGTCGGCGACGAAGCCGATATCTTCGGAATACGGAATGGTATTCGCGAACGACTGAGCAAATCGTTGGTAGCCGGGGAACTCGATGATACGAACCTGTTTATGCTGATAGGGCGAGAAATTAGCTTCGTAATAGGCTAGAGATTTCTGCACCGATTCAATCATTCGGCTCGCGTTGTAGGGATGTTTTGGATCGTGATAAATCTCGATCGGAATATTTTTGTGCCTGCCTTTCTTGATCTCCCAGCGTGCCGACAAATACGCATAGAAATTCAACATCGGCCGGTCCATTGCATAACTGAAGCAATGGCGGCCGTCACGGGTAAATTCCTTCTGCAAATAACCCGGCGCCAATGCCGTTTGGTCCGGAGCGGTACAAATCGTGGTTTTGAAATCGATCCAGTCGGCGTCATTGCCGATATAGGTGTTGGCACGCGCGGCCTCATCTTCCAGTGTCGGCATGCGCTGCGGCTCGCCGAGCTTGCGCTTGCGACGTTCATTGCGGTCCTGGAGCTGGGCGTTATAGTCGTAGCCAAAGCTCGGCAACATCCGGTTATTGAAGAAGCTGCCGTTTTCCACCACGGAGCTTTGATTACCCGAATTGCTAAAGCCGTGTTCGACTACGTTCACCGCGAACTTCATATTGCGCTCTTCGCCGGGCTGCATCGGGCTAGCGAGCGTGTAAATTCGATAGCTAAGGTCCTTGTCATGAAACTTCAAGGTCGCTTTGCCGAATTCGATGGAAGTGAGCCACTTGTCATCATCCATTTGAATATGGATTTCTTTTAATGGCTGCGGATGATTATTGCGGATGCGATAGCTGCCTTTGAAACTCACGCTTTGGTCTTCAGGTCGCAAATCGACTTCAAGATCGATTGCTACGATACGCGGCTGCGGAATGTTTTCGAATTTCTTAAAGTCCTTTTCGTAACGCGCCTGCAGATCCATTTGTTGATCCGGCGTCATGTAGGTATTCAAGACATTGGTGTTGTAGAAAATAAAACTGCCGACGCTTATAAATGCAATCGTAAAACCAGCCAAGGCCAGGCCAGTGCCACTACGCATTTTTTGGATTGCGAGCGCGATGCGTTCACGGCTACTTGGCGCAACGCCGCGTACCCAGAAGGCAGAAGCCAGTATCAGCAACATACCGAGAAATAGCGCCCAATAAGTGCTAAACCAGAGTTGTGCAGTGAGAAAATGGCCGTAACCATTCATGTCCGAATACGCTGCATTAGGTGCACTGGCATAGGAATAAAGATTGTGGGTGAAATCCAGCATGCCGAGAACGGCCTGTGCGATTAGCACGACGATCAATAATCCATAGCCGACGAATTTATTATTCGTGAAAACCTGCAACACCAGTGATAAGCCGCCCAGCAGAAGATATGTGATGCTGTTAACGGCCAATATTTTTATATACACCATCGGTTCGATTTGCGTGTAACCCTTGCCTAACTGGATCAATATCGAAGTCAGGCCGCCCAAAGCTTGAAAACACAACACAACAAAAATTAGTGCGACAAATTTGGCCGATAAGGGTAACCAGTTGGTGATCGGCATGGCGTCGGTCACTTCGCCCAGCTTGGCGCCACGTTCTTTCCAAACTAATTCGCCGGCATAAAACAAAGCGATGATGATTAACAGCCAGCTATACGTGCCATTCAAAGTTTCCAGCATTTGCGATGTGACAGGGTAAATCGGTGTGTCAAAAAGCACCTGTGCGTTAAGCGCAGAAGGAATGAAGTTGACCATGCCAAACGCCAGCATCACCAAAAATGGAATGCTTCTGAAAACTCCTACGACATCAAATCGAATCTGGTGGATAAATTGGGCAAAACGTGTGGATGCACCGAAGCTGGGGTTTATGCGTGGCGGCGCAGCATGCGTCATCGCCGTGCTTGCTGGCGTGTCAGAAGTCGCGATAGCTTTATTCTTTTTCGAAAACCACGACTTGCCGGTACCGGTACGTTCGGTTTTAAACAATTTGAACGCCGCCGTGATGATCAAGAACGACATCGCCACCCAAAAGGCACGGTTTGCCAAGATATAACCAGTAATTGCAGGAAGCTCTGTGTTTCTTTCCGCCGTTGACCAGTAGCGAACTGTCCTTCCCCAAGCGCGCAGGCCGAAGGGGTCGAGCATGGAGGCAATCCAGACATTGTCGAGCTTTGATAACATGCTGCCACTGACGAAATAAAGCACCATGAAGCCGAGTATTCCGATATAGACCCATAAAATACTACGCGTCGTGACAGCCATAAACGCCAACACGGCACCAGTGAATAAAACATTGGGCACGATGAAAACGAAGAAGGCCCAGACGAATGGCTTCATGCTGACAGGGCCAAGGCGTTCCGGGTCAATCCATGGCATGAACTGCCCGATAAAGATAAAAGCCGCGATAATCACATACACCAGCATGCTGGCGAAAATCGCTGCACCGAATCGACCTATTAAAAAATCACGCTTTTTGATGGGATTGGAAAAAATAAGATCGGCCGTGCCGAGTTCAAAGTCGCGAAGCAAAGCATTGCTGATAAACACACCAATAATCAACATGCCCAGTAAGGTGAAAATTCCCAAGAATTGAACAATTACGGTGGGCGCATTGCGATAGACATTGCCGATGGAGCCGCCCACTTGTACGGCATCGCTGGACGATGCACCGAATGCCATCAATCCAAACAGGGCGGCAAGTAACCATAACAGTGGCGAACGAATTTGTTCGCGAAGTTCGAACTTAAAAAATTCCCGAATCATGATGTCGCTCCTTATGCCGCTTTGGCTTTATGAGCGTTCAAATGTTGGAAATAGACATCTTCCAAATCGGGATCAATTTTATGAAAACCGGCTTCGGGTTGATCTTCGCTATACACGTGAATGACAGGCTGGCCGCCGACCAAGCGCGTGGAAAGAACGTTGTATTTTTTTTGGTAATCCGACAAGTCTGATTTTCCGACAATTGCGGACCACACACGCTCATTTAGTTCGGCAATGGCGGTGTGCGGCTTGCCAGTGAGCAAAACCTGGCCTTTATTGATGATTGCCATATTCGGGCAAAGGTCGGTCACGTCTTCCACGATATGCGTGGATAAAATAACGACGACGTTTTCACCGATTTCGGATAATAAATTCAAGAAGCGGTTCCGTTCTTCTGGGTCCAGGCCTGCTGTTGGCTCATCGACGATGACTAGTTTCGGATTGCCAATTAATGCCTGTGCAATGCCAAAGCGCTGTCGCATACCGCCGGAAAACGTGCCGAGCTTGCGTTTGCGCGAATCCCAGAGATTCACTTGCTTCAACAAGCCATCGACTACTTCCTTGCGTTGCTTGCTTTGCGTCAGGCCTTTCAGCACGGCGAAGTGCGTCAGTAAATCTTCGGCGCTGACTTTCGGGTACACGCCGAAATCCTGCGGTAAGTAACCGAGTTGTTGGCGGACGGTGTCTTTATCTTTCAGGACATCAATGCCATTGAATTCAATGCTGCCGTTATCGGCCTCCTGCAAGGTGGAGATAGTGCGCATGAGCGAC
>Ga0105044_10010659_pt1 | contig 12546 bp, 15 predicted proteins | sample MAT01_FD_78092 | JGI IMG/M metagenome (GOLD analysis project Ga0105044, IMG submission 78092) | Freshwater microbial communities from Lake Fryxell liftoff mats and glacier meltwater in Antarctica - MAT-01 | ecosystem: Environmental > Aquatic > Freshwater > Ice > Liftoff microbial mat | place...
GAAGACCAAGCATTGCTGCTCCTGTAATAACGCAACTTGCTGAAAGATCGACAGAAAAACCGGTCATAGGCTGAAGTTTGACAAAGTCGCTGCCAACGGTCTTGATAATGCGCCAGCCGCCAGCTGCTGTGCCGAGAGCCATCACAAGTGCGCAGGAGAACTTGACCCACATTGGGACTTCGAAGGCAGAGATGGAGCCGTAACTCAAAAGGGCCATGGTAATAACACCCATTGATTTCTGGGCGTCGGCTGTACCGTGAGAGAACGCCATCGATGCCGCAGAGAAAATCTGAGCCCGCCTGAATCCGCGATTGACTCCTGTTGGGGTCTTGTTTGCAAAAATCCGTGAAAAAATAACTACAAAAATGAAGCCAGCCAGAGAACCAAGTATTGGTGACAGTATTAATGCCAAAACAATTTTCTTAATACCTGCAGCAACCAGTCCTGACGTGCCGACATGTGCAATCATGGCGCCCATCAGGCCGCCAATAATGGCATGTGACGAAGAGGATGGCATTCCATAGTACCAGGTGATCAGGTTCCAGATGATAGCGCCGATGACACCAGCTAAAACTACCATCTGAGTCAGGTCAGCAATATTGACAATGCCGGTTCCAATGGTCTTGGCAACCTTTGTAAAAGCCATGGCGCCAACAAAGTTGAGCACTGCTGCCATCGTGATGGCGGTTTTTACGGAAAGGGCTCTGGTGGATACGCAGGTAGCAATGGCGTTTGCAGTGTCATGAAAACCGTTGATATAGTCAAAAAGAAGTGCTGCCACAATAACCAGGCAGAGCATCAAAAAAGCTAAATCAAGCATTTTTTCCTACCACGCTTTCAAGGGTGTTGGCTGCGTCTTCGCATTTGTCGGTGGCGGTCTCAAGGAATTCGTAGATTTCTTTCCATTTGATCAGCTGAATTGGATCTTTCTCGTCATCAAACAGTCTGCGGATCGCTTCACGGGAAACTCGGTCAGCCTCATTCTCCATTGAATTGATTTCCACGCAGAGTTTGAATATCTGGTCATTGGATTTTTGACCCAGCAGTGCAACGGCTTTATCCACCAGGTAGCAGGTCTGTAGAATGATAAAGCCCAGTGATTTTGCTTCAGGTGTAATCGCTTTGACGTTGTACATAACAATTCTCTGAGCCGAAGCATCAATCAGGTCGAGGATGTCGTCAAGCTGTGACGCCAGGGAGTGAATGTCTTCCCGGTCAAGAGGGGTAATGAAGGTCTTGTTAAGTTTTTTCAGGATCTCATGGGTTATTGAATCGCCTTTGTGTTCCAGATCCTTTATTTTGCGCTGGCTTTCCACCGGATTTTCAAAGTTATCCAGCATATCTTTAAGCAGTTTAGCGCCTTCAATAATATTTTCCGTCATGGCTTTGAACAGCTTAAAAAACTGCTCATCCTTGGGGATAAATCCGAACATGTGTGCCTCCTGTATTGCCATTTCATGCTTTAATATAAAATCCATTTTTAATAGCATGGTTTTTTGTAGATGCCCACTAAAATGTAACAACACTGTGGCAAAGCTGTAACATCAAAATAGGTAATTTGGGTCATGCTAATAAAACATGTTTAATTATTGAATTTGATCAGGTGTTGCGGTATTTTGCCATCAGTATATAACCTGATTGTATCAGTCCTAAATAAAACAGCGAGTTATGGAGTAAAAAATGGCTGGAGGCATAAAGGAGTGGCCGGAAGACGAGCGGCCTCGCGAAAAGATGCTCAGACGTGGGGCGAATTCTTTGACGGAAGCAGAGTTGCTGGCCCTGATAATTCGCACCGGGGATACCGCTACAAAAAAGAGTGCAATTGATCTGGGCAGGGAGATTATTGCTCATTTTAACGGCAATTTGCGCGAGCTGGCCAGTGCGGACATTTCTGAAATTACCGTCATCAAGGGAATCGGATTGGCAAAGGCCGCAGGTGTCAAAGCAGCGTTTACCCTGGCGACCCGTTTTCAGTCACGCAAGCTGGAACACCTGGACCGTTTCACTTCTCCGCGTCAGGTCTTCGATTATTTTCATCATGAATTCAGGGATTGTCGAAAAGAATATTTTCTGGTGCTGCTGCTGGATGGTAAGAACCGCATCATCCGCCGTGTTCAGATATCGGAAGGGAGTTTGAATCAAAGCATAGTTCATCCAAGAGAGGTTTTTGCTCCGGCTGTCAAGGAGTCGGCAGCAGCAATAATTCTGGTGCACAATCATCCCACCGGTGATCCGGCTCCAAGTTCGGAGGATATTGCCATTACTCGCCGATTGAAAGAGTCCGGAGATATAATGGGAATTAAGGTGCTGGATCATATAATCGTTGGTGACGGAGATTATGTCAGTTTTGTAGAGCGGGGCCTCATGTAATAATATTCTGTTGTCAAATAAACAAATAAAGTATATTTTTAAACATACGAAGTGATTATTCCCGAGGTTTGAAATCATGGAATGTGTGAAGATTAAAAGCGATGAAGTTTCTCTGGATACTGTAGATTCCCGCAAGGCTCTTACTGCTCTTGTCATCAAGCTGTTTAATCTTTGGGGATTGAATACCTCTGACCAACTGGAACTGCTTGGACTTAGCCCGAAGAGTCGTGCCATGCTGTCCAAATATGCCAAGGGCGAGGCGCTGTCGGCAACCCGTGACATGAATGACCGTATTGGTTGGCTGCTCTCCATACACAAGGCGCTGCGCCTTTTATATCCCCGTAATGAAGACATCCGCTATTCCTGGGTAAACAGGCGTAACACGGCTTTCCATAATCTTGCACCCCTGGATGTCATGAAGGAGCAAGGTATTATCGGGCTTGCCCGTGTTTCCCGCTATCTTGACTTCTATCGTGGGCAGTGATGGCGATTCACTCTCTGTACGACAAAACCCGTGACTTTGATGGTGATGCATACCGCAATATCGTATCTCTTCGGGAGTCAGAAGACCTTTTTTCAGATCTCTCGGATGGCAATGAATATCTGAGCGCTGTTGCGGCTGCAGCAGAAATGAAGGTCAAGTACGGTATCCCTTCGGGTGTTATAGAGAGGGGATTTCATTATACAACCTCCATCACCTACCCATTCGAAAATGAACCATATCTGAGAACCCGTTATGGCAATGGCACGTTTGGTGTCTGGTATGGGGCGCTTGAGCTACGTACAACGATATATGAAACCGCTTACCACATGGTGCAGGAAGAAGGCAGGATCGAAGGGAATGTCGGACAAATCATCAGGGAACGGGCTGTATACCTGGTTCACTGCCGGGCGTTACTGACTGATCTGTCCGGAAAGAAAAAGGCTTTTCCCAAGCTGGTTGCTGACGATTACGGTCTTACACATCAAATCGGTGAACGGCTTCATGATGAAGGGCATTCAGGCCTGCTGGCACCTTCTGCCCGGCATGACACCGGAACCACACTGGTCTCATTCACGCCGACAGTACTAAATAATCCTCGATCATTATGCTATCTGACCTATCTGTTCGATACTGTGAAACGGACAGTTAAGGTAGAACGGCAGCCGGGCGAAATCCTTACTACCATATCGTTTTGAACAAAAAGGCATTAGGGCATTTATGAAATCGGTAATTCAAAGAGTTAGTTCGGCAAGTGTTACAGTTGATGGTGCTGTTGTCGGTGAAATCGGTTGCGGTCTCATGGTCCTGTTGGGTGTGGAAAAAGGAGATACGGAACAGAAGGCCGAATGGCTGGCGGAGAAGATTGTCAATCTGCGCATCTTTGAAGACGCTGGTGGCAAAATGAACCTGTCGGTTATGGATGTGTGCGGCAGCCTGCTGGTAGTTTCCCAGTTTACTCTGGCCGGTAACTGTGAAAAAGGGCGGCGCCCTTCCTTTGATTCAGCGGCCGTGCCGGATGAGGGGAAGCGGCTGTATGAGTACTTTGTGGAAGCTGTAAAACGGTTGGGGGTGGCGGTGGCAACAGGGATTTTTCAGGCTGATATGAAGGTGGCGCTTGTCAATGACGGCCCGGTGACATTTGTTATGGAAAGGTGACAGGAGTCAGTCGCTGGAAAATTTTATCTATAACCATAAGCAAAATGCCGGAGGTAAAATGAAACTAATATTCCCGTATTTAATTGCCCTGTCTGTGTTGATTGTGTCGGTTCCTGTTTGGGCGGCTTCTTGCGAGGAGGTTGTGCAGGTGTTAAATGGACGCCTGGCACCCAAAATAGTTTCAGTTAGTTGCCAGTTTGATCAGCCGCGACAGCTGTTCAATACTCTGGCTCAGGAAAACCGGGCAGCCAAGCTGTTCCGGCAGTCGCAGGTCCACACCGTAGCGGTCACCGACAAAAAGAACTTCTGACGGCTGGTAGCCTGAGAGCTTGATGATCTGGCCAAGCTTTTCCTCGTCAGGTTTTGGCCGCCAGTTGTCTTCAATTGTAAAAATATGGCTGAACAGGTTACTTAAACCGAGATAGTCGATAATGCGGGCGGCTAGAACGCGGTTGTTATTGGTATAAATATACAAATCAAAATGTTTCTGCAGTTTTTTCAATAAGTCGATGACCCGGTTGTCGCGCAGCAGATATGATTCCGGGTTAAGCTGCCTCTCAAAATGTGCGTGCATTCCTGGTAAGCTGCCACCCAAGGTACAACAAACAATCGACAGTGTTGGTTCGGATTCTCCCTGTTCAGTAAGGCGACTACGGACCTCATTCATCCGGATGCCAGCTTCTGTGACGCTGACCGACAACAGTCCTGCCATATAAACTGTAGCTTCATACTTGATAGAAGCTGCAAATTCATCACAAACATACAGGGTACCGTCCAAGTCAAAAACAATGGCGCGTATGTCAGTAGTTTTCAGGGGCTGCATTGGATCTTTCCTTGTCCGTTATAGATGAGTCACGCTGATAGAGTGAAGTCTGAAAGGTGAAAACTGTATGTTCAAACGCGCTTGACCGCTTATCTGAATAACTTTCAACCTGATTACCTGGCTTTTAGTTATCCTTGCCGCGATAAAATTCCCGCATCTCACGAACCTGACGTTTCACTTCGCGCCTGAGATCCGGTGGATCCAAAACCTCGGCGTGGGCGCCATATGACAGTATCCAGGAGACCAGTTCCAACTCTCCGGCCGCTTCGAATTCAATTATGACCCGACCATCACTGTCCGTAGTCAACAGTTGCCCTGGCATCCAGCAGCGTTCCTGTACTGTATGGGCTATTTTGTGGGAAAAGCGGACACGTACATGCATGGGGTTATCATTGACGATACCGAAAGCGGAATTGAAATGTTTTTCCGGGTCATAATCGGGTGCGATTTCGAAACGCTGCCTGGTCAGCTCCAGCCCGCGAATCCGCTCCAGTGCAAACAGCCGGATCGCCTTGCGGTTGTGAGCATAGCCGAGCAGGTAGATACCGCCTTTGTAAAATACCAGAGTGTAGGGATCCAATTCATACTCGTTGCTGTTTTTAAGCCCCTTCTTGGCATATGTCAGGCGGATGCGGTACTGCTGCAACAGCGCCTTTTGGAGTTCAGTGATGAAGGCCGAGGCGGCTGAGTAATCTCTGGCACCGTGCAGGATCGGCAGGGAAACCCTGGCGATGCGTTCCAGGTGTGCGGCATAGCGGTCCGGCAGTACGGAATTGATGCTCCTGAACAGCTCTTCAATCTCGGCCTGAAATGGTGTGCCGTCCAGATGGACACCCAGCGAGCGAAGCAGATAAAGCGACAGAAGCTGGTTGAGAGTAAAGGTGATCGGCGGAATATTGCGGGATTTGGTCAGGAAGTGGTAGACTTTTTTGCCATCCTCCCAGTCGCTGGTCAATGGGTAGCCGGCTTCTTCCACGGCCCGCAGATCGCGGTGAATGGTGCGTCGATCAACGTCGCATTCCTCGGACAGATCGTCCAGAGTCATATTACGACGAGTTTCTAACAGGCGGATGATGGTATGCAGCCTGGAAGCTTGGGAATATTTCTTGTTCGGTTTTCCCTTCTGCATAATCACTCCTTGCTGAAAATTTATTTAACGCTACAATACGATGGTTTTAATTATTCAAACCTGCAGGGGTATTTTAGTCCATTGGAACATTTTGACAACACATTTCTGACATATACTGTCCTGTTGCATGACTGGCTTAATCAGCCCGGTTACGGATCCCTGTTTACACTGAGTCTGCTGGCTTCCTCCCTGATTCCGCTCGGCTCCGAGTGGCTGCTGGTGATGATGATGGCCAAGGGGTATCCGCCGGTGGCTACGGTTTTGACAGCGACAGCCGGAAACTTTCTTGGCGCATTAAGTACCTATGTAATCGGAATTTATGGCGGTCGCTGGCTGATAGAAAAAGTTTTACGGATTTCAACAGAACAGCAGGAACGGGCAATCGGTTATTACCGCAAATACGGATCGATTTCCCTGTTTTTTTCCTGGCTGCCGATTGTGGGCGATCCGCTCTGCCTTGTTGGCGGGATGTTGAAGACGCCGCTCTGGTTGTTTACTGTGCTTGTGCTGAGCGGAAAATTGCTGCGCTATGCGGTTGTTGCCTGGATTACAATTGGATAAAAGGCCTCTTTCATGAACGGCACCATTCAACTTAACTCGCTGGACCATTATTTCGCCGAATTCATCAAAGGGCAGGATTCTGTCCCATCTGATGAACTGTGGCTGGCTGCCGCACTGGTAAGTGCAGAGAGCGGGCAGGGCCATATCTGTCTTGATCTGGCGTCCGTATCCGGCAGGGAGATAGTGCCGTTTCTGCCATCCAGCACCCAGTTGCGTGTGCCGGAAACAGTTGCATGGATCAAGGCGTTATCATTCTGTAACACTGTTGGTAAGCCGGGTGAATACAAACCGCTGATCCTTGATGACTCCGGTAGACTGTATCTTTATCGCTCATGGAATTATGAAAGGTCTGTTGCCGACAGTCTGATATCAAAGGCGACCGGTATTGTCGAAACAGCTGACCTGCCTTTGAATTTGCTGGAAAAGTTTTTTCAGACTGTTTCGGGAATAGAGGATAAACAGAGGGCTGCGGCCGTTGCTGCTCTTTCGGGGCGACTGACAGTGATCAGCGGTGGCCCGGGTACAGGAAAGACCTCAACGGTGGCACGCATACTGGCACTGCTGCTTGAACAGGGAGCAGACCGTAATCTGCAGATCTCACTGGCTGCACCCACCGGCAAGGCAGCCAGCAGGCTGCGGCAGTCGATTCTGCAGTCAATCCAGCAGTTGCCGCTGGATGAGACAATGCGGGCACAAATGCCACACGATGTTAAAACCATTCATCGTCTGCTGGGAGTGGTGTCCGGCTCATCAAATTTCAGATATAACAAGGCCAATCCGCTGGCTTGCGATGTGCTGGTTGTGGACGAAGTATCCATGGTGGATCTGCCTTTGATGTCAAAACTTCTCGATGCGCTGCGCCATGACTGCCGGGTAATTCTGCTTGGTGATCAGGACCAGTTGGCATCGGTTGAAGCCGGAGCGGTGCTGGCCGACATCTGCAACTCAGGGACAGAGAGACGTTTGGATAGCCAGTCCGGTGCGGAGAATACCAGGCTGAGCGGACCGATTGCAGGGGCAGTTGTTAATCTGACCAAAAGTTACCGATTTGGCGATGAGAGCGGCATCGGCAATTTGAGCAGGCTTGTTAATACTGGTGCCGGTGATGCCGCATTTGAGATGCTGGCTGGTGGTCTGAAGCCGGATTTGGTTTGGAAACCGCTTCCACCGCCGCAACAGTTTGAAGCTGAATTCAGCACTGCTGTCAAGACAGGATACGGAGAGTATGTCGCAGCAGCTACGGCAGAGCGCGCACTGGAAATACTGGATGAATTCCGGATTGTTTCGCCTTACCGTGAAGGTGTTTATGGTGTTGAAAGTCTGAACAGGCTGGTGCTTTTGGCCTTGGGGATGCGAAAGCCGGAGGGGCAGACTGCCTGTAACCGGATGCCGATTATGGTTTCCGGAAACAATTACGAACTGGGGCTGTTTAACGGTGATACCGCTGTTTTGATGCAAAATGAAACGGACAAGCGGTTGATGGCCTGTTTTGCAGAGCCGGCAAGTGGTATCAGGCATGTTTCCGCACTGCGCCTGCCACCTTTTGAGCCGGCCTTTGCGCTGACCGTGCACAAAAGTCAGGGATCGGAGTTTGACAAGGTTCTGTTGATTATTCCGGAAATGGACTCGGAAATTCTGACAAGGGAACTAATCTATACCGCGGTAACAAGGGCTAAAAAACAGGTTGAAATCTGGTGCAGCCGGGAGATGTTCTGTCGCGCAGTTGATCGGCGGATTATCAGAAGCTCGGGGTTGCGGGAAAGGTTGTGGGGAGTGTAGGTGCTGTAATTTGTTGTTGATATAAAAGGGGCAGACCGGAAAGCCGGTCTGCCTTTTTGTATCCACTGTGAATTAGCAGTTTTATCAGTACTTCAGGTATAGATCCTGGATTTTCTTCACGTCGGTTGTTTTGGTCAGGCCCAGCATCAGCAGAATACGAGCTTTCTGAGGGTTGAGGTTATCGGAAACGATGAAACCGTATTTGTCGTCGTCTGCTTCGCCGTTACGTGAAACATTGCCATTGGCGATGCGTGAGCTGCGGACAACTACAACACCTTTTTTTAGAGCAGCTTCAATGGCAGGATATTCAGCCTTGCCGATGCTGCCATCGCCTGTGCCGGCATGGACAAGTCCTTTTGCGCCAGCGGCTGTTGCGGCCTCAATCATTGTTCCGCCATTTCCGGCATAGTGATAAACGATATCAACCCGTGGCAGTTCAGTCATATTGCTGACATCAAATTCTGTGTCAGCTGTGTGCTTGCGTAGTGACTGGCGATAGAAGAACGGCTGGTCGCCGACAAAGAAACCGAGCGGGCCGATTTCAGCTGCTTTGAATGTATCCAGGCGGTTGGTAATGGTTTTGGTGACGTCGCGACCGGCATGGATTGTGTCATTCAACATGACCATAACACCCTTGCCGATGGCATCTTTGTTGCCGGCAAGAATTACGGAGCGGTACAGGTTCAGCGGGCCGTCGGCACTCATGGCTGTGCCGGGACGCATGGCGCCGACCACGATAACCGGTTTTTTGCTCTTGACTACCAGATTGAGGAAATATGCTGTTTCTTCCAGAGTGTCTGTACCATGTGTGATAACGACGCCGTCAACATCATCGCTGGCAAGCAGCAGATTAACGCGTTTGGCCAGTTTGAGCCAGATTTCCATGGTCATACTTTCGCTGGCGATCTGGCTGATCTGCTCGCCGCTGACATTGGCAATCTTGGCCAGTTCCGGTACGTTGGAGATCAGTTTGTCAACCGCAGTAACAGCGGCTGTATAGCCAACGGTTGTAGTGCTTGTTACACCAGCACCGGCAATGGTTCCACCAGTGGCAAGGATCTTTACGTTGGGAAGTTTGCCTGCGGCATAGGCCAATGGACTGCAGAAAACCACCACACATACAGCGACGAACAGAACTTGAATCCTTTTGGTCATAGGTGTTCTCCTTCTTCTTTTATTGATGCTGCAAAATTAAAATTCCGGTCAAAAAATCCAGCAACCTCAAGTCTGTGTTTGCAAAACAATTGCCAAATATTTAGAGAGGATGTAAGCCGCACCAATCGGCTCTATTAAAGATACTTAGACACAGTTTCGCGATAAGCAGGGGGTATAACTAACCATGAAAATTTATGTAGTTCATAAATAACTGTTAATAATAACTGTATGTTGGGAAGGGGCTGCAGGTTATGGATATGTAGCAGGTTATAGTGGTTTGATGTTCTTGTTTGACAGGATGCATGTATTTGATATGCTGAGTCAGCAGTCAATGCTGAAAAATGAGAAGCTGAGCCAGTGATCTGGTTATTTTATCGAGACATTATGGAGTCAACCATGAAAATATTTATCGCAGGCGGAACAGGTTTTGTGGGTGGTCATGTTGTTTGCGAGTTGTTGTCAAGGGGACATAATGTGCGCCTGCTGGCCCATCGGCGCAGTGAATCTGCCAACCCTGGAATAGAAACGGTTGAGGGTGATGTGACCCGCATGGATAGTTTTGTCCAGGCAGTGTCAGGCTGTGACGCCGTGATCAACCTGGTGGGTATTATCCGTGAATTTCCTTCCAAAGGGATTACCTTTGAACACCTGCATGTGCAGGCAACGGACAACATGCTGGCCGCTGCGGCAAAAGCGGGTGTCAGGCGCTATCTGCAGATGTCCGCCCTAGGGACCAGGCCCAATGCGGTGTCTAACTACCACAAAACCAAATTTATTTCAGAAGAGCTGGTCAGGGGCAGTGGCCTGGATTGGACTATTCTGCGGCCATCACTGATCTTCGGACCGAAAGATGCCTTTATCAATATGCTGGCTGATCAGTTGCGCATGGTGCCGGTGATGCCGGTCATCGGTGATGGGCTCTACCGTCTGCAGCCGATTCATGCCGATGATGTGGCGCGCTGTTTTGCCATGGCGCTGGACATGCCGGAGACCATCGGCCAGACTTACGAACTGTGCGGCAATGACCGTTTCAGTTACATGGAACTGCTGGATATGGTAGCCGCCGCAATCGGCAAGAATCCTCCCTATGAACCGCACCTGCCGCTCGGCCTGATGGAGCATGTTATTCCGGTCATGCAGAACATCCCCCAGTTTCCCATTACCATGGATCAGTTGCAGATGCTGATTGAGGAGAATATCTGTGATTGCCAGTGGAAAGAGATATTCCGGTTTGAGCCGAAAGGTTTTAAAGAGGGGATCGGGGAATATCTGAAAAAGTAATTTCGCGTTTTTGAAATAGACATATAATCCTATCAGACCTCCGAGGTTTCAAAAAACTCGGAGGTCTGTTGTTTCAGTAGTTCCTTAATGCCGCTTTAAAATAAAAATGAAAATATAGAAAGCAAACATGGCGACTGCGACGATTATGGCAATCGGGCCTCCCTGTGTGGCTGAGGCAGACAACTTGCCGCTTTCCGTCAGTGAAACGGCACGGCCTGACTGGGGTGGCTTGTCAAAGAAAGTATCCCGGTCTCTGATGATCGCCTGTGGAATTAAATTCTCTGTACGGGTTGTAATGCCCTCCATCTTTTTAACAGCTGTCCCGATCGCCAGGAATTCAATCAGACCACCGCCAAGTTCGTAGACATGGATCTTAACGCCGACTACCTCATCGGTGCCGTGGCGCTTGGCATCAAGCTGAATTTTGTCCAGGGCTTTTTCTCTGGCCTCATACAGCAGGGAGGTCAGCACATTCACTTCACCCCGCACCATGGACTTGAACAGGGATTTGATACCACCCACAAGGCCCAGTGAATAAACCGAAACCCCCATCACCAGACGGATCGGCATGTAGCCGATATTAATCATGTTCCACATTTCTTCGTTGGTCATATCCGAGGTGATCGGGTCGGCCACCACTGGCCTTGGCCTCTACCATCATCCGCTCGATAGCATTGATCCGGCCATCATGGATCAGGCTGGTTACCTGGGGGATTTCGCCGCCAACTAGTATATTCAGTCCGGCTGTCAGGCTGCCCAGAATACCCAGCGCAAAGACGCTGTTGCCGATGCAGATATTGCCGGGGGTGAAGGACAGTTTGTTCAGGCAATAGATCTCATTGCCGGAGAGGTTTGTAACGTGACTGTGGGTGCTTACGCTGGACATGAATTCCCCTTTTGTAACTTTAATATTCAATTTGAGGTTACTGGAAACAAATCTGTCTTTATAAATTCAAAAAGTGTGGGCCATTAATTGTGACATAAAAGCACGTCTGCGATTACAGGGCGATGAGCTGATGCTTCTTCAGTGCCTGTCCAGCATCGCCGGGTTTGAAAATGGGAACTTGTCATGATGTGGTCAATCCTCATCCAGGAAAAATTAAAGTTTGGAACCCGGTTTTTAAGAAGAAAATGGCCGTAGGTGTAACCGTAACCCTTCCCACCTTCGGTAAAGGCGTCGTAAAATCCCGCTGAACGGAGAGTTTTACAGACCAACGAGGAGTCAGGTGAACTCAGGTCTCCGGCAATATGAACTGTGTGGCATGGTGTCAGGGCTACACATTTACTTTATGCTGAATTTTACCACTTTTGTCATTTGTGTAGCCCTGACACCGTATGCTCCTTTCTCGTCGTTGCCCGTGACACAGCAGTTGTCCTTACAAGGCGGCTCTTGCATTGCTTTCAAAAACAATAACGTTGTAATTGTAATGCAATTGCTTTACAATTTTCAGACATGACAGGAGGTTATTATGGCTAAAAATGCAACTATAAACATGCGGGTCGATGCATCCCTTAAAACTGATGTTGAGCGAATTCTCCATGCGCTTGGCATCTCTACTACTGAAGCAATTAACATGTTTTTGAACCGAGTCCGCCTTTCCAAGGGCATCCCGTTTCCTGTGCAGATGAGTAACGAAGAATTTCGAAGCTACCTTGCCGAAAGTCCCTGCGAAGATGAAGCAATCAGCCCGGAAGAAGTCAAGCAGATCAAGGCTGCCCGAAAAGAAATCACAGAAAATAAGGTGGTAACTTTCAACAAAATAAAAGGACAACCCGGTTAAGGATTCAGTTTTTCTTTACAACACAGCC
>Ga0105044_10010662_pt1 | contig 12545 bp, 11 predicted proteins | sample MAT01_FD_78092 | JGI IMG/M metagenome (GOLD analysis project Ga0105044, IMG submission 78092) | Freshwater microbial communities from Lake Fryxell liftoff mats and glacier meltwater in Antarctica - MAT-01 | ecosystem: Environmental > Aquatic > Freshwater > Ice > Liftoff microbial mat | place...
CCGACGCGGTTCTCCGACGACGAGCTTGCGATCATCGACGCGCTGGTCGACGAGGGCGTCGGCGAGAGTCGTTCGGCGGTGATCCGTCAGAGCGTGCACCACCTTGCCGACTCGGTCCGTCGCGCCAACGTCGGTCGGACCATCGCTGAGTCGTACCGCGAGCACCCGCAGACCGCCGACGATGACGACCTCGCGATGGCGAGCGCGATCGCGCTGACGGAGGCCGAGCCGTGGTAGCTCAGTCCGAGCTCTGGCTCATGGAGACACCGAACCGGAAGCGTCGGCCAGTGCTCATCGTCTCGAGGGACGAGGTCATCCCCGTCCTCAACAACGTCGTCGTGGCGCCGGTCACCAGCACGATCCGAGCCATCCCGACCTGCGTCCCCGTTGGACCAGACGAGGGGATCGACCGCGAGAGCGTCGCAACCTTCGACAACCTCGCCTCCGTTCCCAAGTCCGTTCTGACCGTCCGCCTCGGGTCCCTCGGAGTCGGCGGCCAGCGCCAGATCTGTGACGCGCTCGACGCCATGGCCAACTGCTGAATCGAGCCTCGGGCCCAGCAGTGCTCCTCGTTCACGGCGGGAGCACCACCGGGCTGGCGCCAAGGCATCCTTGGCGGTTCGACTTGCGCCTGCGTAGGCTCTCGGGGTTCCTCACACGGAGGATCCTGGGAGGACCGCAGTGAACAAGGCCAGCCAACTGATCGTGGGCGCGACAGCCGCCGCAGCACTTCTCGTCGTGGTCCCCGGCGTGGCCGATGCCGCGCCCATCGTCCAGACCTTCGATTTCACAGGTGGTTCCCAGGCGTTCACCGTGCCGGGCAACGTGTGCGTGGTCTCGGTCGAGGTCTCGGGTGCCCAGGGCGGCGACGTCGGTGGGTCCATCACCGGAGGTCTCGGCGGTCGAGCGACCAGCACACTCGAGGTCACGCCCGGCGAGGTGCTCGCCGTCTATGTCGGCGGTAGCCCGTCCGACACCACCGGCGGTTTCAACGGCGGCGGCGACGCCGGCATCGGCCTCAACAACCAGTCCCGAGCGTCCGCCGGTGGCGGCTCCTCCGACATCCGCCAGGCCGGTTCGTCGCTCGGAGATCGTGTCGTCGTGGCCGGCGGTGGCGGCGGTCGCAGCAACGGATCCGGATCCGGTGGCGCTGGCGGCGGAATCGACGGCGAAGCGGGTACCGGCAACAACGGTGGCGGAGGCGGTTCGCAGTCCGCTGGTGGCGTCGCGACTGGCAACGGCCAAGCGGGTGCCGCAGGTGTGGGCGGCGATGGAGGCGACGGCTTCAACATCGCAGGTGGCGGTGCAGGTGGCGGGTGGTTCGGCGGCGCCGGGGCAGCTGGCGCACCTGAGGGGGACGCCAACGCGTCGGGTGGCGGCGGCGGCGGATCGGGCTTTGGCCCGGCCGGCACCACATTCGAGACCGGCGTGCAGGCGGGAGACGGCCAGGTGTCCATCACCTTCGACCCAGCGGGGGACACGTGTGGTGACGTTCCCACCACGTCCACGACGCCGACGACCACCCCCACGACAACGACTACCACGAAGGGCACCAGCACCACGGCCGCCCAGGCCACCGTCGTCACCCCCCGCTTCACCGGCTGACCGAGGGCAGCGGAGCGGGTGGCCTGAGCGCCACGCGGAGGCCACACCTCGAGCGACCACCGGCGGCTGCCGGGCGAGAGCCGAACGGTCGCTTCTGCGATGCGCAGCTGTCGGTTCCGCTGGCCGCGCTCCTCCTCGTGGTTCCGGGCCCAGGCGCCTGCGCGCCGATGAGCTACGATGTAGCTCATGAAGACGGTGGGTGTCCGAGCACTGAAGCAGAACGCGTCCGCCGTGGTGGCCGACGCGGCCTCCGGAGAGATCGTCACCATCACCGACCGCGGGCGAGCCGTCGCCCAGCTCATCCCGCTTCCTGCGAGTCGCGTCGAGGCGTTGGTCGCCGCTGGACGCGCCCGCCCACCGAAGCGATCGCTGGCTGACCTGGGAGCCGCACCCAAGCGTAGGCGTGGCGAACCCTCGCTCTCTTCGGTTCTGGCCCAGATGCGCGACGAAGAACGCTATTGACATGGCGTTCTACCTCGACACGTCCGCTGCAGTGAAGCTCGTCGTGTCGGAGCCGCAATCGAAAGCGATGAGCTCCTGGGCCGACGCGCATTCCGACTCGGTGGTTTCGAGCGACCTGCTGCGCACCGAACTGCTCCGCGTGACCCTCCGAGGCGCGCCCGACCAGATGCCCAGAGCCCGCGCCGTTCTCGACTCGATCACCATCCTCACCCTGCCCACTCCACTCTTCGAGCGAGCCGCGGAACTCGAGTCGACCCTGCTGCGCAGCCTCGACGCACTGCACCTCGCCGCCGCACTCGATCTGGGCGACGAGCTCGACGCCGTGGTCACCTACGACGACCGGTTGGCCGAAGCCGCCAACCTTTACGGCGTGACCGTGATCGCCCCGACCTGACCAACGCTCGGCCGACTGCATCATCGACGGCACGACGCCTCCTGAACGGCCGGTGTTGCGCCACGCCCGTCGGATCATGTCGCAACCCGTCACGGTCGCGCCGCGTGTCCCTCGACCTCGTCCGGACATCTCTTGTCCGTGGGGCGCTGGTGCGCTCAGTCCGGCCGGTCCGCCTCTGCCTTGACGTGGTCACGGGCAGCGATGATCTCGCCACGTTGGCGAACGACGACCGCACGCAGACCGTCGGAGATGTCGGCCTCGAGGGCCTTGTCGTACTCTCTGACCGCGTGCTCCTCACCCGTCTCCGCGGCCTTCAGGACACCCTTCGGGGACGAACCGGTGAGTGCGTCCTTCAGCCCGATCCACCCTCGGTGGATCGCCGCAGCGGTCGAGCCGGACGCCTCGATGTCGTCGCCGTAGCCCTTGGCGAGAGTCTCGAGCTCGATCCGGAAGTCCGCCCGTTGCTGGCTCAGGCGACGCATGGAGGTCACCAGTTCCGGAGCCTCGGAGTTGGCAAGCTTGTCGGCAAGCTTGGCGAAACCCTCTTCGCCGTCCTTCAGGGTCTCGATCAGTTCATTGGTGACGTTGGCGTCGGTGCTCACGTGGCATCTCCTCGGGTTCGGGGTGCTTGGATCGACTCACGTTGTTCTTGCCCAGCGGCTCGGCACATGATGCGGCCGGGTCTCCGCAGGTTCGTCGGCTGACGACCACGCGACGTGGCCAACCGCCGCCCGAGCTGACAGGCCCGCCCAGACTCGGTGTGGGGCCCCGATGGTTGATGATCGTGGTCCGTCCTGCCGGTGCTGCCATGTAGTCCCAGCGCCGTGATCGGACTTCTTCGATCAGCGCGAACACCAACGGCGCCCGTGGGCCACGACCCCGTTCCGGACCCGACTGGGGGGTGAAGCTCGCGACGGAAGGCACCCCGCTGGAGGCCCAGCCGTCGAATCGGGCCTGGTAGCCTTGCCGGGCCGGAGACGACCGAGAACAGGCAGCGGGAGCGGGACGAGCGCATGGAGATCACGGCTTCGGGGCGGCACGCCGAACCCGCCCAGATCGACTTCGCGGTCCCCGATATCACCGAGAACGACATCGACGAGGTCTCTCGGGTCCTGCGCAGCGGGTGGATCACCACCGGGCGCGAGTGCGTCCTGCTCGAACAGGACCTGGCCGCGTACCTCGACGTCGCCCATGTGGTCACCCTGTCGTCGTGCACCGCGGCGCTCGAGACCGCCGTGGCGTTCCTCGGCCTCCCGCCCGGAGCGCGGGTCGGCGTCCCCACCTGGACCTTCGCGTCGACTGCGCTGTGCGTCGTGCACCAGGGCCTCGAGCCGGTGCTGCTCGACATCGACCCCGACACCCTCAACCTCAGCCCCGATGCCCTGCGCCGGGCCCTCGCCGACGGCCTCGAAGCGGTGATCGGCGTCCACTTCGCCGGCGTCGCCCTGGCCCCGGAGATCCACGAGCTCTGCGCCGCCGCCGGCGTGCCCCTGATCGAGGACGCCGCGCACGCCCTGGGCACCGTCGACCACCGCGGCCGGGTCGCCGGCCAGGGCACCGCCGGCGCCTGTTTCTCGTTCTACGCCACGAAGAACCTCACGTCGGGCGAAGGCGGCGCCGTGGCCACCGACGACGATGAGCTGGCCGACTTCGCCCGCTCGTTCCGGCTGCACGGCCTCAACAAGGATGCCTGGGCGCGCTACCACCCCGACGCGCCCTCGGGCTACGACCTCGTCTCGCCCGGCATCAAGGGCAACCTGCCCGACGTCCTCGCCGCGCTGGCCCGCTCGCAGTTCACCCGATTCGACGCCATGCAGTCCCGCCGGCGGGCGATCGTGGAGCGCTATCGGCGCAACCTCGCCGGCGTCGCCGGCCTGCGGTTCGTGCCCGGGGAGCCCGATCCGGGGAGCGCCGACCACCTCGCGGTGGTGCTGCTGCCCGAGGGCACGCACCGGCCCGCCATCACCGAGGCGCTCTCGGCCGCCCGCATCAGCACCAGCGTGCACTTCCAGCCCCTGCACAGCTTCGGCTGGTTCGAGAAGAACGCCGAGATCGGACTCGGAGGGACCCCGGTGGCCGACGCCGTGCTCGACCGGGCCCTCAGCCTGCCGCTGCACCCCGGTCTCGCCGACTCCGATGTCGACCGCGTCTGCGCCGCGCTCACCGAGTCCCTGGCCTGATCCCGCCGGTCTGATCCGATCGGCTCATTCGGGTTGGGATCGTTGTTCGCCGATCGGCCTGGCACTACCGTCGTTTCGGTTCGAGATCTCCCGAACGGGCGAGCGATGACGAGGCGGATCACGATGACGCAGGTGGACACGACGCTCGGCGCAGCCGTCGCGCCCGTCGAGACACTCGGACCCCCGATGGCCGCCACCGAGCCGACCGAGGCGCCCGAGGCGACCGAGGCGACCGAGGCCCTGGTTTGGTGCTCGCCCGTCGTGCAGACCCTGGCCCTCACCGCGGGCCCGTCCACCTCCGACGCGCCCCGCATCCCCCCTCGCCGCGCCCGCTGATGGTCGGGCCGGGTTCGGTCCGCCGGGTTCGACCGGGTTCGGCCCCCGCTCAGCGGTGGTCGGTGGCGTCGGTGTGGGTCTCGATCAGTTCGTCGATGATCGCCCGGGCGTCGACGACCCGCCCGTACTCGACCCGGTAGCCCGGCACGCGGTGGGCGAGGGCGACGAGCTGGTCGAAGCCGTCCCGGCCGACCACGTCGAGGTTCGTGGCCGCGGACAGCAGCCGCACGAGGGTCTGGGCCCGGCTCAACGGTTCGACCAGCGGATCGCCGCCCGGTCGGTAGGCCGACGCGACCACGACGGTGAGCTGACCGCCGTCCGAGCGGCTGCCGGGGCGGACGTCGTCGGGATCGACGAACCACGCGTCGTCGTCGGGCGGGGTCAGCGCCGCGTCCGGCACCAGGGTGGCGAGCAGCGGGTGGCTGTCGTGGGCCAATCGGAACGTCTGGGGGTAGGGCACCACTGCGCCCGAGCCCACCTCCAGGCCGACCATGTCCTCGGCGATGTAGCCGTAGCCGTCGGCGACGAGCGCCAGCGTGAGGATGGTCTTGCCCGCGCCACCCGGCGCCGGGAGGAGCACGACGCGGCCGCCCTGCTCGGCGGCGGCCGCGTGGAGGGTGACGTGGCTCGACGCCGCCACCGCGTGCTGGGTGACGTACCAGACCAGCCGGTCGGCGGCGTCGTCCGACGGCCCCGTGCTCAGGTGCACGCCGTCGCGGTACAGCTGCACGGTGGCGCCGCTGTCGGCGTTCACGAGGTGGTAGTGCGCGTCCTCCCGGCCGGCGTCACCCGCCGACCGGGCGTCGGCCAACGGGGCCAGGGCGATGGCGACCCGCTGGTTGACCTCGCCCTCGCTGTGCACCCGGAACCGGTAGCCCATGGCGTCGAAGACGGGGCCGTCGGCGGTGCCCACCGCGAGGTGGTGGTCCATCTCGAAGGCGGGAACGGGATCGGGCGGATCGGAGGCGTACAGGCGGCGGCCGTCGGGATCGGGTGGCGCGAGGGCCGCTTCGGGTGATCGGGCGTCGACCAGGGCGCCGACCGCCTCGAGCTGCAGCACCACCGTGGCGATGTCGCGGAGCATCTGCTCGTGGTCGACGCCGAGGTCGTCGGCGAGCTCCGATGCGATGGCCTGCACGGTGGCGCGCCCGTCGCAGCGCTGCCAAACGGCTGCCGCCTGGCGGCTGAGCAGGTGCGCGAGCTCGTGCACCCGGTCGTACAGCACGATCTCGCCGTCGATCTCGGCCTCCCACACCCACGCGTGGCCGGTGAGCGCCAGGTCCTGGCTGACCGGGGCCGACCGGGTCGGGGTGATGCGGGCGTCGAGGGAGCGGGCGAGGGTGGCGGTGAGGGAGCGGGCGGACCGGTTGGTCGAGGCGGTACGTCCCTCGCGGCTGATGCGTTGGGCCAACTGGTGGGCCCGGACGAAGGCACGCGCCGGCGCCGCCTCGGCGACCTCGGCGAAGACGCGCTGGCGCAAGGTCCAGGCCTCGGACCCGGGGAGGAACCGGCGGGCCAGGGTGGCGGCCACCAGGAGGTCGGTGGCCGGCGAGGCGACGTCGAGGTACCAGCGATCGATCGCCAGCTTGGTCGGGAGGATGGCGTTGCGGTAGCCGGAGCCGTCGCGGGATGCGCTGATGACCTCACGCTCCCAGTCGCCCACGATGAGCTGGGTCGGACCGGCGATGCCCGGTGGGTAGGCCAGGACCCGTCGCCACCGCAGATCGTTGAGGTCCACGAACTCGGGGGTCTCGGGACGGGGTCCGAGCAGGCTCATGTCGCCGGCGACGACGTTCCAGAGCTGCGGGAGCTCGTCGAGGTGGTAGGCGCGCAGCTGCCGACCGACGCCGGTGATGCGGTCGTCGCTGGTGCCGTTGGTGAGGGTCGATCCCTGGGCGAGTCCGCTCGGGGACTCGGCCCGCATGGATCGGAGCTTCCACATCCCGAACGGGCGGCCGTCCTCGCCGACCCGAGCCACCTTGATGAGGGGCGGACCGCCGTCCTCGCGCCGGATCAGGACGGCCGCCACAGCCACGATCGGCGCAGTGAGGAGGGCCACGGCGGCGGCGACGACGCGATCGATCACCCGCCGCCACCGGAGCCACGCCCGCTCGTCGGGAGTCGGGTCTGTGGTCGCGGAACGGGGCGGCGACCGCCGGGCCGGACCCGTCGTCGACGTCGGTGTCTGGGGGCTCCCCGCGGCGAACGGCGACCGGGTCGAATCGGACGACTCCTCGGGCGAGCTCACGGGCGACGGCCTGCACGACGGACCTTCACGGGCAACCATCCTTCCACGGCATCCGACCCGGTCGGGCGACGCCCCCGTCCGCACCGGTGCCTCCTACCCGTCCCCGACCCCGACCGCTACGGTGGGATGTCGCCTGCGCGGTCGGAGAGCCCCACCCCATGTCCCTGCCCCCCCTCGTCGCTCCTTCGGTAGCTGTCGCTCGGCGCGCCCCCGGCAGCCCGATCCTGTGGGTGCTGGCGTTCGTGGGTTCCCACGTGCTCCTCGGCGTGATCTGCTCGCAGTTCCGCGTGGTGGCGACCCTGCACGGCGTCGCCACCGTCGCCGTGGCGTTCGGCCTCGCCCTGTTGTCGAAGCGGGTCGATCGCGTGCTGGCGATCGCCGGCTACTGCGCCCTCTGCGACGTGTTCTGGCGCATGACCAAGTCCGCCATGCCCTGGGAGGGCGCCAAGTACCTCGCCGGCGCCATCCTGCTCATCGCCTTCTTCCGGTTCGTGTCCCGACCCAAGCGCATCTCGGTCCCGATCGCCTTCCTCGTCCTGCTCGTGCCCTCGTGCATCACCGCCATCGTGGTCCTGGGTCCGGCCGAGGCCCGCGGGCAGATCTCGGCCAACATCGCCGGGCCCGCCCTGCTCGTGATCAGCGTGATGATGTTCCGACAGGTCATCGCGTCCGAGTCCGATGTGGGCCGGTTCCTGTGGGTCCTGCTCGGCCCCATCACCGCGGTCGCGGCCGTGTCGACCACCTCGACCCTCACGGCGGGCGCCATCGACTTCGGCACCGAGTCCAACTTCACCACGTCAGGAGGGTTCGGTCCCAACCAGGTGTCGGTCATGCTCGGCCTGGGTGCCCTCATCTGCCTCGTCCTCGCCCTGGCTCGCGCCTCCGCCTCGCTCCTGGTCGTGCAGATCGGCATGGGCGTCTGGTTCGTCGCCCAGGCGGCGCTGACCTTCTCGCGCGGCGGGCTCTACAGCCTGGGGATCGCCGTCGTCGCCATGATCGTGGTGGCCCTCGCCACCAGCGGACTGCGCTCGCGGGTGCTGGTGGGCGTGCTCATCGGGGTGGTGGTGCTCGCGGCGGCCTACCCGACCCTCAACGCGTTCACCAGCGGCTCGCTCGAGGAGCGCTTCGTCGACACCAACACCACCGACCGTGAAGCGATCGCCGGGGCCGACTTCGAGTTGTTCACCCGCTCGCCCCTGTTCGGTGTCGGGGTGGGCGTGTCGAAGTACGAGCGGGCCTCCACGTCGTTCGACGTCGAGGAGACCAAGGCCCACACCGAGTTCACCCGGTTGCTGGGCGAGCACGGCGTGCTCGGGCTCACCGCCCTGGTCCTCTTGGGATCGATGGCGGTCTCGGCCGTCCGCTCGGCGAGCACCCGCTGGAACCGGCTCATCGCGGCTGCGTTCGTGGCCTGGCCCCTGCTCACGATGCTCCACAACGCCACGGGCGTGGCCGCGGTGGCGTTCATCTTCGGGGTCTCCCAGGTGCGTCTACGCCGTGACGACGACCTTGGTGGTGCTGCACCCCCGCTACCGGCGGGCTGGTAGGCTTCCGACCGTTCCAACGACGGTCCTCGAGCGAATTGGCTCCTTCTGTGCAGATTGACAACGGGTCACCGGCGGGTGGCGGATCCGTCTCGGATCTCGGCGGTGATGCCGGACAACTGAAGCGCTACCTGGGTGCCATTCGGCGACGCTGGCCCATCCTCGTCGCCTGTGTCGTGCTGGCCGCACTCGTGGGCTGGGTCACCACCCCGAGCGGCGACGGCGGGGCGGGAGCGTCGGCGAAGCCGTACTACAAGGCCACCCACACCCTGATCGACAACACCCCGAACACCGGCGGTGACTCGTCGACCGACGCGGGTACCACCCTCGCCACCGCGGCGTTCTACGTCACCACGGGCGATGTGCCGGTGCGCACGGCGGCCAAGCTCGGAACCGGCGTCGACATCGTGCTCGCGTCGGTCTCGGCCACCGCCCGGGGCGACGTGGGCTCGCTCGAGGTCTCCACCGTGTCCGACAACCCCGACGAGGCCGTGCGCCTGGCCGACACCGCCGCCTCCGAGCTCGTCACCTACCTCGGCGAGACCGAGTCGGCGGCGTACAACCTCGAGCTCAGCACCACCCAGGCCCGGATGGAGAAGCTCAAGACCGACCGCAAGGTGCTCGAGGACCAGATCGCCATCACGCCGATCGAGGAGCGCCCCACCGCCACGCCCGAGCTCGACTCGATCATCAACCAGTACCGGGTCGCGTACGAGCGCTACAGCCAGCTCGTCGCCCAGGGCGAGCCCAGTGCCGGGCTGCGCACCGTGCAGGCGGCCACGGCCATCCCCATCACCGTCGACGAGTACGAGACCGAGCGGGCCAGCATCATCGCCGGCAGCTTCACCCAGGGCGTCACGCCCACCACGCGGGTGTCGACCTCCACGACCTCGTCGCAGCCGGCCAGCGCCCCGCTGCGCGCCGGTGCCGGCGGCTTCCTCGGTCTGCTCCTCGGGATGGCGATCGTGCTCCTGCTCGACCGCTTCGACACCCGGCTGCGCCGCCGCGAGTCCGTCGAGGCCGCCACGGGGTTGCCGGTGCTGGCCGAGATCCCGCCCCTCGACCGCCACGCCCAGCACGAGACCCGCATCCTCGCCGCGGCCGAACCCCGCTCGAGTACGGCCGAGGCCTACCGCGTCGCCCGCACGGCCATCGTGTTCGCCCGCACCGCGACCCCCAAGGCCACGGCCGTCAACGGGGCCGAGGTCGTCGACGCCCCCAAGCGGGGTGAGGTCATCATGGTCACCTCCCCCAACCCGGGCGAGGGCAAGACCACGTCATGTGCCAACCTCGCCGCGGTCTTCGCGGAGGGTGGCCAGTCGGTGCTCGTGATCGACTGCGACTTCCGCCGGCCGCGCATCCACAAGTACCTGGCCGAGGGCCTCTCGCTCACCTCGGGCTTCGAGTCCGATCGCGAGTCCACCAGTGTCATCGCCGCCAAGGGCCAGCTCAAGGCCCTGGCGAGCGACCTGCCCGGCGTGCGCCTCGTCACCGGCATCGGCGAGGCGTTCCCCGACGCCAGCCCCATCGAGATCGTCACCTACCAGCGCCAGGTGATCGAGTTCGCCCGGGAGCACTTCGACATCGTGCTGCTCGACACCGCCCCGTTCCTCACCACCAATGATGCCAGCGAGCTGCTGAACGAGACCGACGTCGTCGTGCTCGTCGTGCGGTCCGGCCGCACGCAGTTCGAATCGGCCAAGCGCGCGGCCGAGCTCCTCAAGCGCATCGACGCCCCGGTGCTGGGTGTGGTGCTCACCGGCTCGGCCGACGCCTCGGCTGCGCAGTACTACTACCGCTACTACCTCGACCAGGACGGATCCACGCGCCGCCGGTCGACACCCGAGCCTGAGCCGGCGCCCCCGGCCGCCAACGGACACACACCGGCGAACGGCACCAGCAACGGCGCCGGGTCCGAACCCTTGCCGCTCGAAGGTCTCCGGTTCCCCAAGCGTTGACCTCGGGCCCGCGGGACGACCGGCACTGGATCGCTCGAGCCGACGTGTTCGAGCGGAGCACGGCCACCGCGCTGATCCTGCTGCCGCACGGGGGCGACGCCGTCGAGTTGCGGGGTCCGGCGGCGCTGATCTGGGAACTGGTGGGCGTGCACCGGACCGACGACGAGATCGCGACGCAGATCGCGACGGCGCTCGGGCAGCCGGTCGCCGAGATCGAGCCCCTGGTGGCCGACACCCTTCAGCTCCTGCTCGGCGCGGAGCTGGTGCAAGGACCGGTGACCCGATGATCGCCACCCCGACCTCCACGACGCTCCCGATCGGGCTCTCCGGCGAGCTCTGCCCCCCGCTGGTGCGCACGGTGGCCGCGCACGGCCTCGCCGCCAGCGCGCTCGACGAGTGGCCGGTCGCGCCCCTCGGCGCCGACGAGTGGGTCGACTTCGTCGCCCTCGTCGACGAGCATCGGCTCTGGAGCATGCTGGCCGATGCGATCGCGTCCGGGTCGATGCCGACCACCGCGAGCCAGGCCGACCTCGTGCGCCGCCACGACACCGAAGCCGTGCTCACCTGCCTCCACCTCGATCGGGCGCTGGTGGCTCTCCATCGCCGGGTCGCGGCCCGGGGCATCGAGATCCGGTTCTTCAAGGGGGTCACCACGGCGCTGGGCTTCTACGCCGAGCCCGGGTTGCGCAACTACTCCGACATCGACCTCCTCGTCCGCGACACCGACCTCGACCGGCTCATCGAGGTGCTCGTCGGTGAGGGAGCCGAGCGCATGGGAACGAGCCGGTGGTCGGGCGTGCGCCTCGCCGACGGGTGGGAGATCGACCTCCACCAGTCGCTGCGCCACGGCCCGTTCGGCGCGGCCATCCCGGCGGGCGAGCTGTTCGAGCCTCACGCCACGCTGGCCATCGCCGATGCGGTGGTGCCCACGTTGACGCTCCCGGCGCTGTTCGTCGCCGCCTGCTTCAACGTGATCCTGCCCAACGACCTCCGGAAGCTCTCGCCGCTGCGCGACGTCGCCGAGATGCTCGCCTCGGGTCGTCTGGACGACGCCGAGGTGCTGGCGCTGGCCGAGCGCTGGCGGTGCTCGGTGGTGGTCGGCGCCGCCGTGCGCACCGCCGCCGAGCTCTTCGCCCTCGATCCCACGAGCCCGTTGGTGCCGTGGGCCCGAGCCTTCGTGCCGTCGCCCCGCGAGCGGCGCTGGCTGGCCACGTACCACGACACCAGCCCCCGCCACGTCTTCAAGCAGGTGTGGCACACCACGACCGCGTACCGGTCGCGGCGCGACGGGGCCCGGTTCGTCTGGCGCCAGGTCTTCCACGAGGGTCGCGACCCGCTCGCCGTGCGCGTCCGCCACCTGCGCCAACGCCTCGACCTGCCCGGGTCGTCGACCACCGGGTGATCTCGGGACGCGTCGGCGAGGAGTCACGGCGGTGAGTCGAGTCAGGGGGGGCGAGTCAGGGGGCGAGTCGGCGGGGAGTCAGGGTTTCGAGGGTGAGCCGGGGGTGCGGTCGAGCAGGTCCGCCACGGCGCGGAGATAGTGCTCGTACGAGAAGCGCTCGACGCTCGCCAACCCCAGGTCGCGTTGGCGGGCCAGCTCGGCGGGGTCGTCGGTGAGACGATGCAGCACGGCCGCGACCTCGTCGGCGCCGACCGGGTCGACCGCGGTGTCGAGGCCGCACTCGTCGAGCACCGGACCCACGCTCGACACGCGGCTGGTGACCGGGACGGCGCCGAAGGCCATGGCCTCGGCGATCACCTTGGGGAACCCCTCGGACGCCCCGCTCGGCAGCACCAGCGCATGGGCCTGGGCGAGCA